>Ga0070731_10000106_pt1 | contig 154936 bp, 156 predicted proteins | sample Coa_R1_2_FD_66448 | JGI IMG/M metagenome (GOLD analysis project Ga0070731, IMG submission 66448) | Surface soil microbial communities from Centralia Pennsylvania, which are recovering from an underground coalmine fire - Coalmine... | ecosystem: Environmental > Terrestrial > Soil >... | reverse complement strand
AGCTCGACGAGAAAGATCAGGCTCGCATCAAAGAGTCAGCCGGGGGCGCAACTCTGGCAGAGATCGTGCGTGGATTGTTCGATGCAATCGATGCTGACCGGATCGAAGAAGCCGCCATGACAGCCGCCGGCGGCGCGGAGCCGACTGATGCTCAGCGCGATCAAGCCCGCGATAAGCTTGTGGGGCAAGCTGCCAACGTCTTCACAGGTCCGCTAATCAACCTCCTCGATGGCATCCGCCGCGAGAAGGAGCAGACAATCGACCACGACAATCTCGACAAGCTGATCGAGGCGGGCTGGAGCGGCGATGCGAAAGAGAATGCCGTGGCGATGGCGAAAGACTTTGCGTCGTATTTGGAAGAGCATCGGAACAAGATAGAGGCCCTGACCATCTTCTACACCCAGCCGGCGCGCAGATCGCAGGTCACTTATGCAATGATCAAGGCGCTATTGGACGCCCTCAAGACCGATCGGCCGAAACTCGCGCCGCTCCGCGTGTGGCGCGCTTACGCACTGCTGGATGAGTACAAAGGAACGGACCCCGCGAATGAGTTGACAGCACTTGTGGCTCTCATTCGCCGCGCTTGCGGCATCGATGAGAAGATCGCGCCCTTTGCTGACACTGTACGGCGCAATTTTCAAAGTTGGATTCTGAAACGTCATAGTGGCGCCGGCGAGAAGTTCACGGGCGAGCAGCTCGAATGGCTGCACATGATCCGTGACCACATCACGACATCCATTCACCTCGACCGCGACGACCTCGATATGTCTCCGTTTAATGCGAGGGGCGGACTCGGAAAAATGCACCAGCTCTTCGGCGAACGCATGGATGACGTCATCACCGAACTCAACGAGGCGCTGGCGGCATGAGCAACCATTCATCGAAGCCGTTACCAGCCTCCTGGGTCATCGCGCAGATTGCCGATGTCGCTAGTGTCAATCCGAAAATTGATCGGTCCCTATTTGACGATGGGCTTGAAGTCCAATTTGTGCCTATGACTGCGATCGGCGCTGGTACGGGCAAGGTCGCGTTGAACGAGGTGAGGCCGTTTTCTGATGTCCAAAAAGGCTTCACTCCCTTCCTAGAAGGAGATGTATTGTTCGCCAAGATTACTCCGTGCATGGAAAACGGTAAAATGGCGATAGTTCCAAAGTTGCGGAACGACATCGGCTTTGGCTCAACTGAATTTCACGTACTCAGACCTTATGATGGCATAAGCGCATTGTATCTGTACTATTACGTCTCCTCAGAGCGCTTTCGCCGCGACGCTGAACATAACATGACAGGAGCTGTTGGGCAGCGGCGTGTTCCCACAACCTACCTCTCACAGCATCTACTGCCCCTGCCGCCAACGAACGAACAGCACCGCATCGCCGCCAAAATCGAAGCGCTGTTCTCCGAAGTCGACAAAGGGGTCGAGAGTCTCACAACCGCGCGCGAGCAGCTCAGGACGTACCGCCAAGCGTTTCTTAAACGCGCATTTGAAGGAAGGATGACTGCCACGTGGCGCAAAGACCGGCCTCGGCACGAATGGACGTCAATTTCCATCGGTGATGCGGCAAAACACATTGTAGATTGCCTTCATTCAACGCCAACATTTGCGGCATCTGGAAAATACTGCATCGACTCGACATGGATCGAAGACAATAAGGTGATGTTTGAACAGGCGCGTTTTGTTGACGAAGTGACCTATCAAGACCGCATCAAACGAATGAAGCCAAAACGAGGGGATGTGCTCCTTGTAAGAGAGGGGTCCAAGAAAATCGGCACGGCCCTAGTCGTTAATTTCGACGATGAGTGTTGTCTTGGTCAAAGGATGATGATGCTAAGGTTGGGTGAGCGAATATTGCCTAAGTATTTCGTGTACTATATTCAATCTGATAATTTTAAAAAACAGTACAAGCCTCTTATAGGCGGAAGTGCTTCTCCGCATCTAAATATCTCTGACATTAGACGGATGACTGTGCCGTTGTGTTCTCTCGAAGAGCAGCGAGAACTTATAAGGATTATTGAGTCGCAATTCTCGGTGCTTGACGCAATTGATAGCGCCATCGAAGCAGAAGTGCAGAAATCACAAGTGTTGAGAGATGCCGTCCTGAAAAGGGCCTTTTCCGGGCAGCTCGTAGTGCAGGACCCAAACGAGGAGTCCGCATCAGTACTGCTGCAGCGCATGAGGGCTGAGAAGGAAGACAGTGGCAGTGACCGGAAGAAGAACAACAAGAACAGCAAGAAGGAGGCCGCATGAGCACCGCACCCATCGTATCGAAGGTATGGAGCTTCTGTAACACGCTGCGCGATGATGGCGTTGGTTATGGCGACTATCTGGAACAGCTCACTTACCTTATCTTCCTGAAAATGGCGGATGAGTACGCCAAGCCGCCTTATAAGCGTGATGTCGGCATACCGGAAAAGTACACATGGCCGATCCTGAAAGCAAAGCGCGGGGCGGAACTAGAAGGACATTATATAGAGCTGCTGCGTGAGCTTGGTAAGCGCAAAGATGTTCTCGGCCAGATATTCACAAAGTCCCAGAACAAGATTCAAGACCCTGCCAAGCTCTACCGCCTCATCGACATGATTGACGAGGTGCAGTGGGTGAGCATGGAGGCCGATGTTAAGGGTGACATCTACGAAGGGTTGCTGGAAAAGAACGCCGAGGACACCAAGTCCGGTGCGGGGCAGTACTTCACGCCGCGTGCACTTATCAAGGCAATGGTCGAATGTGTGCAGCCCGAGCCGGGTAAGACGATCGCCGACCCGGCTTGTGGGACGGGGGGCTTCTTCCTGGCCTGCTATGATTTTCTGACCAACGCAGCTAATTACGACCTCGACAAGGCGCAGAAGGCCGCTCTCAAGTACAAGACATTTTACGGCAACGAGATCGTTGCTGGTACGCGCCGCCTCTGCCTGATGAACATGTTTCTCCACAACATCGGTGAGATTGATGGCGACGTGATGATCTCGCCGAACGATGCCTTGGTGGCCCCAAGTGGGCAGAGCTTTGACTACGTGCTGGCCAATCCGCCGTTCGGCAAGAAGAGCTCGATGAGCTTCACCAACGAGGAAGGTGAGGAGGAAACGGACGACCTCACCTATAACCGCCAGGAGTTTTGGGCTACTACATCCAACAAACAGCTGAACTTTGTGCAGCACATCCGCACGATGCTGAAGACAACGGGGCGTGCCGCGGTTGTCGTGCCCGACAACGTCTTGTTCGAAGGCGGAGCCGGTGAGACCGTGCGCCAGAATCTTCTCAAGACCACTGATCTGCACACCATCCTGCGCCTGCCAACTGGTATCTTCTATGCCCATGGCGTGAAAGCGAACGTCATCTTCTTTGACAACCGAGAAGCTAATAAAGTCCCTTGGACGAAGGATGTTTGGTATTACGATTACCGCACAAATATCCATCACACACTGAAGAAGAAACCATTGCGCTTTGAAGACCTTGCCGACTTCATCAATTGCTACAATCCGAAGAACCGACGCAAGCGCAAGGTGACCTGGGATGCGGACAAGAACCCCGACGGTCGCTGGCGCAAGTTCACGTACGAGGAACTGATCGCGCGCGATAAGACGAGCCTGGATGTGTTTTGGCTTCGGGACAGGAGCCTTACGGACCTCGACAACCTCCCAGAGCCTGACGATCTGGCAGAGGAGATTATTGAGAACCTCGAATCGGGACTTAACAGCTTCCGGGAAGTGTTGATTGGTCTGAAAAAGGCATCCTAGGAATCTATGACGCTGGACCAAATCTTTGACGATTTTACCCGATGCCGCTGGTTTGGCGTTAGGCGGCGAACCATTTAGACTTTGCCGAAAGTCCAACCGCTTAGACGGATGTATTCATGAAATGAGCAGCTTGGGTCGGGACAAATGACACTTGGGCTCACGTCACCATTTGCGGATATCCTGTGGCCACCTAAAGTCAGCAAGTGTCCTTCGGGGCACGCCATCGTTGCCTTAAACCTGGAAATCGTGGAGGGATGACAAGGCATCCAGTGCATGGGCGGCGGCCGATCGAACGCTTTCCCGCATTTCGCAACTAAGAAGCAACGGCGCCATCTTATTCGGGGTGGTTGTTCAGTCTTTCGTCTTCGCAATCTTCGAGAAATTGCACCGACGTAGAGGATCGCGGATTTGATGCGTTCCCGGATCACTTTACGATCACTGTTTTTCTCTTTGAGTGTGCTATTCCCAGAGTTAGCACGGCGTACGTCGTAGAGAAGCACTCAATATGGAATTCCCATTTCTCACCAATAGCGTTTTCCATCAGCTCAGCCGTCTGAAATACGGGACCCTTTTTTCGGCTGGTACAGTGTGAAGCGATCAATGCGTATGCCTGCTCCGGCGTTACATTGGCAAATTGAGTTCGGAATGCAGGCGACCGAATGAAGTATCGCCACGCATTAGCGCCATCGTGAGCGCCAACCGCTGGAAAAAGTGGGTGGTTGCTTACCATGCCAAAAGCGGGATGGTTTGGATCGCGGCTTTCGACGAGCCTCCAAAACGTCGAGACGATCGAATTCTCGTAGCGTTTAGCTAGCGTCTTAACAGAATCGAAAGTTGCAGGAAGGTCCCGAGCTTCCTTGGCGAACATGTCGGCCATAAACAGGAGACGCCCTGCACCATAGTTGGCTTCGGATTCGATGGTTGCATGGCAAATTGGATCAACCGTGAACCGATTATCACCAAGCAGAAACTCCTTGTGCCATTCAGTTACGCTGTGGCTAATCTCATGGCTTTCAATCCAGCGGTGCTTGGGTTCTGGGACTGTTTCATCTAACAAAATCCGTCGCCGAGCCGGAATCCAAAAAGCGTCCAGCTTTGATTTGCTGAGAGCTGCAACTAAATGTTTCCCAATATCGGGAATTGTTTTGCGCGCTAGGAGCGTGAAGCGGTGTGTGAGTTCTTGGAGTAGTGAAGGGTCCGTGCTCTTGTAATACTTCAGGTCTATCTTAAGCAGATTGCGTACATCACTCAGATTGAGAGGTGGGGGAGGATTGCCGAGATCGCGAAGAATACGAGCTATTTGAGCATCGATTTCTCGCTTCTCGAATTCTCCAACCTCCACCTCAATCATGATCGCCATGCTCCATCGAACTCGCCTCTTCAGCTAGCTGATTAAGCACAGCGACAAAGCCGTTCAGAACCTGTAATTGATCACCACTGAGTGGCGTTACATCATCCGAGTGCGCAGCATATTTCACGGCCTCATTATATAGCCTTCGCTCAACCGTGAATGTTCTGCCCGACAACTGATACAAGTTGTTCAGTGGCATGCGAAAATAACGCGACAGCTTATAGATCAACCGGGGACTCGCCGTATAGCTTGGGTTCGTTTCGACTTGGCGCAACTCATTTTCAGAAACGTCTGCCTTGGTGGCGAGTTCTGGCAGGGTCAATGCGTCCCGCTGGCGCAATTGATGCACAAACGTTCCGAGCGCAATGCGCATCTGAACGACGTTACGGGTCGGCATGACCGCCGCCTTCCCGCTGTCGATTTCCTCGATAGGGGGACCGATCAGAGACGGGCCTGCCTCTGTTTCGATATCAGGGTCACTAGCGATTTTTCGCTGGAGCCACTCGTCACTAAATAACAGTTTCATCTCGTCCTCCTATGAATTTAAGTACTTTCCTGCATCTTCCTCCGTCATCTCGAAGTACTCCATTTTCTTGTCACCATCGAATCCACAGCGCTGCATCCCTTGTTCGTCGTACCAGCTTTCTGATTCAGGAAGCGAACAAAGCCCGATCCTGCCTTTGAGTTCGAGTTCGACGCTCCAGCTGATCGCGGTTGCGAGCAGCGCGCGGCCAGCCCCCTTGTACTTCGGCGCCTTACTGAACTTCGGGCGGTTCCAGGGAGCGGTCGCAATCAGCTCAATGTAACAAAGATCCAATCCATGTTGAGATTTAAGGCGAGCAAAATGAGGTGCGGTCGCGACCAGCATCAGTCCTTGAGTCATGCTGTCACACTCGATGGCGAATGATTCATACACCGCTTCATTCTTCGCTTTCCCAACCCAGTCCCAATGCGCGTCTTGGACGTTACCTTCGGCCTGTTTCGCCCAAGTCGCAAATTCCTTTGCCCTCTTGACGAGTTCCGGTTTCCAAACCGCCTCGAAATCGTGAAAATTTTTCTCATCCAAACCTTGGAAGATCGACGCCGCCTCGGGCTCTCCTGTGAGCCGATTCCGGAGCCTTCGATCTCCCAAGTGCTTCTTCATAACACCATCAACTCCGCCTTATCTTTCGTCCCCGGGTGTTCGACGAACACTTTCTCGCCGCGTTCAATCCGCTCCGTCACCGATTGATAGAGGCGTAGCGCCTGTCTCACCAAAGCGGTTTTTGACATTCCGCGCCGCTCGGAAAGGCGGTCGAGCAAGTCCATCTCTTTATCGTTCAAATTCAACGTCATTTGGCGACGATCCACGGCGACCTCCTTGAATACTCCCCTAAGATATACACTTTTACCATAGAAAGTCAATGAAAAATACACTTGCAATGGCCATTAATTATGTATATAATGGCCAACAATAGATGGAGCCGACAATGGCCCGGAAGGAGAAGTGATGAGCAACGAATTGGAAAAGGCTGAAAAGGACCTGCAGGAAGCCCGAACGGACCTCGCGAAAGCTGAGAAGGAGCTCGCCGAGGCCGCGGAGCAGGTTGCCAAGGCGGAAAAGGAACTCGCGGAAGCCAGGAAGAAGAAGGAAGAAGTCGAAGTCTCGATCTCGACGACTTCTGGCTTCTATCCCACTGAGGGCTTCAACGCGGTTCCGGAAAAGCAAGCCGTACAACACGAGCTCGACAAGGCAAAAGAGGCTCTTCACATCAAAGACGTGAATGGCTGGATCGCAACCGTCGTTACGCCCGGAGGAAAGCGCACGCTTGATCCGGCAAAGAGCTATGCCGAGAACGGCTTATTCGGAAAGGCCGAAATCGATTGGGGTCCGAGCGAAGGCGGTGGCGGCTAATGCATCCCGCCGCCTCCCGCGCTCTATTCGAAGAAGAAACCAAGCACATCTCTCCGCTGCTATGTCAGCGCCGGGGATGGGTGCTGCATACGCTCGCGTTCCCAGTGATAAATGTCTCGTATACGGCGTCAGGGCGGACGCCGCTACGACTTACATTTACCTGCGACAACTGGAATGACCAGCCGCCATCGATCCGCCTGGAAACTCCCGATGGCGCTCCGCTGCGAACTCTTCGGCCGAACCCCACTGGCGTCTTCCATCCTGGCCCACATCATCTAACGAATCTTCCCTTTGTCTGCATGCGAGGCTCAAGAGAGTACCACACGCATCCAAGCCATGTTGGCGATGCTTGGGAGCCCTTGCGGGGAAGTTCCAGGTACGACATTGGCGGAATCATAACGCAAGTTTGGAACGCTTGGCTGAAAGGAACCGGCTGATGCTCTTGAGATGCCCGCGCACATCCGTCGATCAAACGTTGACCCACTTGCGTGAAGCCGGACAGAGCGATCAAGAGTGCGTTGTTCTTTGGCTGGGAAAGCGCCAAGCATCCCACATCGACGTGCTGTGCTGCTACAAACCTTTGCAGCTCGCCAAGGCTGACCAATTCTATATTCCCCCAGAGGGAATGGCCGCGCTTCAGAGCAAATTGCGGGCCGAGCGACTCATGGTCGCCGCCCAAGTGCATTCACATCCGGAAAAGGCCTTTCATTCAAAGGCGGATGATAAATGGGCTATCATTAGGCACGAAGGGGCACTCTCCCTTGTCGTTCCCCGGTTTGCATCCGACACCTCCATCAACAATTTCCTGGATCAGACGAAGGTCTATTATTTTTCAAACAGAGCGACATGGGATGAAGTCCCGCAGTCGCTGGTAACCCAAACATGCCTTCAAATCATCTAACCCTCGAAGCCCGCGCTGAAAATGCTCAAATGCTTGCCTCTATCCTGGGGCTGGACAATGCTGAAGCAGATGAGGCTCTTCAATTCGACGTTTCAGTTACCGCCGATGCAAAGGATGGCGTGGCTATAGCAATCGCGACAGAGTTCGTCTCAATACTCGGTCGCACCGTGCGCGCAGTGACCCTGAACGGGGCCTATGAAACCGCCAGAATCGAGGTCGTCATCGGTAATTCGAGCGCTCAAACCTCGATCGAAAAAATATATGTTGGCGTGTCAAGAGAGCAGGCGGTCGTCGGCGATCATCAAGACCACATGGCCTGCGCTGCGATACCGGCCATATTTGAGATCATCGTTGCTTGCTACACTTGCGCGGCGGTGATGCAACGGGTGTTCAAAGATCGGCTTCCGTTTCACGTTCCCTCTCCGCTCGTTATCCCCTTTGCACAATTTGGTGTCGATTTCGATGCACTGAATGCTGAGATTGATCTTGGAAGAACATATCTCGCCGGTGCTGGCGCCATAGGTAATGGCTTTTTATGGGCCGCACGCCACCTCAACATCCGAGGGCAGCTCGATATTGCCGATGACGACCGCGTTAGCTCCGGCAATCTGAATCGGCAGATTTGGTTCACTCGGGATGACATCGACAAACTCAAGGCAGAACGCTTGGCTCTGCATGCGCAACCCTATTTTCCGAGCATGAAGCTCGAACCTCGAACGCAGCGCCTCCAAGAACTGTCCGAAAGGTCCGATGGGCCATGGCTGAAACGTATCATCGTTGCAGTCGACAGTCGGCGCGCCAGGCGCAAAATCCAAAACGAGTTTCCGGGCGAGGTATTTGACGCATCAACAACGGACATTCGGGAAATCGTTGTCCATTACCACAAGCAACCGACCCAAACTGCCTGTTTGAGCTGCATCTACGAACCAGATCAGGAGGAAATGGCGCGAGAGGCGCATATCGCCGATCACCTGGGTGTTTCGGTCGTAGAGGTTCGAGCGGAGCGCATCTCGGACGATGCAGCGGATCGGATTGTGAAGCGATATTCCAAGCTCGAAAAATCGCTTATCGTCGGCAGCTCTTACGACACGCTGTTCAAGCAGCTATGCGGCCAAGGCGAGCTCAAGACTTTAGAGGGGCGGCGGATTATAGCCCCGTTCGCCTTTGTCTCGGTGCTTGCAGGAACTCTCCTGGCTTTGGAAGTCGTTCGACGTCTTGGTACGGACCACAGGAGCAAGCCGCACAACTATTGGCGCGTTAGTCCGTGGCACCCTCCGCTTCTCCGCAAGCAGATACTGCGCCCCCGCCAGTCCGACTGTGAGTTCTGCGGTAACCCGACTCTCGTGCGAGTTAATTGCGCATTGTGGAACCCTGACTCGCGCTAGATATCTCTCCGTTGGGCGCGGGTAAGCGCGCCGCGCGCGATGGGCAAGAAGTTATCTTCCGTCATCGTCCTTTCGAGACCAACTGACCCCACCAGCCAAGGCGTCCTCACTTTGTGCCCGGTTCTGCCGAGGCGCGCGGTCCTGTCAAAGCCGCTCGCTTCCGCACTGCGTTTGTGCAGCTCCGCGCCTGCGGTGTCCCTCGGACAGCTTGTGACAGCCCCGCTTTTCCGCCTCGGCCTTGGAACGGGCATCGAGGCCGCCATTGGGGCGGGCTCACCATCGAAAGGACAGTATCATGACGAAAGAAACCACCAAGGCCCGCCCGACGCATCGTGTCTATGCCGTGACCAAGAATGGCGAGAAGAAGTTCTGGCAGCCGATCGGAGCCATGTGGGCTCACGCCGACGCCAACGGCTTCAACCTGCGGATCGACTACCTCCCGCTCAACGACGCCGAGATCGTCGTCCGGGTCGCGGGCGACAAGCAGGCCGAGAGCAACGGGGACGCTCAGTAAGCGCTCCGGCTAACGCCGAAAGGGCCGCGTCAGCCGACGCGGCCCTATTTGCGCTAGGGAGATAAGTCGCGCCGCGCCAAGACCCAGCGGATATTGCGCAGATTGATGCACGCGGCGGTGCGCTGTGGCGAGCCTTCGCGGAACATTGGCAGTTCAGCGGTAATCCGCGCCGCGAGACCGCAAAGCTCGGTCCGTGTCAGGCGCATCAGTTCATTGATTGTCAGCACTCGCATTGTTTCCTCCATCGTTTTCCGGCCGCGCCAATCGCGGCCTTCTGGCGGAGGCCCGTGCTCTGGAGGAGGCGGGTGCATCGCCTGCGACCGGAACGTCAGAGGAGGAGTGCGCAGCACTTGCGCCCATGAGCCGAGGAACGGTGCTTCCTGGCCGAAAGAAGGACGGGTTTGGTGTGGTTGGGATGGAGGAAGCGGGTGCTGAAAGAAGATAAAGCGCCGGCAACAACGCTTACCGGGTGTGCGGAGCCGCTACATATTTCGCTCATGCTGGCAGGAAACGTCACGAACTTGCACGACAGGCCGTAAACGAGCATCGTCTGTTCGTGTGGACATCATGACCTGGACATACGAAGAAATTGACCGAGATTGGCTCGGAGGTAGCCGCATTGCGGTAACCCCCGACGAGGTCGTTGCTGCATTTGTCAGATGCGAACGAATGCTTGGTCGAGGCTGGATCGATAGCGCCAAGAACAATGCTAAGGGCTCAGTACCAACCCTTGCCGTCGTTGCCATGGGGCAACAACTCGTGTTCATCGAGGATGTTCCAGAACCGCAACGCTTGATCGATAAGCTTCGTGATAGAGACCGGTCCGCTTCTGCGGAACTTCGCGCAATCTATTTGCTACGATCACGCGAACCTACGCGCGTTGAATTGGAGCCGGCCGTAAGCGTATCTGGCCGAGACCGAAAATGCGATTTCCGTATCCAACGGCAATCGGAGCCTTGGACATACGTTGAGGTCACTCAACCGGATACCTCTGACGCGCAGGCGCGCGTCGAGTCTTTGCTCGGGTCAATCACTGCTATTGTCCAGGCGATCAAGAAACAATTTGCGCTTGAGGTCTTCCTTCGGCGGGAGCCGAACACTGATGAAACTGATCCCCTGCTGGTGAGCATCTTAGAGTTTTGCTCAGCCGAACGCGCCGGAGACGGTGCAGCGCTTCAGCAGGAACTTCAGGCAGGCTTAGGCACCCTTTTCCTCAATCAGCACGCGGTCGGGCAGGTGGTTATCGATAATCACGGTGAGCAACCGGTCCCACGACTGGGCGCAGCAAGGGGGGTCGTTGGTCCTGGTGAACCCAGCCGGCACGTCGCCGTTCGGGTTCCGTATTCCGACGCCAGAGCGGAGCAATTTCTCACGACCGAGGCCAGACAACTACCGACTGATGCGCCTGGGCTGATAATGATCGAAATGGGGAGAGCTCCGGGAGGCTTTCGCACTTGGGAGCCTTTGCTCCGACGTCGTTTCCAACCGGCAATGCATACTCGTGTAGGAGGGGTTTACCTCTTTACATCGGGCCTGAATCCGACGCCTCAAGGTGAGGCGCTTCTTTTCGAGACGAAGCTAATAACGAATACGCACGCAAGAATGCCGTTGCCTGGGTGGATCGAAACAAGCTGTGCAGCAATCCACGAAGAATCCGAGGCAAGAACGCGAACTGGCTCATGACTTAAGTGGACCAGTTTCGCGTGGCACGCGAGTTGCCACCGAGCGTCAACCTATCTGCCCATCAGGCCGAATGTAGTGCGCTCGAACTGCTATAATTTGTTCAAACATTTCGCCCGACGCGGCTTCCACGACCACGCCAGCGAACCGCCAGACAACCCCTTCGACAGGGCCTTCGCGAACTAAAGTCGGTAAAAGCAATGGCCCGCCGCTCACGCCCCCTATGTCATAGCCCTCGGGAGGTAATCCACGGCCGCTGAAGTCGATTATTTTCTCCCGGTTGATCCGACACGCAATCTGACGATCGGTCACGCTCGTTATCTCGGGCATGGCAAGATAAGGGACAGTGGCAAAGTTGCGGTCCGCCGTAATGCCGCGCGTCTGAGCCGGAAAGCCCGCAAAGAAAACAAAATGTCCTGCCTCTGGACTCAGTGGCCCCCAGTTTGGAGGACCAGGGGTCACTATAGGCTTGCCGATCTGCTCGGCTTCCGATGGACTGACTCGGAACGTGGCAATGTCGAGGTCATTCCGACAACAAATTAATTGGGTCTCTGGATCAAACAGCAAATTACCGAGCTGACATCCGATTGCGACCGCCGTCTTCTTGGCTGTAAGGTATTCCCTGAACACATGGGCAGCGGTGACCGCAAAGACACCATGTCCTAAATCGACGAGAAAAGCAGAGCCGTTGCGGAGCCCGAAGCCTACTTCAGCATTCTCGAACACCCACCACAGTGGTATGGCGAAGGCCAGGCCGCTGTGAAGTAGACCGAGCCCCAACCCAGCGGAAAGTATTTCCTTCTTCTTCTCTTCCGACAGCGCATTGAACTGCTCGTTGGGATGGAACGGGGACGACACGCCAATCATCTCCTTCGCCAGATACTTAGGCAGTCACTTCCGGATGCGCAAAAGCGCGCGCTCGATCATGCTTTGCCGATCATAAGCTTTTCGCTTCTTTTGCAGCAGCGGATTGTTTTTGTAGTCGTCGGATAGCCAATAGGGCAGGTTTTGATCGACTGATAACTTTAGGAAGCCCGTCAGTGCCAGGCGATAAACCGAAGGAGCCAACCAAAATAACCCGTCCTTCGTACCTGTAGGGCTGAGAGTCTTAATGGACACCGGATTGCCGTGCAGAAAATCATTGCGAGCTTGATATAGCTCGCCGTATATCCAGCATGGCAGCGAGCGCCGTGGCTCTTTTACGTTCTGCTTTTTGTTATTCCTCTTTTTCCATTCCGGTATATATGCAGCGTACCTACGGCGGCTGACCTTTTGGTCGCAATAAGTCACCCCTTCAAGCATCGGATAGACCGTAAACAGTCCAGCCTTCTTGACACGTGGGTGCGATAAAATTTCGAAGGCCGACACCCAAAGCGATATGCTGCGGCCAAGATCGAAAATGGTTGTTCCGATGCCGGCCGGTAGCAAGGCGGCCTGAACCGCCATGTTAAGTGATCGAAAAAGGGCTCGGTCCTTCCACCGCCTTCGCTTTCCGAAATAATGCCGCTTCCAGCACGCAAGCAGCGCCTCAAGAAGGGGCGTATCGATATCGTTGATCTGCATTACGGGCAGTTCGGGCGACGCTTGACCATGAAACGCCTCGACAACATGGATGCCGCTGAAGGCGGGCGTCGATGTCGTCAGCGATTGGTTGTCTTTGCCCAACATCCAGGGGTATAGCCAAAATGAATTTGCGTAAACAATGCGGTTTGTATTCCGGTACACCGTGTTCAGCGATCGACAATATGGAATGATGCTGATCGCGACCAGATCACGAAAGCTCAAAAGCGCATCCGCCGTAAGAGTCGACAACGTATCATCGCGCGCGATGAGAACGACGGGATCAAGCGCTACGCCAAACGCATTGGTAAATCGCGCAAGCAGATCGGCAAACTTGGGAGCCGCTTGGCATATCGCTTGTATCCGGGAATCTTGCGAACATGCGAGAGCCACAACCTCACCCTCGATCACCTTGCCTCTCGACAGGTTCGGTAAAATGGCGATCGGGCTCCAGCTATTCACCTAAGCCAACTCGTCAACATGACGTTTTGCTTTTGCAATGGCAGCTTCGATGCTTCTGTGATCGTCGATTACAACGTTGCGTCCGCCGAGCTTGTTGAACAAATGCCGATTATTCGAGCACAAGTTGACCGTGAATTTATTCGGGAACATCGGAATTTGCGGGTACGTGATCTCGTAACCCTTATAATCAACCACGAAGCCCCCTTGCTCCAGCCGGGCCTCGGGTTCAATCGGTGTCTGGTTTTGCTCGAAGACCACAAGGGCCTGAGCGACATTTGAAACGAGGGAGTCGGGAGCCTTCGTGCCGAGGGCAAGCAACTTGGAAAATACTCCCTCTATTAGTAGCTGATCGCGTATAATCGCCTGAAGCCCGGAATCGGCGATCCGGTCGAGTTCGTCGGCTTGGTCTTCAATCGCTTGCTGGCGTTTCTTCGCTTCTGCCGGACTCAGCGGTTTCGGTCCGCGCGCAAATATAGCGGAATTGGCGCGGACACTTTTCGCAATGGCTCTAAGCAGATTGGCTACTGTCGGCGCGCCCGTGTCGTCGCCGTCCACAGCCCTCCCCAACTCAACGATGTTCCACAGGGGCTTGCCAGATTTTTCGATGATGAATGCGTTGTGAAAGTCATCGCGGCCCCAAAGCTGCTGAACACGCGCTAAGGCCGCCGTATTCGTGGGATAGGGCTCCTGTTGCATCATCGCCAGCCGTCGGCGTGGACCATACGGGTCAACAAACATTGGCCCGTCGCTATAGATCAGCGTCACAGGCCCAAGGTTGGGATTTTCTTGCTTCAGCCGGGCCTCCCAAATTTCGCAGCTCATATCGACTGCTTGTGGGATTGGCGTCGCTTCACCCTCCCAGTTCTGGATTGTCGTCCGGGTCACCTTCAGCCTGTCTGCAAGCTGCTGTTGCGTAAGCCCGACGCGCTCTCGCCAGGCTTTGAATTCTTGCGCATTCATCGCTTTCTCCGAAATTATTATGCTTTATATGCTATCTAACGCTAAAATATTTGGCTTGTAAAGACTAATTATGTCAATATATACGTCATTAGCGTCCCCTGCGGGCCGGGCTGTCGCAAGCCGAGTCCCTTGGATCCCGTGAACGGGATTCCGGGTCTCGGCCCTTGCGGGCTTCCATCCCTGACGCACGAGAACGAACCCCTGGCCGGGGCAGTTGACCGTTGCCTGCTCACTCAGGCCAAGTTCGATAGGCGTAATCAATTAGATCGCGCACCAACTCAAGCAATCCGGCGTAGGGCAAGTTACCAAACGGATAGCCGTGGGCTAAGTCATTACGTATCTCGGCAAGGCTCGGCTTCCGATCTCCGGTCAACATGCCAACCACCGTACCGCCACACCGTTGAATCATCGGTAATTTGTCGTCAGTTAAATCGTCGTGATTGGGCAAGTACTGCAGTAGGCGGTAGAAATATATCTTTCCTTTCTTGTCTCTGACTTTGGCACCATAGCGATCGGTCAATGCGAGTTCGAGCGTCGTTAGTGCATGCAGTTCGCCAGTCTTGATAAGGTCGAAGTCGAGCCAGGCGAGAAGGTGCAGTTTTAGAGCACGCTCGAATTTGGCTGCTACGATCTCCGGCACGGTATGGCGCAAGTCGAGGCCGGACACGAATTCCAGCCATTCGTCGAAAGTCGAGAATGAAACGCAAGCGGCAGGATTGCCCGGCATAGGCCAAATCATCCTGAGCGGTTCCTCGGATCGATCAGCCGACGCTGCGATGGCATTCAGAAAGTTGGTTGTCAGGTTCATGATTTGAGATGATACAGCCGCCGTTCAAACAACTTACATCACAAGCGACAGGGTCACCGCTTAATCTTCCTTCGATCCAGGCCCAATAATACGCACAGCGTGTCCACATGGGCTGCGTTAGTTTCGTTAAAAAGATATCCTTGAACGCGCCTTGTTTTCTCGTCGATCCATACGTACAGATCAATCTTTAAGCGCGTTTCTCCAAGCCTACCGTCTGAAATGTTCGTCATCGTCGGAATGCGCTCGCCTTCGGCAGTATGAAACATCCCGGTCAAGGTCTCCTGCAAATCGCCAAACCCACTGGCGTCAGCATGATTGACGAAGACAAGTATATTCGGCACCGACCGTTTGTCGTTCACGGCTTCAAATTGGGTTGCCGCTTTTTGTACATGTCGCGCAATCCGATTGAAGGTTGGATCGGAACGGGCGCCGCCAACAATTTGACCCGGTTCTGCTGTATCGAGTTGTTCATCGAGCCAGTCATCGCGCGGTGACTTGACCTCGCAATAAGCAACGAGCGCGCCATCGCGCCGAACCCTAAAGTCAGGTGTGCGCCCGGCAAGCGTCTCTGCTCGATCGAAACGTTCCAATTGCAAATTCTTAGCGGCGAACAGCAGTTCCTCCGTCAGATCAAGATCAGGTTCTTCGTTCGGCTTTCGCGCCATCGGTTATCTCCGCCAATATCTATACCTTCATCGGATAGGATTGGTACTTTTTCAAAGAGAAATTTGGGGCCTGCGGCCCTTTTTTTGAGAAGGGGGTTTGCAACCCCCCAGGCCGTCAAGGCCAAGCCCTATCGGGCAAAAAACGCGGGCCGTGTAGTCGCCCCAAACAAGAAGGGCTCCGGCCCGCACCACCCCACGTTTTTTGACCTGTGACGGCCACCCCCCGCCGCTCATTGGCGCGGGCCTAGTCGGTTGCATGCGCAACCCGAAGACTAGGAAGGACCAGCCAATGAGAACCGATGTTTATCAGAAGATCACCGATCAGATCGTTGCGGCTTTGGAGCAAGGCGTCCGGCCTTGGCACCAGCCGTGGAAGGTGGAGCACGGCGCGGGACGGATCACGCGGCCCTTGCGCGGCAACGGCATTCCCTATCAGGGCATCAATGTCCTGATGCTGTGGTCGGCAGCTATCGAGAAGGGCTACGCCGCGCCCATCTGGATGACCTTCAAGCAGGCGCTCGACCTCAAGGCCAATGTCCGCAAGGGCGAGCACGGCAGCTTTGTCGTGTATGCGGACAAGATCATCCGTGCCGAGACGACCGAGAGCGGCGAGGAGGCCGAGCGCGCCATCCCCTTCATGAAGGGCTACACCGTTTTTAATGTCGAACAAATCGACGGACTCCCTTCGCATTATTACGCGAAGCCGAAAGCCCGGACGGATTCCGTGCGGCGCATCGCCCATGCGGAATCCTTCTTTGCCGCGACGGGAGCGAATGTCGTTCATGGCGGCAGCCGGGCCTGTTACGTCCCCTCGACCGACAACATCCATATGCCCTGCATCGATTTCTTCCGGGATGCCGAGAGCTATTACGCGACGCTTGCGCACGAGACCACGCACTGGACGCGCCACAAGTCGCGCCTCGACCGCGATTTTGGTCGCAAGCGTTTCGGCGACGAAGGTTACGCCTTCGAAGAATTGGTCGCCGAGCTAGGTTCCGCGTTTCTCTCCGCCGACCTCGAATTGACCCCCGAGGTTCGCGACGACCATGCGGCCTATATCGCGTCGTGGATCAAGGTTTTGAAGGACGACAAGCGCGCGATCTTCACGGCATCTTCGCATGCGCAGCGCGCGGCGGATTTTCTGCACGGCTTGCAGAAGCCGCAAGAGGCCGCCGAGGCCGAAGCAGCGTGATGCGCCATGGCCAAGCCTGACACCATCATCGTCGATGGCCACGCCCTTAGCTGGCAGCGGATTTGCGAACTCCGCCGGCAGCAGCTTGACGCTTGGCAGGCCGAACAGGCAAGGCAGCTTGCCTTGTTCGAACTGAAAGACGATTGCCGCCCCGAGGCGGAGCGCACGGCGGCAGGACGCTATCTTGAGCCGACCTTGTTCGCGTTGCTGGCCGACGCCGATCATTGAACACCGCGTCGTGAGCACTACGCGCCGTCGACCATACCTTTGTGTTTAATCCGCGCAGGCAACGCGAAGATTTCCTTGCGACGAATCGAACAATCAGGTGTCCTTGTCGTCATCGAAGCCGCCGTTAGGTGGCCTCGATCTTTTGCGGTCTACGTCCGTTCGCGGCGCTGATGGCGTCAACGGCCTTCCACCCAAAACGACAGAGAAAATTGCCCGCCGCGCGGGTCAATTTTCTTGCGTTTTGGGTCCCTGCGAAGCCCGTTGACGCGCGCCGCGCCGGACGTTGCCGACCGCATCGAGGCCCCATAACGGAGCCTCCAATAACAAAAAGGAGGACACATGTTTCTCGATCAACTCAAACGGCAATTGATCGCGCGGTGCACAGCGCTAATCGGCCAACCGGAACCAACGGTCTGGGTGGAAGGTTCCGAGCACTCGACCTATATCGCTCCCGTGTCCGGCAGAGTGTATGCCTACGTTTGGCATGACGGCCGCGGCACGTATTATCCGACCGTCATTGTTTCGCTCTGGCGGGCGCTTTCCCTCATTTGGTACGATGCCCCTTGCGTGGTCTCCTTCCTCTCATTCCCGCGTTGCACCGTCAAAGTGACCAGCTTAGGCGCGGAAACCCTCGGCCTCGCTGAACAACAGGCCCAGTACGCATTGGGCCTTTACGGGCCCCGTTACCAGGGCCCGTAGAATACCCGCCTTGCTCCGCGAGCCTCCCCAAACCCTGGCCTCGCTTGGTACAGCGTCCCTGCCGGCGTCGGCGCTCCCGCCGACACCCCCGCTTCGCGGCTGACGGCAGCTCCGTCGCCCTCTGCATCCCGCTCGTTCGCACTTGCAAAAAAGTTGCCACCCGCCCGCCGAGCGTACCGCTGGCGGACGCTACCAAGAGCCTTCCCTCTGGACCGTCATGGACCGAGGCGACCAAGGCTGAATGGAGGAGGGTGACGCGACGGCAGTCAAAAATCTGCGACGATTTCGCATTTGCGAAAGGTGTGTCAGTCGGAGATTTTTCGTGTCACAGAGCAGTAATTAAGCAAAAGTAAATGACGATGGGATAGGGTAAAAATCACGATTAGGACGGTTGGCAAGCCATGTGATGTTACACGGAAATTGCCCTCGGCAATCCCGTTCCACATCACGCTTGGCAAGGGGGCATGGCCCCCGTTGCATCCCTGTAGGGCGCGACTCGTCCTGACCAACATACATCAGTGCAGCCTCAAGGAGGCGTGCCGTGACGAGCGAGGTTACGAACCCTCGTGCCAAGACCATGGCCCCGTGGCGGGGCCGGAAACGCGTCAGCGACGCGAAGACGAGTTTTATCTCGGTTCGCTGCACCGCAAAAGAACGGTCGAAGATCGACGAGACGGCACGGCAGGCCGGTCTCAGCATCGGGGCCTATTTGCGCGCCCTGGCGCTCGGCGATGCCGGTCCGAGGGCCGTGCGTCGGCCGCCGATCGAGCGCAAGGAACTGGCACGGCTCTTGGGGCATCTGGGTAAGGTCGGGTCGAACCTGAACCAGCTTGCCCATGCCTTTAACCGCGACCGCAGTATTCCTGGAGCGGACGAGCTGAACGCCATTCGCAAGCAGGTCGGCGAGCTGCGGGACGCGCTCATGAAGGCGCTCGGACGTGATCATTAAGGGAACGTCCTGCGCCGGTGCCAGCCGCCTCGCCACACATCTCAACCGCACCGACACCAACGAGCGCGCCGAGGTCAAAGAGGTCCGGGGCGTCGTGGCCGAGGACCTTTTGGGAGCCTTGCGCGAGATGGAGTCCGTGGCCACAGGTGCCCGGACGACCAAGCCGTTCTATCACGGCTCGATCAACACGCGCGAAGACGAGCGTCTGACCGACGAGCAGCGAACCTACGCCATCGACAAGCTTGAAGCTGCCTTGGGATTGACCGGCCAGCCCCGCGTTGTCGTCGTTCATGAAAAAGAAGGCCGCGAGCACTGTCATATCGTCTGGTCGCGGATCGACCTCGATCGCATGGCGGCGATCAGCGACAGCAACAATTACCGCAAGCACGAGGAAGTGGCCCGCGCGCTCGAAAAGGAATTCGGGCACGAGCGCGTGCAGGGCGCGCATATCGAACGAGACGGCAAGGAACGGCCGGCCCGAACGCCGAGCCACGCCGAAATGTTGCAGGCCGAGCGCACGGGTGTCTCGCCGGCAGCGGCCAAGGCCTTGATGACGGAACTCTGGCGCGAGACTGACAGCGGCAAGAGCTTCCAGGCGGCCCTTGAGACGAAATGGTGGGTGCTGGCGCGGGGCGACCGGCGCGACTTCGTGGCGATCGATTCCGAAGGTGGCACCCACAGCGTGACGCGCCGCATCGAAGGGGCGAAGGCGGCCGACGTGCGGCAACGCTTCGCCGACATCGATCCGGCGTCTCTTCCGAGCGTCGCCGAGGCCAAGGAGCTACAGCGCGAGCGCCAAACCGAGCGTGAGCGGCAAAGAGAGCAAGACCGCACGGCTGTCCGTCCGGCGGCAGCCAGGGCCTTGATGACCCAACTCTGGCGCGAGACCAACAGCGGCAAGAGCTTCCAGACGGCCCTTGAGACGAAATGGTGGGTGCTGGCGCGGGGCGACCAGAGGGACTTCGTGGCGATCGATTCCGAAGGCGGCGTGCACAGCCTCTCGCGCCGCATCGAAGGGGCGAAGGCGGCCGATGTGCAGCGGCGCTTCGCCGATCTTGATCCCAAGTTGCTGCCGACCGTGGACGAAGCGAAGAAACTCCAACAGGCACGCCAGGGCGAGCGAGCGCGGCAGGCGTCGGCCCTGTCGATCGAACGGTCACGGCCCAAAGCCGATCACGCACGCGCGTCCGCCGGGCCGAGGCAGCGGGCGTCCAGCATTGGGCGCGTAGCAAGGCCCGCCGCCAAGATCGCGGACAGCGTGTTCTCGGCGTTGATGGGCGAGTCAGCGACACCAAAAGAAAAAGAATCCGACACCTCGGCGAACACGAAGAGCGAGGGCATGCCGTCCGAGCGCCGGCAACAACTGATGCGGCAATTGTCGCGGGAGATTCCGCAAGAGACCGAACGCGACGCCGAGTATGAAGCTGACAAGGGACGAGAGCGATCACGGGGGTGACCGGCCCGGCGCAGGGGCAGCGCCGGTGCCGAAAGCAGGATCGCCCCGATTGAGGTCTGGTTATCCCAGCTCCGCCGATGCCTTCCGACGCGCGAGCCGCCGCCTGACGCGACGCCGCGTTATACAAAAGAAAATCCGCACGCGTGTAAGAGGGGCCGGCGTCGGCAAGACCCAAAGACTGATCGCATTTACGATCGCGGCCGGCAAAATGCTAGCTCGCCAATCGCAGGCGGAGCGCGACACGTTTAGCGTGGATCGGTACGAAACGCGTACCGTGACCGAAAGCACGTCCTCTACAAATGACGGCCCGCGATCAGGAGGGACGGAAGATCGTAATGCCGGCACATCCGGCGATAGCGCACAGGACGCATCGGTGGAGTTCCGCAGCGAGTTTGCCGCCTTGCTGGCCTTCTACGCGGCGAGGATCAACGCGGCCCGGGCGAGTTTGTCGCCGCGCGCCGCCGCCGCCATCGTGCAGGCGCTCTTGGGTGAACAGGCAGTTGCCTTGCGCGGACTTACCGACCGCTGGCACGCCGCTTCGCAGAAGCAGCGGGACGAGAAGCCGGACAGGCCGGCAGGAAACGTGCAGCGTAGGGATGACGATCTGAAGCCATCATAAAATACAAGTTGCCCGTGGATCACGAGTGTCGCTACTGCGCTCTTTTCGCGATCTCAGGCGCGAATTCGCGCCCGACCTTCGAATGCGGAAGCCCAGCTGGTTTTGCTACGCATGTTTGCTATCTAGAACGCTAGCAGTCTATCCGGCAGTTCCCTGAAGTCGTCGATACGCGCGGCGCAGGCGATGTCTTCGATATTGCCCATGGGATAACCGAAGCTGACAAGAACAAACGGCACATCGGCGGCCTGCGCCGTTGCGGCGTCGACTTCGCTGTCCCCTATATATACGGCTTCGGAGGTGGATGCCTTCAGTTGTCTCAGGACTTCGAAAATGGCGGCGGGGCTTGGCTTGGGGGGAAGGCCCTCGCGTTTGCCCACAATCGCTTCTATGTGCGGATCGAGGCCGATGCCCGTAATGATACGACGCGCATTGTCTTCGGGCTTGTTGGTGCATATGCCGAGGGTCAAACCCTGCTGCCGGAGTTGGTGCATGACGTTCAGTGCATGGGGGAACAGCGCGCCGGGATCGGGCGGGATGCTGCGATAGGTGGCCTGGAATTCGGCGACGGCGGCATCGACATCCATGGTGGCGACTCTGTCGCCGAAAACGCTTTTGACGATGTCCGTGGCCGCGAGGCCGACCAGACGCCTAACGCTGGTTTCACTCGTTGGCTGCATACTGCGCGCGGCCAGCATGCGATTGAGGACGGATGTAATGTCGGCGGCGCTGTCGATCAGCGTTCCGTCAAGGTCAAAGATGATGGCGCGTCGAACCATAATGCTAGGGCCCCGCTACATCTTCAACTTAGAAAGCCGAGAACAAACGGCAAAAAAGGCGGTTCTACAGAGAAGCTGCGCGGTGAGGAGCTCGATGAGCCGGACAACATCATTGGTAATAGCCAAACGAAATAGCGGCAGCGAACGCCGTGAGCGAGGTTCTTTTCATTTCGAGTCAAAGAAAGTGAGGAAGGCAATCAAAAGGCAACCAATGTAACGACGATTGCAAAATTGTTAGCTCTAGGCAACAAATAAAATGGCGTCGTCGACAATAAGTGTTTTAACGATCGACGCCGCCTAATTTGTTGTTCTGCCGTTGGTCATCCCGCTTTATCGCAACACATTCACGCCGTAATTCGTCTTATGAGAGCATCTGGTAGTTGGGGCTGGTGTTGTCGCCTTATACAACGCGCCTTCCCGAAAAATGGTGCTACTTTACGAATGTCTTTGGATGATTGACGCTCTCAGCTCAATTTCATAGCCTTATCCAAAGCGCCAATCTGGCGTTTGAGGCTTCAAAACCTCGGGCTCACCAGGCGAAAGTATAAACGTGACAATGAAAAATATCGTTCTGTTCGATCTTGAGGAAACGATTTCAAATAGTGGGAACTGCGCACTCCGTCTTGTAAAAGAGCCGAAGGATTCGAGGGCGCTCTATGCCGAGCGTCCTGCGGATATCCCTGTTAAACATATCGTTGAAATTCTGAAAGCGCTCCAATATCGCAGATATGAGATATGGATAGTTTCAGGGCGTAGCGACGAAATAAAAGCTCAAACCGAACACTGGCTGTCGGAATGTACGATTTCTTATGACAGACTTATCATGCGTAAAAAAGGTGACTTCACTGAAGAGAGTATGTTGAAAACGGGGTGGCTACATGACGGCACTATACCAAAGGAACGTATTTTTTGTGTGTTTGAAGACAAGACGTCGGTTGTAGACGCGTGGCGTTCCGAAGGCCTGCCATGCCTTCAGGTTACCGAAGGCGACACAGTATCGAGATTAAGAACGGCGCGGGACTGACGCGCTAAAAATGTCACTACCTTAAACGAGGGCACCCCGAAAAAGTGTGGTAGCTGGCCGAAGCTCGTCGCATTGCGTTAAAAGCTCGTAACAATGCACTCGCCCGACGCACCATTTGTACCAGCATCTAAGGTTCCAGCTCCTCCGCCTGGTGCGTTGCCTGGCTGTCCACTTGCTCCCCCAGAACCACCAAATATCGATTGTCCTGGACTTCCCGTTGTGCTTCCGCCACCGCCGCCGCCATAAATAGAGCGCCCACCATTTCCGCCGGTAGTGAAGGTTCCGCCACCGCCACCCCAGGGAAGGGTAGCGTCTTGTGCTTCGCTTCCCCCGCCGCCAGCGCCAGGTGTGGAGCCAACACCGGCAGAATAAGCACCGCCACCGCCACCACCAGATACATTGTTGGTACCGCCGCCTCCACCGTAAGCGGTTAGGAGATTTGTTGAGGAGGAAAAGGTTGAATTGCCGCCATTACCGGCAGTGCCGCCAGTGCTTATTCCAATGCCACCCGAGCCCACCACAACTGATTCAGTCGAGCCAAGAACAGAAGCGTTGTACCAATGCTCCATATAGGCACCCCCTCCACCAGCACCGTCTTGGTGGGTAGTGCCGTCACCAGAACTGCCGCCGCCGCCCCCCCAACATTGCGCAAACACTTTTGTCGCGCCGCTTGGCTTTGTCCATGTTCCAGACGAGGTGAATGTCTGGACATTAACTCCAGCACCTGACGAAGCAGTCGTTTGTGTTGTGCCATCGGGAAATCGAAAGCCGCCCGTCAAGCTTTGAATAACGCCATTGACCGAAAGAGGATTGCTCGGGGTAGCCGTTCCAATTCCGACATTGCCGGCGCCGGTAATCGTCACTTGCGTTGTCGCACTGTTGTCTGACGTGCCGCTCGATCCGGCGCCGTAGGTTTGGAATTGAATCTGTGACGCACCCGTGCCGGTACTAATGCCCGAAGCGATGATCAGGGTGCCGCCATTCTTATTGGTCGCGCCGGTGGTCGCGCCGCTGGCTTGTAGCGTCAGATTATTGCCCGCCGTGTTGGAAGTCGGATTGCGCTCCATCCAGATGGTTTGCGCGGCACTGCCACCTAGAGACAGCGCATTTGTTGGCGAGGTTGTCCCGATGCCGACATTGCTGCTAAAGTTCGCGGCGGCTGCGGTGATGGTGCCCGTCAAAGTCGGCGAGGCCGAATACACCACATTGCCTGTGCCGGTCGTGCCGCTGACCGTCGTGCCTTGAATTGCCGCTACCGTCGTTGCAAGGCTGCCAGCTGTGGTCGTGACATCCCCTGTCAGAGCTGGGAATTGCCCTGCTTGCAAAGTGCCAGTCGCTTGCGACGACAGATTGACGCCGAACTGAGTGGCCAAAGTGCCGAAAGCGGTGCCGTTCGTCTTGGTGCAAGTAATCGCGCCCGTGTTCGCAATTGTGCAATCGCCAGACATCGCTACGGCGGTTGGAACGTTTGAACCATTGCCGACCCAGATATCGCCGGATGCCAACGAGGGCGGTGCAATCTCCGGTCCGAACAACACCATCGCCCGTGGCGTGGTGGAGGCCGTGTTGGTGGTCAGCACACGGCCCAGCACTTGTCCCGAAGGCGGGTAGGTCGATCCTGCGTCGTGGCAATCGCCCGCTGTCGTGCTGCCAATCTGCACATAGTCATTCGCCACCGTGGCGTTTTCGAACACGCAACTTGCCTGACCGGTTGTCGCTATCTGTGCATTGCCCGAGGTACCAGCCCCGCCGATCACGACGCCGATGGCGCCACCGGTATCGGTCGTGGCTGTAAGGACTGCCGTGGAGGGGGCAGCAGTAAGCTTCGCAAGCTTATTGACGGTCGTGCCTGTTGTTCCGGCATTGGCGATTTCCGTCATCACCGCATTGTTGGATAGGTCAATCTGGCCACCATAGATATGCAGAAGAGCCTGCGGTGACGTTGTGCCGATACCCACATTGCCGGTCGCTGAATTGCTGTAGAGGGTTGTTTGTGCCCAAGCTGGAGAGATCAGAAAAACCAGTGCAAGGCCAAACAGAATGTCTTTCATATTTCCTCGAAGCTGTTTGTTTGTTGTTGGTCTGCACTTCGCGGTATTCTTGGCCCTCTATTGATAAAACTCTTCGACAATGATCACGCCTGAACCCCCAGCGCCGCCGGCAACGCCGCCCGTGCCCGCTGTACCGGCCGTACCGGCTGCACCAACGGCATAGCTGTAAGTTGCGCTTGGGCTCACGATAATGGCATCGACGAAGCCGCCCGCGCCGCCCGCGCCGCCGCTCGCGCCTGGTCCAGCGCCTCCGCCACCGGCCCCGCCAGAACCTGAATTCGTGATAGCGCTGTCGGCGTTAACGCTAGCGCCTAGCATGGGGCCGGAGCCGCCTGCGCCGCCAAATGGACTAGGCGCACCGGGGCCGCCCGGTGATGCTATGCCGGCCGCATTGGAAAGGCCGCCAGCACTGCCGGAACCACCTTGCAAAGAAAACCCAGCAGCAGTTCCAAGTGAGGCTGTGCCTCCGGCACCCCCCTTCGAATTTCCGAGATTGGTGCTATGGGTGCCACCACCACCGCCATTGGCGACGAGTAAGGAAGTGCCGAATGTTGTATTACCTCCTGCACCAGCATTGCCGCCGTTATACGACCCGTTCGCCGAACCCGCGCCTCCGCCCCCGCCGCCGACCATGCGAACGCGAAGATAGAGTGGCGAACGCGGACTCGTCGGGGTTGTGTAAGTGCCCGAGCTCGACGTGAATTTCTGAACTGTTGGCGCGACGAACGATGACGTTGCGATATTATTCGCCGTGACTGTGCCGTTGATTTGCAGTGCGGTGGATGGGCTGGTAGTTCCGATACCCACATTACCTTGAACGGCTAGACCATTTGTGGGTGCGGTCACGATACCGGCGTATCCGGTTCCAATCGCCACGGCGCCAGAGAAGTCGCCTGAATTCGCCATGGCTAAAGCTGGAAGATAAATAAACACGAGGGCGGCAACGAGTGCCGCGAGCGGAGTTCTTTTCATTTCGAGCGCAAGGTCTAAGAAGGTGGGAAAGCAATCAACAGGCGGTCAATGAAATGACGTTTGCAAAAACGTCAGCTTCAATCAACAAATAAAAAAGTGCCGCAGAAATAAAGGGTTTAATGATCGACGCCGCACTTAGCGCCGAATCATTTCAGCCTTGGTAGTACGGATTGCGCGCAGCGCGCTTGGCACATTGCTCGATCTTCCAATAGGGCGGAGCAAAGAAGCGTACGCCGTTCGCCATACCCGCGAGCCAGAAAAGGCCCGTGCCTTCGGCGAAGCCCATCAACTCATGTGGCAGATAGAGCGCGCGGCTGATTTGGTTCCAGCTCGTGCCTTCGCTGCGTTGCCCGGTTGCGGGCGACAGGTTCTCGCTGGTATTGGAGGCTATCAGCGTCGTTTGTCCGGCGCGGCGCGACATCCAGTCGGCCGTGGTGAGATCGTTCGGTGCGAAGCCTTGCACCACGCCGGCATTGGCGAGGAAGGACTCCCAGCGCTCGTTATAGAGCGCCTTGAGCTGCGCGAGGTCCTGGCAGATACCAGCGATTTGCACGTTGTAGCCTCGCACGAGGCCGAAGGCGTCCTCGAGCGGGCCGAGATGGCCGAGCGCCGGCATTTCATCAATAAGGAACAGCGTGCGCAGGCCGCCCGGACGATAAAGGGCGCGCAACGCCGAAACGACGACGAGGCGCAACCAGGTGCTATGCGTGCGCATCCGTTCGGCGGGGAGGATGACGTAGACCGTCGTCGGCTTGTCCTTCAGTTTCCGAAAATCCACGCCCGGCTTTTTCAGGTCGTCGCGCATCGGCTTCGACAGCAGCCAGCGCGTTTGCGTGTCGCCGGTCGAGCGGATGCTGGCCAGCTCATTGGTGTCCCGCCCGGCGAAGCGCGAGGCGAGGCTAGCGATCTCGTAGCCACCATCGGTCATGAGCGTGGCGGTATGGCGCAGGCCACCGGTGAAGCGTTCATGCGGCTTGCCGTTCTCACCAATGTAATTTTCGACGCGATCGGGCTCAGTTAGCAATCCGCGCACGTTTTCGAGATTGGCTTTTTTGCCGTTTTTTAGCTTCTCCCACATGATGAGGGCGACGATCAGCCCTTGCGCGGATTCTGACCAATGCGGGTCCTTGCTTTCAAGCCTGATAAGCGCTTCGCCGAGCGCCGCCGCCTCGTCGTAAAAGTAGGGCGAGTTCGCATCGAGGCCCGCCAGCGGGTTGAACCCAGACGATCCAAGGCCGAGTACGTTAAAGGGATTGAGCATGACGACATCGCTCACCGTGCGCCGGTAATCGGCGGTGACGGCGGCGAGTTCGCCCTTCGGATCGATGACGACGATCGAGCGATCCTTGATCGTGAGCAAGTTGGGAATGAGAAAGCGCGTTCCCTTGCCCGTCCCGTTCGGGCCGAACAGGAGCAGGTGACGCTCGCCCTGATACGGGATTTTCTTGCCGACGCGTTGCGTTGCGTCGTCATAGTGGCGGCCGAGGCCGATGCCGTCGCTATCGTCCGTCATGGCTCTGCCTCAGTCGGGAAATATCCGGTCGTGCATGGGGGCCGGTTTGGTGCCGCTGCGGGCGGCGGCATCGGCTTCCGATTCCGAAGCCGGCCGCGCGTCGCCGTGCACGTTGGTGTTTCGGGGCGTCAAATTGGCTTGAACGCCGAGGCCGGCGGCGAGAAAGGCGAAGCCGACCACGAGCCAGCCCGCCAATTCCCAAGGACTGCTAAACCATCCGAAATGCAACGCGGCATAGGCGGCTCCGCATGCGAGGGCCGCCAGCACCGCCACCAGGGTCAGGCCGAGCTTGTCGATCTTTTTGACCGCTCCGAAAAGCTTTAGAATGGTCATGCGACCACGCTCCTAAGCCGCACGGGGAATGCTCATACGCGCTCGGTGTTTTAGCACGTAGAACGGTGAGGAGGTTAAAGCATGTCATCGCCTGAGCAGGAGGGTAAGCCCGCAGCGACTCCTCTCGACGCGGAGCGCGAGGCGCTCCGCAAGGCCGGCTATAGCGATACCGAAATCAGCCAGATTTTGATTGCGCGGGCCTCGCAGCAACCGGCGGGAGCCGCTGGCCAGGGCGTCATGTCGAACGTGCTCAGTTCGATCACTGCCGTCGCGTCCCATGCGCGCGTGCTGATCCCCACCTTCAGAAAAGACGTGGAGACCGTGTTCGACAGCACCGCTACCGCTTCCGTGCGGGCCGGGGCGACGGCGTCGCTGGCCGTCAAAGCAATCGTCGTTGTGGTTCTCGGCTTTGCCGCTTGGCAGGAGTGGAAACAGCACATCATCTACTCGACCGAAATCGCCGAGCAGCAGGCCAGGAAAATGAGCGCGGACGCGGCGAGGGCCGAAGCTGAAAGCCTCGCGGCAACGGGCAAAGTCCTGCCGGTGCCTGGATACGAAACCGTACCGCGTGCTTTGCCAGCCGCGCCCGCTGTAACGTCGGAGAAATGGGACAAGACACGGTATGACGCCGCAAGCGGGCGCTGTGAGTGGGGCGAACACCTGAGCGACCAAGAGCAACGCCTTAAGGACGCGGGTATAGAAGCGCATTGTCCACAAGAGCAAATAGACGCTGCGAATGAAGTCTTCCTCAAACGCTTTCGGAAGCCATGACCGGCGCGATTGGCGGCGCTCGATGCCAAGCGGGCAAACGCCACAATCATAGAAGATGAGGCGCTCGAAGCCCTAGAACTAAAAAGGCGCAAGCTGCGTGCGCTCGGCATCGAAGATCGTCAATGAGAAGCTCGGGGCCATTTGCCCCTGCCGGGAAGTAGGTAGGGGCATTGCGCAACATTAGAAGCTCGCGCGGTAGTTCCTGAACGCACGTGCAAAACTGTGAACCAGCGCGTCCGCATCGGCAGCGTTCGGTAACACTCCGCACTCCCATTCCGAGTCGTGATGGGCTATTAACTTTACGACGCTGGGTGACTGTCCATTCGTCACGAAATATCGCTGCTTGCGGTGAATATCGCTTGTCAATCCGAGAAAACTGCGGCCCAAACTAAGCTGGATGGCCGACGTGTAGAACTTGCACTCGGCAGCGATCAGTACCTTGCTCGCACGGGGATGAACTTGTTCCAATCTGCAAAGGCGCGCCTCTGTTTTGTCCAGCACGGCAACATCACATTCGTGCAAGACGCGTGACTTGCCGGTTACGCGAATTCCAATGTGTGCTTCAAGGGGAGGGCAACTCGTAAATTCAATCACGGCATGCGTATAAGGTTGGGCCGTGCTGTAGATCGCGCCAGGGGCTGTTCGAAATACCAGCGTATTCGTGGGGGTTTCGTTGAATGTCTCGTATCGAATGGTCGCGCCTTGTTGTCGCGCGGCCCTCAGGCATAGAGCCCAAATGTAATTTTCGTAGATGTCGTTGGTCGCCGAGGCGTCGGAGTACCCGGCGTTAGTGGCTTTTGCGACAACGGTGTCGATCGCAGAGATCAGATCATCACGTACTGTCATGATCTGGGTCCCTTATGCGTGCTAAGGCAGTCGTTGCCTCCCGTTCAATTTCGATCGCTGTTGCCGCGCGACTTGTGTTAACTTCGTGTGCCTTTCCCAAATATGAGCCCTCAAGACCTTCCGTGGGTCCTTCAGGTTCGAACCGGATAGTGTTTATGCCGTGGACCTCTTCAAGAGTGGCCCTTTCCAGCGCTGACCGCTGCACTAGAGCTGCCTCGATCGCCCGTAGTAAAATGTCGAGCCGTTCTGCTTCGGTATAAGGTTCGGAGGTAATCAAACTTGCGCGCCGCGCGCGTGGGCGCTTGATGGCAAAATCCGTGTCCGCCGATACCTGGAAAATCTCACGTTCAGATACCTGTTTCGAAGCTGGTTTTCCCTCCGCGATTTGGGCCTCGGCCTGTGCCACGACCCAGCCGAATCCATGTGCCTCCAACACTTCACCAATTCGGCGTCGGTACTCTGCGTCATCTTCCTCGGACATCTTTATTTACCCCCTGCAGTTTCTATGAGTGATACTCTTTGCCGTTCCTATGAGTGAGGCAAAATCGTGCTTTCTGGTCAATCAGGCCAACTCGTTGAAATTCTTAGCTCGGAAGAGTGGCCATCCTGTCCGCTGTTGCAACTCTGCCGCAGCGGCCGGAATTTCTAGCACAAGCCGACGAATTTGCTTCAAACCGAAGGGACACCGGTTCTAAGCTTCCAGCCACGACTCGCGAGCAGCGGTTTGTTCGCAAGTAACTGTGCAGTAAGGAATTTAGCGCTACGCTGGGATCATAGGCGCAAGGGACTTTTTCGACGCAAATTTTGTCGTTTTTAGCACAGAAATTAGCACATAACGACATCGAAACGAAAATAACTCTTCTATATCAGATAGTTGTCTGACCATCGTAGGACTTAAAATCCCTCGGGAGTAACTTCCCATGCCGGTTCAAGTCCGGCCGTCCGCACCAGCCCTCGCCGGCGCTGTCGTCACGCAGAAGGGATGGTAGCGGGAAGGCGCAGACGCGTTCGCGTGCCAAGCGTTGCGCGCACGACAAAGCGGGGCAGCAGGTGCCTGACGAGACCGAACCCGCCGAGCGCGAGGCTCGTCCACACTGCCGCGCTGAAATAGAGCGACATCCAGGCGATTTCTTCGCGCCAATCGGCGATGTCGTGGGTCACGATCCAGCGGGTCGCGACGTCGTGGAGGCCGGCGAGGGCGTCTAGGACCTGTTTGCCGCTCGCCAGATCGGCCTGCCAGCGCGCGAAATACATCGGCACGTCGACGGTGCCCATGAAAATGACATAGCCGATGCTACCGAACGCCGCCGCTGCGATGACGAATTGAGCAGTCCCGCGGAACCGGGGAACGAGCCGGACCAGCGCAATCGCGACCAGGACGAAGGTCGCAGTCCATAGCGAGTTTTCCATGACATTGCCGAGATAATCTGTCGTGACGACCGCGTACCAGGAGCAGCATTCGGCAATCGCGACCAGCGGCACGATGAGGCGAGCGACGTTTTTCGCGGTGTCGGAGTTGGCAAGTATCCCCAGCGCCTGCAGCACGATGGCCCACTGCGCGGCAAAACAAAGCTCGGCGACGGTGGCGACGGAGCGTCCGACCATGACGCTCGACAGCCAGGTATCGAACAGGCAAATCCTCTGTACGTCGGCTCGCGGCAGCACCGACCGGAATGCGCAGCCGACGACATAGGCGGCGGCGAGCAGCAGCAACGGCTCGATCGCGACAGCGCCTTGCGCCTTGAGCGATCGGGCACGGAAGCATGACTGCAGCCAGAGCAACACCGTGATGTTCGCGGCGCTGACCGAGATCAGAAAGACCCACCAGATCGCAACCGGATTCGACCAATCGAGCCATTCGAGGCTCATCGCCGCACTCCACCGATGTTACAGAACCCTCACTTAAGCGTAACACAACCGACACATGTGGCGAGATTAAGCACTGAGCGGCAGCCGGTGAAGCCGAAGGGGTGTCGAGCGCGAGTAGCCGCCGCTTGGGATTTTCGCATCGCGCCGTTGTCCCGGGGTCGCGACTGAGCCAGCGATCGGTCGAGCTGGACGGCAGGCAGGTTCGAAAAAGGCGCTGCGGCGACGAGCCTATGGAGTTCGGTTTACCCGTCCTTAAGGGAGTTTCCCTACCGTTCGCGGTTGCTCTACCGCCCGGAAGTGAAGTGTTTCGGCAGGACCCTTGTGATGGTTGTTGTGGGCAATTTTCGAAACCGCGCCGAATTACGCAAAAAACCGCGCCGGCAGTTTCACTACAATGCAAGTGTTCTCGTCGACGGCGCAAAATCTCCGGTGCCCTGCGCCATCTGGGATATTTCGGAAACCGGAGCCCGCCTTCAGCTTGAAGCCGACTGCGAGCTGCCCGAGCGGTTCATCCTGCTGCTGACCAAAGGCGGGGAGGCGCGGCGCCATTGCCGCATGGTCTGGCGCGACGGCCTGTTTGCGGGCGTCGAGTTTCCCCTCCTGCAGACTTAAGTCACGGCATTTCTTCGTCGTCGTACGGAGCTGGCCCGCCTTATTTGGGGCGCATCTGGCTGCGAACGGACGCTATAATTGCGGTCATCGGCGCGGGGACGCTGGCAATGCCATGAGCAAATACGCTCTGAAATCGCGCGCCGGATGGCAATTTGCCGCCGCGGTCGCCGGGATGGCGCTGTCCGGATGCGGAATGGGTCCGGGGCAGTTGATCGTCGCTCCCGGTGCATACGACGCCTATCACTGCAACGATTTGGTCAACACGTGGAACTGGCTCAACGGACGCGAGCGGGAGCTAAGTGCAAACATGAGCCGGGCGAGCCAGGGCGGCGGCGGCTCGGTAATCGGCGCCCTCGCTTACGGCACCGATTACCAGGCCGTGCTGACGCAGAAGAAAATGGTGCAGCAGGAAGCTGCGGAAAAAAACTGCGAGCTCGTGCACAGCTTTCAGAGCGACCAGACGCTGCGTTGAGCGGGCAGTTTCAGGCGCCGAAAATATAAACGGCGAATGCGCAGCCGACGCCCGCAATCGCCAGCAACACCAGGGCGGCAGCACTCGCCGCGGTCGCCCGGCCGCCAGCGAAGAAGGCGGCGTAAAACGCCTTGAGAATGTTGTTGGATGACGCCGCGATCAAGATAGCGGCGACGAGCGCGGAGACGGGCACGCCGGTCAGGCCACCTTGTGCCAGGTTCAGCACGAAAGGGTCGATATCGGAGATGCCGACGATCGCGGCAAGCGCGTAGATGCCGGAGACGCCGAATTGCCTGGTGGCCCAGGTCGAAACCAGCGAGGTCACGATGAACAGGATCGCGAAAATTGCCGCCGCGCCGAGTTCGAGTGGATTACCGGCCGCTTTGAGTTTCATCGCCGCCTCGGGATGCGCATCGTCCGGTTTGGCGACAACCCAGTATTGCAGCGCGCAGATTGCCAGTCCCGCCAGCGCCAAGCCGCAGAGCGGCACCGCAAGACGGGTTGCCAGCGTCACGTTGAAGACCGCGGTGACCGCCAAAATCCGCAGATACATGATCGCGGTGGCGAGCGTGATGCCGGCCTGGGCGCGCCGCCGCACGGCCGGATCGGCTTTTGCCTGCCGCGCCAGGACGACGGTCGTCGCAGTCGACGAATAAAGTCCGCCCAAAGCCGCCATCCACAACCCGCCGGCTGCAGCCGCCCAGTAGCGTTGCGCCAGATAGCTCGCATAGGAAAAGCTGCAGACCACGACGAGCGCGAGCCAGACTTGCCGGGGCGTAATGCCGGTCAACGTCGTAACCGGCTCATTCGGCAGCAGCGGCAGAATGATCCCGGTGAGGATCAGGAACTGACCGGCGGTAACGATCTCCTTCAGATCGATCCGCTGCGCCAGGGCGTGAAGCTGGGTACGGCCAGTGAGCAGCAGGACCGCCGTTACCGTCGTCGCCACTGCGATCCACGGCGGCAGTGCCAGCGCGACGGCCCCGAGCAGATAGGCATGGATATTGAGCAGCGGAACGACAAGGCTCGCGGCGTTCTCGCCGGCCTCGTCCTGCGCCGCCAGATGCCCCCGGTAGTAGGCGATAAGCCATGCGCCGAGCACCAGCAGGCCGCCGGTGAAGGGAACGAAATGCGACGGATCGAACAGGTAAAGCACGCCGCCCGCAAGCGCGAGCATCGGGAAGGTGCGAATGCCGCCTGGACGTTTCGGATCGCTGTGGGCGAAGAAATCCTCGAACGCCAAGCCGAGAAAGAAGCTTAGCCCGAGCAGGAGCGCGACACTGACCGGCGACGGTGCTGAGATCATGGATACTGGCCCGGCCGTTGCAAGGGTTTCCCTTGGTCGCAACCTTATCGGAACTCTCAGGGTAAGCCGAGGGAGCCGAATAAGCGGCCGAACGCCTGCCGGGCTAAAGCGCGATGCGCCGCAGCCGCAGCGCGTTGGCGACGACGCTTACTGACGACAGCGCCATGGCTGCAGCGGCGAATGCCGGCGAGAGCAGAATTCCGAACACCGGATAGAGCGCACCGGCCGCGACCGGCACGCCCAAGGCGTTATAGAGGAACGCGAACAGCAGGTTTTGCCGGATATTTTTCATCGTGGCGACGGACAATTGCCGCGCCCGCACGATGCCGGTGAGGTCGCCCTTGACCAGCGTCATGCCGGCGCTGGCCATGGCAATGTCGGTGCCGCTGCCCATGGCAATGCCGACATCGGCGGCGGCGAGCGCCGGAGCATCGTTGATGCCGTCGCCGGCCATGGCGACGATCCGCCCAGCGCGGCGCAGCTCCTCGATCGCGGTGCTCTTGCGCTCGGGCAGCACTTCCGCCTCGACATCGCCGATGCCTAGTTTGTTAGCGACGGCGCGTGCGGTGGTGCGGTTGTCCCCCGTGAGCATGACAACGGCGATGCCGTGCGCGCGCAGCGCATCGAGGGCGGCTCGCGTGGTCGGCTTGAGCGGATCGGTGATGGCGATGAGTCCGGCCAGCGTGCCGTTGATGGCGACGAATATGACGGTGCTGCCGTCGTTGCGCAGATGCTCCGCATCGCCTTCCATCGCATTGGTTGCGACGCCAAGCTCGACGAAAAAATTTGCATTGCCGATTGCGACATGGCGCCGTTCGACGGTCCCGGTCACGCCTTTGCCAGAGGGGGAGTCGAAGTCGCTGACCGGACCGAGCTCGATACGGCGCTCGGCCGCTGCGGCGAGGATCGCCGCGGCCAGCGGATGCTCGCTGCCGCGCTCGACGCTCGCGGCCAGGCGCAACAGGACGCTTTCATCGAAATGCTGCGCCGGAACGATAGCAGTGACTTTCGGCTTGCCAAGCGTCAGCGTGCCGGTCTTGTCGGCGACCAGCGTGTCGACCTTCTCCATGCGCTCGAGCGCTTCGGCATTTTTGATCAATATGCCGGCAGACGCGGCGCGGCCGACCGCCACCATGATCGACATCGGCGTTGCGAGCCCGAGCGCGCATGGGCAGGCGATGATCAATACCGTTACGGCGGCGACCAGCGCATATGCGAAGCGCGGCTCGGGACCGAACGCTGCCCATGCCGCGAACGCAACGAGCGCCACGGCCATCACCGCCGGCACGAACCAGGCGGCGACCTGGTCGGCGAGCCGCTGGATCGGCGCGCGAGATCGCTGTGCCGTGGCGACCATGGCAACGATATGCGCCAGCATGGTGTCCCGGCCGACCTTTTCCGCGCGCATGATGAAGCCGCCGCTGCCGTTGAGTGTTCCGCCGAACACGGCGCCGCCGTTCTCTTTGCTGACCGGCATGGCCTCGCCGGTGACCATGGATTCGTCGACGGCCGATTTGCCTTCGATCACAATGCCGTCGACCGGAATCTTCTCGCCCGGGCGGACGCGCAACCGGTCGCCAACGGCAACTTCATCGAGCGGAATATCCTCGTCGCGGCCGTCGTCGGTGATGCGTCGCGCGCTCTTGGGTGCGAGCGCGATCAGAGCGCGGATCGCGCCCGACGTCGAAGCCCGCGCCCGCAGTTCGAGTACTTGGCCGAGCAGAACCAATACCGTGATGACGGCGGCGGCCTCGAAATAAAGCGCGATGCCGCCGTGCACATCGTGGAAGGCGGGCGGGAAAAGTCCGGGCGCAAGCACGGCGACGAGGCTGTAGCCGTAGGCGACACCAGTGCCGAGCGCGATCAGCGTGAACATGTTGAGATTGCGCGTGAGCACCGACTGGACGCCGCGCACGAAGAACGGCCAGCCGCCCCACAGAACGATCGGTGTTGCAAAGGCAAACTGGATGAAACTCGAAGCGCCGTGAGGCAAATGGACGAGGCCGAAATGCCCGCCCATATCGAGCACCACGACCGGCAGCGCGAGCACAAGCGAAATCAAAAACCGGCGCGACATGCTAGTGAGTTCGCCGCCGTCGGTTCCACCAAGCTCCGGTTCGAGTGCCATGCCGCAAATTGGGCAGGAGCCAGGTCCCACCCGACGTATCTCCGGATGCATCGGACAGGTGTAGATCGCGTCTGTGGGAACATCAGCCGGCGACGCGGTCGCGGCGGTTTTGTTCAGAAATTTTGCCGGATCGGCGGCAAACTTGCCGCGGCAGCCGGCCGAGCAGAAATAATAGGTCTTGTGCCGATAGTCGTGGCGGTGCGGGCTCTTTTCCGGATCGACCGTCATGCCGCAGACCGGATCGATGACGGCGCCGGCCGCGTGCGAATGCGTCGAATGGTCCACGAACGAAATCCCGCTTGAAACGGATACCCCGTAGGGGTATATAGCGGGCATGCAGCCGCCTGCCAAGACGTCGGTGTTGAAACGTCTGAAAAGGATCGAAGGCCAGGTGCGCGGACTTTCGCGCATGGTCGAGGACGATCGCTATTGCATCGATATCGTGACGCAGCTTTCGGCGGCGCGCGCGGCGCTACGCAAGGCCGAGGAGGAGATTCTCGCCGATCACGCGGCGCATTGCGTCGAGCATGCCATCGCCTCCGGAAACAAGGCCGAACAGCGGCGCAAGGTCAGCGAATTGATCGATGTGATTTCGCGCAGCGACCGCTGAGGCGCGGGCGGCTTCAGTCCAAAAGCCTGGCGGCGCCGGCGGGAAGCTTCAACGTCTCGGCTTCGCTCGATGTGGCCGGCCGGACTTCCAAAATCGAGTAGTTATAAAGCTCTTGATTGATCAAGCGCCGTTCGATCTCGCTGCGTGCCTCGCGCTCGTCTCCGGCGGACACGCCGTAATGCAAGCGGACCGCACCGCCGTTATGGTCGGCAAAAGACACGGTGGTCACGAACGGCACGTACATTCCCGCTTCCCTTTGTTGCACTGCATCCAATCGGCAAAACTTTAACAAAATGCTACCCGCACCATCCGTGGTGCTGAATGCGGTTAACCTTTGCAGTTAGCGATTGATCAGCCGAACGTCTTGCGCGCCAGGGCGGCGCCTCGGCCGAGTGCTTCGAGCTTCATTGCGGCGATTTCGCGGCGCATCGGCGCCATGCCGCAATTCGTACCGACGATGATTTTCTGCGCAGGCACATATTCTGCCGCTTTGGCGATCACCGCCGCTATTTCTTCCGGAGTTTCGATCGTGTCGGTGGCGACGTCGATTGCGCCGATTTGCACGTTTTTGCCGCCCAGCAGCTTGAGAACGCTCATCGGTACACGCGAATTGATGCATTCGATCGAAACTTCGTCGATTCGGCTTTTCGCCAGAGCCGGAAAAAATTTCTCGTATTGCCGCCACTCGGCGCCGAGCGCCGATTTCCATTCGATATTGGCGGGGATGCCGTAGCCGTAGCAAATGTGCACCGCGCTGACGCAGGACACGCCTTCGACGGCGCGATGCAGCGCCTCGATGCCCCAGCCGGCGGCGGCGTCCATGTAGACATTGAAGGCCGGCTCGTCGAACTGGATCACGTCGACGCCGTCGGCGGCGAGCCCGCGCACCTCCTCGTTGAGCAGCGCTGCGAATGCGAAGGCCATCTTCACGCGGTCGCCGTAATGTGCGTCGGCGATCGTATCGACGATCGTCATCGGACCGGGCAGGGTGAACTTGAGCTTTTTCGCGGTGTGCTTGCGCGCCAGCCGCGCCTCGCGCTGGTGCACGCGGCGGCGCAGTTTCAGTTCGCCGACGACGGTCGGACACATCGCCTTGTAGCGATCGTTGCGGATGCCCATCTCGACGCGCTTGTTGAAATCGATGCCGTCGACCGCTTCGAGAAAGCCGTGTACGAAATGCTGGCGCGATTGCTCGCCGTCGCCGACGATATCGATGCCGGCATCCTCTTGCAGCTTGATGGCGAGCAGCGTGGCGTCGTCTTTGGCGGCCTCGAGCTCGTCGCCCTGCAAGCGCCACTGTGGCCACAGCTTGTTTGGCTCGGCGAGCCACGCGGGTTTCGGCAGACTGCCGGCGATCGTGGTGGGGAACAGCACGGTGTTTCTCGCGGCTGGCTCAGGTGATCGACGAGGCGGCGGGCGGGCGCCAATCATAAATCCAATCGTAGTGCCGCAACAGGCGTGCGCCGCCCATCATGCGCATCGCGGTATTGCGAACCATGCCGCTCAACCCGCCGAAGTGATAACGCTGCCCGTTGCGGGCCGCCAACCGCTGCACTTTGCGCGCTCGCGCTCGCCGCATGACGCAATAGGCCTTGAGCGCTTTCTCGGCGTTGTCGGGCATTTGCGCAAGGCATTGCGCCGCGACGGACGCGTCCTCAATCGCCATGGCGGCGCCTTGTGCGAGATAGGGCAGCATTGGATGGGCGGCGTCCCCAATGAGCGCCGCGGGACCTTGCGACCATTTGCGCAGCGGCCGGCGGTCATAAAGCGCCCACCTCAGCCAATGCGGCGGCACATTGAGCAGATCGAGCAGTTGCGGCGCCCATCGCTGCGGCGGCAACCGCGGCAACAGATCGCGCCGGTTTGCCGGCGCGCTCCAGCCGGGCGCATTCCAGCCGTCGTCAATGATGACGACTATGTTGATCATGGCGCCGGCCTTGACCGGATAGTGCACGATATGGGCGTCGGATCCGAGCCAAAGCTGGATCAGCGGCTCGCGAAATTCCGGGGCGGCGAGTTGCGCCGGGATGAGCGCGCGCCAGGCGACCCTTCCGGCAAAACGCGGCGGGTCGCCAAAGCCCATGCGGGCGCGCCCGACTGACCACAATCCGTCGGCCGCGATCAGCGCGCCGCCGCGCTCTTGCCAAGTACCGCTGCGGTTGCGCGCAGAGACGCTGATGCCGTTATCGTGCGCTGCGAAATCCTCCATCCGCATGCCGAACTTGACGCCGATATCGAGATTTTGCCCGACTGCGCCAGCGAGCGCGGCTTGCAGATCGCCGCGATGGATCGACCAATAGGGAGCGCCGTAACGCGCCGTCGCGGCAGCGCCGAGCGGCATGTACAGAATCTCACGGCTGGTGCTGGCATCAAGAACACGCAACCCCTCCGGCACGACGACGTGCGGCCGCAACAGTTCACCGACGCCGAGATCGATGAGAATACGCGTGGCGTTGGGCGAGAGCTGGATGCCGGCGCCGGTTTCTTCGGGCCGCTCCGCCTGCTCCAGCACGGTGACGCGGAATTGATGGCGCGCCAGCGCCAGTGCGGCGGTAAGCCCGGCAATGCCGGCGCCGGCAACGATGACGTTGCGCGAGGACGTCAGGATACACGCTCCCCGGAACCGCCTACGCGGCGGCGTCGGTCCATGCACATTCCGCCGGACGTGCGGCATTGGCCGCCAATGCCGGATCGTGGCGGTAGAGCGTGGAGCAATAAGGGCAGACGTATTCGGTGTCGTCACCCATATCGCAGTACACATGGGGGTGGTCGAACGGCGGCTTGGCGCCCATGCACATGAATTCCTGGGCGCCGATCTCGATCACGGCAACGCCCAGGTCGTTGTGGAAATGGGGGACTATTGCGTCAGTCATGGTTCCAGCGGCTCGGTTGCAAGCCCAAGGGCACTTTAGCGGCACGGCGGCGCGATTCCTAGCGATCCAAGGCGACGGCTCTCCAAAAAAGCCGCAAATTGTGGCAATAGCTCCGTCATGGTCCGCAAACGATTCATGGGCAAACAGCGATTTATCGCGGTGCTTCGACATCCGGTATTTGCGCTTGCCGGCGCGGTCCTGTTCGCGGCGGCGGCGTTTGCATTTGTTCGCGGTAGTGTCGCCGCCGAGGCGCGTCTTGCGGCCGCCGACGAACCGGTCCAGATCAGCGACCAAGCGCTTGATCGCGTTTTCAATCGCGACGTCGCCGAGCGCGAAATTCGCTCCGCGCTGGACGCCGGCGATACCGACCTTGCCCAAAGCTTTGTCGAACTCGCTACCGACCGCGGCGTTGCGGTCGATCCGGCGCTCTTGAAAAGCGTCAGGCAGGCGCGCGACAAGGCGGCCTCTTTGCCGAGCACGGCGGGCCGCTTCGTGCAGGGGTTGTGGACCGGAGAGCCGGTCGATCTTGCCAGCCTCGCCGGCACCGCTTTCGGCGATCTGTTCGTGTTCGGCGACATTCGCGACGGTGCCCGCGAGGGCATGCGTTATCTGACCGGCCAGAAATACGATCCATGGATCCTCGGCCTCGCCGGCGCCGGTCTCGCCATTACGGCTGCGACCTACACGTCGCTCGGTCTTGCCGCACCGGAGCGCGCCGGCCTGTCGCTGGTGAAGGCGGCCCGCCGCACCGGCAAACTCAATCCGGTACTGGCCGTGCGCGCGGCGCGCGAAGTGGTGAAGACCGAGGAAGCGGGCGGTCTCGTCGAGCTTGCCGCGAACGCCGGGCGCATCGAGACCAAGGCCGGAGCGCAAGCTACGCTCGATGGACTTGCCGTTGCCGAGGAGCCGGCCGACATGTCACGGCTTGCGCGCCTGGCCGCCGCCAAGGGCGGCAAGACCCGCGCCATCGTAAAACTTCTCGGCCGTGCCGCCATCGTGCTCGCGGCAAGCGCACTCGATGTCGCGATGTGGCTGTTCTGGGCGGTCTTCGCGCTGTTCGGCTTTGCCTCGTCATGCAAAGCCGCGACCGAGCGGGCAACGCTGCGTTATCTGCGATGGCGCAAGGCGCGCCGCGTTTATGCGGCAGTCGCGCTTGCGACGCGCACCGGATAGGACTTGAAACCGCGAAAGCGCGCACGGCCGCTGCGCACGAAGGCTCCATTCGGCTCAATCCGGGCAAAGCGCCGCAGCAAACGGCCGATCGCCACTTGCGCCTCCATGCGCGCCAACGACACGCCGGCACAGGCGTGGATTCCGGTGCCGAAGGCGAGATGGCGATTAGGCTGGCGGCGGATATCGAGCCGATCGGGATCGCCGAACTGAACGGGATCGCGATTGGCCGCGCCAATGCAGATGTGGACATAACTGCCCGCTGCGATGTTGTGGCCGCCCAGGATGGCGTCACTCACCGCCCTCCGGTTGCCGAGCTGGTTCGAGCTTTCCATGCGCAGGAATTCCTCGACGGCGGTGTCAATGAGTTGCGGGTGCGTGCGCAGATCGGCCATGACGTCGGGATGGCGGATCAGCAGATCCACCGCATTGCCGATCAGGTTGGTCGTTGTCTCGTGCCCGGCATTGAGCAGAAAAATGCAGTTGTGGATGAGCTCCAGTTGAGAGAGCTGTTCGTCCTTACGGGCGCCGGCGGCGAAATCGCTGGCATCGACGAGCTTTGAAAGGATTTCCACCGGATCGCTGGTGTGACTTTGCAGCCGGCTCGTGATGATGTCGCGCAAATAATCCTTGAAATCCGCGACCGCCGCGACTCCGGTATCGAATTGATCCCGACTCAGCACCGGCTCGAGCGCGCCGAGGATGGCGAGCGACCAGCCGCGCAGCGGCTCGCGTTCGCCTTGCGGAATGCCGAGCATGTCGCCGATGAGCGCGATCGGAATGGCGGCGGCGAAATCGGCAATGAGATCGATTTCGCCGCGTTGTGCCGCGGAATCCAGGAGGCGATCGACGAGCGCCTCGATCCTTGTTTGCAACGCGCGCAACGCGCGCGGCGCGAAGGCGGGCGCGAGCAATTTGCGCACCCGCGTGTGATAGGGCGGATCGTTGAAGACGAGGCTTGTGGTGTGGTGCTCGTAGAGCAGGCTGTCGCCGAAGTTCGGGCGAAAATCGAGCGTCTTGTCCGAACTCCAGGTTTCGGTATCGCGGTAAACCGCGAGGCAGTCGTCATAGCGCGTCAGAAAGTACGACCCGTCCGCCATGCGGTGGACGGGATCGAATTGCCGAAGCGCGCGATAGGTCGGATAGGGATTGTCCAGGAACTCTGGCGCCAGCCGCCGGACGTCGAACGCGAGCGCCGCCCCGCGTTCAACGAGGCTCTCGGCCTGCGCGGCGCTCATGGAACGACGCCCGGTTGCGCCGGTCAGCCCTTGACCAGCGAGCACTCCGGATTGGGCGGACCGAAAGCCTGTTCGCCCGGAATATGCGTGAGGATTTGATAATAGTCCCACGGATATTTAGACTCGTCCGGCTTCTTGACCTGCACCAGAACGAGATCGTGCACCATCAGACCGTCCGGGCGCAGGTGGCCGTTACGCGAGAAAAAATCCTCCACCGGCATGTCGCGCATTTTTGCCGCGACCTTCAGAGGGTCGTCGGTGCCGGCGGCCTGAACGGCCTTGAGATAGTGCATGACCGACGAATAGACGCCGGCCTGCCACATCGTCGGCATGCGGTTCATCTTGGCGAAGAAGCGCTTCGACCATTCGCGCGTCTTGTCGTCCATGTTCCAATAGAACGAGGTGGTGAGCACCAGGCCCTGAGCGGCCTTGAGTCCGAGCGCGTCGATGTCGGTGATCAGGACCAGCAGGCCTGCCATCTGCTGGCCGCCTGCGAACACCCCGAATTCGCCGCCGAGCTTGATCGCATTGGTGTTGTCGGGCGGACCGCTGGCAAGCCCGATGATTTTCGCCTTTGAAGCCTGGGCCTGGAGAATGAACGACGACAGGTCGGGCGTGCGGAACGGATGCCGCACCGCGCCGATCACCTTGCCGCCGTTTTGCTCGATCACTTGCGAGGCGTCGTGCTCGAGCGAATAGCCGAAGGCATAATCCGCGGTCAGGAAAAACCAGGTATTGCCGCCGCGCTTGACGACTTCCTGCGCGGTGCCGACGGCGAGCGCGTGCGTATCGAACACCCACTGCATCGTATAGGGCGAGCAGAACTTGCCGTGGAAATCGGCCGTGCCGGTCGAATGCGTGATGAAGAGCTTTTTCTTTTCGTTGGCGACGCCCTGCACGGCCAGGCCGACGGCGGATACCGGCACGTCGACGATCAGGTCGACTTGATCGCGATCGTACCACTCCCGGGCGATGCCGGCCGCGACATCGGGTTTGAGCTGATGGTCGGCGGAAATGACCTGGATGGGCTTGCCCAGAACCTTGCCGCCGAAATCGGCCACGGCCATTTCCGCGGCCGCCACCGAGCCCGGGCCGGTCGGCGTCGCCGCGGGCCCCGACAGGTCGGTGAGAACGCCGATTTTCACGACGTCATCGGAAACTTGCGCGCCGGCAAAGCCGCTCGAAAAAACCAGAAAGCCGGCGGCGCAAAGGAGCCCAATCCGTTGCATTCGATCCTCCCGCGATTTTATCGTTGCGCAACCATGTCACTGCCGGCGAAGCGAAGCAATCCAGCGACGCAATGCTTTCCGCGCCGGCCTAACCACGGAGTGCGCTGCGACGGCTGGATGCGGCGCGGATTGGACCGTATGGTCGCGCCATGCCGAGCTTCAGCCACGATGGCGTTGAGATCGCGTTCCTCGACGAAGGGCAGGGCGAGCCGATCGTGCTGGTGCATGGCTTCGCCTCCAACAAGGAGGTGAACTGGGTTTATCCGGGCTGGGTATCGACGCTGACCCGCGCGGGCCGCCGTGTCATCGCCATCGATAATCGCGGCCATGGCGCGTCGACCAAACTTTACGATCCGGCCGCCTATCACAGCGCGATCATGACGGACGACGTGCGCGCGCTGCTCGACCATCTCGACCTGCCGCGTGCCGACGTCGTGGGCTATTCGATGGGCGCGCGCAACACGGCGTTCCTTGCGATGGCAAAGCCTGAGCGCATGCGCGCCGGTGTGCTCGGCGGTGTCGGCATTCGTCTTGTCGGGGGAGTAGGCCTGCAGCCCGAGACGATTGCGCATGGGCTCGAAGCATCGTCGCTCGCCGACGTGACCGATCCAACGGCACACACGTTTCGCGCGTTCGCCGAGCAGACGAAGTCGGATTTACGCGCCCTGGCTGCCTGTCTGCGCGGTTCGCGCCAGCCGCTGGAACGCGATCAGCTTGCTCGCATCGAAGTGCCGCTTCTGGTTGCCGCCGGCGCCAACGACGGCGTCGCGGGTTCGCCCGACGAACTGGCCGCGCTGATCCCCGGAGCGCGGGCGCTGGTCATCCCGGGGCGCGACCACATGCTCGCGGTGGGCGACAAGGTCTTTAAGGCCGGGGTTTTGGACTTTCTCGGCAATCGGTCTGGTTCACTTACTTAGACGGTCAATGGCCTTCTCGGTCAGCCAGTGGCCGTAAGGTCTTGGGCCAAAACCGATTTACCCTCCGACCCTTGGATTTGGCGAGGGTACTGCCCAATATGATAGAAGGCGGCACGACCGTCGCCGCCGTCAGGGAGGCATTGCAATGGCGCAGTATCAGGCCAAGCCGGCACTCGACACCGTCGATCCGGTTTGGGCGCGCGTTCGCCGCGAGGCGGAAGATATCGTCAAGCGCGAGCCGGAGCTTGCCTCTTTCATCTACTCGACCGTTCTGCACCACGGCACGCTGGAAGCAGCCATCATCTACCGTTTGGCGGACCGGCTCGATCATGCAGCGGTATCGGGCGACTTGATCCGGCAGGCCTATGCCGAAGCGCTCGAGGACGTTCCCGCGATCGCGGAAATGTTCCGCGCCGACTTGATGGCGGTCGTCGATCGCGATCCGGCAACGCACCGGCTGATCGAGCCGCTGCTCTACTACAAGGGTTTCCACGCCATCCAGACGCACCGGCTGATGCATTGGCTGTGGCACAAGGACCGCCGCGATTTTGCGCTTTATTTGCAGAGCCGATCGTCTGCGGTGTTCCAATGCGACATCCATCCGAACGCCAAGATCGGCCGCGGTATTTTCCTCGATCACGCCACAGGCCTTGTGGTCGGAGAGACTGCCGAGATCGGCGACGATGTCTCGATCCTGCATGACGTGACGCTGGGCGGCACCGGCAAGGAATGGGAAGACCGGCACCCGAAGATCCGTTACGGCGTCATGATCGGTGCCGGCGCCAAGATCCTCGGCAATATCGAGGTCGGTCATTGCGCCCGTATCGCGGCGGGCTCGGTGGTGATCAAAGCCGTACCGAACAACGTGACGGTCGCCGGTGTGCCGGCCAAAGTGGTGGGGCAGGCCGGGTGTCCGGAGCCGGCGCGCACCATGGACCAGATGTTTCACGACCAGATTTGATCCCCGGACCATCGCCGGAGCTTCGATTGTTGTCGCCGCTGCCGCATGCTATTCGAGTGTCGATGTTTCAAGCCTGATCGTTCCCGAACCCGGCGAACGTTTTCGCGATCATGCTGCAGGAGACGCACGGTGGACGTTCAGGAAGTCAGAAAACTCGACGCCTATTTGAAAAAGCTGTTCGGCAATGCCCGCATTCGAGTCGTGCCGCGGCCGAAGAAGGATGATTCCGCCGAGGTCTATGTCGGCGAGGAATTTATCGGCGTGCTGTTCGTCGACGACGAGGACGACGAACGCTCCTACAATTTCCAGATGGCGATCCTGAGCACCGATCTGGAATAGCTCGGTACTTCGTCACTGTCCCTGCGGGTGGATTTGCGCGAGCAGACGGTCGAAGCCGGCCGAAACGCTGCGCCAATCGTCAAGCCATGCGCGCGGGAAACGGAAGGTAATTTCGGCGGCGCCGATCAGGCGTTCGTGGATGCAGGTGCCGGGTACGCCACCGCCGTCGTGCGTGCAGCGGGCAAAAAACTGCTCTGGCGTTCCGGCAAGATAGACCAGGTCTTCGCCGGCGTAGGGTGAAGCGCTGCGGAACGGCAGGATGGCAAGCCCGTCGGCGCCCGCCGTCGCTTCCGCCTCGACATAACGCGGGTAGATGCCGCGCAGCCGCTCCAGAGGGGGCAGAACGGGGCCCAGGGGCGCGATGGTGACGAACAGGCGCGCAGTCGCTTCGGGAGACGCCGCCCCATCATTCGCAGACCGGTCGCTCGCTTTCGCGTCGGCTGGCTCCGGAGGCCTGAGCGAGGGCCACCCAAATGAAAGATCGATCCGTTCCTGGGGCCCGGCGTGGCGTTGCACCGCAACGCGGATCGCCGCCGGCGGTACGTCGAACAGCACGCCGGCGACGGTGGTGGGAATTGCCGGTGCATCGAGCGGTACCGGCGCTCCGGGCCAAGTCGGCCGCAGCGCGAAAACCACGAATAGTCCGGCCCCGGCTACGAGCAGCCCGAGAAATGCTATAGGCAGCATCAGGTGACTGCGCCGCCTGCGGGGAAATTTGTGCTGGGGAAGTGCGTGCGCAGTCATGAGATTTTGCCCGCGTGGCGAGATTCGAGCCAAGACCAGAGCCACCAGTACGGCACGGTCGTTAACCCTTAATTAATCAAGCCGTGGCGGGGCGCCGCATCCTCTGCGATTGCTTCCCGGCGAGGGAGGCCGACAGTTCATGCCGCACTGGATTTCTCAGGACACGCTCGAGTCCTTTTTTGCGCTTGCCTGGGGATTTGCAGTCGCCGGATTGTGCTCCAGCGCTTACCGGGTGTTCGCCCAGCATTTGCCGAGTTTCCGCCAGCTCGAAGTCGGCCCGATGGCGGCGCGATTTGCGGTCATTCCGGTGCTGATGTTCTCGGCGCCTTACATCATCATGCGCAACACGCTGCGTGGCCGCCGGCTCGAGCGCCGGCGCCCGGAATTCGTCATGGTCGCGACCGTGATCGCCGGCCTTTGGAGCCTGATGTCGGGAACCGTGGTCGTGCTTGCGCTTCAAGCTGTGCTTGCCGTCTGATATCCGTTTCCCAAGCACGGGAGCGGGTCAACCGATGATCTATGAACTCGACGGCCAAAGACCGGAACTTCCGGAAGCCGGCCGCTACTGGGTCGCAGAGAATGCGACGCTGATCGGCAAGGTGCGGCTCAAGCTCGACACCAGCATCTGGTTCGGCGCGGTGCTTCGCGGCGACAACGAGTGGATCGAGCTCGGCGAGCGCTCGCAAATCCAGGACAATGCAACGCTGCACACCGACCCGGGATTCCCGCTCACCATCGGGCCGGAATGCGTGATCGGCCATAATGTCATCCTGCACGGTTGCACCATCGGTGCGAACTCGCTGGTCGGCATGGGCGCCATCATGCTCAACGGGTCGCGTGTCGGCAGCAATTGCCTGGTCGGCGCCGGGGCGCTGATCACCGAGGGCAAGGTCTTTCCCGACAATTCGCTCATCGTCGGGGCGCCGGCGCGCGCGGTGCGCAAGCTCGATGACAAGGCGAGGGCTTTAATCGCCCATGGCGCAAATATTTACGTCCAACGCTTCAGGCAATATGCGAAGGGATTGAAGCCGATCGAATGACAGAGGGCGGACGACAGACGACGGACAAGAGTTAGTTTATTTGTCCTCCGTCGTCTGTCCTTTGTCCTCTGAAAAAAAAGTGCGGCCGGCTCTTGGGGGAGAGCCGGCCGCGCGCGACTCGGTCTGGGGACGGGGAGGGGTGGGGACGTGACCGAGCCGCGTATCTCCTTGTTCAGCGCGAAGTTGCAGTGAGCGGCACCGAGCGCGGTTCGCCGAGCGCAACCCAGACGTTCGGGTCTGATTGCGATTGACGCTTCACGAAGCGGTAGCCGGTGTCAGACCACAGCGCGATGTCGTCGGTCTGATTGTCGAGGATGTATTCGCCCTTGTCGGTTTTGACCGTCAGGATGGCGTGGCCGTCGCCGTTCTTGTCGCGCACCACGGTGATCAGCAGCGCCTCGCGCGGCCAGCCGGCCTGCATCAGCATCTTGCGCTTCTGCAGGACATAGTCCTCGCAATCGCCGTAACCGTCGTCCGGATAATTCCAGCGCTCGACCACGCCCCAATGCTCCATGTCGGTCATTGGCTTGACGTGCGTGTTGACCCACAGATTGACGCGCTGGAGATCCTTCCAGGCCTGCGATGACAGCACCACGTCGCGCGGCGACGACGGCTTGGTTTTGCATTCCGGATCGTATTCGACGCAGAATTCCACCCAGCCGATCGGCGCACGCGTGGCTTCGCCGACCGAGATGAACAACGGACGTTCTTGCGCTTTGCTGCCGCTGGGTGAAGTGAACAGCGCAAGCGCGATGATGCTCGCAGACGCGGCTTGCCCGAGAATTGTTTTTGTACGCGAACTCATTTGACCCCTTCCCATCTCGTCCGGGGTCACGTTTCGCACAAAGCTTTTGCGTCGCCGCTAAGTTGAGTAGTTCAATTTGAAGTAAAACTGCATCAAGACACAGCAAAACTTGAGGTGTATCCAGGGCGAATATTGTATAAAATTATAACTATTCAATTTTAATTCAAATTGTATGCAATGCTCGGATATGCAGCGCCGGCGGCACTTTGGCCGCCGCAAGCGTGCGGTCCATCGCGACGAAGATCTGCTGAATGGCGGCCGAAGCCGCAGTAACGGCGCGCGAATGATGGTTGGCGCGCCGGCGGAGGGACGTGAAAATTGCAGGCTTTGGCTTTACCCGCCGGAGATGTTGTCTTCGAGGAAATCCGGATGCTGCAAGCGGGTGAACTCGATGGCAAAGCCATCTTCGAGGTGGCGCACGACGCGGCCTTGGACCTTGCCCAGCGTGACCAGCGCGCCGATCGGCGGCCGCTGATCGGTCGCGATGCCGGCGCCTGATTGCGACACGTCGATGATGCGGCAGGCGATGTTGACGCCGTTGGGCAAGATCAGGCGGCCGGCCGGGTTCTTCGGGGCAACGCGGCCGTGGCGGCGATCTTCGGGGGAGTCGAGGAGATGGCGGTTGGCGAGCCAGGTGAGCTGTGCCGCAAGCTTGTCGCGCTTGCGCGCCGTTGCGCCGATCGTCATCGCGAAACCGTTTTGGAACAGGCGGGCAACGTGGCCTTCCAGACGTCCCAAATGATCGACATAGGCAATGATGCGTTCGCCGGGCGCGCCGCCGACTGGCGCGATCAGCGCCATGCCGCCCGGTGACATATTGATGATCTGGCAGGGAAACTCGCGCCGGTCGGCCAGCATGTAGCGGCCGAGCAGGTTAACTTTGACGCGCTGAAACCGGCGGCGGTCCTCGTTGAGGGCCCGCAAAGTCGGCTTTCGTTCAACTAAGGCCATACGATCGCTGCGCCTGCCGGAGCTTCGTAGGACGGAGCCTAGGCGCGCGATGTTAATGGGGCGTTATATTCAATTAATACCTAGTTCTACGTAATTATGCGCAATGGGCATGGCCCGCGGACGGCTAGCTAGGATCGCCCGCCTTGATGGACGACAAGGCCGCGACGCGGCGCCATGAATCGTGGCAACAGCCGTGTTTTGGCCATGGCCCCGACGTGGCGTCGGCCGCCCAGTGTCAGCGCACCGAGCGCGGTCGTGCCGAGCCACGGCGGTGAATTGAGCGGGGCCAGGATGCCGATGGTACGGGTCAGGCTTGGCCGCCGGGTGCCGAGCGGCAGCAGCAACAGTTCGAGATCGAGCGGTTCGCCGGTAATGTTCGCCGCGGTCACGCCGGCGACGGTGCCGACGCTTTCCTCGGCCGAGATCGTAAGCAGGTCGGAAATCGCTTGCCGGCTGACGATGGCCCAAAGGTTGACGAAGGGCTCGCCTTTGAGCTCGCGGCCGAACAGCGCGCACACCCGCGTTCCGGCAAGCCGGAACGAATGGCCGTGCGTGGCATCCGCCAACTCAAGGATGAACGTATCGCTCAACGCCTGACGAATTGCGCCCGGTTCGATGTCGGCGCGTTCCGGCGCCACGCGACCGCCGCGCCGCTCTTCCCAGTAAGCGTAAAGCTCCCGGCTCGCTGCATGTTTCATGTACGCCCGCTCCTGTCGCCGCATGCCGCCGCCGACCTGTCCCTGATCGGGACAGGCTTTGCGCTTTTCGGCCGCGCGATGAGCTGAGGAGCAGGCGGTGTGCCGCCGAACTGTGCCGGCGAGGGCAGGCGGCGCTAACGCGGAATTAGTCTTAACGAAGCGTTGACGTTGGCGCTGGGGCCGCGGCCCCCTAGGGTCGGTAACGGATCGAGCACTTGCCGCCCACGGTCCCGCGCGGCGGCTCTTCACATAGAGGGAGGCGAGGTTATGTGACCGATGGCGTGACCCGGTCCGGGCATTTACCGTCGGCATGACACCGCGCAACTGGGTGCAAAAGGGAGGGCAATGCCCTCCCTTTTGTTATTATGCCGCGCGTGTCGAATGTTGGCGCCGCTTGCCGAGGTCGCCGACAGGCCCTATCTCGGCCTGACGCAGGTATGTCCCGGTGACGGAACGCCACGAGCCGATCTTCCATGAGCCTATCTTCAACGTGCCTCCGGCCGTGATCGCGACGGTGATCGTGCTGCTGCTGGTGCATGTGCTGCGTGTCTTTGTGCTGACCGACGAGCAGGACACCCAATTTCTGCTCACCTTCGCCTTCATTCCGGCGCGCTATGACACGGCCGGATCGATAGGCGCGTCGCTGCCGGGCGGCTTCGGTGCTGAGCTGTGGACCTTTTTCACCTACGCATTCATCCATGCGGACCTTCTGCACATCGGCCTCAATCTGGCGTGGCTGTTGCCATTCGCGACGGCGCTCGCACGCCGGTTCGGCACATGGCGGTATGTCGGCTTCATGCTGGTGATGGCGGCCGCCGGAGCGTTCGCGCATCTCATCACCCATCAGGGCGCCATGGTGCCGATGATCGGCGCATCGGCCGCGATCTCGGGTGCAATGGCGGCGGCGATGCGTTTTGTCTTTCAGCGGGGCGGTCCACTCGGTGTGTTTCGTGCGGGCGGCACCGCCGACACTTATCGCGTTCCGGCGGCCCCGCTTCTCGCCACGCTTCGCGATCCGCGGTTTCTGATGTTCCTCGTGGTCTGGATCGGGCTGAACGCGCTGTTCGGGCTTGGCACCATCTCTATCGGCACCGAAGCAGGGCAGGAAATCGCCTGGCAGGCGCATATCGGCGGCTTCTTCGCCGGTCTCATTCTATTCAACGCCTTCGATCCCTTCGTTCCGCCGAGTGAAATGGATACCGAGCCGAATCCGCAGTAGCGGTTCGATGTTGCACCGCAGCGCACGTCGCCGCGCTGCCGGTGGAACCGGGCGCGGTTCCCAAACATTAGGATCAGCACCTTCACCTCGCCATCATGCTGTCGCGGAATACGGCGTCGTGAAGTCTAGGGAGGTTGCAATGACCGTCAGCATAATACTCGCCGGCAAAGGCCGCGATGTCGTCACCATTGAACCCAACGCCACTCTCGCCGCCGCGGTGGACGTGCTAGCCGAAAAGCGCATCGGCGCCGCGCTCATTCTTGGCGCGGACCGCCGCATCGTCGGGATTCTGTCTGAACGCGACATTGTTCGGGCGCTCGCCGAACGCGGCCGCGCGGCGCTCGACGAGCCTGTTAGCGCCTCGATGACGCGGAAAGTCTCGACCTGTCACGAGCGCGAAGCGATCGCCAGCATCATGGAGCGGATGACCACGGGCAAATTCCGTCATGTCCCGGTGGTCGAGCAGGGCCGGCTCGTCGGCATTGTATCGATCGGGGACGTTGTAAAACACCGATTGGGCGAAATGGAGCGCGACTCCGCAGCGATGCGCGATTACATCCTGACCGCATAGTACTCCGGGCTGCGGGAACCCCAGCTAGCTTAACGCCGCGATCGACTCGGTGATCGGATCGAGCGCCTTTTCGGCCGCGATCTGTCCGGCCTCGATGGATTCTGCCGCGCGGTGAAAATCGAGGAAGCCGATGTGGCCGATGCGCGGGGTGATATGCACGTCGGGCGGATCGCCGGCGAGCCGCATCCGGGTCAGGCGGTCCTGCATGATATTGAACGACTCGACCATCACCGTGGAAAAGCCGGGCCGCGCGCTGCCGGCAATGAGCTGACGCTTGATGGCGCGTTCTGCGCCGAACATGCCGCGCAGGCCGAGGAAACCGTCTTGCATCTTCTCCGGGGGCGCCGCCGGATCGATGTCGCCCGGGTCGGCGCCGTGGCTTGAGATGGTGGCGCCGCGTCCGAACCGGTCGGCGTTCAGATTGACGGCGATGACGACCCTTGCGCCGAACGCGCGCGCGACGGACACCGGCATCGGATTGACCAGCGCGCCGTCGACCAGCCAGCGGCCGCCGAGACGGACCGGCGGGAAAATACCGGGAAGCGCGTAGGACGCGCGCAGCGCCAGCGCCAGCGAACCGCGCGCCAGCCATACTTCGTGGCCGGTGCCGATCTCGGTGGCGATGGCGGCGAAACGGATCGGCAGCTCCTCGATCGAAATTTTGCCCACGGATTCGTGCAGCCTGGCGGCGAGACGCCCCCCGCCGATCAGGCCTGAGCCGCCGATTCTCACGTCGAGATAGCTGAAGATGCGCCGCCGCGTCAGCGAACGTGCCCACTCTTCGAGCGGCGCAAGCTTTCCGAGCGCGGAGCAGCCGCCCACCAGCGCGCCGATCGAGGTGCCGACGATGATATCGGGATGAATGCCGGCGGCGCTGAGCGCATGAATGACGCCGATATGCGCAAAGCCACGCGCGGCGCCGCTGCCGAGCACCAGCCCGATCAGCGGCCGGCCGTGCGCCTCCACGACCGGATTACTATCGGCCGACTTCGCAGCAATGGAATTGGAGGCAATGGTTCTGGAGTGAACGCCCGGGGCTTCGATCTCGATGATGCTCACTTATTCCTCGTAGTCTGCGGACAGCCGGGTGGCCAAGCCTTGGCCGCTGGCCACAGTTAACGCGCAGCAAGCGCGAAAGTGCCAATTCGCTTCAAAGACTTGACGCACTGGGCGGGGCATGAAAATGCCGTGATTGCCACCGAGAAAAACACCATGGCGGGACGGGCTTTTAGGGCGATTTGGCGCCGCAGCACACTTTTGGCGGCGGCGCTCGTTTGCATCGCGCCGGTCCATGCCTCTGCTCAAGTGCGCAATTTGACCGCGCCGCAGGCGACCTCGGCTGCGACGCCGACATCCGGCATCGGTTCTCCAGGCGCCACAATTGCCAACCCCGCGCCCCTGGCACAGCCACCCACACCCGCGCCGCCGCAAACGGCGCAAGCCACGCCGATCATTCCAGCCGGGCACGTCGCGCTCGCCGTCGCCGCGCGTTACGGGCACGACGCGCCGCAAATCGGCGGTGGCCTGATATGGCGCGTCTATGCCGCCAAGCCCGACTCGACCGGTGCGTTTCATCTGCTCAAGGAAGATCGCGGCGCTTCGCCGACCTTTGTATTGCCGCCGGGCAATTACGTTGTGCATGCAAGCATCGGCCTTGCCAGCGCGGCCAAGGCTATACAGCTGCGATCCGAAACGGTGCACGAAATCTTCGACATTCCGGCGGGCGGCGTCCGGCTCGAGGGCCGCGTCGGCGACGTGCGAATTCCCACCGGGCAGATTTCGTTCGACATTTTTCCCGGCAGTCAATTCGATACGTCCGCGCGCCGGCCGCTGGCGCAGAACGTGATGAGCGGCGACGTCGTCATGCTGCCCGAGGGTACGTATTACATTGTGTCCAATTACGGCGATGCCAATTCAGTGGTGCGCTCCGATGTCCATGTTCAGGCGGCAAAGCTCACCGACATCGTCGTCACGCACCGCGCCGCGGTCCTCACGCTCAAGCTCGTCAACGAGGCCGGCGGCGAGGCGCTTGCCAACACGCAGTGGACGGTGCTCACGCCGGGCGGCGACGTGATCAAAGAGTCGATCGGCGCTTTTCCCCGCGTCGTGCTCGCCGAAGGCGACTATCACCTGATCGCGCGCAACGAGGGCAGGACCTATCAGCGCGATTTCAAGGTCATCACCGGCGTCGACGGCGAGGTCGAGGTTTCAACGCATTGAGGCGCGGCGGCTACCCGGATGCCGGCGTTATGCCGCCTTTTTCATCCGCGCTAAGTCCGGCGGCACGGCTTCCTGCGCCAGCGCAGTAAGCGCGGCGTCGAGCGGCATCACCTGCTGGCTCTCTTGGCCGAGACGGCGGATCGAGACCGTGCGTTCGGCGGCCTCTTTGCGGCCGAGGACGAGCAGGACCGGAACTTTCGCCAGCGAATGTTCGCGGACCTTGTAGTTGATCTTCTCGTTGCGCAGATCGCCTTCGACGCGCAGCCCCGCGCGCCGCGCGGCGGCGATCGCCTCGCGCGCATAATCGTCGGCGTCCGAAGTGATGGTGGCAATGACCGCTTGCAGCGGCGATAGCCATAACGGCAGGTGGCCGGCATAGTGCTCGATCATGATGCCGGTAAAACGCTCGAGCGAGCCGAACATCGCCCGGTGCAGCATCACCGGCGTCACCTTGTTGGAGTGCTCGTCGATATAGAACGCGCCGAGGCGGCCGGGCATGTTGAGATCGACCTGCACGGTGCCGCATTGCCAGTCGCGGCCGATGGCGTCGCGCAACACGTATTCGAGTTTCGGGCCGTAGAACGCGCCTTCGCCTTTGTTGAGAGTCCATGGCCGGCCGGCGGCTTCGAGCGCCTGCTTCAGCGCCGCTTCAGCCTTGTCCCAGACCGCGTCATCGCCGATCCGTTTTTCGGGTCGGTCGGAAAACTTGATCCGCACATCGTCGAAGCCGAAATCCTGGTAGATCGACAGGATCAGATCGTTGACTTTCAGAACTTCGTCGGCGATCTGCTGCTCGGTAACGAAGATATGGGCATCGTCCTGGGTGAACGCGCGGACGCGCATGAGCCCATGCAGCGCGCCGGACGGTTCGAAACGGTGCACCTTGCCGAACTCGGCGATCTTGAACGGCAGGTCGCGATAGGATTTGAGGCCGTTCTTGAAAATCTGAATGTGGCCAGGACAATTCATCGGCTTGATAACGTAGGTGCGCTCGTCCTCCTCGCGCGGCTGGACCATGAACATGCCGTCGCGAAATGTCGCCATGTGTCCGGAGGCAACCCACAACGACGAATCGATAAGCTGGGGTGCGTTGACTTCGACGTAGCCGGCATCCGTCTGGCGGCGGCGGATGTAGTTTTCCAGCGTCTGGAACAGCGTCCAGCCCTTGGGATGCCAGAACACCGAGCCGGGCGCTTCTTCCTGGAAATGGAACAGGTCCATCTCGCGGCCGAGCCTGCGGTGGTCGCGCTTTTCCGCTTCCTCGATCTGCTTCAGGTAGGCGTCGAGCTCTTCCTGCCTGGCGAAAGCGGTGCCGTAGATGCGGGACAGCATTTCGCGGCTTGAATCGCCGCGCCAGTACGCGCCGGCGACCTTCATCAGCTTGAATGCATTGCCGATCTTGCCGGTCGAGGTCATGTGCGGGCCGCGGCACAGATCGAACCAGTCGCCCTGCTTGTAGATCTTGATCTGCTGGTCCTCCGGGATGGCGTCGACCAGCTCGACCTTGAACAGTTCGCCCTTGTCGCGAAATACCTTCTTGGCCTGGTCGCGCGGCCACACTTCCTTCGTGAAAGGTTTGTCGCGCGCGATGATCTCGCGCATCTTTTTTTCGATTGCCGCGAAGTCTTCCGGCGTGAACGGCTGGTTGCGGAAAAAGTCGTAGTAAAAGCCGTTGTCGATCACCGGGCCGATGGTGACCTGGGTGCCCGGCCACAGCGTCTGCACGGCTTCGGCCAGTACATGGGCCGCGTCGTGGCGGATAAGCTCGAGGGCGCGCGGATCGTCGCGGGTGAGAAACTCGATCTTGGCGTCATGCTCGATCGGATCGGACAGGTCCGCGACTTTGCCGTCGAGCGCCATGGCCACCGTGCGCTTGGCGAGCGACGGCGAAATGCCTTTGGCGATGTCGAGGCCGGTGGTGTTTTGCGGATAGTCCCGACGGGCGCCGTCGGGAAAGGTCAGCGCGACCATCTTCAACTCCTGTTGCTCACTCGCTGCCTACGAACGCAGGTAAGCGTGGATGATGCAGATATAGCAGGAGAAGGCCGTCGCGCAACCGGATCATGGCATTCTGCGAAACGTCGGCCACAATTCGACGGTAGGGGCAAACGAATTCGAATTGTGGCGACCGATTACGGCAAGCGCGTCTCGGAATTATCGAATCACGATCATATCGTCGCCCAATTATCTGACGACCGTAGGCTCACGTCCACGCAAGACCGCGTATCGCAATAAAACGCGTGCAACCTTCAAAGCGTGGCAATGGCGGGGTGTCAGACGTTGCGGATCTGCAACGCAAGTGTGTGTGTTGCGTAACTGCGTAGGTTCGCCGCTCGGGGGTAAAATGAGGGTAGGCTTGCGGCCGCGGCATCGGCCAAGTCAGGTGCTTTGCGTATTGGCCGTGGTTGTTCTGACCGCTGCCCTTTCATTGCAAGTCGGCTTTACCGGGCGCGCCGGGGCACGCCCGATCCCGGACAAGCCAAATCTGGGGACCTTGGGCGAACGTCTGAACGCCAACACGATTGCGATCGTTGCCGGCAATCCAAATGCGACCTATCTGTCCATCGCCTACGATATGTCCGACGTCCTCGATGACGGCGATAATTTTCGCGTCCTGCCGGTCATCGGAAAAGGAGGCGGTCAAAATATCCGTGACGTCCGCTTCCTCAAGGGGGTCGATCTCGGCATCACGCAATCGATCATCCTCAATCAATTTCGCGCCGACAATGAGATCGGCAACATTGACGACAAGATCGACTACATCGCCAAGCTTTTTAACGAAGAAATGCACGTGGTCGTGCGCGCCGATTCCGGCATCAACTCGCTTGCCGATCTCAATGGCAAGAATGTCAATTTCAGCGATGTCGGCAGCGGCAGCCAGTTGTCGTCGCGCGATATATTCAAGCGGCTGGGAATTGCCCCGCACGAAGTCAACATGGGGCAGGGCGATGCTCTGGAGAAGCTGAAGTCCGGCGAACTTGCGGCGACCATTTTGATTGCCGGCAAACCGACCGGCGCCATGGGCAAGCTGAAAGCCGGCGACGGGTTCCGCTTTTTACAGGTTCCGTTCGCCAAGCCGTTGCAGGCCGATTACCTGCCGGCCGCGCTCACTCACGCCGATTATCCCGGCATGGTCGAAGCCGGCCACGACGTGAACACCATCGCCGTGAGCGCCGTGCTCATCGCCTACAACTGGCCGCGGGATTCAGATCGCTATCGCCGTATCGCGAAATTCGTCGAGGTGTTCTTTCCGAAGCTCGCCGAATTCCAGAAGGCGCCGCACCATCCGAAATGGCGCGAGACCAATCTCGCCGCAACGCTGCCGGGCTGGACGCGGTTTCCCGCCGCGCAGGAATGGCTCGATCAACATCACGACGCGCAGCCGGCCGCCACGCGCGACCAGTTCAACCAGTTTCTGGCCAGCAAAGGTGACGCAGCGGCAAATCCCGCCGATCGAGAGCAATTGTTTCAGGAATTTCTCAAATGGCAGGCGCGGGCGCACGAATGAGCGAGGAAACCGGACAATAGTTTTGTAACCGTCGGAGCTTGAAAGCACGTGGAGGCGATCATGAGTTCTCCGATTCACCATCCTGAAGATCTCGATGCTGCGTTGATGTATGCCCCGCCCTGGGCGCGTGAGCAGGGGCAACTGGAGCCGTTTCGACCCTCTACAGCCCTGGCCGGGGCGCCGCAAAGCCGGCGGCGCATAAAGCAAGCTGATTATGCTTACAGCGGGGACCAGGACATGGCGAAGCTGCAACGTCAGCTCGCACTGGAACCGGACGCGGTTCCCCGGCCGCCGACGACTGACATTGAAACGTTGTGGCCGATGGCGCTGCGGTTATGCGGTGTCGCGGTCGTAGCGGCGGCGGTTGCAACCCTGCTGGTATCGCTGCCCGGTGCAAGATTTTTTCGCGTCGAGGCTGTTTCTACGAATGTGGCTGCCGAACCGGTCGTCCCCAGCGAAAAACACGATGACCCGCTGCGGTCCACCGCCGCCGTCGGACTGTTGGTTCAGCGCGGATTGGCCGACGCGACGATACAGCCCGCGACGGCCGCGATTTCACCCATTGCGCCGTTGCCGCCGTTGCCTGTCACGACCGCACCGGTCGCTCCGCCGCCACCTGTCGACGAACAACCGGCGCAACAAAGTACCGCAACGGCTGACACAAAAACTCTGCCGCTCGATAGCGATGAAATCGCCTTGCTGCTCAAGCGTGGCAAGGATTTGCTGACCACCGGCGACCTTGCGGCGGCGCGTCTATTGTTACGCCGGGCGGCGGAGGCTGGCAGTGCCGAGGCCGCCATGGCGCTCGGCGCGACATTCGATCCGGCGGTCTTGCGGCGGCTCAAAGCCATTGGCGCGGCGGCCGACCCGGACCGGGCGCGCAAATGGTATGAGAAAGCCGTCGCGCTCGGTTCGACGGCCGCTTCCGAGCAACTCGCAAATCTCACCCAAACGACTCGGTGAGCCTGCGGGTAGCCATATGGCTTCTGAAAAAAAGTCGACACGCCGCGTCAGCGGCCACATACGGCTGCGCTGCGGGCGGCCCCGTTATCGCCGCTCGTCGATCCGCCACCTGCCGAAGCGCCAGGGCAGGTACCAGCACGATCCGGTGGGGCGAGACTCCGGTACAAAGTCCAGCCCTGACGAACCCCAGGGATGACAGCGCAGTAGCCGCGCCAGCGTCATCCACCCGCCGGCCCACAGTCCGAAGCGATCGATCGCCTGGTCGGCATAATCGGAACAGGTGGGCAGATGACGACAATGGAAACCGACAACCGGCGAAAGCGTGTACCGGTACGCTTTCACAAAGCCGCGGCCAAGCAGGCGAGGCGCGCGGCGGCACGTTTCGATGACCGTCGGCACCTTAGCCGGCCGCAGTCTTGGCCGCGGCCTTGGCGCCGCGCTTGGCCTCGATCTGGCTGAGAGCGTCGACCACGGCGTCAAACGTCAGCAGCGTCGACGCGTGGCGGGCCTTGTAATCACGCACCGGCTCGAGCACCGCGATATCGGCCCACCTGCCGTCAGCCGGCGGCTCGCCCTTTTCCTTCAGCATCTTGCGCACGCCTTCGCGCAACGCGCGCAGCTCGTCTGCTCTGGCGCCGATGATATTACGCGCCATGATCGAGGATGAAGCCTGGCCGAGCGCGCAGGCTTTCACTTCATGGGCGAAATCGGTCACCGTATCCCCGTCCATCTTCAGATCGATGGTGACGGTCGAGCCGCAGAGCTTGGAATGGGCGGTGGCGCTGGCGTCCGGATCGGCCAGCCGTCCGATCCGCGGGATCGTCCCCGCGAGCTCTATGATCCGGCGATTGTAGACCTCGTTGAGCATTGTAAAGGCGCGCGTTTACTTGTTACGGCCCGGGTTTATTGTCTCCACCCGCCAATCGACTATATAGGCGCAGGCACGGCGGAATTGAAGTTCGGGTTGAGGCCGTGCCTGGCCGACGTCCGGCTGCCGCCGGGTCATGGGAGAAAAAATGGACGCCGTCATCAAGAAATTGTCCCGGGAGCCGATGCCCGACCATGTCCACGACGCGCCCGCCGCCGTCGACAAGCGGCCGTCGCGCGAAGAGGCTGAAGCGGCTGTACGCACTCTCATTGCCTATGTCGGCGACGACCCGGCGCGCGAGGGTCTGCAGGCCACGCCGAAGCGCGTGGTTTCGGCTTTCGACGAGCTTTATCGCGGTTACCGCGAGATTCCCGCCGACACGCTTGCCCGCACCTTCGGCGAAACGGCGCCCTATGACGATTTCGTGCTGATCCGCGACATCGGCTTCACGTCGCACTGTGAGCATCACATGATGCCGTTTTACGGCAAGGCGCATGTCGCCTACCGGCCGGTAGAACGTGTCGTCGGGCTTTCGAAGCTCGCCCGACTCGTCGACGTCTATGCGCGGCGTTTGCAAACTCAGGAGCAGCTCACCTCGCAGGTGGCTTCCGCTATCGAAGAGATTCTCAGGCCCCATGGCGTCGCCGTGCTGATCGAGGCCGAGCACACCTGCATGTCGATCCGCGGCGTCGGCAAGCCGGGCGTTTCGACCGTGACGACGCGGTTCCTCGGCACGTTCCGCGACAGCACCGAAGATCAAATGCGCTTCGTGACGCTGGCGCGCAGCGTGGATAAAGGCTGAACAGCTTAAGGAGTTCGTCATTCCGGCCGAGCGGAGCGAGAGCCGGAATCCATATCCCCTGTCCGCGCAGAGTTTGCACCGCCTGTGAGTATGGATTCCGGGCTCGCGGGCAAGAGCCCGCGCCCCGGAATGACGGCTGAACCTATGTCGGATAAATCACCATTCGCTTCGCCCGGCACGGTGGCCGATCTTGAAGAAGGCTCCGCGCTGACACCGAAGTTCGACGCCGACGGGCTTGTGACCTGCGTCGCTACCGATGCCGCGTCGGGCGATGTGCTGATGGTCGCGCACATGAATGCCGAGGCTTTGGCAAGGACAATCGCTACCGGCGAGGCCTGGTACTTCAGCCGCTCGCGCCATTCGCTCTGGAAGAAGGGCGAGACCTCGGGACACACCCAGCGCGTCGTCGAGATGCGCGTCGATTGCGATCAGGACGCTGTCTGGATCAAGGTCGAACAGGTCGCGGGCGCCTGCCACACCGGCCGCCGCTCGTGCTTTTACCGCGCGGTGCCGCTCGGCAAAGCCGGCGGCATGAGGTTGGAGTTTCGCGACGAGCGGGTATTCGATCCGAAAGCGATCTACCCGGCGGGCAAATCCTAGTCGCGTTTCTCGCGCGGCGGCCGAACGCCTATCTTTTGTCGATCGGCGAAGTGCCGTGCGTGGACAACTTCACCTGCGCCAGCAGGCGTTGCGCGCGCGCGAAATGCGGGCGGTCATACATAATGCCGCCGATGCCGACGACGCCGGCGCCCGGACTGCCTTCGAACGCATCGACAATCGACTGCGCGCGGGCGAGCGTTTCGGGAGAAGGCGTGAACACCTCGTTGATGATCGGCACTTGCGCCGGATGTATCGCCATCTTGCCGACAAAGCCGTCGCGAACGGCTTCCTCGCATTCGCGGCGAAAACCCTCGCTGTTGCGGAAATCGACATAGACGGTGTCGATTGCCGGCACCTGCGCCGCGGACGCGCCGGCCATGCACAGCGCCCGCGCCAGCCGATAGGGATCGAGAAAGCGGCCATCGGCGCCGCGGTTGGCGTGGGCGCCAAGCTCGGTGGAAAGGTCCTCGGCGCCCCAGGTCAGGCCGTTCAACCTCGCGCTCGATCCGGCGAAGGTGCCGGCGACGAACAAAGATGCCGCGGTTTCCGTGGCGATCGGCAGGATCTTGATGTGGCCGTCAGGCAGATTGCTGATCGCCTCGCGCACGGCGAGCTTGGCGTCGGCGTGCATGACGGAGGCGCCGCCTTCAGCCTTGGGCAGCATGATCGCGTCCGGTTTTGCCGGCGCGACGGCATCGAGATCGGCGTCGGTCATGCCGGTCTGCAACCCGTTGACGCGCACCAGGATGAAGGGCCGCGTCTTGCTTGTCATTGCCTCTCGTACGAACGCCGCGGCGCTGATGCGAGCTTTCGCCTTGGAATCGAGGGCAACAGAATCCTCGAGGTCGACAATCAGCGCGTCGGCGCCGCTCGTCATGCCTTTTTCGAGCTTTCTCGCACTGTCGGCGGGAACGAAAAGCAGCGAGCGCATCAGATTTCGATCTCGCCCTCGGTGACGATGATGGCCGGGCCGCCGACGCTGGCTGACGCCAGCGCTCCGCCGCGCATGGTCAGGCCGAGCTCGATCAGGCTGCGGCGGCCCATTTCAAAGCCTTGCTCGATGATGAAACGATGTTCGCCATCGCCGAGCGAAAGCGATTTGGCGCAAAAGCCGGCGAAAGCCGCGGCCGCCGAGCCGGTGGCCGGGTCTTCGCGCACGCCGAAAGCCGGCGCGAACATGCGCGCGTGGAAGCAGTTGTCCTTGTTTTCGGTCTCGCGGCTGAAGACATACGCGCCGGTGCCGGCAAACGCCGCATCCCATTTCGCGTCGATGACGCGGCGGCGGCGCACCGCGTCGATACTGCGAACCGGAACAAACGTAAATGCGACGCCGGCCGACCATTTCGAGGGCGGGTGACCGTCGAAGCCGATGTCATGGGCGGCAAGCCCAAGTGCCGCCGCGATCGCCTCGGTGCTTGCGAGGGCGCCGGCATCGCGCGGCAATGCGGGGATGATGAAAGTTGCGCGGCCGTTGTCGGCACCTTCTGCGTGAACGCGGCATTGCAACAGTCCGATCTTCTCCTCAAGCACGATGTCGGTACCGGCATTGCGGCGCAGCGCGAGCGCTACCGCGGTGCCGACTGTGGGATGGCCGGCAAACGGCATTTCCAGCGCCGGAGGGAAGATGCGGGCGAGCGCCGTGCTGCCTGCTGCCTTCGGCTCGAGCACAAAAACCGTTTCCGGATGATTGAATTCGCGCGCCACTGCCTGCATCGCCGCTTCATCGATGCCATCGGCGTCGAACACGACGGCGAGCGAATTGCCGGCAAACCGCGTGTCGGTGAATACGTCGAGCGTCGCGAACTTAAACTTCATTCGAGCGCACGGTCATTTCGGCCGCATCAGGATGAACGCCTGACGGCGGCATTCGGCGACGAGCTTGTTGTCCTGGTTGAAGGCGCGGTGATGAAACTCGACGATGCCGGCGCCCGGCCGCGACTTCGATTCGCGCTTGCCGATGACTTCGGTCGTGCAATGCACGGTGTCGCCTTCGAACAGCGGGTGAGGGAATTTGACGTCGGTCATGCCAAGATTGGCGATTGTCGTGCCGACCGTCATGTCGGAAACCTGGATGCCGATCATCAGCCCCAGCGTGAACAACGAATTCATCAGCGGCTGGCCCCATTCGGTCTCCTGCTCGCAGAAGTGGCGGTCGATATGGAGCGGCTGCGGGTTGAGCGTCATGTTGGAGAACAGCATGTTGTCCATCTGGGTGACGGTCCGCGTATAGCGGTGCTCGGTGACCTCGCCGGGGATGAACCCCTCGAAATAGAGCCCGCCCCGTTTGTGCCGCAAGGCTGTCTGCTGGGTCATTTCCGCCTCCATGCTGTTAATTGCCCATTTACCATAATCGTTAATCATTCCTAAGCCCGAAGCAGCCGGTGGGAGCCGGCGGCCCGGAGCGGCCGACGCAAGCCGGCAGGGGAGTTTGACAATGCTGGTCGATCCCAGCACGTCCGCCGTCGGCTCGACGGTGACCGGCGCTATTCGTGAGGCGTCTGCGGTCACCGGGACGAGCTTCAATTATCTATTGGCGACCGCGCAGGTCGAATCCGGTCTCAATCCGCACGCTGGCGCTTCGACATCGTCGGCGCGCGGGCTGTTTCAGTTCATCGACCAGACATGGCTCGGCACCATGAAGCAGTCCGGCGCCGAACTGGGCTACGGCCGCTATGCGGCGGCCATCAGCACAACCGCGTCCGGCCACTATCAGGTCACCGACCCGGAAATGCGGCGCGAGATCCTCGCCCTGCGCAACGACCCCACCGCGAACGCCGTCATGGCGGGCGCGTTCACGCGGGCCAATGCCGATCTGCTGTCGAAGAAGCTCGGCCGCGCGCCGAGTGAAGGCGAGCTTTACATCGCGCATTTTCTTGGCGCCGGCGGCGCAGCGCGGCTGATTTCGGCCGCCGCCAGCAATCCGACCGCCAAGGCGACGCAGTATTTCCCGACGGCCGCAAGCGCCAATTCATCGATCTTCTTTGACCGCTCGACCGGCGCTTCGCGCACGTTGGCGCAGGTCCGTAACATCCTGACTGCGCGTTATGACGTAGCGCGCGGGCGCGCGGTCGATCCGGTACAAACGGCGCAAGTCACGATGACACCTGCCGCGAGGACCGAGGCTTCGGCACAAACCTCGTCTGGCGCGGCGCGCGCCGCGAACTTCGATGCCGCCGCGGGCGCGCCGCTGGATGTCACCGCGATGCTCACGTCCCGCGATCTCGCTCCCACGCCTGTCGCGACCGTGAAAATTACGGCGCCAGATACCGCGGGCCTGACCTCGGCCTATGCTGCCGCTACGCCGGCGCCGGCGGAGGTTTCGGCGCCAGCGAATGCGTCGGCCCGCACTGTCGCGGGGACTCAGATGTTCCACGGCCTGTTTCAGGATACCGATCGCACCGCGCCTGTGGCCGCTGTTGTCAGCCAGCTTTGGACGACGCCAAACGTGCCGACTGACGGCGGCGGCGAGTCGAGCGAACTCCCGCATCGGGGCGGCATGCGCACGCTGTTCACGGATACCGAGCAGGGTTCGTAAGGCTCGCGTCCGAGCTTAGGACTCCGGTAATAATCGGAAATATTTATGGTGAACGGTTTGTTAAGAGCGGGCCGTTACGATCGCTCATGTCAATATCCGTTGCGTGAGCGAACAATGATCGTCCGCAATTTTCTCCAATGGGTACGCACTGCACCGGCGGGCGAGCGGGCCGAGGCCACTGCCGCGCTGGCTCGCGCCTATCTTTATTCCGATTTGTCGCCCGACGATCTCGGCGCTGCCGAGGGCGCGATGCTGATGTTGCTCGACGATCCGTCGCCGCTGGTTCGCCGGGCTTTGGCGGACGTGCTCGCGGCCAGTCCGGATGCGCCGCCCGCGATCGTTTTCGCATTGTCCGCCGATCAGCCGAACATCGCCGCGCCGGTGCTAGCGCTGTCGCCGCTCTTTATCGATGCCGACCTGGTCGACGCGGTGGCGACCGGAGCGCCCGCCGTCCAGGCCGCCATCGCGAGCCGTGCGGCATTGCCGCGTTCCGTCGCCGCGGCGATCGCCGAAGTCGGCACCGCCGAAGCCTGTCTGACCCTGGTCGAAAACGATGACGCCGATCTCGCGCCGCTATCGAGCGATCGTATCGTCGAGCGGTTCGGCCATCTCGCCGCTATCCGCGAGTCGCTCCTGGCACGCGACGGCCTGCCGGCGGCGACCCGGCAAATCCTTGTCGCCAAGCTGTCGGTAACGCTGGCCGGTTTTGTCGCCGGACGTGAATGGCTCGATCCCGATCGCGCCAGCCGCATCGCACGGGAGGCTTGCGAGAAGGCGACGGTGGCCATTGCCGCCGACACTTCGACCTCCGAACTCCGCCCACTGATCCGCCACCTGCGCGGCAGCGGGCAACTCACCGCAGGTTTGATTTTGCGCGCGCTGTTGTCCGGCAACGTCGTGCTGTTCGAGGAGGCGCTGGCCGAGCTTGCGGACATGCCGATTGCCCGCGTATCCGGTCTGGTGCATGACCGCGGCAATGGGGGCTTGCGCGCGTTGTTCGAGAAGGCGGGGCTGCCGCCATCGACTTATCCGGCTTTCAAGGGAGCGATCGAGGCGATGCGCGAAGGCGGACTTGCCGCCGAGCCATGCGATGCTGCGCGACTGAAGCGACGCATGATCGAGCGCGTCCTCACCGGCTGCGAGGAGCAGGATCTCGGCGAACTCGAGCCGCTGCTCACGCTGCTGCGGCGCTTCGCGACAGAAGCCGCGCGCGAAGAGGCGCGTCTATTCTGCGATGGGCTGGTGGCCGCGCCGTTCGACGCTGCCGAATGCAGCGAGGCGGCCTAGCCTAAACGTCAGGCACCAGGGACGGTGCCAGCATATTTTCCAGATAGTCCGGCCGGAACTGGTTTTCCTTGATCAGGAACTCGTCAGTGACCTCGCGCAGCCGCTTGGTCAACTGGCGGGCAATGTCCAGAAGGTCGGCACGCGCATATTCGCGCGTGATGGCGCGGACCGCGTCGACATGCTGATCGACCAGATCGATCGGGATGCGCGACATTTCCGGGGTGTGCTCGACCAGCCGGCACAGGCTGTTGGCGACACCGGCGACCGCGGGAAAGCCGAACGTGCTGGCTTCGCCCTTGATGTCGTGGGCGGAGCGAAACAGCACGTCGTGCGTTTTTTCGGTGAAACCCTCGCGCTTGACGGCCTGCCGCGCCGCTTCAAGCCGAGCGCATTCCTCTTCCATCCAGCCGCCGAATTTGCCGGAAAGCTTCGCCAGCGCGGCTTCAGCCCGCGCCACCGGGTCGTCGGCTTCGGCGCTTGCCGGGGCGACGGCTTTGCGCAGCTCGTACGCCGGCGTAATGACTTCGTGATCCGCAAAAGTCGCGACCGACGGCGTGTCGTCCTTACGACGTGACATGGCTAATTACGCTCCTCAAGCATCAGACCAATGCCCTGGCTTTGTCCAGCAGCGGTTGCTGGCGCGTCACTTCGGCCTTGCCGCCCTTGCGCCGTTCCGGGCCAACATAGTTCGGATTGACGTTGCGGCGCCGATCCGGCCCGAAGTAGGTCCGGGTCTTCACGAACGGCCGCGGATTGGCGACGACGTTGAAGATGCGCTCGTACAGCGCCTTGGCGGAGATCGGCTTGGCGAGGAATTCCGTCACGCCGGCGTCACGTGCGCCGATGACGCGTTTCTTCTCGGAATGGCCGGTGAGCATGATGATCGGCACATAGGGATTGGCATTGGCGCCCTGCTGGCGGATCATCTGCGTCAATTCCAGTCCGTCGAAGATCGGCATGACCCAGTCGACCAACACGATATCGGGCACGTAGTGGGTGAAAGCTTCGAGGCCGGCGGCACCATCCTCCGCTTCGTAGACCTCGCGGGTGCCGAAACCATGCAGCAGCGTGCGCAAAATACGCCGCATATGCGCGTTGTCGTCGATCACCAGAAAACGCAGCCGGTTGAATTCGATGCGGACCATAAAGCCTCTCGCGCGGCGGACGCCGATGCCCCTCCGCGCGCCGAAAATCGTAAAGATTTGTCGTTAACGCTCGGTTAAGACTTGGCGTTGGCGAGCCGCTTGCTCCGCTCATTCACCGTTGTGTCGTGCGGCTCGCGCCAGTGCTTTTGGCCGGAAGCTTTTGCAACCAGCTTTCGATGATGCCGGCGATGGCGTCGCTGTTTTTCTCCAGCATCATCATATGGCCGTTGCCGTGGATGCCGCGGTCGGCGAGACGGATGAAAGCGTTGGCCACTCCGGCTTGCGTCAGATATGCGGCAGTGCAGTGGTCATAGGACGCGTGATACGAGGCCTCCGAGGAAATAATCAGCACAGAGATATCCTTAAGATTGGCGAGCCTGCGCGCCGGCGCCGCTTGCGACCAGCAGCGCACGAGGTCCGGCTTGTCCGCCTTGTCCTGGCGCACGAATGAAAGTTGCTCGCCGTCCTTGAGCGGCGGATCGTAGGCGAGCGGGATTTCGCCGAGACCCGATATCTTGGTCTTGGCAACGTCGCTGAACCAATCCGGTGCGCCCTTGAACTCGACGTCGTGGACGGGCGGTCCGCTTGGCTCAACGGCGACGATCGCCTTGACCAGGGCCGGTCGCTTGTCGGCGATCGGCCAGCCCATGGCGCCGGACTGCGAATGGGTGAGCAGGATCGCGGGACCGATCTTGTCGAGGAGCGCTGCGCCGGCGTCGCGATTGAGTTCCTGCTGCTCGGCGAAGTCGGTCAGGGATGGAAATTGCGTCGCGTAGAAGGCGTCGAAAACCGGATCGCCGGGTTTTGCGGGACCCGGCCATTGGGTGTGCAGATGGGCCTGCGGCCAGAGATTGTAGCGCTCCGGCGCGGCAAAACGCTGCAACGTTCGATCGAGGTTGGGTGCAGTGACGGGACCGTAACTCTGCGTCCAGTATCCGGCGCGGCCACGCGCGACCTGATCGACAACGTAGACGGCATAACCGCGGCGCAGGAAATATTGCGCCCACCCTTCGCGGCCGTCCGGCGTGCCGGTGAAATTGGTTCCGGTCTGGCTGCCGCCGTGGATCATCACGATCGGGTAGGGATGTGTCAGCCGCTGCGGGATTTGAAATTCGGCATAGAGCTGACCGACCATCGGCGATCCTTGCAGCGAGGTATCGATCCCGCCGCCGGCGAACAGATAGCCGGATTTGGCAATGACGAGCGGTGCATCGGCAGCGTCGGCCTCGCGAGCCGCGGTCCACGGCAGCGCCGCAAGACAGGCAGCGGTCAACCGGCGAATGATGTTCATGCGGACTTTACTCCATCTCGTTCCTGCCATCGTCTCCTCCAACTTTTCTTTTGTTTTGATCGGGCAACCTAGAGCGCGCGGCGGCTCGCGACAACGACCTTGGCGCCGACGCGCATAGGCGATGGCCCAATGAATCGCCAGCGAAACGCGTGCAGGATGATAGTCGCGATCAGTAGCCGAACTGCTCGGTCAGGATTCGCTCGTCGAGGCTGTGATCGGGATCGAACAGCATGTGCATGTCGGTGGAGTGATCCATGGTGATGTCGACGGAACGCACCGAGCGCACTTCGTCATGGTCGGCGACGGCGGCGACCGGGCGCTTGTCGGCTTCGAGCACCTCGATCGTGACGCGCGCGGTGTCGGGGAGCAGCGCACCGTGCCAGCGCCGCGGCCGGAACGGACTGATCGGTGTCAGCGCCAACAGCGGCGCGCCGATCGGGATGATCGGGCCCTGCACGGAAAGATTATAGGCGGTCGATCCGGCCGGCGTCGACAGCAACAGACCGTCGGCGACAAGTTCCGGCAGCCGCACCTTGCCGTCGATCAGCACGCGCAGCCGCGCCGCCTGATAGGTCTGGCGGAACAGCGATACTTCGTTGATGGCGCGGTGCCGGTGAACGCGCCCCGCTGCGTCGCGCGCGCGCATCGACAGCGGATGGATCACGGTGACCTGGGCGGCCGCAAGCCGTTCGGCGAGGCCGGGTTCGGCGAACTCGTTCATCAGGAAGCCGACGGTGCCGCGGTGCATGCCGTAGATCGGCTTGCCCGTATTCATGAACCGTTGCAGGGTTGCCAGCATGAAACCGTCGCCGCCGAGCGCGACGACGACGTCGGCCGTTTCCGGCCGTGCGTCGCCGTAACGCCGCGTCAGCCGGCGCCGCGCAAGCTGCGCCGCCGGTGCGTCGCTGGCAACGAAGGCGATGCGATTATATCGGGGCGAGGGACGGCGCTTTGGCATAAAGGTTTCGCAATAACGGGCGGCGCGGCGCCGCGGTAAGTTGGCTCAGGGAGGCGGAATTGGAGCGCGCGGTGTTCGTGTATACGACGTATCCGTCCATTGTCGAGGCGGAGCAGGCGGGCCGCGCCCTGGTCGAGCGCCGGCTATGCGCCTGCGTCAATATCCTTCCGGGCATGATTTCTTACTATTGGTGGCAGGGCCAAATCGATCGCGGCGACGAGGTGGTGATGATCGCCAAAACCCGCGCCTCGCTCGCCGAACCGGTGCGCGCTGCGGTCAAAGAGATGCACTCCTATAGCACACCCGCAATACTCGTGCTGCCCGTCGAAAGCGTCGATGCGGACTACCACGCCTGGATCGTGGCTGAAACGCAGGGGAAGGAAATGTAATGCGCAAGTTTGTGGCGATCCTGTTTTGTATTGTTGCCGCGACTGCGATCGTTCCGGTACGCGCGCAAACCTTCCCCGACCATCCGGTCAAAATCGTCGTGCCTTATCCGCCCGGCGGGCCGTCCGACACCACAATGCGGGTCTCGACCAGGAACTTCGCGGCCAATCTCGGACAGACCGTCATCATCGAAAACGTCCCCGGCGCTGGCGGCAGGGTTGGCTCGCGCGACGTCGCGCGATCGGCGCCCGATGGTTACACGCTGTTGTCCGGCGGCTCCAACGAGAACGCGATCACGCCGGCGCTGTACAAGAATCTCGACTACGATCCGGTGAAGGATTTCGTTCCGGTGGCGGCGCTGGCGACCGATTCCAATGTCGTCGTCGTGAACCCCGCGGTTCCGGCAAATTCGCTTGCCGGACTGGTCGCTTATGCCAAAGCCAATCCGGGCAAGCTCACGTCGGGCTCCGCGGCCGGCATCGCTCCACATCTCCTGCTCGAATATTTGCGCGCGCACACCGGCACCGACATCGTATTCGTTCCGTACAAAGGCGCCGCGCCCGCTATCGCCGATGTTCTGGGCAACCAGATTCAGGTCCATGCCAGCGCCAAATCGGTCCTGCTGCCGCTGATCAAAGCCGGGAAGCTGCGGCCGCTTGTGGTGACGAGCGCAGAGCGATGGCCCGAGCTCCCCGACGTGCCGACATTGCGCGAACTCGGCTTCACCAATTATCCGACGACGCTGTGGTTCGTGGTGATGGCACCGGCGGCGACGCCTCCCAATGTCATCACCAAACTCAACGCTGCTGTCGACGCAGGATTGCGAACGTCCGAGACCGAGGACGCAATCGCCAAACTCGGCTTACGGCCGCAAGCGCTCTCCGCGCCTGAAATCGCAGCCATCATGGCCAAGGAAGTGCCGCTCTGGAAAGCGGTTGCCGATGAGGCCGGCGTGCACCTGGAGTGAGGCGACAATGACCGCCTGGCTTGACGATGCGCCGTTGCCGCGCCGGTTCGACGGCCCGGACGAGTTGGACGAATTTCTGGGCCGGCCGAGTCGGGCGCTGGCGGCAGATCTCGCCGCGATCGACGGCGACATCGTCGTGCTCGGCGTCGGCGGCAAGATAGGGCCGTCGCTGGCGCGGCTTGCGCGCAATGCCGCGCCTGGCAAGCGCGTCATCGGCGTCGCGCGCTTCAATGAGAAAGGCTTGCGCGAAAGTCTCGAAGCCTGCGGCGTCGAAACGATCGCCTGCGATCTGCTGGACCGCGCCGCGGTCGCGGCGTTGCCGGAAGTGCGCAACGTCATCTTCATGGCCGGACGGAAATTCGGGGCACAGGACAATCCGGCGCTGACCTGGGCGATGAACGTCCAGGTGCCGGCGATTGTCGCCGAACGATTCCACACCTCGCGCATCGTCGCCTTCTCGACCGGTTGCGTCTATCCGTTCGTCGCGGTGGAGAGCGGCGGCCCGACCGAGGACACGGCGTTATCCGCACCTGGCGAATACGCCAACTCCTGCATCGGCCGCGAGCGGATCTTCGAATATTACTCGCAAGCCCGCGCCACGCCGGGGCGGCTGTTCCGCCTCAACTATGCGATCGACATGCGCTACGGCGTGCTGTTCGACATTGCCTCGAAGGTGCGCGATGGCGCGGCGGTCGACGTCGGCATGGGCTACGTCAACGTGATCTGGCAGGGCGATGCCAGCGCGCAGGCGCTGCGCTGCCTGCGTCACACAACGACGCCGACCAGCGCGCTCAACGTGTCCGGACCCGAGACCGTCTCGGTGCGCTGGCTCGCCGATTCGTTCGGCGAACGGCTCGGCAAGACGCCGCGCATCGCCGGCGAAGAAGGACCGACCGCGCTTCTGACTAATACGGCGCAAGCCGTGCGTCTGTTCGGCAAGCCGCTGATCGCGCTTACGATGATGATCGATTGGGTCGCAGATTGGGTCGCCAAAGATCGCCCGAGCTTGAACAAGCCGACCCATTTCGAGGTTCGCGATGGGGTCTACTGACCTGCTGCGCCTCGACCGGCTCGGCGAGCGTCACATCGAAGGCTGCATGGCGCTATCGGCCGAGGCGGGGTGGAACCAGACCCCGGAAGACTGGGAGCTGTTCGTGCAGCGTGGCACGGTGTACGGGCTGCCTGGCGGGGAGGGCGGTCCGGCCGCAACGGGCGCGGTGCTGCCATATGCTGGCGGCTTTGCCTGGATCAGCATGGTGCTGGTCACCACGCCGCGCCGCCGCGAACGGCTCGGCACCCGCATTCTGGAAAAATGCTGTTCCGATGTCGTGGAACGGGGCCTCGTGGCGGTGCTCGATGCCACGCCGGCAGGCGAACGCGTCTATCGGCCGCTTGGCTTCGAGCCGGCTTTCGGTCTGTCGCGCTGGCAAGGTGAAGGCGGCGGCGGCAGTCGGCACGCCGGCATCCGCCCGATGACCGAGAGCGACTTGACCGCGGTCGCGGCGGTCGATGCCGCCACGTTCGGCGCATCGCGGATGTTTTTAATTGAAAGCCTCTACCGCCGAGCCCGGCAACTTGCTTTCGTGGCGGCGGACGGTTCGGGTTTCGCTCTGGCGCGTCCGGGCCGCCTCGCCACCCAGATCGGACCGATCGTTGCCGCGAACGAGCAAGCCGCGGCGACGTTACTGGAAGCCGCGCTCGGCGCCGCCACGGGGCCGGTTTTTCTCGATCTTGCCGACCGGTGGGACTTGCTAAAGCGCGAACTCGCGGCACGCGGATTCACGGTGCAGCGCCCGTTCCAGCGCATGGGATTGCGCCGCGCCGCGCCATTCGGCGATCCTTCGCGGTTATTCGTCGTTGCCGGGCCCGAGTTCGGTTGAGGCCGCCGCCGATGCCGCGGACGCGTGTGCCGGTCAATACGTCCTTGTGCCGTCGATTACGGCTTTAAGCTCGACATATTCGCGGCAGGCGGTATTGCCGCAGATCGCCTGCACCTTTTCCAGGTCGTCTTTGGCCTTGAGCAGATTGCCCTGCTCGGCGTGCCACATGCCGTAGTAGGACCAGGTCAGCGCGTGGTTCGGATCGGCAGCGAGCGCCTTGTCGTACCAGTATTTGGCGTCGTCGTAGCGGCCGAGCTTGCGGCTGGCGTAGCCGATCAAGGTGGCGACGTCGGCATTGTCGTCATAACCCATGGCGTGCAACACGGCGATGCCGCCGGCATAATCGCCCTGGTCGTAAACCAGCGCGTAGGCCTTGTGCCAGCCGTTATAGAAGTCCTCGAGGGAACCGCTACCTTGCGGCTTTGGTTTTTTCGACTTGGTCTTTTGCTTTGCGGTTGTATCGCTCGACGGCGCGTTGCTTTGCGGCGGAGCAGGGCTGTTTCCCTCGATGGCTCCGGCGAAATCGGGCGCGCCGACGGCGGCGCTCAGAAGAAGGGTGGCAGCCAGCAGGGGGATCTTGCGCATGAACGGCTCCGGGCTTGAGGGCACTGCGTCATGAACACCCCATCATAGCATTTCATTCCCGCCGCGCCTTACCGAAAGTTCACGTAGGTGAACGGCGGCCATTGCCGGACTTCAGGGTGCATTCAGCGCCCGCCGTGTAAGACTCATCTCGACAATCGGCGCGACCACAGAATCGACGCCGTAAAACAAACAAGGAGAATGCCCATGTTGAAGACCATTTCAGCCGCGCTGGTTGCAACCGCTTTGGTTGCCGGTACGGCCTTTGCCGCGCAGCCTTCGGCCGGTTCCGGTACGACAACTGCGAATGCGCCTGCGGCGGCGACGCAAGCGACCGTCAAGCCGGCCGCGTCGAAGCAGAGCGCGGTCAAGCAGGTGAAGACGATCAAACATGCCAGCAGGCATGTGCGGCATCACAACGTTCGCTCCGCCAAGCCCGGCACTGCCAAGGCGGTGAAGGCGCCTGCGTAACTGATTGCCTGCGGCCCGGTGTCTCAGGAACCAGTGATGAGGTCGGACACCGGATCGTATGCACCGACTTGCGGGCGTTCCAGATGTTCGCCGTTCGCTCGCAAGTCGGACCAAAGTCGTCCCCCGGCCGGCGTGACCCATGATGCCACGCCTGACACCAAAAACATAATGCCGAAGGGATCAGGGAGGCCGGCCGAAATGCCGGCCTCCGATTTTTTATCGAAACCCCAGCTTTCTATTGCAGGTCCGGCTGCCAGGGCGCCGGGACGTGCTCGTATCCGCCCGCCGTCTTGACGAGGTGGCCGCAGGCCGGAAACGGGAAATGGTAGCCGGTCACCAGCATGCGATCGGCGGCGGCGCGGTCGAATAATTTCTTGCGTGTCGCGACGGCTTCGGCGCCGTCAACGTCGAAAGCGGCCTGCCAGTTGGGATGGCGCGCGAAGATCGCCGGATGCTGGGCGGTGTCGCCGAGCACGAGCAAAGATTGATCGCCGGAATGGATCGCAAACACGGTGTGGCCAGGCGTATGACCGGGCGCCGCCAGCGTAACGATGCCCGGCGACACTTCCTTGCCCGGCGCAAAGCGGGTCACTTGCGGCGCGACATCGGAAAAAATCCGGCGCTGGTTGAGGAAGGTCAGCTTCAGGTCCGCTGGCGCCGCGTTCAGGTTGGCATCGTCCATCCAGTAGGCCCATTCCGGCGCCGGCACCATGATTTCGGCATTGGCAAACACCAGCGCGTCGTCCTTGTCCTTGATGCCGTTGATGTGATCGGGATGGAAATGCGAAATGAGGATCTGATCCACGGCCTTCGGCGAAATGCCGGCGGCGGCAAGGTTGTCGCCGATCATGCCGGCGGTCGGCGAAATCTGGCCGCCGGTGCCGGTGTCGATCAGGATGAGCTTTTTGCCGGTGTTGACGATGAGCGTCGTGAACGGCGTTTCGAGCTTGTCGTGCGGCATGTAGGCCGCATCCAGCGCATGCTCGACGTCGGTGAAGGAAGCGTTGCGGATGAATGTGTCGGTGATCGGCCGATACCAGATGCCGTCGTAAAGCGCGGTTAGCTCGAACGATCCGATCTTGTAGCGATAGACGCCCGGGGCCTGCTTTCCCGCGGGCGGCATTTCCGCGGCGGCCGGCCCGGCGCCGGTAACAAGAGTTGCGGCCGCAGTGCCGGCAAGCAAGGAACGGCGGGTTAATGTCGGCATGACGGTTCAACCCCCAAAACCCTGTCCTTATTCCTTCGCAGTCAAGCGTGGTAATATTGCGATGATGAAAACGGGACTTGCTGCAGTTTCGATCGGCGTGGCGGCGCTGGCCTTCGCGGCCGGCCATGCGCCGGCCCGTGCCCAATCGGCCGATGTCGTGCTGTGCGACCGGCTCGCGGCCGACCCGACCGACCCGGACAAACCCGCCGACGTCAAAGGCACGCCGGCCATTGCGCCATCCGATGTGCCGACAGCGATCAAGTTTTGCAAGACCGCGTCGGGCGCGTCGCGGCGGACGCTTTTCGAGCTTGGACGCGCCTACGCCGCGAACGGGCGGATCGCCGAAGCCGCCACCGCCTATCGCAAAGCTGCCGACAAGGGCAGCAGCGCCGCTATGGTCGAGCTCGGCCTGTTGCTCGAGAACGGAACGGGCGTCGCCAAGGATCAAGATCAAGCGCGCAAGCTGTTCGAGCGCGCCGCCGCGGCCGGCAACCCTCGCGGCGCCACGTCGCTTGCGGCGTTGTCGACGAGCGGCGGCATTCCGTCCGATCCCGTCGAGGCGAGAGCCATGCTTGAAAAAGCGGCGGCGGCGAATTCCGCCGAAGCACAGTTTCAACTCGGCGTCATGTACGCCGAGGGTGCCGGCGGGCCAAAGGACGACGTCGCCGCCCGCGCGCTGTTCGAAAAGGCTGCCGCGCAAGGACATGCCCAGGCGCTGGATTGGGCCGGCAACTTCGCCGAAAACGGACGTGGCGGACCTAAAGACCGGGATGCTGCCAAAGCGTATTACCAGCAGGCGGCAGCGCTCGGTAACGAGGACGCCAAGGTTGCCCTTGAACGGCTGCGCTGTCCTTACGTGATCAAAGACAAGCGCGGAACGGTGATCAGCACCCTTTGCTTATAACAAGCGCATTGCCGATGCCGGCAATCGCATGTACCAACCGGTATTCGGGCAAGGAAGAAAGCGTGAAATGTCAAAAGAATCGATGCGCGCAGAGGCCGAGCGCCTCGTGAAAGAAGCGATGGAGCGCAAGACCGTCAGCATCAAGCAGGGCAATACGCGTATCGAGGCCATCTGCGGAAAGTGCGGCGCGCCGAACCGCGTGTCGGCTGCTCCGGGCGAGACGCGCGTTGCCTATACCTGTAAGGAATGCGGCGCCAAACAAAGAACGCTGTAGCAGGCGGGGGAGCGGCGTCGCGCGCAACGCTTCACTGATGTGCGGCGCGCCCACCGCGTCGGTGGACAGCGGCGCTTACAACTGCGCCACCAAGCTCATTGCCGACAACCGCTTTCCGAAATTACCGGCCGGATGCCTTGGCGACGGTTGAGTCGATCGATCCGGTCCGAGGGACGCGACGATTGACGGCAACAGCGACCGGTTTTTCGCGGCTTTCCCCGTAAATCCAACTCGCCGGCGGATGGAACATTTTGACACGATGTGCCTTGTTCCAGGTGGCGACCATGTCTGAATTGCCGAGGTGATGAGCCTTGTTTGCCCAGTTAGCGTTGATCTGGTTTGCCCTATGTTTCGTGGTTGGCACGGCGGCGTATGCGCGCGGTCGCAGATTTTGGGTGTGGTCCCTGTGGGCAGTTCTGCTTTCGCCCATAGTGGCGGGATTGTTGGTGGCGCTATTGCCCGATCTTTACCTCCAGGAGCGGCTCAAAGAACTTCGCCGCCAGGACGAATTTGACAAGGTCGCACTTGATAAGGCGATATCGGCGAACCATCCGTAGCATCCGCACACGGCGCACCGCGCGATCGGACGGTGCAGGGTCTAGCGAAGGGTCCACTGAAAAAGGCCGGGTTTTTCGGGACGGGCGCGCGTTTCCCTGTGCGGTAACGACCTCCGTGCTAGGCGAGTGCGCGTTTAATGAGTTGCTTGACCCACCGTGGCAGCCATCGCGCAATGTAGGCGTGAGCGTCTTCGAGGATTTGCTTATCGGTCGCCCGCCGGCCAGCCGCTTCCTTCTCTGCGGCGCGGCGGCGCTCGTCCTCCATTTTGCGCTTGTTGAATCCCATGGCCGCGTCACTATGGACGCGAGCCGTTCCACATTGAAGGGGTCAGCGCTGGCCGACAATCCGCTGTGGGAAATCCGCCAGCGCGCTCGCCGCTAGTTGCTGCCGGTTGAGACTGCGGGAAGCTGCGTCTGGTCGCCACCATTTCCAGCGATCTGGTTGGTTCCGTAGCTCTGCATGGTACCGCCGCTATTGTACCAGCCTTCGGTGTTGCCCGTCACTGTCGACTGGCCGACCCACAGCGTGGCGTTGGCACCGACGGATAAATCGTAATAGTTATTGGCAGACACCGAACGAGTAATCATCAGAGTTGTGGCGGCCTGGCCTGATGCTGCGTTTTCTGAGCCTGCGCCGGAATGGATGAAAGACCCACGGCAATCGTTAGCGTGATGGCCGCAAGATGAGAAATACGATTCATGACGCCCTCCGCGGTTGACCGGGCGCGCGGATTGCGCCCCGGTCCAAATGGATGCGCCCCCCGGTACAATCCTAGCGCGAAATCGAAATATGCGAACGGGGATCGAATAGCTTGACAGCAACACGGCCGGACTGGTCGCGCCCCTGCCCCGGCCGATCGTCATTCCCGAGATCATGACCATCAAGATGCTAGCCGACTTGCGCAAGCTGCTCGGTCACATTCCAAAGGAGCGCCGGCAGGCATCAACGTGGCAGTACGTCCAAGCCACTCTGCGCGAAGGCAATCCGGAAGATGTCAGTGCGGCGCTGAGGGTGGTGCTGCAATTAGAGGGCATGCCGTACACCGTCAGCAAACAAAGAATGCCTTATTATTAGACAAAGATTGTGGCACGCAGAGATATTCAGAAACAATCCAGAAGGAAACTAGAAATAATACGGACACGTTGCTCTCATATGTTTTGATCCGTTGAGCTTTGTTTGCTCGATGCTCTCATGGGGGTTTGCAATGAATCCGATCGAAGTTGACGATACGCGCTGCATTTGTGACGCCTGCGGGAAGCTCTCGATCTACACCGGCTTCCATTCTCGTATTGGCGTCTTCCCGACGCTTTTGGTCGTCCGTTGCGATGAATGCGGCGACTCGTCCCCTCACACGATCACTTCGTTGCCCGAGAGAGTGCAGGGGGAGCACGCGCAAATTTGAGGCGATCTACATCAAGGGCTGACGATCCCTGGTCGTGTCGGCTCGCCGCGGCGTTGCCGTATCGACCGGTCAGCTCTCATCAGGCCATTTTCGCAACACGCGGGCGCGCTGCCTTAGCGTGTAACGTCCACGCGGACGATGCTTCACGGCTACGTCGAACGCGGCGGCGGCGATCGTAATCCGGTCGCCAGCGTAGAGTATGCGAGCCATGTCCCGGCCGTCACCGTTCCATAATTCGACCTTATAGAAATTACGCTGGTCGGCGTAGAGCGGATCTGTTGTTTCTGCGGCAAGATCATCAATCATCTGAATCACCCACAAGGTCGCCTACCGTTAGGTTTCCTGCGCGGCGTATAGCGATTGATGAGACGCAGCTAATTGATGGTCGGCGACTTGATGAGACGCGGCGACCGTCAGTCCGAACCCGGTGGCGAATGTTAATGCCAAGGCAAGGGCGAAGATGTGTTTCACGGCTTTAATCCCTCTGTCCTTCTCCGGCTGATTCTCACTTTGCCTTGGGTCAGGGAACGGTGAAGTGACGGCCATCACGTATTGCCGTTTTCAAATGTGAAAAGGTTGGGGGCGTGCCTTATACAGTGAGGCCGGATCGCAAACGCCTGAAACAATGAGCCAAGCACCCACGATTGCGCTCGCCCTGTTCTGCGTAGCCACGGCAGCTTTGGGCAAGGATGCCACGCCGGATCAAGATGGCTCACAGGACGCGGGCGAGATCATCCAGGCCGAAATTGGGTCCAGCGGGTTGCGCGGCGCCGTTCGTTTTTCCCGTTTCATGTTGCAGGTATGTTGCACGGAGTCTCCGTGGGTCAACGTGGCTGATTGAAAATACACAGTAATTTTTGCGACATGGCGCGACATGAAAAGGCCGCACCTATAGATGGAGAAGGCTAAAGACAGTTGTATCAGCATTTGACGCTGGTGCCGGGTGAGAGGATTGAACTCCCGACCAACGGTTTACAAAACCGCTGCTCTACCGCTGAGCTAACCCGGCTCGCGCATTCATATAGTATAGATTCACCCGACTGGGGAATGGCGCCGTCGCTTCCGGCTTGCGACCGCGCGCTATTGGCGCTCAGTTGTCGTGCATCTCGTGGACGGCGACAGCGCCGCGGCGCCAATAACCGGCGGCACGCATCCATTTGGGATTGGCGCCGAAATCGGCGATGAGCTGACGGCGCAAGTCTTTGGCGACGAGCGACTCGCACGCCACCCAGGCATAGAAATCGCCGGCGGGCTTTTTGAGTGTGGCGAGCGCTTTCGCCAGAACCTCGCCTGAGCCGGCAGGCGCTCCATTGCGGTGCGCCCAGGTCACGGTCACATTCGCTTTGGTGTCGAGCGCGATCTCGTCGGCCGGTCCGTCGACTTCGCACAGCACGACCGCTCTTGTCCCGGGCGGCAATTCGGCGAGGCGCCGCGTGACGGCCGGCAATCCCGTCTCGTCGGCGATCAGAAGCTGCCAGTCGTAGGCGTTCGGTATGACGAATGAACCGCGCGGCCCGCCGAGCGCCAGCGCCTGGCCGGGTTTCGCTTGCGCGGCCCAGCGCGTCGCCGGCCCGGCATCGTGGATGGCGAAATCGATTTCCAGCGTATTGTTGGCGCGGTCGAAACGGCGCGGCGTGAAATCGCGCCCGATCATATTGGGTGCGCCTTCGGCGTTCGTCGTGCCGTCGGGAAAGAAAAGCTTGACGTGATCGTCGAAGCCAAGACTGGTGAATCCGTCGAGATCGCCGGTCAGCGTAATGCGGATCATGTGCGCGGCGATCTTGTCGACCTGTTTGATTGTCAGCGTGCGTCGGCGCGCCTCGTGACGGACGCGGCGAGGCATGCGGGGATCGACATCCTGCGTCGCGGCGGGAGCGGAGATGGACATTAGAAAGACTCCAACGTTATTGCGGTCGATTCCGTGCAAACTGGTGCCTCGCCCCTCGATTTGCAAGCATAACATTCGCGCGTCATGCATGCGCGCTCACCGCATGCGCTTTCAACTTCGAACCCGCCGCTCTACATTATAACAATCGACAACAGAGCTCATTGCAGGATTGATTCAATGGCTTCCTCCCGCCAACTCCGCCTCGGCGCCTTCATGCGGCCGGCATCGATCCATACCGGCGCCTGGCGTTATCCCGGCGCCTGGCCGGACATGAATTTCAACCTTGCGCACATCAAGCAATCGATCCAGGCGCTGGAGCGGGCGAAATTCGACGCGTTCTTCATGGCCGATCACATGGCCGTGCTTAACATGCCGATCGACGCGCTCAAGCGCAGTCACACGTCGACATCGTTCGAGCCGTTCACGCTGTTGTCGGCGCTGTCGCAGGTCACCGAGCACATCGGCCTCGTCGCCACCGGTTCGACGACTTTCGACGCGCCGTACCACATCGCGCGGCGCTTCGCCTCGCTCGACTACCTCAGCAACGGCCGCGCCGGCTGGAATATCGTGACCACGTCGAATCCCGATGCGGCGCTCAACTTCGGGCTTGAGGAGCACATGGAGCACGGCGAACGGTATCGCCGAGCGCGGGAATTCTACGACGTGGTGACCGGGCTGTGGGACAGCTGGGCGGACGATGCCTGGGTCCGCGATGTCGAGGACGGCGTCTTCTTCGAGCCGTCAAAAATGCATGTGCTCAATCACAAGGGCGAATATTTCTCGGTCCGCGGTCCGGTCAATATCGCGCGGCCGGTGCAAGGCTGGCCGGTGATCGTGCAGGCCGGCGCCTCGGACTCCGGCCGCCAGCTTGCCGCCGAGACGGCGGAGGCCGTGTTCACCGCGCAGAGCGATCTTAAGGTCGGCCAACAGTTCTACGCCGACGTCAAGGGCCGCATGGAAAAGCTCGGCCGCAATCGCGACCATATGAAGATCCTGCCGGCATGTTTTGTCGTCGTCGGCGAGACGGTCGAGGAGGCGAAGGCCAAGCGCGCCAAGCTCGACAGCCTGGTCGACTACGCCAACGCCATCGCTTCGTTGTCGATCGCGCTCGGCCACGATGCCTCGAAATTCGATCCGGACGCGCCGCTCCCGGACAATATTCCGGAGAGCAACGCGTCGAAGAGCGGACGGGAGCGTGCCATCAAGCTCGGCCGCGCCGAAAATCTCACAGTGCGGCAACTCGCGCAGCGGCTCGGCGGCTATTCCGGCCTCGCCATGGTCGGCACCGCAAAAACAATCGCCGACGAAATGGAGGAGTGGATCGAGACCGAAGGCTCGGACGGTTTCACCGTTATGTTCCCCTATCTGCCCGGCGGGCTCGACGATTTCGTCGCGCAGGTCGTTCCCGAGTTGCAGCGCCGCGGCCTGTTTCGCCGCGAATACGAGGGCACGACGCTGCGCGAAAATCTCGGCCTGCCGCGGCCGACCAATCGTTTTTTCCAGAACTGAACGGCGCCGCCGCGCCGGTCACGATCGCGCGCTGCTCAGGACCGTCTCTTTCAGGCGGGGGCGGTCGATCTTGCCCATGGCGTTGATCGGCAGCGCGTCGAGCACCACGACGTGCGCCGGTACGAATATGGCGGGCATGTGCGGCCGGCAGTGCGCTTGCAGCCGCGCCACGTCGATTTTTGCGCTGCAGACCAGCGCGGCCCAGACTTCTTCCACGCCGGCCTGGCTTGTCGCCATGAACACTGCGGCCTGGCTGACGCCCTTGTACGAGGTCAACACGGTCTCGACTCTCTCCGCCGCCATCTTGCCGCCGCCGGCGTTCAACACGCTATTCAATCGTCCCGAAATGATCAGCAGATTGTCGGCGGCAAGCGAGCCGAGATCGCCGGGATAGAACCAGCCGTCGCGAAACATCTGCGCGGATTCCGCGGGATCGTCGATGTAGCGATCGACGCCGAATTCGCTGGCAATGCGGACGATGCCTTCGGTACCGGCCGGAAGGGGTCGATCCGCGGCGTCGACGATTTCGATCCGTATTCCCGGCGTCACATAGCCTGCCGCCCCCTCGATATGCGCAATGCGCTGCGCCGGTGCGGTGGCGCTGATCGCGGTCTCGGTCGAGCCGTAGCCGGTGACCAGATGGGTACACAGCCGCGGCCGCACCCGCTCGAGCAGTGCTTGCGGCAGCAGGCTGCCGCCCGAGACGATGGTGTCGAGATGGACATCGACCGCGGGATGGTGATCGCAGCCGACGAGAAATTGCGCCAGCGTGGTCGGCGTCGCCAGCATCGTCTGTATCTGGAAGATTTCGAACGAGCGCAACGTGTTCTCGATATTGTCACCGCGAAAGAACAGGGTGCCGCCGCGCGCCAGCATGTAGGTCAGGAACTGATAGCCCAGCGCCGCCGCAAGGCCCATCTGCATGTAGAGGCGTGAGCAGAGCGGAATGCGGTCGCCCACGACGTGGTCCAATCGCGCATTGCGTTGCGCCACCATTTTGTGAGTGAGCGCCACGGCTTTGGAATCGCCGGTCGAGCCGGCGGTCAGAATGATGCGGCAGATTTGGCCGCCATCGGCCGCGATCTCGCCCGGCCTGCCGTCGCCGGTTATCCACCAGTGGTCGATAATGAAATGCTTGGCTTCGGGCGCGAAGGGATAAGCAGTGCTGCTGAGCACGGCGTCGAGCTTAAGACCGGCAGGCGGCTTCTGCGCCGCGACCGAAACCGGAACGATGCCGGCCTGCGTAAGGCCGAGGATGAGCGCCGCGTGCAGCATCGGGTCCTCGACCGACAGCGCCACGACGCTGCCGCGTGTCAGGCCGTAGCCGAGCGCCCGGCGCGCGACATTATTCATTTGCGCTGCGAGCCGCGCGTAGCTCACGACGTCGATGCCCTGCGCGCAAAGCGCCGGCGCCTCCGGCCGGAATTTTGCCTGAAAGAGGATCGGCTCGACGATATTCATGATAAGACCGGCGACCGGCGCCAACTGCACGCGAGAATGTGTATTCTCAGAACGAGCCGGTCAATCTGAGGAACGGTCCCCAGTACAGGCGGTCGATGCTGTGCGTTCCGCTCGAGTTGATATTGTAGGTCAAGAGTGGGGCGCTGTAGTAATCGCCACGCATGCCGCCGCTGAGCCGGTATTGCGGAGTGAACCAGTAACTTAGCGCGGCCCAGCCATCCGCATTGAAAACGAACGCCAGCGAACTGGTGTCGGTTACAAAAATGGGGTTGGTACTGCTCGTTACCGACGCATTGAACATGCGGTTGCCGAACAACGCTGCGACGCCGCCGCTATAATCGAACGTCCAGGGACCCCCGATCGGGATGTCTCCCGTGACCGCCAAGCGCGGACCGACGCCGAAGAATTTGCTGCTCCAGTTTCCGGAAGCGGATGTTGGTGCGGTTACGCTGCAGAAGCAGCCGAAGCTGTAGAAGGTGCTTTGTCCCGTTTGCGTGAGCTGCGCCGCGGCATAAAGGTCGGCGATGCGTATTCCGAGTTGCAACTGCGTGTTGTTCGCGCCAATCCCCAGATCGCGACCGATCATGAAATCCGCGACCGTATGACTTTCGTGTTCGGTAATGTGGCTTGAGGTCGAACTCGATCCGAACGTGGACGGCGTGAAAGCAGACGAATTGACGTTCGAACTTTTGGTCCGGCCATACCGGAAATCGACAATGAAATGATAATTCTGGTTCGGCCAGCGATAGTCGAAACCGAATGCGCCTTCGAAGCCGCCCTTTGGATTAAAGATCGTGTAGGGCGCTCCGAGGCCCGGAACCGAAGGGATGTTGAAACCGCCGCCCGCAGTCCAGAACAGCGCCGCTTCGATCCATGCGGTTATCGGGGGCTGCGCGTTCGGCGGCGCGCCCTGCGCTTGGGCGCCGGACGCCGACAGCGAAAGCGCAAACGCCGAGGCGCCGGTTAACAGCGAGCCGCGAAGCGACGGTTGAATGGGCGGCATCGGGTCCTGATTATGAAGCGCGTAAGTCTACAAAAGCACTTCATGGAAGCATTTCATGGATTGATCCGCGAGTGTTCCCCCATCATTGGTTGCGAAAAACCCCGTTCGCGATCATGTTTTCCGCCGTATGTTGCCCATATGCAACGCTCCGTCTACCGCAGCCTAAGGGTCTACAACCTTGAATTGTCTCGGAGCTTTTCGGCCACCGTCTGAAACCGGGCGCTGACATGGCGGAGCAATCGGGCATCGTCTGGATCGCCTCATACCCCAAATCGGGTAATACCTGGGTTCGCGCCTTCCTGCATAACCTCGTGCGGCTACGCCACGGCGAGGACGGTGAGCAGGACATCAACGAGATGGCGCGGTTTTCGACCTGGGACCTGAGCAAGAAACACTATGCCGACTTCCTCGGCTTCGAGCCGGACAACGTTACCCAAAGGAAGGAAATCGCGGCGACGCGCCATGCCGTGCATGCGAAAATCGCGGATGCGGCGCAGGGCCTAATCTTCATCAAGACGCACAATAGCCTGGTCATGGATCGGGGTCACTCCACCGTCAATTTCGCCGTGACGGCAGGGGCGATCTATGTGGTGCGCAACCCGCTCGACGTTTCGATCTCCCTGTCGCACCACGCCGGACAATCGATCGACGATACCATCACGTACATGGGGCAGGCCGATTTCGAGACCAACGGCACCGACAGGGGGGTTTACGAGGTGCAGGGGTCATGGACCCAGCATGTTTCGAGCTGGACGCGCAATCCGCACCGCGCGCTCCGTGTCGTGCGCTATGAGGATATGCTGGCCGATCCCCAGACCCATTTCACTGCAGTAGCGCAGCATGTCCTTTACGGAACAACCCGCCGTCACGTGACCAAGGCGATCGAACGCTCAACGTTCGCGCGGCTCGCTGCGCAGGAGCGGGAAAAGGGATTTCGCGAGCGTTCGCCGAATGCGGACCGGAATTTCTTTCGCGAGGGCCGTGCCGGACAATGGAAGGAGGTGCTGTCGCCGGCCCAGATCGACCGCATCGTCAACGACCACGGCGAGCAGATGAAGCGGTTCGGCTATCTGCCACTGGCGTAAAATATAGCGAACAGGCCCGGTTATTGGGCGGCGGCAAAGTCCGTCGCGTAGAGGCGCGCGCGCTGATCGTCGCTCAGGCCGTTCTCGAGACCGGCGAGTGCGGTTTGGATCGCCACCAGCGCGCGCCATGTCGCGTCGAGGCGCGATTCGGTCGCCTCCAGCCGCGCCAGTGGATCCGCCGGCAACGCGACCGGGCAATTGGCGTCGAGCTCGCTCGCGGCATTGCGGAATGCCTCCTTCAGACCGGTCATTGCGTCGCGCTGGGCGTCGGTCGGCTCGACCGCAAGCGAAATCTGCTCGACGGAGCTGTCGACCTCGGTCGGCGCTGCGGCGCAATCAGCCGCCATGGTATCCGGGCGGCCGGGCCGGATTGCCGCGCCCGCCGTCGCGGGCGATGCAGAGAAGCGGGCACGCTGCGTATCGTTCAACGATCGCTCGAAATCCTGCAACGGCTGACGGACGATATCGAGCGCCTCGGCGAGCTTTTCGATCTGCCACTCCATGAGTTGGAGGCGCGCGGCGGGATCTTGCGGCACGTCCTTGGGGCAGGCTTTGGCGAGGTAATCCGCTGCCAAGCCAAGGGCGCCGCCAAGTTTCTGCAATTGCTGCATCTGGTCCGCCGTCGGTTTGACGGTATTTCTGATGCGATCCACGATAACGGAGCCGCCGCCGGGCGGCGGACAAGACTTTGCATTCTGATCCGACACCGTCTTTGCAAATGCCGCCTGCAAGATGGCGTCATAACCGAACGGCCATGGTAACGACGATGGCGGTGAGAAGATTTCGGCATAGACCGGCGGTAAAGCGAACACAGGATAAACGAGAGGAGACGCGATCCCACGATCCTGCGCCTGCGGCCCACGATCTTGCCCGGGCACCGCGGGTAAGCTCGCTTCGTCATGCAGAGCCGCGTTGTGGTGCCAGTGGCGATAGCGATGGCCGAAATAAGGTATGCCCACGTAAAACGGCCCGACACGGAGACCGAATGCCTGGCTGGGCGTGAACGGAAAAATCGTGGCGGCGAGCGCGACTATCGCCGGAAGAGCGCCGATCCTTCGCATGATCTGGCACCGTGAAATCAATTGGGCATGATTTAACGCGCCGCCAGCCCGATTGTTCCGTCGGGCTCAAGCCTGCCACGGATCGCCCTGCTTCTTATCGCCGAGGCGGAGAAAGGGGACAAGCACAAAAGCAAACGCCGTGAACGCTGACGAAATCAGGATAAGCGGCCACAGACGATGTTCGAAAGCATGCGTGTACAGGAACGATCCGACATTGTCGGCGAGAGACGACGCCAGATTGATGATCGACATTAGGATCGCGAACGCAAAACCCTCGGCCCGCGGCGGGCAAAAGTCGGCGGCGAGCGTTATCGTCGCCACCGTCGCCAGCATCGCCGCGAAGCCGGAGCAAAAATAAATAATGGCGGCGGAGGTTTCGCCCGACAACAGCAGAAATGCCGCCGTCGTCACCGTGCCGAGCGCAATACTGAGGCTGAGCAGATGCTTGAGCGTCAAGCTGTCGAACAGCCGAAAATACAACAATGCGCCCACGACCCAACCGGCCGACGAGATCGAACCAAGCACGCCGATATAGGCTTGCGAGAATTTCAGGCTGTCGGTCATGGTAAAATAGAGCGGCGTGCTCAAGCCGGGGCTGAAGTAATACAGGAACAGGAAACCGGCGATGAGCCACAGCTCGCGCCTGCGAAACGATCCGAAAAGCCCCTTGATCGTAGTTTTCATCCCCGCGATATCGATCGCGACTTTTTGCTCGGGGATCAGGAACAGCGTTCCCGCGATGACCGTGAGCGGCGCCACCGCGATGACGAGCGCCGCGACGTGCAAGGCGCCGCGCGGCGACAAATGCTCGACGAGCTGGCCGCCGAGAACCGCGGCTGCCATCGCGGCGATGTTGAACCACAGCCATTGCTGGTTGACGAAGGCGCCGCTGGCATGAAGGCGCTGGCCGTTCTCCACCAGCACAGCGCCGCACAGCGTGCTCGAAATCGCCATCGCGTAGGCCGTGATCATGAGCGCGACGAACAGATCGCTCGGCGCGCTCAGTTGCGTAACCCAGAGGAAGCCGCCGATCGCGGCCAGGTTGGCGAGCAAGAGGTAGCTTTTGCGGCGGTAGCCGAACAGCGGCACGAAGTCGGAGATCAGGCCGTAAACCGGCTTGATGATCCACGGCAGATTGAAAAGCGTGACGAACGCGGTGATCTGGACCGGCGTCCAGCCTTGCGCCTGCTTCAGATAATAATTGAGCGGCTGGGAAATCAATCCGACGACCTGGCCCAGTCCTTCGACCACATAGACCAGCGCGAAAAAGATCAGGAGGCGCGTGACCGGTCGCCTGTCCGGCGCCGCGTCACCGACTTGAGGTAATGAAATTTGCTCATCCATCGGTTCGATGCCAGCCGGCCGCAGCGCCTCGTCAAGAGTCGCGCCTTTGTATAGCATCGGACGCGAATGGCGCTTTAAGCGGGATGCGCCGGCGCCGTCAAATAAGCAACGGAGAGAGCGAATGAATCCTGTGATCACGGCCACGCTTTTGGTCGCGGCGGCGGCAATCGGCGCTTCGAACGTTGCGGCGCAGACGCTGGCCACCCATCGCATTCCGGCGGCGCTTGCAGCGGAGGCGGCGAGCGAGGCGGTCGCATCTTGCGCCAACGGCGGTTACAAAGAGACCGCCGTGGTCGTCGACGCCGATGGAGCGACGATTGCGGCACTTCGCGGCGACGGTGCCGGCATCCACACCCTCGATAGCGCGCACGATAAGGCTTACACCGCCGTGACATTCAAGAACGATACGACGGCTTTGGCCGACCGCGCCAAAGGCGACGGTCCTCTCGTTTTGCTCGCCAAATTGCCGCATGTGCTGTTCTTCCCCGGCGGCGCGGTCATCAAGCTCAACGACGAGATCATCGGCGCGATCGGCGCCGCCGGAGCGCCTGGCGGCAACCTCGATGACGGTTGCGCTAAAGCCGGCCTGGACAAGATCCGCGACCGCTTGAAGTGAGGCGATTGAAGCTTCAGACACTCGGTATGGCGTGCAGGACTGGAAAGAATGTCCCGGCAAGCGTCGGCGGCCACGGAATCGCGAGCAACTGGTCGAACACCACATAGATCAACAGCACCACGGCCGCCGCCATCGGAACGACGATCCGCCATGGCTCACGCCCCTCGACGCGCATGAAGGTGGCGATGAAGATCGGGACGGTTGGGATGAGACCGATAAGCGCCATGCAGGCGGCAAACCCGGCCATCCATCCGAAAAACAGAAAGCCGCGGGTGACAATGATCTTGCCGGGCAGGTGCGCGGTTTTCGAGGCGATGTCCATGTGGATTTTCTGCGACTTGGCGGCGATTGCGCCGCCGCCGCCATCGCGCTCGTGCAGGCCAAACACGTCGTTGATCAGACTGAGCGCGCAGAACAGGATCGCGCCGGTACCGACGATGGTCGGGATGATGCGGGCGGCGAATGACCATTGGAAAGATGTACCGACCATGGCGATGAACAGGCATAGCAATGCGGCCGGGAAAAGATTGCTGACTGAAAATTGGCGAGTGCCGAAATTCGTCACCATAACCTTCAGCCCATGCCACAGCACTACGAAGAAATTAAACGCAGAAATGGTCAAAGATATTGGCGCGAACAAAACGTGCGCCCAAATGGGCGGATTGGGCACACCCACAGTGGCTTTAACGCCTTCGGGCGCATGGGCTCGAATGTCCTGGAGTAGTGGACGCAGCAGAGACATCGCGGCCAAGGCGAACATTACGAGCACCACCGGCCGCAACATCCAGCTCGCGCCGTAGCGCTCGATCGAGATGAACATGTAACGTTCGATTGTGCTGCCGAGGATGAAGCCAAGCACGAGCGGCGGGCGCGGCCAGCGAAAGTGCTTCATCGCCCAGCCGAGCAGGCCGAAGAACATCAGCGAGAATACGTCGCCCCAGTTCCGCGATGCCTCGAACGCGCCGATATAGATCAGGCTGAGCACGCCCGGCATGAACAGCGTGTAGCGAAGCGTCGCCACCTTCGCGAGCTGGCCGGAGAATGCGAAGCACAGGCCGGAGCCGAGAATGTTGGCGATGGCGATGCTCCACACCATCGAATAGGTGATGTCGAGGTGCTTGGTGAGCATTTCCGGCCCCGGCACGAGACCGTGAATGAGGAACGCCCCGAGCAGGATCGCCATGCCGGCGCTTGACGGCACGCCGAACGCCACTGTCGGAACAAGCGCGCCGCCTTCGCGGGCATTGGTCGCGCTCTCGGCGGCAATGACGCCGCGCACGTCGCCGGTGCCAAAGCTTTGCGCCGCGCCCTTCTCGGTGCGCAACGCGTGGCCGTAGGAAATCCAGTCGATCACCGATGCGCCGATGCCCGGAATAGCCCCCATCGCCGCGCCGATCCACGAGCAGCGCAGGATCAAAAACCAGTTCTGCAGACAATCTTTGACGCCAAGGAGCATGCCGGTCTTGGTGTCGAGGGTCATGCCTTGCTGCACGACCGCCGTGCGCCCGATGGCGAGATCGCACAATTCCGGCAACGCGAAGATGCCGAGCGTCAGCGGCACCAATGGCAAACCGTCCCACAGATACAAGGAATCCATGGTCCAGCGCAGCGTGCCCGATTGCGGGTCGGTGCCGATCATCGACAGCATCATGCCGAAGCACGCCGCGGTCAGGCCGCGCAGCGGCGCATTGCCCGACAGCACCGCCACCATGGAAATGCCGAACACGGCTACGCCGAGAAGCTCGGGCGAGCCGATATAGAGAATGATCGGACGCAGCACCGGCAATGCCACCGCCATGAGCAGAGCGCCGAATAAGCCGCCGATCAGCGCTGCCATGTAGGAAGCGCCCAATGCCCGGCCGGCTTCGCCGCGCCGCGTCATGGGATAGCCGTCCAGCGTGGTCGCGGCGGATGCCGCGTGGCCCGGTGCGCCGAACAGAATGGCGGCAATCGGGTCGGCAGTCGTCGTGGTCGCGCCAAGTCCGAGCAGCAGCGCAAAGGCGGTCGGCGCATCGAGATTGTAGGTGAAAGGTAAAAGTAAAGCGGTGCCGGCGATGCCGCCGATACCCGGCAGAATGCCAAGCGACAGCCCCATGCATACGCCGCCGAACAGATACAGCATGCGCACCGGGTCGAGAATGATCAGCAGGGCATGCGCTGCGGAATGCAGCATGTCCGTTTCCATAGACGCTCCCACTGGCGCTCGCTCGCAGACGACGCCAGATTTTCCCTCGCGGTGCCGACCAACACACTCGGTTGACGGAGCCTCGGTGCCCCACGCTGACGGCACGGATGTTAGTGGACTATTGCCGGCTGGGCCAGCGCACACGGGTATGCGGCATATTGCCCTCGATGTGCGCCAGAGCGCGCCTCGGCGCAGTTTTTGCCAAGCCACCTGACAGCCGCGGCAAGACCGATTAGAATTGGAGAGTGTGAGGCAGCGACACGTCCCCAAGGAGCGCCACGATGCAGATCGTCCAGTACGACGAAGTGGAATGGAAACGCGGCTTGCAGCATCGCGGCGGCACTTTCCACTACCGGCACCTGCTCAACGGCACGCCGGGCACGCTCGGCAATTTTCAATTCAACATCGGCCAGCTCGAGGGCGATTTCGCCTCGCCGCGTCACCGGCACAATTTCGATCAGTTTCGCTACCAAATCGAAGGGACGATGAATTTCGACCGCAACGGCAAGATGCCGGCGGGCTCCTTCGGCTATTTCCCGGAAGGCGCAGCCTATGGTCCGCAAAGCTCGGAAGGCCGCTCGGTCACGGCGGTGCTGCAATTCGGCAGCGCCAGCGGCAGCGGCTACCTTTCGCGCGAGCAGGTCTATGCCGGCACCGAGGAGCTGAAGAAGTTCGGCACATTCGAGGGCGGCATCTTCCGGCGTCATGACGACGTCGAAGGGCGCCGCAACACCGACGGCTACCAGGCGATCTGGGAGCACATGAACGGCCAGCGCATGGAATATCCCAAGCCGCGCTACCGCGATCCGATCATGGTCGACCCGGCCAATTACGAATGGCTCTCGATCGAAGGCATGCCCGGCGTCTCGGAGAAGCGGCTCGGCATCTTCACCGAGCGGCAATGCGGCGCCGCGCTCATCAAGTTGACGCGGGGCGCGACTTACCGCGCCGGTGCGCGCAGCGTTTATCTTGTATTGTCGGGCGCCGGGATCGCGCACAACGCGACGTATCGCCAGTTCACCGCGCTTCATATCGATGACGGCGAGGAGATCGATATCGTGGCACGCGACGAGACCGAAATCCTGCGTCTGGTGCTGCCCGATCTCGCCGGGATGCAGGCGGCGCGGCCGGCGCATGTCGAGGCGGCCGAATAGGAATGTTGCCGTCGTTTATCTTCCTGGCGAGCAGGGGCGGCTCTGGAGCGTCACGCGCGCTGCGGCTTTCGGCGCCGGCATCGGCGCAGTTGCCGCTCTGCTGAAGGTCCTCCGGCCTTTGCACAAGCCCTTTGCGGCCGGCAATCGCGCGGTTTCGGTCTTGGCAAACCTTCCGGAAATCGCCGGCGCGGCGTGCGGTTTTGCGCTGTTGTGCGGCACGGCGGCCGCGTTACGGAATTTCATCGCGCAACGGCTGATCTGGCCGCAATCGCAATAGGGCAAAAAAAGAGCGGGGCGGCTGGATGGCCGCCCCGCGTTCGTCTCCCGTCGTGTCAGATATGACTGATGTTGCGATCCTTGGTCTCGGGCAGGAAGATCAGCGCAACAACGAAGCTCATCGCCGCAACGCAAATCGGATACCACAGGCCCGAGTAGATGTTGCCGGTCGCCGCCACGATGGCGAACACAGTCGCCGGCAGGAAGCCGCCGAACCAGCCGTTGCCGATGTGATACGGCAGCGACAGCCCGCTGTAGCGGATGCGGGTCGGGAACAGCTCGACCAGCCAGGCAGCGATCGGTCCGTACACCATGGTCACGTAGATCACCAGGACGACCAGCAACAGCACGGTCATCGGATAGTTGATGTCGGCGGGATCGGCGCTTGCCGGGTAGCCGTGGGTTTTCACGGCAGCGGCAATCGTCTTGGCGAGGTCGGGAGTATCGGCGGTGATGTTCTGGTCGCCGACCTTGACGCTCGCCTTGGTGCCTGCGGGTGCGGTCACGTTGTTGTAGTTCACCGACAGGTTCACCAGCGCGGATTTGATGTTGTCGCAGCCGGTTACGTACTTCTCGGTGCCCGTCGCCTTGAACTGGAACGAGCACTCGGCCGGATCGGCGGTAACGACCACCGGTGCGGCGGCGAGGGCAGCTTCCAGCTTCGGATTGGCGAAGTGGGTGATGCCCTGGAAGATCGGGAAGTAGGTCGCGACAGCCAGCGCAAATCCCGCCAGCATGATCGGCTTGCGGCCGATCCTGTCGGACAGCGAGCCGAAGATGATGAAGCCGGCGGTGCCGATCAAAAGCGCGATAGCGACCATGATTTGCGCCGTGACGGCAGGAACCTTCAGGGTCTGCGTGAGGAAGAACAGCGCATAGAACTGGCCGCCGTACCACACCACCGCTTCACCGGCCGTGGCGCCGAGGAGCGCGAGGATCGCGATCTTCAGGTTCGACCACTGGCCGAAAGCTTCCACCAACGGACGCTTGGATTCCTTGCCCTCTTCGACCATTTTCCGGAACAGCGGCGATTCATTGAGCTTGAGCCGGATCCAGATGGAGACCGCAAGCAGGATGGCGGAAAGCAAGAACGGAATGCGCCAGCCCCAGTCGCCGAATGCGGCTTCGCCCATGGCGGTGCGGATACCGAGGATCAGAAGCAGCGCCATGAACAGGCCAAGCGTTGCCGTGGTTTGAATCCACGACGTGTAGTAGCCGCGTTTGTTAGAGGGGGCATGCTCGGCGACGTAGATCGCCGCACCGCCGTATTCGCCGCCAAGCGCAAGGCCCTGCACCAGCCGCAACGCGATGAGAACGACCGGTGCGGCGATGCCCCAGCTTGCATAACCGGGAATGACACCGATGAAGAAGGTGCCGAGACCCATCAGGGTCATGGTGACGAGGAAGGTGTATTTGCGGCCGATCACGTCGCCGAAATGGCCGAAGATCAGCGCGCCGAACGGACGCACCGCAAAGCCTGCAGCGAACGCGAGCAACGCGAAGATGAAACCGACGTTCGCTGGCACGTTGGAGAAGAAGTATTTCGCCAGGAACACGCCGAGCGTTCCGTAGATGTAGAAGTCGTACCATTCGAAAACGGTGCCGAGCGAAGAGGCGAAAATGACGAGCCGCTGTTCGCTCGTCATGCCGCCAGTCTGTGGCGCATTCACAGCCATGGTCGTCATGGACGGATCCCCCTGATGTTCGTCGTTAGGGATTGCTCCGCGCGACGACGTCCACGCGCGCAAAGCCTTCCCGATACCACGGTAATCCGCGGCCATGGCCATGTCTGTCCGCCAGAGGTCTTAAGCCAAAAGTCTTGGGGGGTGGCGGCGGGGCCGGGCGGCCCGCGGTCAGGGGGCCGGCGAACCGGCAATTAATGTTACCGCGCAATTCACCCGCCAATCTGACGGGATTTAAACGAATTTCGGCCGCGACTTCCCTAGAATTGCCGGGACAGTTTTGGTGGTCCGGACCGCTCGATGCGCTTTTTCGTTGCAGTGGCGTTGCTCTTTGCCTTGGCTACGACGCCTGCGCTCGCGCAGCGCGAGCCGGAGATCGTCATTCCCGGCAAGCCGGGAGTGCCGGTCATGATCAACGGCATCGACGCCTCTTGGGGCGTTGTCGAAGGCGAATTCGGCCTGGATCGGCCCGGCGCCGTGGCGCCAACGGTGATTTACCGGCCATTGCAGGTATCGGTGCCGTACTCCGAGCCCGGCTATTTCCCGAGATCCGACCGCAAGCCCGGCTATGGACGGCTGGAAATCGTGCCGCCGCCGGATGCGCCCAAGCCGCCACCCGCACCGAGCTACTTCCGCAGCTGGTCCAGCCAATCCCGCTCCGGTCCGGTCACCATCTCTCCGCAATATCCGGCGCCGCCGATCATCTATTCACCCACCATCGAAAACGATCGCGACCATGGACAGCAGAGTCACCACCACCATCCTTGAATTCAACGTCGTCGGCAGGCCGCACTTGGCCTGTCTCAATCCGCCTCCTCATCGGGGCAGCTTCAGAGGGAGTATCATGTCGTTCCATCGTTCTATCGTTGTGGCGCTCGCCACGCTCTTCGCGGTCGGCATGGCGCCGGCGGCGTTTGCTCAGTGCTGTGGCTACCAAGCCCCGGCGCCTGCCTATTACGCCCCCGCGGGCGGCTGCGGCGGCTGCGGTGCGGCTTATGCTCCGCCGGCCTATGCCCAGGGCGGCTGCGGTGGCTGCGGCGTTACGGCCTTTGCTCCGATCGTCTATGCAACGCCGATTGCGCCGGCGCCGATCTCCGTCGGCTGCGGCGTGTGCGGCACGCCGTCTGCGGCGGTCACGTTCCTCCCGCCGGTTGCCCCGACGCCGACGTTTGCCAGCGGCTGCGGCGGCTGCGGCTCTCCGGAGGTCTATACCGCGCCGGCGCCGCTTTATGTCGTGAACCAGGGCCCCGATTTCAGCGGCCCGGGAGTCACGGTGCCGTACAACACCTATGCTCCGCCGGCGCAATACGCTCCGCCGCCGTACTATCCGTCATACTACCGGCCGCGCGCCTACTACCATGGTGGCACGGGCTACTATCGGGGCGCTGGCTACTATCGCGGCGCGCCGGCTTACTACCGCCATGCTTATTATCATGCGCGTGGATACTACGGTGGGCGGCCTTACGCGCATCGCTACTGGCACGGCTAAGTCCGGCCCGGCTAAACACGATAGGCAAAGGCCCGCTCACGCGGGCCTTTGTTTTTTGTAGCGCAGCGCTACGCGACGGCGCTGCTCGCAATATAAAGCGCGAGCGCGGCGGCGTTCGACACATTGAGGCTCTTGATTGCGCCGGGAAGATCGAGCCGCGCCAGGCGATCGCACGTCGCTCCGGTCAATTGCCGCAATCCCTTGCCCTCGGCGCCGAGCACCAGCGCCAACGGCGCGCGCAACTCGAGCGCCGCCAGATTGTCGGCGGCGTCGCTGTCGAGTCCGACAAGAAGAAAGCCGCGTTCCTTGAGCGCGGCGAGGCCACGGGCGAGGTTTTGCACGGTAACGATCGGGACCAATTCGAGCGCGCCGGAGGCGGATTTGGCGAGCACGCCGGTCGCTTCGGGACTGTGACGCGCCGTCGTCACGATGGCGGCAACGGCGAAGGCCGCGGCGGTGCGCAAGATCGCGCCGACATTATGCGGGTCGGTGATCTGATCGAGCACCAGCACGATGCCGTCAGTCGCCAATTCCTCGATATCGGGCGAGGGCAGGGGATCGGCCTCGGCGATCAGGCCCTGATGCACGGCGTCAGGCGTCAGGCGCGCGGCCAGGGCGTCGGGCCGCACCAGTTCCGGTGCGATCGGCGGCGTGATGCCGTCCTCGGCGAGCCGGCGGAGCGCGTTCTCGGTCGCCAACAGCCGACGGAAGCGACGCGCCGGATTGCTCAACGCGGCTGTCACCGTGTGCCATCCGTAAAGCACAACGGGGCCGTTCGGAGTCCCGCGCGCCCTGTCGTGCCGCGCATTTTGACCGCCGAAACGGCGGTGCTGCGAGCGCGGCTTTGCTGGCCATTGGCGTTCGCCCATGGCCGCTTCTGTCATGCGAGCCCGCGCTTGGCAATGAAGGTCATTTTCGATTGACTACCCTAGAAGGGCCAACCATATAGCGCCCTCAGCCGGCGCAACCGGCCGGTGCCCGCAGCCTGGTTGCGGGGGAGTGTCCCGAGTGGCAAAGGGGGCGGACTGTAAATCCGCTGGCTTACGCCTTCGTAGGTTCGAGTCCTACCTCCCCCACCACGTCTTAAAGCCGACGGGCCCTACTGGCGGATTTTAAAACTATCTCCTCCATATCGCGGCGCCTTTTGCCGCTTCCTCGGCGCGTCGAATGTGGCGAATGATTTGACGCAATTCCTTGCCCAACCGCAGACTCAAATGAACGCGTGGCGGCGGCAGGAGCGTAACGGCCCAGACGTTCCGCGCACAGTCCGGCAAATTTGGTTCCAGCTTCGACCATCCGACAAACCCTGGAACCGATGGACCATAGATTCTTTGTATCTCGTCGGCGGTTCTGTTTCCTCGGAACACGCAGATGTGTGCTCGAGTTCCCTGCGATCGCCAATCCGCGGGGGCGCGAGTGACGCGAAGCCACACTACTCGATGGAGAAACCAGATGAGAAAAGTCGTTCTCGCTGCCGTGGTCGGAGCGGGTGCATTGGCGCTTTCAGCACTGAATGTTTCCGCCGCTATCGTGTGCACCGGCCCGGTCTGCTGGCACGCGCATGAGGCTTACACATATCCGCCGGAAGCCCATGTGACAATTCACGAAGACACGTGGAGAGCCGGACCAGCCGTCACGTTTCGTGAGCATGAAGGTCGCGGCTATTGGAGTGGCGATCGCTGGACCGCTTGGTAGAAAGCGCGTCGGATGCAGCAGCTCGGCTGACGACATCGCAAGCCTTAGGCCCCGGCTCCGCCGGGGCTTTTTTTTCGACATCTCATCCAAGCAGAGCGAGGCAGGTGGCCGGGCTGATATGACCGCTCGCGATTCTATGAATTCACCCCCGGTTCGTTCGCAGTGAACGAATTATCAAAAAATCCGCGATAGTTTTAGGCGTAATAAGGCGCCGCAGAGCAGCGAATAAACCTTCTTTTTAGCCTGTTATTTAAACTGATCTTAGACCCTCGGCGGTAGTGTTGCGCGATACGGCGGGAGACAGGGCCCGTCGAAGACAAAAGAAGTTTTGGGAAAGGCGTCAACATGAAAGCCGTCGTCAAGACGGTCGAGCCCGCCGATCGTGAGGCGCGCTTCGACCACATCCGCCCGCACTATCTGGAGGCGCTGACGCTGGTCGAGCGCCTGCATCGCCGCTTGCTCGATGTCATCAAGGACGAGTTCGACCGCCGTGGCCGCGCCGACATCAATTCGGTGCAGGCGCTGCTGTTGTACAATATCGGCGACAAGGAGCTCACCGCCGGCGAGCTGCGCACCCGCGGTTACTATCTCGGCTCCAACGTCTCCTACAATCTCAAGAAGCTGGTCGAGATGGGTTTCCTCGATCATCAGCGCTCGCGCGTCGACCGCCGCTCGGTGCGCATCAAGCTCACCGACAAGGGCCGCGAAGTCCGGGACACCGTCGATGCGCTCTATCAAAAGCATGTTCGCACCGTCGAGCAGGTCGGCGGCATCAACGCCGACGAGTTCAGCGTCCTCAACAAGGCGCTGCACCGGCTCGAGCGGTTCTGGACCGATCAGATCCTGTACCGGCTCTAAACGATCCGGTTTCATTCGCCAGAATTTCCGTCGTACTGGCGTAACTCAAAGCCCCGGCGTTAATGCCGGGGCCTTTTTGCTTTTGCGGACATAAATTTGCCTGTCGGCAGCCCTAGCCATGCGGTCAAGGGGACGCGGAGGAGGCCCTTTGGCGGCACGCCGGTGGCGTGCTAATCCGGGTCCGCGGGACGACGCCAGGACGAGCAAATGAAAAGATCTTTTGGCGGATTGCCAGACCGCCGCGGGGCAGGGGTCAATCGGCGTGCGGTTCTCAAGCACGTGGCCGGCGCCGCGGCATTGACCGGTGCGGTCGCGAACCGGGCCAGGGCAGAAGACGCGGCGCTTGACGCGCTGATGGGCGACGGCAAGGACGGCCAGTTCGGACAGAACTTCGACCAGGCGTCCCGCACCATCCACATGCCGAAGCCAACGGCGCCGACGCTTTCGCCCGCGACCGCGCAGCTGACCCAGCAGGCCGTCCAGACCTACGACGGCATCGTCGCCCGCGGCGGCTGGCCCGTGGTGCCGCCGGCCAATGAATTGCAAGTCGGCAACCGCCATCCGAGCGTGGTCGATCTGCGCGCGCGGCTTTCGGCATCCGGCGATCTCGACCCGAACGCCGTCGCGGCCGACAACGACATCTACGATTCCTATGTCGAAGAGGCTGTGCGCCGCTTCCAGGCGCGCCACGGCCTCACCGTCGACGGCGTGATGCGCGCGTCGACGCTCACGGCGCTGAACGTGCCGGCGGCGACAAGGCTCAACCAGCTCAAGATCAATATCGAGCGGCTGAAGACGCTGACGACAAATCTCGGTCCGCGCTATGTGGTCGTCAACATTCCGGCGGCGCGCGTCGAGGGCATCGAGAATGACGTCGCGGTGACGCGACACACCGCGGTCGTCGGCAAGCCCGATCGGCCTTCGCCCGACATCAACAGCAAGATCGTGCAGATCAACTTCAATCCGTTCTGGACCGTGCCGGTATCGATCGTGCGCAAGGACTTGATCCCGCTGATGCAGGACAAGCCGGACTATCTGACGCAGAACCACATCCGCATCTACGACCCGAACCACAAGGAAGTGCAGCCGGCGCAGATCAACTGGTATTCGGAGGATGCGGTTCATTACACGTTCCGGGAGGATCCCGGCGACACCAACTCGCTCGGCCGCATCCGCATCAATTTCCCGAGCCAGTACGGCGTTTACATGCACGACACGCCGTTGAAAAATCTGTTCGGCGAGGATTTCAGATACGACTCGTCGGGGTGCTGCCGCGTGCAGAACGTCCGCCAATTGGTCGGCTGGCTGCTCGAAGGAACCAAGGGATGGTCGTCCGATCGCATCGATCAGGCGATCAAATCGGGCGACCAGGTGAACGCCAACCTGACCAAGCCTGTGCCGTTGCACTGGGTCTATGTCACGGCCTGGTCAGCTTCGGACGGCGTCGTGCAATTCCGCGAGGATATTTATAATCGCGACGGATTGGGCGCGCCGGCTGTTGCGGCAGCCACAAAATTGTAATCGCGTTCTACGCAGCGCCTATTCCGTGGCAAACCGTCAGGCCAGCGGCTGCAAGTCCGCGCCGTCCAGGGCGTAGTGCGCGTGGCGAAAATCGCGAATCCTGGCGACGGCATCGCCGGCCCATTCCAATAGGATGAAATAGCGCGGCGCGCGGGCGGGATCGCGCGGGTCGTGGACGAGCAGCGCCGGCCGGCGATCGACAAATCCGGGGACGAGCCGCCAGTCCTCGACGCTCGCGTAGTTGTGAAAATAAGTGCCGACTTCGCCTCGGCCGCGCTTTTGCGAGCGGGCGACGAGGTCGAGCCTCACGTCGTCGGCGAGCATGGTGCAAATGGCATCGAAATCGCGCGCGTTGAAACGTTCGACGTAGGCGCCTAGGCGTGAACGCTCCGCCTCTGCCATGGCCGGAGGCGTCAGGTTTTCCGGTTCCTTGGCAATCTCGCGAAGCCGCCCCCGGCCGCGATGCAGCGCGGCTTTGACGGCGGGTACCGTGCTTGCCGTCACTGTCCCGATCTCTTCCAGCGAATAGCCCAGCACGTCCATCAGGATAACGCTGCTGCGCTGCGCCACCGGCAGCCGCATGAAAGTGTGAAGGCTCGCCGCCGCGATAGCGCGGTTCTCGGCGGCGTCTGCCGGATCGGCAATCATCTCGATCTCCTCGCTCGAATGCCCGGCCTCGCGCGCACGGCGGCGCAGGAAGTCGAGTGCCGCATTGTGAGCGATGCGGAAAAGCCAGCCTTCCGGATTGGTGACGGCCATTCCTGCCGCAAGAGCTTCAAAGGCTTTCACGAGCGCTTCCTGAACCACGTCCTCACCGTCGATCAACGAGCCGGTCATACGCGCGCAATAGCGATGAAGCTTTGGCCGCCATTCACCGAGCCGGCGGCCGAAGTCTTCGAGTTCACTCTGCGGGCGCGGTACGAATTCGTTCATCGCTCGGACAGCATCCGATAGTTGCCGACGATCGATGCCTCGCCGCTCTGCGGGCGCTCCAGGCAGCGCTCGGAGACGCCGTTTTGAAACGCACGAAAGGCTTCGAGACCGCTCAGTGGACTGGTGGCGCCCTCATACTCGACAAAGTGCACAAACTCTCCTTCGCCGATCTTGAGGACCATGTAGCGCAGGCCCTCGGGCGGGCGGGCCTTCAACTCGGCAAAGACGCCCTCGATCAGGCTTTGATTTTGGGCGGTGAGATCGGGTTTTGTCTTGTAGCGGACGAGCATTCGTCGCATCGCAACACTCCGTTCAATTTGGCCGGCTCTGTCCTAGACGTTCACACGGCCGGAAAGGATTCCGCGATGCAAAGAATATTTGCGGTCCGGCCAGGATTTCGCCAGAAAGCGATCCGGGCTACGCTTGAGCGATGCCATTCTCGCTGAACCTTTACCACGACCAAATCGGTGGAGCGGGCGCCGCCGAAGCGCCGTTGGCGGCCGCCCATCGTCTTCTGTATGTCCGTTTCGGCAGCGTCGAGATCAACGGCCAGACGCTCGGCGCCGACGAAGCGACATATTGTGGCGGCTCGCTGGCGATGAAATCGGCAGGCGATTGGGCACAGGTCTGGCGCTGGGAACTGGCGCAGCCGAGCGCGCCACCGGCGCGCCTCGAAGGGCAGGATGTGCTGTCGAGCCTGCGGATGTCGCGGGTGATCACGAGCCTCGCAATGCCCGAGGGGACGCATTGGCTGTTCCGCCTCGACCAGATCATCAGCGCGGCGGGCCGCATCGCCGATCGTCACCAGCATCCCGGGCCGGGAATCCGCTGCCTGCTCGAAGGCACCTTCAATGTACAGCAGGACGTGGAATCGCACCGCGACCTGGCGCCAGGCGATGCCTGGTGGGAAACCGGCTCGGACACTGTGATCGCGTGGAGCTCGCCGCAAATGGCAGCGCGCTTTCTGCGCGGCATGGTGCTGCCTGTCGAGTGGGAGGGCAAGGTGACCGGCACCTGGCTTTCGGGCCATACCCCGCCGCGCGGCAACTGGAAACTCTATCTCGATCGCGTCATTGCCGTGTGAAAGATTCCGCACACCAAAAAGATGATCGGGTTACGCCTCCCGACGCGTGTGTCTCCTCGGGTTTCCCGCCGTGAAATTTTACGCCGCTTAAGTTGACGGGTTCGCTGTCGGAGCAGGCAAACTCCGAATGGACAGGCTTCGGCGTTGGACTTCAGTCGGGTTCATCGGACGCCCGGGTTTCCGAGACGAATATCCAGATCAAACCTGTCGCCGCGCCGGCGATGACGGCAATGGTCATGAAACCGCCGGCCCGGCCGATCGCCTGGAACAGAATCCCGGTCGCCAAAGTGCTCAGCGACGCGGCAATACCGATCGCCGCGCCGACTGCGCCCTGGGCCAGGTTGAATCGTCCGGTGTTCTCGGTCAGGTCGGCGATCACGATCACGGTCAGCACGCCGATGATCGCGCCAGTTACGCCGTCGAGCGCTTGCGCGACGACCAGAACGCCATAGGCATTGCTGACAGCGAGCAAAGCGGCGCGGATCGGCAGCAGCGCGAACCCGATCAGCAGCAGCGGTTTGCGTCCGCGCTTCTCGGAATGATAACCGACCCAGGGCGCCAGTATCGCCACGACGATTTGCGGCACGATGATCAGCCCGGACATCCACAGTGACGATTGCGTCGGTATCGTCGTCGCCAGGTTTTCCCCGATCAGCGGCAGCATCGACGCGTTCGCCAGCTGGAACAGCAGCAGAGCCGTGGTGAACAGGACCAGTCTTTGGTTTTTCAGGAGGTCGGTGACGTGTCCGATCTGCATCGCGTCGCGGCCGCGGCCAGCGTTACGGGCGCGGGCATAGTCGATCTCCTGCGGCCGGATCAAGCTGAGCGCGATCAGCGCGGGTATGCATAGCGCGGCAGCCGCACCGAAGATAGCGCCCATGGCATAGACGCCGACCAGGCCCATTGCGGCGGCAGTCGCGGCATGGCCGGCGGCGGCGTAGCGGTAATTGCGGCCGGTTCGCAGCGACATGGCGCGGCGGCCGACGAGGCCGAGGCTGATGGCGCCGATAGCCGGCGTAATGATGCCGCTGGTGCTGCCTTGCAAAATCGAAGCGACCATCGCCAGGGAGTATGTAGGCCGGATCGCCAGGATCAGCGCTGCTGCGCCGATCATCACAATGCCGATTGCAATTAGCCCGCGCTTCCAGCGTACCGCGTCGGCGAGCGCGCCGCCCGGAATCTGGCTCAACACGCCGGCCAGTCCTCCCGCCGTCAGCGCCACGCCAACGCTGCGCTCCGACCAGCCGAGATGGGCGAGGTAAAAGGCCACAAAGGTGCCGAAGCCGGTCTGTACGTCGGCGAGGAAGAAATTCATCCAGTCGAGGCCGTACCGGCTTTGCGGCGAGGCCGGTGTGTGAAGCGTCTTGCGGGCCTCGCGATAGCGCGCCACGGCATGGCGTAATCGCGTTCGTTTGCGGTGTGGGGAATGGGCATCCATGGCAATAGCAAGGCACCGGATGGCCTGACATCGTGTCCATGCCAACCGCCAGATACGAAGCCGAGTTCCCAACCCGGATACCGCGTGATCGCGTGGGTCGCTGCCAATGGCTGTGCGGGACCGTCCTGCCGCCGATGGGAGGGCTGTTGCGGCCGCATTCCGCCAGTCGCCAATTCGCGCTATATTGAGAGAGTCTCGACGGAAGCCATGCCATGAACATCGAAGCCAGGCAGATCGATCGCAGCGCCAAAACGAAGGTGAGCATCGTCGACTGCGACATCCATCCGAAATGCTCGCTGGAGGATTTGCGGCCTTATCTGAGCAATCGCTGGTGGGACTACGCGATGACCTACGGGCCGCGCTCGCATCACGGATACGTCAAGGGCTTTCCTTATCCAAAAGGCCAGCCGCTAGCTTCGCGCCGGGACTCCTGGCCGCCGGACGGCGGCCTGCCGGCGAGCAATTACGAATTCATGCGCAAGCAGCATCTCGACTTTTACGGCATCGAATACGGCGTGATGAATCCGCTGTCGCCGACCGGGCAGGGCGAGCAGAACGACGAATTCAGCGCGGCGCTCGCTTTTGCCGCCAACGAATTCCAGATCAACCACTGGAATGCGCTCGATCCGCGGCTCAAAGCTTCGCTGATCGTGCCTTACGAGGATCCCGATGCGTCGCGCGCCGAGATTCGCAAGCGCGCCGGCGATAAACGCTTCGCGCACGTGCTGATGCTCACCCGCACTAGCGAACTGATGGGACGCCGCCGCTATTGGCCGATCTACGAGGCCGCCTGCGAGGCCGGCTTGCCGGTCGGTGTCCATGTGTTCGGCTACAGCGGCCGCGCCGCGAGCAATACCGGCTGGCCGTCGTTCTACATCGAGGAAATGACCGAGCACTCTAATGCGTGCCAGGCGCAAGTCGTCAGCCTGATCACGGAAGGCGTGTTCGAGGCGTTTCCGTCATTGAAGTTTGTGATGATCGAAGCGGGCTTTGGCTGGATTCCGAGCCTCGGCCATCGCCTCGACCGCAACTGGAAGCGCATGCGCGCGGGCTTGCCGCAGCTCAAGCGCAAGCCGTCCGAATATATGCACGACCATTTCTGGGTCACCACCCAGCCGATGGAGGAACCGGAAAACCCGGCGCATCTGGCCGACATCATGGCCGCGATCGGCTTCGACCGCATCCTGTTCTCGTCGGACTACCCGCACTGGGATTTCGACGACCCGTTCGTGGCGCTGCCGGCAAGTCTCGGCGAGGAGCGCCGCGCGCAGATTTATTCCGGTAACGCACGGGCGCTTTACGGCTTCGCCTGAGCTACCAAAACCGGCCGCTAATCCCTAAATGTAGCGGCGTTATCCGCTGAAATATCCCATGCCTTGCGCCTGCGCGCTGGTAAGCTGCCGGCACGGGGTGTATCAACCGGCCGACAGAGCCAATTTCCGTCAGGAGTGATTATGGCGGTATCCCACAACGCGAAAGCGACGGACGAAGGACTGTTTTCAGCCTCGCTCGCCGAGACCGATCCCGAAATCGCCGACGCCATTGCGCTCGAGCTTGGCCGCCAGTGCGACGAGATCGAACTGATCGCATCCGAGAATATCGTCAGCCGCGCCGTGCTCGAGGCGCAGGGCTCGGTGCTGACCAACAAATATGCCGAAGGCCTGCCGGGCAAGCGCTACTACGGCGGCTGCCAGTTCGTCGATATCGCCGAGCGCGTGGCGATCGAGCGTGTGACCAAACTGTTCGGCTGCGGTTTCGCCAACGTCCAGCCGCATTCCGGCGCGTCCGCCAATACCGAAGTGTTCATGGCGCTGATGCGGCCGGGCGACACCTTCATGGGCTTGAATCTCGCCGCCGGCGGGCACCTGACCCACGGCTCGCCGGTCAACCTGTCTGGCAAATGGTTCAAGGTCGTGCCCTACGGCGTGCGCCGCGATGACCACCTGATCGACATGGTGGAAGTCGAACGGCTCGCCAAAGAGCATCGGCCGAAGGTAATTATCGCCGGCGGCTCCGCCTATCCGCGCATTATCGACTTCCGCCGCTTCCGCGAGATCGCTGACGAGGTCGGCGCCGTCCTGATGGTGGACATGGCGCATTTCGCCGGCCTGGTTGCCGGCGGCGCGCATCCGAGCCCGTTTCCCCATGCCCACGTGGTGACGACGACCACGCACAAGACGCTGCGCGGCCCGCGCGGCGGCGCCATCCTGACCAACGACGAGGAGATGGCGAAAAAGCTCAACTCCGCGGTGTTTCCCGGCATGCAGGGCGGCCCGCTGATGCATGTCATCGCCGCCAAGGCTGTGGCGTTCGGCGAGGCGCTGCGGCCCTCGTTCAGACTTTACGCGAAGAGCGTGGTGGAAAATGCCAAGGCGCTTGCGGAAACCCTCAAAGCCCGCGGTCTCGATATCGTCTCGGGCGGCACCGACACCCACCTCATGCTGGTCGATCTGCGCAAGAAGCGGCTGACCGGCCGGGTGGCCGAGGTGGCGCTCGGCCGCGCCCACATCACCTGCAACAAGAACGGCATCCCGTTCGATCCGGAAAAGCCGACTGTCACGTCAGGAGTGCGGCTCGGGACGCCGGCCGGCACCACGCGCGGCTTCGGCATCGCCGAATTCCGGCAAATCGGCGACATGATTGCCGAACTGCTCGACGCGCTCTCGCAAAAGGGCGCCGAACAGGATGCGCAAGCCGAGGCAAGCGTGCGGGAAAAGGTCAGGCGGCTGGTGAGCCGGTTCCCGATCTACGAGGGGTGAGGGCGGGGGCACATGCGTTGTCCAAGTTGCGGAAGCCTCGATACCCAGGTGAAGGATTCGCGGCCGACGGAAGACTCGTCGGTCATCCGCCGCCGCCGCGTTTGCCTCACCTGCAATTTCCGCTTCACCACCTTCGAGCGCGTGCAGTTGCGCGAGCTGACGGTCATCAAACGCGCCGGCCGGCGCGTGCCGTTCGACCGCGACAAGCTCCTGCGCTCGCTGCAGATCGCCTGCCGCAAGCGGCCGGTCGACCCGGAACGCATCGACCAGGTGGTCTCGAAGATCGTGCGCGAACTCGAAAGTCTCGGTGAAAGCGAGGTCTCGTCCGAGACCATCGGCGAGACCGTCATGGCGCATCTGCGCGAACTCGACGATGTCGCCTATGTGCGCTTCGCCTCGGTCTATCGCAATTTCCGCGAGGCCAAGGATTTCGAGACGGCGCTGGCCGAATTGTCGGGGGAAGAGGCTGCGGAGATCGCGCGCAAGTGAGCGCGACGACGCCGGCACGAACGCAAGATCAGCGGTTCATGGCGCTCGCGCTGGCGCTCGGCAGGCGCGGCCTCGGCCGCACCTGGCCGAATCCGGCAGTCGGGGCGGTCATCGAGAAGAATGGCGTGATTATTGGCCGCGGCTGGACCCAGCCCGGCGGCCGGCCCCATGCCGAGGTCGAAGCGTTGCGCCGCGCCGGCGACGCGGCCCGCGGCGCCACCCTGTACGTGACGCTTGAGCCATGCTCGCACCATGGCAAATCGCCGCCCTGCGCCGACGCCGTGATCGCCGCGGGTATTTCGCGCGTCGTCTCGGCGCTCGAGGATCCCAATCCCGAAGTGGCCGGCCGGGGTCATGCGCGGCTGCGCGCGGCCGGCATTGCAGTCGAGGTCGGCGTCGGCGCTGCCGAGGCGCGGCACGACCACGCCGGTCACATCCGGCGCATGCGCGAAGGCCGCCCGGAGGTGATGCTCAAACTCGCAATCTCGGCTGACGGCAAGGCTGGCGCGGCGGGCCGCAAGCCCATCGCCATCACCGGCGACGCGGTGCGCGAGCGCGTGCATCTGCTCCGCGCCGAGCACGATGCGATCATGGTGGGTATCGGCACCGTGCTGGCCGACGATCCGCAACTGACGTGCCGGCTGCCCGGCATGGCGAAGCGCTCGCCGGTCCGGATAGTTGCCGACAGCGCCTTGCGCTTGCCGTTGCAGTCGCGGCTGGTGCAAAGCGCCGGCGAAACGCCGGTCTGGGCGATTTGCGGTAGTGGCGCGCCGGGGCAGGCGGAGTCCGATCTGCGGGCGCTCGGTGCCGAGGTGCTGCGGTTGCCGAAAAGCGCCAAACCGCGCGACCTCCGCCACGTGCTCGGCTTACTCTCGGCAAAAGGCATCACCCGGCTGATGGTGGAGGGCGGTCCGGCGCTAGCCGCGGCCTTCATCAAAGCCGATCTGGTCGACGAAGCCGTGCTGTTTCACGCGCCGACGGTCGTTGGCGCGGACGGGATCGAGGCGCTTGCATCGGACGCCATGGCGGCGCTCACTTCGCGCCTGAAACATCTATCGAGCGAACCTGTCGGCGCCGACCAGCAAGACACTTACACCCGCGAGTGAATGAATGTTTACCGGTATTGTCAGTGACTTAGGGGAAATTCTTGAAGTCGAAGAACAGGCCGAAGGCTTGCGCCGTGTCGTCATCGGCTGCAATTACGACCCCGACGGTATCGCTATCGGCGCCTCGATCGCCTGTTCCGGCATCTGCCTCACGGTCGTCGAACGCGGCCGCACGGGAAACCGGTCCTCGTTCGCCGTCGATGCCGCCGCCGAAACCCTGCGGATGACCACCGCCGACGGCTGGATGCGCGGCACCAGGCTCAATCTCGAACGCTCGCTGCACCTTGGCGACGAAATCGGCGGCCACCTGGTGAGCGGCCACGTCGACGGCATCGCCGAACTCGTTTCGCGCGACGATTTCGTCGATATGGCGGAGCTGCGGCTGCGTGCGCCGGGCGAACTTCCCCGCTTCATCGCATCCAAGGGTTCCGTCGCGCTCGACGGCGTCTCGCTCACGGTCAACAAGGCCGAGGGCGACAGGTTCTCCGTTCTGATCATCCCGCACACGCTGATGGTCACAACGTTCGGATCGCTCGGCATCGGGGCGAAGCTCAATCTCGAAGTCGACCTGATGGCGCGCTATGCGGCGCGGCTTCTGGAAACCTTGCCGCGCTGAGGCGCGCTTGTTCGCGCCTGCGCTGCTTGCTACCACCGCGCGCGACAAGGAGTGCAGCAAATGGCCGGGCCGCGGCAGGGCAAACGGGTGGACAGCGCCAAAAAGGGCGCCCGCATCCTTGTCGTCGAAGCGCGCTTCTACGACGCGATCGCCGATGCGCTGCTCGCGGGCGCGATGAGGGCGCTCAGGGGCGCGAAGGCCGAGGTCGATGTCGTCAGCGTGCCGGGCGCGCTGGAAATCCCGACCGCGATCGCAATTGCCGCCGACGCCGCGCAGCGCAAACGCAAGCCGTATGACGGCGCGGTCGGACTTGGCTGCGTGATCCGCGGCGAGACGATTCACTTCGAGATCGTGTCGCATCTGTCGGCGAAAGGCTTGATGGAGCTTTCGGTCGAGCGCCGGTTGCCGATCGGCAACGGCATCGTCACCGTCGAGAACGAAGCGCAGGCGTTCGCACGCGCCCGCATGGAAGAGCAGGACAAGGGCGGCGACGCCGCGCGCGCGGCGCTGGCCCTGATCGGGCTCAAGCAAAAACTTGGCAAGCGCTGACATGGCGAAGAGCGGCGGACCGAATGAAGCGCGCAAGGCCAATCAGCGCGGCGCGGCGCGGCTCGCCGCCGTTCAGGCGCTTTACCAGATGGATCTCGCCGGCACCGGTCTCAACGAGATCATGACCGAGTTCGAACGCTACTGGCTTGGCGGCGAGGTCGAGGGCGCGCAGTACCGGCCGGCGGAGGCCGCCTATTTCCGCGATATCGTCGGCGGCGTGGTGCGCGAGCAGACGATGCTCGACCCGCGCATCGACGCCGCGCTCACGCGCGGCTGGCCGCTCAAGCGCATCGAGACGGTGCTGCGCGCGGTGCTGCGCGCCGGCGCCTACGAGCTCGCCTGCCGGCCCGATGTGCCGGCGCGCGTCGTGATGTCGGAATATGTCGACGTCGCGGGCGCGTTCGTTGACGACGACGAAACCGGCATGGTCAACGCGGTGCTCGATCAGCTCGCGCATGAAATGCGCGCGGCGGAATTCGCCGGCGGATAGCGATGTCGGGGTCCGATCACGAATCGGCTGAGGACCATCTGATCGCGCGCTATTTCCGCCCGCTGGCCAAACATCCCGGCGCCCTTGGTCTCGGCGACGACGCAGCGGTCCTTGCCCCGCCGCCCGGAAACGATCTGGTGCTGACGACCGACGGCGTCATCGCCGGCGTGCATGTCTTCGCCGACGATCCGCCCGATGCCATCGCCCGCAAGGCGCTGCGCATGAACCTGTCGGACCTTGCCGCAAAAGGAGCGCAACCGCTTGGTTTTCTGCTGGCGCTGTCGTTGCCGCCGAAAACCAGTGAAACGTGGCTTGCCGCATTCGCCTCAGGGCTGGGCGAAGATGCCGACCGCTACGGCTGTCCGCTCCTCGGCGGCGACACCGATCACACGCCCGGCCCGATAGCGGTCTCGATTTCCGCATTCGGCGCCGTGCCGCACGGCAAAATGGTGTTGCGCTCGACCGCGAAACCCGGCGACGCGATCGTCGTGACCGGTACGATCGGCGACGCCGCGCTCGGCCTGCTGCTGCGCCAAGATGCAACGCGCTCAGGGCGGTGGAAGTTGACCGATGCAATGAGTGCACACCTGCGGCAACGCTATCTGCTGCCGGAGCCGCGCAACGCTCTCGCCGCCGCGATTCTGCAACACGCAGCAGCGGCGATGGACGTCTCAGACGGTCTTGCCGGCGATGTCGCCAAATTGTGCCGCGCCTCCGGCATCGCAGCCGAGATCGATGTCGGCCGCGTTCCATTGTCCGAGGCGGTGCGCGCCGCGGTTGCGGCCGAGCCGGCAATGCTCGAGACGGCGCTGACCGGCGGCGACGATTATGAAATCGTGCTTACGCTCGCTCCGCAAAAGCTCGCCGTGTTTCGGGCCGTGGCGGAGCTGGCCGGCGTCACCGTGACCGAAATCGGCACGATCGCGCCGGGGCAGGGCGCCCGCTTCATTTGCGACGGCAAGACGCTGACTTTTGCGCGGCCGTCGTACAGTCATTTCTGAGTTCGCACTGTACGGTTTGTTTGATGCCCTGCTTTGGAAGACTGTGCGCAAGCCTTGTTTCGTCGGCCATCCTGTTGGCGGTCGCCGGCGGCCTTGCCGCGGCGGCGAAGCCGCTTCGCATCGTCTTGTCCTCGCCGCTCGTCGATGTGGGCTCAGGTCCCGACGGGTGCACGCCCGCGATCAGCGGATTCGGCGGCCCTCCGGTGTGGCAAGTGCAGCTCGAGCGGCTTCTCCTCGACGGCAAGGCTTTGGTCGAGATGAGCCGCGAGGCGAAGCCGAACCGGCTGCCGCTATGCATCGCCGACCGGCCGGTGGCGGCGAACGTCGAGGCCGAAGTGTCCTTCGTCGCGCACGACGGGCGCGTCGCGCGGGCCGTGGGCATTGTGCTGCGCTTTGCCGATCCGCAGGACTATTACATCGTCGAGGCGGATCTGTTGCGTGGCCGGGTGCGCCTCTTGCGTATCCTCAATGGTGAATATCGTGAAATCGCCGGTCGTGCCGCGGCGCTGGCGATGGACAAGTCGCAGACGCTCGGCGTCAGGGTTGTCGGCGCAAGCTTCACGGTCTCCCTCAACGGCGAGGTTCTGCTCGAGGCCCGCGACAGCGCGATGAAAGGCCCCGGCCGCGTCGGCGTGTCGAGCCGGGCCGACAGTTTCACGAGTATCGGCGACCTTTTCATCACCGTTTTGGATTGAGCCATTTTAGCGTCGACCGGCTATACTGCCGTCAGGGAGAAACACACATGCATGACACGACGGCGCTGAAGCCCCTTGAACCGGCCGTGCAGGAGATCGAGACCAAGCCTTACGTCGGCAAGAACGCCAATCCGCGCTACGCCGCGCTGTACCGGCACTATCCGACCATCGATTATCTGCGCCGCGGTGCGCGGCGGCGGCTGCCGCATTTCGCGTTCGAATACTGCGACGGCGGCTCGGGCAAGGACGACGCCGGCATCAGGCGCAATTGGGCGGGCCTTGATACGGTGGAGCTTGTGCCGCGCTACGGCGTGATGCCGTCGCTGCCGCCGTGCGAGGTCGAACTGTTCGGTCGGCGCTACGCCGCACCGATCGGCGTTGCGCCGATGGGCGGCCCCGCCATCGTCTGGCCCGGCGCCGACGAGTATCTGGCGCGCGCCGCGCAGCGCGCTCGCATTCCCTACACGCTTGGCACGGTCGGCTGCACCACGATCGAGCGCATCGCCGAAATCGCGCCGGATGTGTTCTGGTTCCAGCTCTATCGCGCCGCCAGGAACAATCATGCCATCGGCTTCGACCTGGCGCGGCGCGCGCAGGCCGCCGGCTGCCACGCCTTGATGCTCACGCTCGACGTGCCGGTGCGCACCACGCGTGCGCGCGAGGTGATCGTCGGCCTCGGCGGCGCGTTCAATCCAGACTACAAGACGATGGTGCAGATGCTGATGTCGCCGGCCTGGACCATGGCGTTGCGCAAGAACGGCATTCCGCGCTTTTCGAACCTGCGCAAATATGCCGGCGACAATGCCTCGATCAACGACATGGTTGCGTTCGCACGCCGCGAAATGGGCGGCGCGTTCACCTGGGACGAAGTCGCGCAATACCGCGACCGCTGGAAGGGAACGCTGATCGTCAAAGGCATCATGCATCCGGAAGACGCGGAAAAGGCGATATCGCTCGGCGTCGACGGCATGTTCGTGTCGAACCACGGCGGCCGCCAGATCGAGGCACTGCCGGCGCCGATCGATGTCCTGCCGGCAATCGTCAAGCAGGTCGGCAAGCGCGCGACGGTGCTGTACGATTCCGGCATCCGCAGCGGCACCGACGTGGTGCGGGCCTATGCGCTCGGCGCCGCCGCGGCCTTTGCCGGCAAGGCGTTCCTGTGGGGTCTCGGCGCGCTCGGCGAAGAGGGCGCCAGCCACGTCATCGATATCCTGATGGAGGAGACCCAGGCCGCCATCGGACAACTGGGTGCGCACTCGCCCGAGGAGACGCGATCCGTCGTGGTCCGCCACAACGGTGCGTTGAGGTTCTAGATCCCGGGTCCGCCCGTATCATCAGTTGATACGTGACCTTGCGTTGCGTATCATATATTGATACATATGGAGAGTGATCAGAAGTTTCCGGACCAAACTGACCGAAATAGTCTTCGCAGGTCACAGCCCGAAGGGTTTCCCGACCGATCTGGTCAAGGTGGCGCGCCGAAAGTTGCGCTACCTCAATGCCGCGAGCAATCTTGGCGACTTGAGGTCGCCTCCCGGCAATCGGCTCGAGATGTTGGCAGGTAACCGCAAGGGGCAATATTCGATCCGGATCAATGACCAGTTCCGAGTGTGCTTTGTCTGGACGACTGAGGGCCCGGCCGAGGTCGAGATTGTCGACTATCATTAGAAGAGGACGCAACGATGCCCAAGAAGCTCAAGCCTATGCATCCCGGTGAGGTTTTGCGTGAGGAGTTCCTCGTCCCGCTGCAAATATCGGCCGGCGCTCTTGCGCGAGTCTGCGATCTGCCACGAACCCGGATCGAGCGGATCGTCAACGAACAGACCGGTATTACCGCCGATACTGCGCTCCGCCTCGCGAAGGCACTTGGCACAACGGCACAGCTTTGGCTCAATCTGCAGACCGATTACGATGTTCAAGTCGCCAAACGCGGTCTGAACAGAATTCTTGAACGCATTGAAACGGTCAACAAGCCGAAGGCGGCGTAGAAGGGTGCACTCAGACCCGACGAGGTGCACTCGGTGGCGATCCCGGACAACGGCCTTGCACTTCTGACCCGCGCGGTGCGCAGGTAGCGTCTCGGCGTTCGACCCGCTAGAACCAGCGACTCCACCGGGAGCCTGCCGTGGCGGTCGTCGCCCAACCAGTCATCGACATCACCGACGATCGGCTTGCCGCCCGCAATGCCGTGGTGCTTGCCGTTGCGCAGGCGCTGGCCGGCGGCAACAACACCGTGATCGTCGCGACCACCTCGATCATCGCCTCGGTGCTGGCGCCCGATCCGGGGCTGGCGACGCTGCCGATCAGCGTCATGGTCGCCGGAATGTGGATGGGCACGCTGCCCGTCGGCATGCTGTCGAAAGCCTTCGGCCGGCGCTTCGCCCTTCAGGTCGGCTCCGCCTTCGGCGCGATGTCCGGACTGATATCCTGCGCAGCGGTGCTGCGCGGATCGTTCTGGCTGCTGCTGGTCGGCACGTTGTGCGGCGGCCTCTATGCGGCTGCGCACCAGTCCTATCGATTTGCCGCGGCCGATACCGCAACGCCGCTGTTTCGGCCCAAAGCCGTTGCGTGGGTGCTCGCCGGCGGCGTGTTCGCCGCGGTACTCGGCCCGCAGATCGTGATTTTCACCAAGGACATCTGGCCGACCTATTTGTTCGCCGCGACATTCCTTGCGCAATCGGCATGCGCTGTCCTCGCGGCGGTCGTGCTTCTTTTCCTCGACATTCCGCGCCCGCGCGTCTCGCATTCGTTCGCCGACGGGAGACCGCTGACCGCGATCATTGCGCAGCCGAAATTCATTGTCGCGGTGGTGTGCGGCGTCGCGAGCTATACCATGATGAACATGATGATGACCTCGGCGCCGCTGGCGATGGTCATGTGCAATCACACCGTCGGCCAGGCGGCGCTCGGCATCCAGTGGCACGTGCTCGGCATGTACGCGCCGAGCTTCATCACCGGCTCGCTGATCGCGCGCTTCGGCGTGCGACGGATGATGGCGATCGGGCTCGGGCTCATCGTCTTGGCCGCCTCCATCGAACTGTTCGACACCGCCTTGTGGAATTTCTGGATCGGGCTCGCCATTCTCGGCATCGGCTGGAATTTCGCGTTCATCGGCGCCACCGCTCTGGTGACCGAGTGCCATGACCCGCACGAGCGCAACAAGGTGCAGGCGTTCAACGATTTCCTGGTGTTCGGCTCGATGGCGCTCGGTTCGTTCTCGTCCGGCGCGCTGTTGGCGCGCTTCGGCTGGACCGCGGTCAACGATATGGCGTTCCCGGTCATCTTCGTGGCGGCGGTCTTGCTGGCCTGGGGCTCGCTGGTGCGCCGACCGGAGGCGGCCTAAACTCCCGACGCATTATCTCGCTCAGGGAGGATATGCGCATGGCCAGAGCAGCACGCAAAACACGGAAGCCTGTCAAAGCCGCCGCCAAATCGTCGGCGCGTCGCCGCGTCGCGGCGCGCGCCAAAGCCAAGACGGCAGCAAAAGCCGTGGCAAAGCCGAAGCCGCGAAAACAAACTTTTGTCGTAAGCCACCACAGACCCGATGCATTCGAGCCCGGCCTGCGCCGCTACGCGCAATATCGCGATCTCGGCATTGCCGCTGCGACCAAAGGGTTAGCGCGGGCGCATGTCATTAAAATGATTCCGCCCTGCATTCCCGCCGAGGTGTCGAAGCAGCATTATCATGACGTCGAATTCCAGATGATCTACGTGCTCAAGGGCTGGATGACGACAGATTTCGAGGGCGAAGGACCGGTGACCATGCGCGAGGGCACGTGCTGGCTGCAGCCGCCGAAGATCAAGCACACCGTGCTCGGTTATTCCGACGATTGCGAAGTGCTGGAAATCATCCTGCCGGCGGATTTCGAGACGGTGGAACTGGAATGATGAATGTCATGCTCCGCCAACGGGTCCGGCCCGAAGTGGCCGGCCCGATGACAGGCTCCGGCGGAGCATCCAGTAATCGGGGCTCGGCGGGATAATTGCATCGTTTGCGTTTACTGGATCGTCCGCCTGCGCGGACGATGACAGGGACAGGTGACCGGATGCCATTGAATCAATCATCGCTCAGCTCCGACCTCCCCATCCTCGCCGCGCTCGAGCGCAAGGTGCTGTGGCTTGCGACCTGGACCATCCATCACGCCAATCATTTGCGCGAGAACGACGACGGCGTGAAAGTCGGCGGCCATCAGGCGTCGTCGGCGTCGCTCGCCTCGATCATGACCGCGCTCTACTTCCACGCGCTGCGGCCGCAGGACCGTGTCGCGGTCAAGCCGCACGCCGCGCCGAATTTCCACGCCATCCAGTATCTGCTCGGCCGCCAGACCCGGGAAAAGCTCGAGGATTTTCGCGGCTACAAGGGCGCGCAGTCCTATCCGTCGCGCACCAAGGACACCGACGACGTCGATTTCTCGACCGGCTCGGTCGGGCTCGGCGTCGCGCAGACGCTGTTCTCGTCGCTGGCGCAGGATTACGTGCGCGCCCACGGCTGGGGAAAGGATCGGCCGGAAGCGCGGATGATCGCGCTTCTCGGCGACGCCGAACTCGACGAAGGCAATATCTTCGAAGCGATCCTCGAAGGCTGGAAGCAGGGCTTGCGCAATTGCTGGTGGATCGTCGATTACAACCGCCAGAGCCTCGATGCGGTGGTGCGCGAGGGCCTGTGGGAGCGTTACGAAAATCTGTTCTGCAATTTCGGCTGGGACGTCGTCGTCTTGAAATATGGCTCGCTGCAACAGGCGGCGTTTGCCGAGCCCGGCGGCGAAGTGTTGCGGCAATGGATCGATCGCTGCCCGAACCAGCTCTATTCGGCGCTGGTGTTCCAGGGTGGCGCGGCGTGGCGCAAACGGCTCAACGACGAGATCGGCGATCAGGGGCCGGTGACGGCGCTGCTCGAACGCCGCAGCGACGACGAACTGGCGCGCCTGATGAACAATCTCGGCGGCCACGACCTCACCGCGATCATCGACGCGTTCGATGCCGTCGATCACGATCGTCCGGTTTGCTTCATCGCCTACACGATCAAGGGTTACGGGCTGCCGCTCGCCGGCCACAAGGACAACCATGCCGGCCTGATGACGCCGGTGCAGATGGAGACGTTCCAGAAACTGATGAACATCCGGCCCGGCCACGAGTGGGATCGTTTCGAGGGGCTCGATCAGCCGGCGGAGGCCGTCCAGCAGTTTCTCGACCGCGTGCCTTTTGCGCAATTTGGCGAGCGCCGCTTGCAGGCGCCGCGCATCGAGGTTCCGGCCGAACTGAAAGTCACCATCCAGCCGGCGATGTCGACGCAGAACGGGTTCGGCGCGCTGCTCAACGAACTGGCGCGCGGGCAATCGCCGCTAGCGGCGCGCGTCGTCACGACGTCGCCCGATGTCACGGTGTCGACCAATCTCGGCGCCTGGGTCAATCGCCGCGGCCTGTTCGCGCGCGAAGCGCTGGCCGACACGTTCAAGAGCGAGCGCATCCCGTCGACCTTCAACTGGGATTTCTCGCCGGCTGGCCAGCACATCGAGCTCGGCATCGCCGAGATGAACCTGTTCATCGCGCTGTCGGCGCTCGGCCTGTCGCACGCGATCAACGGCGAACGCCTGTTGCCGATCGGCACGCTGTACGATCCGTTCATCGCCCGCGGCCTCGATGCGCTCAATTACGCCTGCTATCAGGATGCGCGCTTCATCCTGGTGGCGACGCCGTCAGGCCTGACGCTGGCGCCCGAAGGCGGCGCCCATCAGTCGATTGCCGAACCGCTGATCGGCATCGCGCAGGATGGCCTTGCCGCGTTCGAGCCGGCCTTTGTCGACGAACTCGCCGTTATTCTCGCCTTCGCGTTCGATTACATCCAGAAGGACGGCGAAAAGGATTCAAGCGGCGAAGCGTCCGAGCGCAACTGGCTGCGCGACGAAACCGGGGGCGCCGTTTACCTGCGGCTGTCGACGCGGCCAATCGAGCAGATCGAACGCGCGATGACGCCGCAGTTGCGCCAGGCGATCGTCGACGGCGCCTATTGGCTGCGCGAGCCCGGCCCGAACTGCCAGGTCGTGGTGGCCTATACCGGCGCGGTCGCGCCGGAGGCGATCCAGGCCGTCGGCCTGATGGCCGAGGATCGCCGCGACGTCGGCCTGCTCGCGGTCACCTCGGCGGACCGTCTCAACGCCGGCTGGACGGCGGCCTGCCGCGCGCGCGAGCGCGGTCTCGTTCACGCGCGTTGCCATATCGAGCGGCTGTTCGCCGGCCTGCCGCGGCATTGCGGCATTGTCAGCGTGCTCGACGGCCACCCGGCGACGCTCGCCTGGCTCGGCGCTGTCGGCGGCCATCGCGTGCGGCCACTCGGCGTCGAACACTTCGGGCAGACCGGGTCGATCGCGGATCTCTACGCCCACTACGGCATCGACGCCCGCGCCATCATCGCCGCAGCCCAAGCCATCGCGCCGGGCCGGCCGATCCGGCATCTCGGCGCGGCGTGAACCGTCGACGCCATCATAAGCGGACGTCCTGCCGGCCCACGCAGGGCCATGACGTGCGTCACAGACCTTCGTTTTCAGGCATGGTATTGTTGCCCACATCGTAGGGGGCACGACTGCGGTCTGGACGGTTCAGGTGAGAATCAACAGCGAAATCGGGAATCGATGATTGCGCTTCGCCGCGCAACGCCTCCGGTGGGATCGAAACCGTCAGGACATAGGCAAAAGCTGTAGCGGCCGAACCGCGCTCGTCATCAATATGACGACCGCCGACAACTTTTCACGGGTGAAGCGATGAACCTCGTCAACGCGGATCTATCGACGATCATGGAACGCATCCTCGACAAGGCGGCGGACAACCTCAGGATCGCGAAGATCCTCATTCAGCTTGGTCTCGATCCGGATCACGTTACTTATGACGCAATTTTCGCGCGCCTTCTGGACGTTTTCGTCGCCAACATCACCCTTGCCAATATATGCGCCCTGATCGGCGCAGGCTTCTTTGTCGCCCAGCTGCTGACGCGCACCATGGTGCCGCTGCGCGTTTTCGGCATCGTCAGCGCCCTGTTCTTCATGGCCTTCGGCGCACTCGCTCACGATGTCAAAGCGTTCGTTTTGTATCTCCTGCTGGTGCCGATCAACATCGTTCGCCTTTATCAGATGCAAAGCCTGGTCAAGAAGGCGCGCAACGCCGTGCAGGGCGACACATCGATGGAATGGCTCAAGCCGTTCATGACCCAGCGCAAATATCGTCAGGGCGATGTGTTGTGCAAGAAAGGCGATGCGGCCAACGAGATGTTTTTGACGGTAACGGGAAAATACCTGGTGGCGGAAATCGGCGTCGAGCTTCCGCCCGGACGGCTTATGGGGGAGCTCGGCTTTCTGACGCCCAATAACCGGCGGACAGCGACGGTCAAATGCATCGAGGCCGGCCAGGTCCTGACCATAACCTACGAAAAGCTGCTCGAGCTCTACTTTCAAAATCCCCAGTTCGGCTATTACTTCCTCGTCCTGACCAGTCAGCGGCTGCTGCAGAACATCGCGCGTCTCGAAGCAACCATCGCGGCGTCGGCCCAAACCGCACCCGCCGTGTCGGCAGCGGTGAGCCCGGCCGGTTCGCCGGATACGGCCGCCAAGCCCGCGGCGGCGGCACAGGAAGCGACCGGGCCCATGGAGACGGCCTTGCCCGCCACGATCGAAACTTCCCCGGACGGTCGCCGTGCCAATGCGGCGAAGGTGGTCGAACGTTTTTCCCTATGGTCCGGCGCCGCCGGGGTTATTCCGGTGCCGCTCGTCGATTTGGCCGCCGTCGGCGGAATCCAGATTCAAATGCTGCGCCGCATTTCGGATATTTACCGCGTTCCGTTCTCCAAAAATCGGGGCAGGGCGCTCATCGTCAGCCTTGCCGGATCGATGATCCCGGTGAGCAGCGGAGTTGGGGCCGCAAGCCTCATAAAGAGCGTGCCGGTCATTGGGACGGCTGTGAGCGCGATTGTGATGCCGGCGTTATCTGCCGGCGCCACTTACGCGATCGGCATGGCATTCGTTCAGCACTTTGCTTCGGGTGGCACGCTCATTGATTTCAAGCCCACGGATTATCGCGAGTTCATGAAAGCCCAGAAGGAGCTATGGGGCATGCGACCCGGTGCCTCCGCTGCCGCCAAGAGCGCGCCCACCCCGCGACGCGGGCCTTCCTTCGCCACGCGAATGAGGTCATTCCGCTGGGAGCTAAAACAGCGCCCGACGACCTGAAGTCGGCGGGGGCGGGCCGCCCGATGCGGCATTTGGGCGTGGTGCGAGCATTGTCTTGTCATCGCCCGTGAAAGCGGGTGATCCAGTAAACGCAGACCGCGACGTGTTAACTGCACGGCCCTTGATTACCGGATTCCCCGCATTCGCGGGGAATGACATATAACCGCCGTTCGCGCTCCAGGCTCAGTCCAAGGAAAAGCCGAACATGCCGATCATCGACGCGCAGGTGCATGCCTACGAGCGCGATCATCCCGGCCGGCCATGGCACGCGGTGCTGGCGGGACCGCCCGAGGTCACCGGCGAGCAGATGGTCGCGGCGATGGATGCAAACGGCGTCGACGGCGCGATCCTGATTTCGGCGTTCACGATGTACCGCTACGACGCGAGCTACGCGGTCGCGGTGCGCAACCGGCATCCTGACCGATTTGCGTTGATCAAGCCGGTCGATCCCGACAACCCGGCCGTCGCCGACGTGATCGCGGAGTGGAAGCGCACGCCCGGCGCGGTCGCGGTCCGCATGCTGCTGGTGCGCGGCGGCTATAACGAGGACCCCGCCGATCCGGGCCTCAACCGCGTGCTCAAGGAGGCCGCGCGGCTGTCGGTTCCGGTCAACCTGCACATCGCCGGCCGGCTCGACCAGGGCATCGAACTGATCCGCCGCAATCCCGACACGCAAATCATCGTCGATCATCTCGGCCTGGTGCAGCCCTACGATCCGCCGCCGCCGCGCGAGCCGTGGGCCGACCTGCCGAAGGTGCTGACGCTCGCAAAGCTTGCGAACGTCGCCATCAAGATCACCGGCGCCTGCACGCTGTCGCATGAGCCGTTTCCGTATCCGGACATCTGGGATCCGGTCTGCCGCGTGATCGATGCATTCGGCATTGAGCGCTGCCTGTGGGGCACCGACTGGACGCGCGCGGTGAACCTGCTCAGCTTCGCGCAAGGTGTCGAGGCGTTCCGCGTCACCGGCCGCATCTCGCCAAGCGACAAGGCGAAGCTGATGGGCGGCACGACAGCGCGTATTTACGGCTGGTCACCGGGACAAGCGTGAATTTCCTGCGATCGTCCGCGTGGCCGGTCATGACGCGACATCGCGCCTGCTTCCACGGCAGGCGGCGGCCGGTATAGCTTTGGTCCAGAGCCGCCAGCGGGACGTGCCGAGGTTCCGTGGCATCAAAAAAGGTGGCGATTGTGCCTGCGGCGGGCGAACAATCTGAAAAACAGCTCGAATTCGCCGCGCGCGCTGCACTGCCTGCGGAAGGCGATTCAACTTCGGGGAGCACGCCGTGATACTTCCGCGTCGCAAATTTTTGCATTTGACAGGGGCTGCGGCCGCGCTGCCGCCGCTGTCGCGCATCGCCGCCGCAGAGGACGTATATCCGTCGCGGCCGGTCCACCTCATCCTCGGGTTCACTCCGGGGGCGGCCGCCGATGTCGTCGGCCGCGTGCTGAGCCAGGCCGCCACGCCGATCCTCGGCCAGCAGCTTGTGGTCGAAAACAAGCCGGGCGCCGGGTCGAGCATCGCCGCCCAATATGTGGCTCATGCGGCCGCGGACGGCTACACGGTGTTCCTGGCGACGTTGTCCATCATCACCAATCAGATCATCAATCCCAATGCGCAGCTCGATCTGATCAAGGATTTCGAGGCGGTTGCGCTGCTCGAAAACGCGGCCATTATCCTGGTCGTCAATCCTGCGAGTAATATCCATAGCGTCAGCGAGCTCATCGCGTTTTGCAAGGCAAAGCCGGACCAGGCGCTCAGTTCCGACGTCATCGGCAGCATGCCGCATTTCGCCAGCGAGCTGTTTGCGCAGCGCGCCGGCATCAAGCTGACGCACGTGCCGTATCAGGGCAGTCCGCAGGCGGTTGCCGACGTCATCGCCGGGCGCACGCTGCTCACGTTCTCGCCGGCCTCGACCGTTGTCGGCCAGATCGCGGCCGGCAAGCTGCGTCCGCTGGCGACGACGACAAGCAAGCGCGCCGGTGCGCTGCCGGACGTGCCCACCATGGCGGAAGCCGGGCTGTCCGGCGTCGAGACCAGCCTCTGGTTCGGCCTGCTTGTGCCCGCGGGCACGCCGCGCCCCATCGTCGACAAGCTCGCTGCGGCCGCCCGCAAGGCGATGCAAACGCCGGCCGCAATAGAAGCGTTGCGCCCGCAAGGCGACGATCCGCTCGATGCCGGACCCGACGAGTTCGCCGCGTTCATGCACAGCGAAATCACCCGCTGGACCGACGTCGCGCATGCCGCGGGCATGAAAGCCTAGGCTGCGGTCGCTGCCGGACAACAGGTCTGCACGTCACGGGGGAGGGGTTATGCGCAAGGGCTGGTTTCGCCTCACTATGGTCGCGGCGCTCGCGCTGGCGATCCACGCGATCTCTGCCGCTGCGAGCCTCGCCCAGCAGTGGCCGACCCATCCGGTGCGTTTCGTGCTGCCGTTCGGTCCGGGCTCGGGGGCGGACACCGCGGCGCGGCTGATGACCGACAAGCTGCAGCAGACATGGGGCCAGCCGGTCATCATCGACGGCAAGCCTGGCGGCGACGGCCTGCTCTCGCTGCAGACCGTCGTGTCGGCAAAGGACGACCACACGCTGTTCTTCGGGCCGAGCAGCATCTACGTCGTGCAACGCTACGTGCACGAGGACATGACGTTCGATCCCGAGACCGACCTCGCGCCGATCGCCGGCGTCGCCAGGGTCCAGATCGCCATAGCCGTGCCGACGAGTCTCGGCATTTCCACGCTGGCCGAATTCGTGGCGCTGGCGCGCGCCAAGCCGAACGAAACCAGCTATGCGGTGGCGCCCGGATTTTCCGAATTCGTGTTCGACGGCTTCGTCAAGGAGAACGGCCTCGCGATCGCCAAGGTGCCGTACCGCGACATCACCAAGTCGCCGGTCGATCTCGGCGAAAACAGGATCCAGTTGTCCATGCAATCCTTTGCCGCGATGCGGACCTACGCGCAGACCGGCAAGATCAGAATCATCGCCATCAACGATCGCGAGCGATCCGCCGCCGCGCCGGACATTCCCTCCGTGGTGGAAGCCGGATTCCCGGCCCTGCTCGCCAGTCCGGTCCTCGGCCTGCTCGGACCGCGCGACATGCCGATCGAGCTGCGCCGGCGGATCGCGGCGGATATGCTCGCCGCGCTCGACGACAAGACGACGCGGGACAGACTGGCGCTCACGGGGCAGCCGCCCGCGCCGCTCGACGTCGACGCCTTCACCGCGGCGGTCAAGGAGCAATACGCGCAGGTCGCCCATATCGCGTCCGTGCTGGGCATCGCGCGAAAGAAATAAAGTATCGGCAAAAGCTGACAACCGGCGTCGTAGTCTGTTACGCGGGCGCGCACGGTCAGCCTGCCGATCCGGTCGCACATCGCGGCCGTTTGGATTAAAGCATGAACGATTTTTCGACTGCGATAAGCACGGCGCTCACACTCATCGCGCACAACGATGCCGGTTTGCGCGAGATCGTCGTCCTTTCGTTTGAAGTCAGTCTGACTGCAAGCATTTGCGCCCTCTTGATCGGCGCGCCGTTCGGAACGGCGCTCGCGGTCTATCGCTTCCGCGGTCGTGGAGCGCTGATCGTCATTGCCAATGCGCTGCTTGGCCTGCCGCCCGTTGTTGTCGGCCTGGCCGTATATCTTCTGCTGTCCCGCTCCGGTCCGCTTGGCTCGTTCGGCATCCTGTTCACGCCCACAGCCATGGTCATCGCGCAGTGTGCACTCGGCACGCCGATTGTCATCGCGCTCGTTCACCGCAGCACGGTCGGACACTGGCGCGCTTATGGCGATGCCATGCTGGTCGATGGCGCCTCGCGCCGCCGCACCATCGGCCCGCTCATGGCTATCGGCCGTGACGGACTGCTGACCGCGTGGCTCGCCGCATTCGGGCGCGCCATCGCCGAGGTCGGCGCCATCATCATCGTCGGCGGCAACATCCGCGGTTACACGCGCACGATGACGACCGCGATCGCGCTCGAAACCAGCAAGGGCGACCTGAGCCTTGCTCTGGCGCTCGGCATGATCCTGATCGTGCTGTCGATGGCTGTGAGCGCGATCAGTCTCTATCTCGGCCGCGCTGAACGATAGCTAGTGGGTGGCTTCCTGGAGCGGCGGAAAGAACAATTCTTCGCCGTTGATCTTGTACGATGTGACCGCATCGAGGCCGTCTTTCGACGTCAGCCATTCGTGCCAAATCCGCGCGTCGCCGATTTTCACCTGCGGCCACTTCGCGGGATTGACGAGAATGCTGCCGTAGGGGTTGAGCAGCACGTTATCTCCCTCGACCAGGATTTCGAGACCCTGCCGGTTCTTGAAATTCGCCCAGGTGGCGCGATCCGTCAGCGTATAGGCATTCATGCCGGCGGCGATGTTCAGCGTCGCACCCATGCCCTGGCCGAGATCGCGATACCAGCCGGAATGGGGGTCGGGTTGAACGCCGGCAGACTTCCACAGCCGGAGCTCCATGCGATTGGTACCACTGTCGTCGCCGCGGCTCGCGAACGGCGCCTTGGCTTCGGCGATTTGCGATAACGCCCTCTTGGCGTCGTTCAGGCCGCGGATATGCGCCGGATCGGCATTCGGGCCGACGATCACGAAGTCGTTGTACATCACGTTGCGGCGGTCGATTCCAAAGCCGTCGGCGACGAATTTGTCTTCGCCAGCGCGGTCGTGAACCAGCAGCACGTCGGCGTCGCCACGCTGGCCGATCGCCAGCGCCTGGCCGGTGCCGACGGCGACAACATGAACATCGATGCCGGTGGCTGACTTGAAGATCGGCAGGATATGGCCGAACAGGCCTGAATCCTGGGTCGACGTTGTCGAACTGAGCGTGATGAAGCGGTCCCCGGCGTGAGCAACGTTGATTGCAAAAATAACGGACAGAAAAGCGACGATTCGGGTCATCAGCGACTCCAGAGCGACGGCCGGTGTCTTTATCCGGAATTGGCGGAAATGTCTGCCTATCCGGCTCGCGCCATCGCGCCAAAGAAATAAGTGCCCGGGGGCGCCGGCTGGACGCGCGCGGTGAATTCGTTACCCTGCACCGTAAAGGCAGACCGCCGATCCGGTTTTCCGGGAGGAACCCATGCACATCGCCTTGTACTACGCTCCGATCACCTGCGCGCTCGCGCCCTACATTACGCTCACCGAAGCCGGAGCGGATTTCGAGGTGCGGCGGCTCAATCTCGGAAAGGGCCAGCACACCTCGCCCGAGTACCTGAAGATCAATCCCAAGCACAAAGTGCCGGTGCTGTCGGTCGACGGCAGGATCCTGACCGAGAGCATCGCCATCCAGAGCTGGATCGCGCGCGCTTTTCCGCAGGCGAGACTGCTGCCGGCCGACCCGTGGCAGGAGTTGCAGGCGATCTCGCTGATGTCCTGGTGCTCGGGAGGCATTCATCCGTTCCTGGCCCGCATCAATTCCCCGCCGCGGGTCTGCGACGTTCCGGGCACCGGAGAGAGCGTGAAAAGGCTCGCGACCGCGAATCTGATGGAGCTGTTCAAGATCGCCGACGACCTTCTGGCCGGCCGTGAATTCTTCTTCGATCATTTCACCGCGCCGGATGCGCACTTCTTCTGGTGCCAGCGGCGCGCGCGGCAATTCGAGATCGACTTGTCCGGTTTTCGGAACTGCGTCGCGCATTTCGAGCGCATGACGCAGCGGCCAAGCGTTCAGAAGCTGCTGGCGTTCGAAAAATCGGTCCAGGACGAATTCGCCAGAGCCGCGTGAGCGTCCCTGCGCTCCAGTGATGCCGGCTGCGCCATCGGACCTCGACGCGTGCGCCGCCGCGCTCCGGGAGCTGTATTAGGGATTTATCAGTCCGCGTCCCGGGATTTCTTCAGCCAGCTCCGACCAAAAGGGGCAACGCCCGGATTTTGTGTAATCGCGCCAAAGTTGACCGGCGACACGACGGTCGCCGCGAGGCAATGCGTGCCATGAACGGACCGGGTCAGCATCTAACAGTTCCATCCTTGCACGCTGACCTAAAAGCTACTGCGCGCAGCGCATCTTGTGTCGATATTCACTTAGGTGCATCTTTGGGTTGAGTGAGGGTGCGTAACGGTGGTGGAAATTTCCGATTTTCATCAAAGGGTCCTGCGGCGGGCTAAGTCGCCGGAGGAGATGCACCTATATCGCACAGGCTTAGAATGGGATTTGACCGACCCCATTGTTATCGAAAGCTCTGAGGACTTTAAGTCTGCGCCCCAATGGAAAGATCGTCTTACTCCATACCAGCATCAGGTCAATAACCTAATAACATTCTGCCGTCGATTACCCGTAACTCTTCTTGCAGATGATGTCGGCCTCGGAAAAACAATTAGTGCTGGTCTTGTGATCAGCGAGTTGGCGTCTCGATCGCGCGTTTCCAAGATATTGATTGTTTGTCCCAAAATTCTCGGGCCTCAATGGTGCGCCGAGCTCGCGACAAAATTTGACATCCCTTCTCAGTTTGTCACCGGTCGTGAACTTGTAACCACAGATTTCGAGGATTTTGGCGCGGTCATATTGTCAGGCGCGATTTCGCCGACGGGAAACGCGCTGGCCATTTGCACCCAATCGAAGGCCCTCTTGGGACTAAGAACGAGCTATCTGGGGTGCGTATTTTCTCCGCGCGAGCGGGAAATAATCGGCAGTGTTGCTAGCGGGAAGCGCTCGAAAGGAACTTGGATAAGCGACTGACTGTACAATATACGCTCTCTGGAATTGTCAGAGGGGCGCCCACTTTTTCATTGACAATATTCCTAGGATGTAATACCTAACATAGTCCTGCTCATCGTGAGGGACGTCAACCGGTGACGCCGACTGACGGAGTGGGTGCGGTTCCTGCGGGCAGGGTTCGTCACTCTTGTCTGCAGGCGGCTTGGGCATCGTCCCGTCCGGCGCGTGATCGGACTGCAGGGTGCCTGCTGCACTGGTGCCGGAGAGGGTGCTCCCGTTTGCATCCGGTGATTCCAGGAAGCGCGGCCCGGGCCGAGGTCGAGGCGTAACAGCCTCGGCGAAAACCGCGGTGGAGCGCCGAAAGGCGAGCGCGCCCGCTCCATGGGGCCCCAGCGGCCCCGGTCTTCCGCGCATCGGGAAAGACGGAGAAACGGCGCGCGCCGCACGGCGGACGGTTCGCGCAGCTTTGCGTGAAGCTGTCCGCGGCGATGCGGCTCCTGGCTTGGAAGCGCTTATCGGCGCTCCGCCTCCCTTCTTTTTTGGAGGGAGGTCAAATGGAATGGCTTTGCTTGAGCGTGAACGCAAAACTCGGATGCAGCCGCATCGCGAGAACGGGATTGCATGTCCTTAAGTCGTCATTGCCGGACTTGATCCGGCAATCCATGCGGCGTCTCAGCATGGACCACCGGGTCAAGCCCGGTGGTGACGATTGAAAAGGTGAGGCTCGATGAGAATCAAACGAGGCCTTGGCAAACGCAGCTTTCCGGCCGGCTGACACTCGAGGAGTGGCTGGCCGCGCCGTACCGCAAGCGTGTCCACCTGATATGGCGCGCGCAGTGCGACTTGCTGGGATCGTTCCGGTTCTGTGACCGCACGCCGTGCCGCCGTGCGCGAACCTGCTGCGGCGGCGATTCTCTGGCGTGCCGGCAAAGGCTTTGGCGCCTCAACCCGGCGATGCCGAGAACGCTGCGGCGGGAATGGGCGCGGCTTGACCGACTCAAGGACCTATGAGGCGAGGCATGGAACAGCCGCGCGACGAAGATCGCCGCAAGCGCTCCTTTCGCCTTGGGACGAGGCGCGATTACGCGTTGCGCGCCGGGGCCATTTTGGGCATGTTCCGGCCGATTTGCGCCGCCCGCCAGTCCATTGTATGCGGAGCGCCTTGCATTCCGGGCCGGCTTGAACGTCCGGCCCTTCCATTAGACCGGGGACTTCCATGAATACCTTGTGGCTCATCGTTTTGTGCGGCGCTTTGGCCGTCGTCTATGCCATCTGGGCGACGCGCTCGGTGCTGTCGGCCGACGCCGGCAGCGAGAAAATGCAGGAGATTTCCGCCGCGGTGCGCGAGGGCGCGCAGGCCTATTTGAAGCGGCAATACACCACCATCGCGGTGGTCGGCATCGTGATCTTCTTCATCGTCGGCTATTTCCTCGGCTGGCTCGTCGCGGTCGGTTTCGCGGTCGGCGCGATCCTGTCCGGTTCGGCAGGCTTCATCGGCATGAACGTGTCGGTTCGCGCCAATGTGCGCACGGCGCAGGCGGCGATCAGCTCGCTTGCCGGCGGACTTGAGATCGCGTTCCGCGCCGGCGCCATCACCGGCATGCTGGTCGCGGGCCTCGCGCTCCTTGGCGTCACGCTCTACTTCGGCTTCCTCACCGGCACCTTGCACATGGCGCCGAACGACCGCGAGGTGATCGACTCGCTCGTGGCGCTCGGCTTCGGCGCTTCGTTGATTTCGATCTTTGCCCGTCTCGGCGGCGGCATTTTCACCAAGGGCGCCGACGTCGGCGGCGATCTCGTCGGCAAGGTCGAGGCCGGAATTCCGGAAGACGATCCGCGCAACCCGGCCACCATCGCCGACAACGTCGGCGACAATGTCGGCGATTGCGCCGGCATGGCGGCCGACCTGTTCGAGACCTACGTGGTGACCACTGTGGCGACCATGGTTCTCGCCGCGATCTTCTTTAACGCCGCCGGCGGCGACATGCTGCTGCGGATGATGACGCTCCCGCTCGCCGTCGGCGGTGTCTGCATCATCACCTCGATCATCGGCACCTTCTTCGTCAAGCTCGGCCCGAGCCAGTCGATCATGGGCGCGCTGTACAAAGGCCTGCTGGCGACGGCCGTACTGTCGCTCGTCGGCATTGCGATCGTGATCTACCAATTGATCGGCTTCGGGCCGCTTGCCGGCGTGAGCTATTCCGGCCAGACGCTGTTCATCTGCGGCATCGTCGGTCTTGCGGTGACCGGCCTGATCATCTGGATCACCGAATACTATACCGGCACCAATTTCCGGCCGGTGCATTCGATCGCGCAGGCCTCGGTGACCGGCCACGGCACCAATGTCATCCAGGGGCTGGCGATCTCGATGGAAGCGACGGCGCTTCCGGCGCTGGTGATCATCGCCGGAATCCTGGTCAGCTATAATCTCGCCGGCCTGTTCGGCATCGCCATCGCGGTGACGACGATGCTGGCGCTGGCCGGCATCGTCGTCGCGCTCGACGCTTTCGGCCCGGTCACCGACAACGCAGGCGGCATTGCCGAAATGGCGGGGCTTCCGAAGGAAGTGCGCAAGTCGACGGATGCGCTGGACGCCGTCGGCAACACCACCAAGGCGGTGACCAAGGGTTATGCGATCGGCTCGGCCGGCCTTGGCGCGCTGGTGCTGTTCGCGGCCTACAACGAGGACCTCAAGTTCTTCGTCGCCGGCGCTTCTCAGCATCCGTATTTCCAGGGCGTTGCCCCGGATTTCTCGCTGACCAATCCTTACGTCGTGGCCGGCCTCCTCTTCGGCGGGCTATTGCCGTATCTGTTCGGCGCCATGGGCATGACCGCGGTCGGCCGCGCCGCCGCCTCGATCGTCGAGGAGGTGCGGCGTCAGTTCCGCGAGCGCCCGGGCATCATGCAGGGCAGGGACAAGCCGGATTACGGCCGCGCCGTCGACCTGCTGACCAAGGCGGCGATCAAGGAAATGATTGTGCCGTCGCTGCTGCCGGTGCTGTCGCCGATCGTCGTCTACTTCCTCATCTACTTCGTCGCCGGCGGCGGCGCGGCCGGCAAGTCGGCGGCGTTCTCGGCGCTCGGCGCGATGCTGCTCGGCGTGATCGTCACCGGCCTGTTCGTGGCGATCTCCATGACCTCGGGCGGCGGCGCCTGGGACAACGCCAAGAAATACATCGAGGACGGCCACTACGGCGGCAAGGGCTCCGACGCCCACAAGGCGGCGGTGACCGGCGACACGGTCGGCGATCCCTACAAGGACACCGCCGGTCCGGCGGTGAACCCGATGATCAAGATCACCAACATCGTCGCGCTGTTGTTGCTGGCGGTGCTGGCGCACTGAGCGCGCCGCTAAACACTCCGCTCGTCCCCGCGAAAGCGGGGACCCAGCGTATCTTAAAGTGAAAAACTGGATTCCCGCGTACGCGGGAATGAGCGGAAAACCGTGCCGCTTACGATCCCTTGTTTTCGATCGTGCGGAAGATGTAGCTGATGAAATTGTTCTCGTTGCCGCTGGTCGGCGTCGTGCGGCTGACGAAGTCAAAAATCTTGCCGTCCTTCATGCCGTATTCGGCAAGCCGCTGGACTTTCCTGTTCTTGTCGAAATAGACCGCCACCACGCGCTGATCGGTGATGTTGATGTTCATGAACGACACCGGCCGATCGGCGCGTTGCGAGATGTAGTAGAACGCCTCGCCGCTGACGGTCGCTACGGTTGAGGGGGTGCCGAGTACCAGCAGCACCTGTTCCTGCGAGGCGCCAAGCGGAATTTGATCGAGCGCGCCTTCGGGCAGGACGTAGCCGCGCTGAAAGGTTTCGCTGAAGCAGCCGCCGAGAACGAGCGCAGCCGACACCAGCACGGCCGCGGCGGCCGCGCGACGTCCCAAGGCACTTTTCCGGCGAATTCCCCGCACTCCAGATCAGCCCTATCTTGCGCCGCAACGCTGCGTGCCGTACCCCGAAAGTCGCAAATTGGCAATCAGCCGCCCAGCGCGCCCATCAAGGAACCGGGCTATCCCTATGATCCTGCCGGGGTTTCGGCGCCGGTCCCAAGGCCGTACAATCCGCGCGCTTTATGGCGCCGTCGTGGCGCAGGCGCGCTTCGCCGCGTTCTACGCCGGTTACGGCGTGCCAGACACGGTTGAAGGCCGGTTCGACCTCATCGTGCTGCACCTGGTGCTGCTGCTGCGCCGGCTGGGCCAGGATAGTGAGTTCGGACGCAGCCTGGGCCAGGACCTGTTTGACGAGTTCTGTCGGGACCTCGATGCCAATTTGCGGGAAATGGGTGTCGGCGATCTCGCGGTGCCCAAGCGCATGCAGCGCTTCGCCGAGGCGTTCTACGGCCGTCAGGCCGCCTATCTGGACGCGCTAGCGGCAACGACGGACCGGCAGGCCTTTGAGAACGCACTGTCGCGTAATATCTTTACGGGAGGCATCGAAGACGGGGCGGCGCGGCTGACGCGTTATGCGTATGCGGCCATGAGCGAGATGGCAGGCCAAGCCGACGACGCTTTGCTCCGTGGTGAGGTCGCTTTTCCAAGCCCGGACGAAATTGCCTGAGAGAACGTGGAAATGCCCAAGACTGATAAATACGCCACCGACAAACACGTTCCCGTGCCCTGGCACGTTCCGGTCGCCATTGAAGAGGTGCCGGCGGAAACCGGGCAACACTTCGAGATTTCGGCGGACGCGGATGCACGCGCCAGTATCGCCGCGGTGGCGGGATTGCGGGATTTGCCGAGGCTTGAGGCCAGTTTCGACGTGACGCGGCAAGGCGCGGACGGTCTGCACGTGGTCGGTCGGATGTCGGCCACGGTCGGCCAGAACTGCGTGGTGACGCTTGAACCTCTCGTCAACGTCATCGAAGAGGATATCGACCTGGTCTTTGCGCCGCCTGCGCCATCGCTCGACATGCCTGTCGATGACGAAGAAGATGACGATTCGAAGAAACCTGCCGGACGGGTTCGCCACAACCTGGACGGACCGGAACCGTTGATCGGCGGTGTGGTCGACCTCGGTGCGCTGGCAACCGAGTTCCTGATTCTCGGTCTCGACCCCTATCCGCGCAAGCCCGGCGCGGTTTTCGATCCGCCGCAGCAGGTTAAGCCGGATCCGGGGCCGTTTGCCGCGCTCGCCGGCCTGGCGGCCAAGGGCGGCAATGGCACTTGATCGCAGTTGTGTCCGGGCGCCGAACCGCTATTCTCGCGGTCGGTCGCGCAGCCACACCCCCCAAGACATAGGGCCGTAAGGTCATTCGATGTCCAACAAGGTCCGCATTGCGCTCGATGCGATGGGGGGCGATCACGGCCCTGCCGTTGTCGTCGCCGGCGCCGACCTGGCATTGGCGCGTCATCCCGAGAGCGAGTTCCGGTTTTTCGGCAACTCGGCGCTGATCGCTCCGCTGATGGACGCGCGGCCCGCGCTCAAAGCCGCCTCGCAAATCGTTCACACCGAGATTGCGGTGCGCATGGAGGATAAGCCGAGCCAGGCGCTTCGTTACGGGCGCTGGAAGTCCTCGATGTGGCTCGCCATCGATGCGGTGAAGAAGGGCGATGCCGACATGGTGGTGTCGTGCGGCAATACCGGCGCGCTGATGGCGATGTCGAAATTCAATCTCAAGATGCTGCCCGGGATCGAGCGGCCGGCGATCGCCGCGCTGTGGCCGACCTTGCGCGGGGAATCGATCGTGCTCGACGTCGGCGCCTCGATCGGGGCGGATGCCGAGCATCTGATCGATCTGGCGGTGATGGGCGCCGCGACCGCGCGCATCCTGTTCGGACTGGAACGGCCGAGCGTGGGTCTGCTCAACATCGGCGTCGAGGAAGCGAAGGGGCTCGAACAGGTGCGCGACGCCGGCCGCATGCTGCGCGACGAGAAACTGCCCGGCCTCGAGTATTTTGGCTTCGTCGAAGGCGACGACATCGGCAAGGGCACCGTCGACGTGGTCGTGACCGAAGGTTTTGCCGGCAATATCGCGCTGAAAACCGCCGAAGGCACGGCGCGCCAGATTGCCGAATATCTCAGGGGCGCCATGAGCCGCACGCTCAGCGCCAAGATCGGCTACCTGTTCGCGCGCTCGGCGTTCCGGCAGTTGCGCCAGAAGATGGACCCGCGCCGGGCCAATGGCGGCGTTTTTCTCGGCCTCAACGGCATCGTCATCAAGAGCCACGGCGGCACCGATGCCGAAGGTTTCGCGGCCGCCATCGAGCTCGGCCAGGGCGTGGTGCGCGACGAGCTTCTGGCCAAGATCACCGCTGCGCTTGGCCGCCCTGGCAAGTTGGTCCGCCAGGCGGTCGGCGGAGCTGTCTCGTGACGGTTCGGCGGTCGGTCATACTCGGCTGTGGCAGTTATCTGCCGAGCCAGGTGCTCACCAACAGCGAACTCGCGCTCAAGGTCGACACATCCGACGAATGGATCGTGCAGCGCACTGGAATTCATGAGCGCCGCATCGCCGCGGCAGGCGAATTGACGTCCGATCTCGCCGTGCATGCGGCGCGCGCTGCGCTGGCCCACGCGCGGGTCGACACGCAGTCGATCGATCTCATCGTGCTCGCGACCTCGACGCCCGACAATACGTTCCCGGCCAGCGCGGTTTCCGTGCAGGCCGCGCTTGGCATCACCCACGGCGCCGCCTTCGATGTGCAGGCCGTCTGCTCCGGTTTCGTCTTTGCGCTGGCGACGGCCGACGGGCTTCTCAAATCGGGGGCGTTTTCACGGGCGCTGGTGATCGGCGCCGAGACTTTTTCGCGCATTCTCGACTGGACCGACCGCTCGACCTGCGTGCTGTTCGGCGACGGCGCCGGCGCCGTCGTGCTCGATGCCCAGGACCAGCCCGGCACGCGCGACGACCGCGGCATCCTCTCCATCCATTTGCGCTCCGACGGGCGCTTCAAATCGAAGCTTTATGTCGATGGCGGGCCGTCTTCGACCGGAACCGTGGGTCATTTGCGCATGGAGGGCCGCGAGGTCTTCAAACACGCAGTCGCCATGATCACGGACGTGGTCGAGGACGCATTCAAGGCGACGGGTTTCGGCGTCGAAGACATCGATTGGTTCATTCCGCATCAGGCCAACCGGCGCATTATCGACGGCTCGGCGCACAAACTCGGCATCGCGCCCGGCAAGATCGTCGTTACGGTCGACCGCCACGGCAACACCTCGGCGGCCTCAATTCCGCTCGCGCTTTCGGACGCGGTGGCCGACCGCCGGATCAAACGCGGCGACCTCTTGCTGCTCGAAGCCATGGGTGGCGGCTTCACCTGGGGGGCGGCGCTGGTGCGGTGGTAAGCCCCAGGAGCCCGGCCCAAGCCCCGTTGACACCCGCGCTGCCAAGCTAATATCGTAGATAATTCAGCACGATATGTTGATCGACTTATGATCGATCGCCGTGCTCGGGGCTGGCGATGGCGGGAAAGACGATTACGCGTGCCGATTTGTGCGAGGCGGTCTATCAAAAGGTCGGCCTGTCTCGCACCGAATCCGCTACACTCGTAGAACTTGTACTCAAGGAAATCACGGATTGCCTTGAACGTGGCGAAACAGTGAAACTGTCGTCATTCGGTTCGTTCGTCGTGCGCAAGAAGGGTCAGCGTATTGGCCGTAATCCCAAAACCGGCAAGGAAGTGCCCATCTCGCCGCGCCGGGTGATGGTGTTCAAACCCTCCGCCATCCTCAAGCAGCGGATCAATTCCGGGCCTGATGGCGGCCAATAACCGCGTTGGGCAGGGAGTCAGGAATTGGACAAGGCGCCGGACGCTTTCCGCACCATCAGTGAAGTCGCCGACGAAATTGACGTTCCCCAGCATGTGCTGCGGTTTTGGGAGAGCCGCTTCGCGCAGATCAAGCCGATGAAGCGCGGCGGCGGCCGCCGCTATTATCGCCCGGACGATGTCGATCTGCTGCGTGGCGTGCGTCACCTGCTTTACGGCGAGGGCTACACCATCCGTGGCGTGCAGCGCATCCTGCGCGACGAAGGCGCGGCATTCGTTCAAAATGTCTGGCGCGCCGGTGCCGTCGCGCCGCCGCCTCCGGCCGAGGACGATCGCACGGAAGATGACTTCGTCGAGGCCGCCATCGAGGGCCGTACGGAACCGGACCTTTCGCCCTTCGGCCGCGCATCATCGCACATCGTCGGTGAGGGCGCAGCGCAACCGCGTTCGAATGAGCGGCGTGAGCCGTTGCTTTCGGTTCCCGCTCCGGCCGGGCGTCCGGGCGCCGCTGCCGAGGGCAAGCTGCGCGCCGCGCTCGACGAGCTCATCGCCTGCCGCCGCTTGATCGATGCTGCGCTGTCGGACGCCGAACCGGCCGGTCAAAATGGTCGGAGCGGCGAGATTTGAACTCGCGACCCCCAGTCCCCCAGACTGGTGCGCTAACCGGGCTGCGCTACGCTCCGAATATCGGGCCGCACTATAGTCAGCGCCGTCACGTGCCGCAACACGCGCTGCCGTCAAGCGGCCGTTCAGCAGACAGCGCCGCGCCGTGAAGCGACTTTTCAGCGCGACAAAAAACTCGCTGCGCGGGATTGCGTACGGCGTCCGGACCGAACCTGCCATTCGCGAGGAAGCAATCGTTTTCGTCATAGCGCTCCCGGCCGGATTTTTTGTCGCGCCGAATCTCGTGTGGTACGCGGCCATGATCGGCGTGCTCCTTCTGCTGCTCGCCATCGAATTCTTGAACACGGCGATCGAAAAGCTCTCCGATCATGTGACTCCGATGCATCACCCCGAAATCGGCATGATCAAGGATTTCGGTTCCGCCGCCGTATTCTTCGGTTTGGCCTTGAGCGGGCTGGTGTGGCTTGCGGCCATAGCGGTGCGCAGCGGGCTGATCTGAAACCGAAGTTCAGGAACGTCATCCGAACGAAGCGATGCGCCTTAATTTCTTCACAAGTGTATTCGGGGCCTAATCGTTCGGCGCACACCGGCAAACTTCGCGTAACTTTTATTTCCTCTTTATGGGCGCGCGCTGCGTATTTACGTCCTTGCCTCTATGTTTCTTCGCCATGCGGAATTTAGTTTGCGGCTCCGAGCGGTAAGCGTGCCGCATCCACTGTGGTTGCGGCTGCCGCATAATTCGGTTGGAGGAAGAATCATGAAACAGGGCATCACTATCATTGCCGCACTGGCCTTTGGTGCAGCGATCGCCGCGTCTCCCGTGTTTGCGCAGCAGACCGGCAAAAGCCTCAATGACGGAGGATCATTCGCGTCGCAGCAGCAGCCTAACGCGCAGCCGCTGTATAACTCCGTGCCGTCGCAAACGCCGGTGACGCCGCAAACTGGCAAGAGCACCAACGACGGTGGCATCGCCGCTGAGCCCAGCACCGGGAATGTTGCTGCGACGAGAGCGGCGAGCAATACCGCGAAGCCGTCGACGGCGGCGCCTTACACCGGCAAGGGTGCAAACGACGGCGGCATGTAAGACTGCGCAAGGACAGAACCGCCGTTCGTTCGGCGGTTAACGCGCCGCGGCCGATGCCGCGGCGCGTTTCCATTTCTGCGTGGCTTGCGGTGATGCCGCACGGATCGGACCGCGATAGGCAGCAACCGCCAGATAAAGCGCGCCGGCAATGTAGACGGCGGTATAGGCGGCGAGAAATCCGACGATATCGCATTTGACGGCGACGGAGACGGCAGTTGCCACGATCATCGCTGCGGCAACACTGGCGCCGATACGGGAGATTTCGCGGAAGAATCCGGCATGCAGCAGCAGCGATTGCGCGACCATCTGGACGAGGTTCGCGAGCACCATCACGATGAGTATCGGTGTCACTGCCGGCGGCACAGTCGCCGCCGACCCTAGCAGGAAAACGAAGAGCTGCCTGGATGCGAAGAGCAGCAACAGGCAGACGAACGCGGCGGGCAGGCTGCATAGTGCTGCCGCAACCAGGGTCGTGCGCACCAGCCGTGACGCGTCGCGCGCGGCGATCGCCCGGGTTTGTCCCGGAATGGCAAGATCGCAAGCCGCGGTGTAGATGACGCTCGCGCCGCGAAAGATGCGAAACGTCGCCTCAAGAATGATCGTCGGCGCGCCGAGGCCGAACGCCCATGGTACGACGTAATAGGGGAACGTATACGTGAAGATGTCGCTCAGCGCGAATGTTCCGCTGCGCCTGATCGACGTCATGTGTCCCCGAAAAAAATCGACAAGCTCGGCCGCAAAGGTGCGAAGCCGGGGCGCCATCCCGCCGCGCCTCATGAGCCTCGTTACCGCCGATCCCACGACCAGCGCCCACACTGCGTTCGAGCCGACCAGAAAGACAGTGAAAGGCAGGCCGATCAGCATGGCGAGTATCGTCGCCATATTGCCGATGCGGCGCACCAGTTCGAGCTTTTCGTAGAAAACGTATTCGTCAACGGCGATGCTGATGCTGCGCAGGCAAACCCAGGTCAAGTTGAGGCTGACGTAGAAAAAGAATAAGCCGAAATCGGTAGCTTCGAGGGTGGAGACTGCCGGGCGCGCGCTCATCACCGCGAAGCAAACCAGCGCCCCGCAGGTGGCGAGCAGAACATAGAAAATGACGACCGCGGTCGCTTGCGCGGCGGCGCGCTCGTCCGTCTTGCCGGCAATATGCGCGTTGCGCAATTGCACGAACAGGATCTTGGCGAGCCCGAGATCGCACAGCCACAACGAATAGCCGATCGCACCGACCAGGATGAACAGCGAAAACCGGTCGGGAGAAAGCACGCGCGCGAATACCAGCGTCTGCACCAGACCCATGGCGAATGCGCCGCCGGCGGTCGAGACGCGAAGGAGCAGGAATGGAAGCGAGATGAGCCGCGCCTGCGGTTGCGCTGCCGGCGGCGTATCAGCCGCCGGCGGTGCTATATTTCCGTGCATGATCCGACACCGGCTCCGGCGGATTTGCGATCAATTTTCAAGGCGCGCGGGCGCGATCCTAAGAGCTCGGGGCTAACCAAATGGTAAACCGATCGGCACAAATTTGCGGTCGCGAGGGTATCCGGCAACGCCGGGCGGACGCAATCAAGCCGGAACGAAGGCGCGGTCGACGATGCTCCACGCCTGCCGCCTGCGGTAGTTGATCGACGCCGTACCAAGGCCCCAGATCAATCCCAGCATGAGGAAGAAGTGGCGCCAATGATCGGTGTCCACGATCATGCCTTCGACCGCCTCACCGACGAACACCGCGAAAGCGGTGATGAGGTAGTACTGCCACGGGGTCGCTATCGGCACCGTCAGCAAGCCGAGCATGAGCGTGACGACAACCAGGGTCAGATACGCGGCGCCGCCGAGCCAGCCGTATACCAGGAAGCCCTGCATGTAGACGTTGTGCTGTTGCATGCCGTAGATGCGATCGAATTCGAACGGTCCCAAACCGTCCGGATTCTCAAGTATTGTGCCGAGGGCCTGTTGCTGCAGCCAGAAGCGGCCGCCGGGTCCGACGTCATAGGGCTGAATGGCCTTGGCGCGTTCCACGAACATGTCATGGACGGAACTGATCGACATCAGTAATGCTACCAGCACGACCGCGACGAGAGCCGTGAGCAGGCTGACGACGATAATGCGCGCGCGCATGCGCGGGTCGGGCGTCACCAAAAAGACAGTCAGAACGCCGACGGTCGCCGAGATGGCGAAATGCGCCCAGGCGCCCCGCGAAAAACTCAACAGCAGGCCGCCGGTCAGGATCATCAGCAATACGACATAGGTCGGCCTCATGCCCCGCGTCAAAATCGCGATCATCAGCCAGACGATCGGAAAGACCAGGAATGGCGCGTAGACGTTCGGGTCCTTGAACGTGGCGCTGACGCGGTCGTTGTCGAGGAAGATGTCGGAGTGCGGCAGCAGATGGAAGAAGCCGATATAGCCGGCCGCCGTCGCGATGAGCGCCGCGAGAATGTAGCCGCGCCGCAAAATCGCCAATCGCCGCAAATCACCGCCGGAGAACAGGCAGGCAAACATCACGGCGGCGACGCCCAGATAGACCGACGTCCCTGCATATTGAATGTCCTTGGCGTTGTCGCCGACCTGGATCAGCGACAGAAATCCGCCGATCAACCACACCGCGATGAGAAACAGCAGCGGTGCGAGTTTGCGGTCGAAGCCGACGCCGGCGGCGACGCATGCGACCAGCAGCACCATCATCAACCCGTCGTGCGGCGAAGGTTCGATGAAGGCGACGGAGCTGGTCAGTGCCGTGACGAAAAGGACGATATTGAGGAGCCGCTGCGCCATGACCGAATTACGGCTGCTGCCTTGACCAGCCGTCACCGCCAGGGCCGGATTGCGGGTATTCATCAGTAGGCGTTTTCCATGCTGAACACTGCGAGCGGTGTACGCAGCAAGATCGAAATGTCGAGCAGGAGCGACCAGTTTTCGATGTAATAGAGGTCATGCTCGACGCGGCGCTGAATCTTCTCCTTACTGTCGGTTTCACCGCGCCAGCCATGAATTTGTGCCCAGCCGGTGATGCCAGGCTTTACCCGGTGCCGGGCGAAATAACCGTCCACCGCCTCGTCGTAGGGGTGCTCGGCGGCCTTGGCATTGATGGCATGCGGACGCGGCCCGACCAGAGATAGATTGCCGATGAAGACGACATTGAAGAGTTGCGGCAGCTCGTCGAGGCTCGTCTTGCGTATGAAACGGCCGACGCGGGTCACGCGCGGATCGTTCCTGCTCACCTGCTTCTTCGCATTGGCGTCGGTGAACTCCGCGTAGATCGAGCGAAACTTGTAGACCTCGATGAGTTCGTTGTTGAAGCCATAGCGCCGCTGTTTGAAGAACACCGGGCCCTTGCTTTCAAGTTTTATGGCAAGCGCAACGAGCAGCATGATCGGCGCAAGACAGATCAGCGCCAGCGTTCCGACGATCTTGTCGAACAGCCACTTCATCACGATGTCCCAGTCCGCTATCGGGCGGTCGAACACATCGATCACGGGAACATTGCCGATGTAGGAATAGGAACGCGGCCGGAACCGCAGCTTGTTGGTGTGCGCCGACAGGCGGATGTCGACCGGCAGCACCCACAGCTTCTTGAGCATGTGCAGGATGCGCCCTTCGGCCGAGATCGGCAGCGAAAAGATCACGAGGTCGACGCGGGTCTTGCGCGCGAACTCCACGATATCGTCGACGGTGCCGAGATTGGGAACACCATTGCACATCGGCAGGCTCCGACCGTCGTTGCGGTCGTCGAACACGCCGATCACGTTGACGTCGGAATCGCGCTGCACGGCAAGCGATTGCAGGAGCGTTTCGCCGTTCTTGTCGGCACCGACGACGATGGTGCGGCGGTCGAGGCGTCCCTGCCGCGTCCACCGGCGCACCAGGAGGAACAGCGCGCGGCGAAACCCGATCAGAGTGAAGAGCCCAAGCGCATAAAAGCCGCCCAGCCAGGCTCGCGAAAACTGGTCGCCGGCCTTGGCGAAGAACGATATCCCGATCGCGATCAGAAACACCACCGACCACGCCGAGGCAAGCCGCATATATTGTTTCTCGTGGCCGCGAAACGCCTGCACCTGATAGATGTCGGCGACCTGGAAGGCGATGATCGAAAAGATCGCGATGCCGGCGATTTCGACGATATAGTGCATGGCAAAGCCGTTGGCCGGCACCACGTACCAGAAGTACAGCGCGAGGCCGACCAGGGCGACCAGCGCGGCTTCGATCAAACGCACGGTTCCGGCAAGCACGATCGGCGAATAGGCCGGCTTGAAATCCTGCGCAGCGACAAGAAGCGCCGTCGGCGAGAGTGGGCGCGGTGCCGAGGATTTTGCGGTCGGCATCGCCTTGACCGCCGCCGATGCCGCGCCGGCCGCGTCAAAGATCGTGCCGTGTTCGGGACTGGTCATGGTTAACACAAGCTTTCCGGTTCGGGACCGGACACAACACGATCCGCTCAGGGAATCTGAGCTGCAACATAGTGAACAATCTTCAAAAATTGGTTATGTGAATTGAGCAAGTTTTCGCAGTGCCAGCGCTTCGCGATAGGCGGCGAGCCCGCCGTTCACCATGGTGTCGACGGAAAACTCCGTGCGCACACGTGCCCTGACCTGCTGAGCGACGGAATTGGCGTGGCCCGGGTTGTCGAGCGCGTCCTGGATCGCCGCAACCAGCGCCGCGACGTCGTCGGCGGGAATGAGATGCTCGGAAAACGGCCCAAATATCTCCGGCATGCCGCCTACCTCGGTGGCGATGACCGGAACGCCGGCGGCCGCTGCTTCGAGCACCACATAGGGCAGCGATTCCGCGCGGGACGGAATGACGAGCATGCGTCCCATGGCGAACGCCACCCGGGCCGGCTGGTAGCCGACGAAGCGTACCTCGTCGACAACCCCGCATCGGCGAGCCTGCGCCTTGAGCTTGGCGTCGTCCGGTCCTTCGCCGACGATCGTCGCGGTTACCGGCCGTCCGGACTGTTTGAGGATCGCCAACGCCTCGATCAGGATGTCGATCGCCTTGACCGGCCGCAACTCGCCGATGCACACCAGATCGGTTGCATCGGGCGTGACGGCGACGGGATCGAATTCGCCTTGGCTGACGCCGTTGCGCACGATCCGCACCATGGCGCGCGGCTGGCCGATTTTGGCGCGGAACAGGTTGGCCACGTAGCTGCTTTCGAACAGGAAAAGATCGGTGCGAAAATTCAGCATACGCTCCAGCGAACGATAAAAGCCGCCGCTTAGGGTGCCGGGGCAATACACCAGCGACCCGCCATGAGGCGTGTAGGCCCGGATGGCGCGGCCGACATTCGGCACGAGGCGGATCAGCCCGGCGCCCTTGGCACCATGACCGTGCAGAATATCGGGTCTGAGCATTTCGATTCGCCGCATGACACAGCGCAATGCGGGAATGTCGTGCAGGCTCAGCTCGCGCGGGATCGCGACTCGTTCGTAACCGAGCGCGAGAAGCGGCGTGAGCTCCCGCAACACGGCTTCGGCGCGCGCGCCGCCGGTCGTGCTGTCGATGATGAGTCCGACGCGATGTCCGCGCGCCGCCTGGCCGCGTACCAGATCGATCACGTGACGAAACAGGCCGCCGAGCGGCGCCCGCAGGATATGAAGGATTTTGAGGCTCGTCGGATCGAAGTTCGGCGGCTGCGACTGCGGGTCCGATGCAGCGGCAAGATCGAGCGCCGGGCGGGCGGAACGCAAAACAGCCATGAAGGAATTTCCTAAAGCTCGCTGCAGGTCGTTAAGCCGATTGAGACCTGATGCGGTTAATAAAGCTTCACGGCCGGATTCGGCGCCGCGTCGGAGGCTGCCTTAACCGGATATCAACCTTAATAGTTTGTGCTTGTGGGGCGTGTCGGTTGGGTGTCGGTGCAGTTGCGAGGAGTAGTGAGATGAGTTTTGCGTCGCAGTCGACGCGTGGCAGTGGTCAATTCATCGACTCCGAATTGGACCTGTCGGCGCTCGGCTCTTCCCTTTGGCGGCAGAAGTGGCGAATTCTGCGCCCGGCAATTCTGGTCGGACTGGTCGCCCTCATCACTGTCCAGGTCATCACGCCCCGATATCAGTCGGAATCGCGCGTCATCGTCGAAGGGCGCGATAATATCTTTTTGCGTCCGGACGCCGACAAAGACACGATGGATCGCACCGTCGACCAAGAGGCAGTGACCAGCCAAGCCCAGCTCATTCTGTCGCGCGATCTCGCCAGCCAGGTGATCGAAAAGCTCAAGCTCAACCAGCGCCCGGAATTCGACGCGGCGCTCGGCGGGATTTCGCCGGTCAGGACGGTGCTCGGCCTGCTCGGTATCGTCAGGAATCCGATGAGCATGACGCCGGAAGAGCGCGTCCTCGAAGCTTATTACGACCGGCTGACCGTGTATCCGGTGGACAAATCGCGCGTCATCGTCATCGACTTTCTGTCCGAGGATCCCGAGCTTGCCGCGCAGGTGGCGAACGCCATTGCCGACGGCTATCTGCAACTGTTGCAGAAGGTCAAGCAAGACCAGGTGCAGACCGCCGGCCAGGTGCTGGCCGGCCAGATCGACGTGTTGCGTAAGAAAGTTGTCGCCGCCGAAGCCAAGGTCGAGGCCTACCGCGCAAAATCGAATCTTCTGGTCGGCAACAACAACACCACGCTTTCGGCGCAGCAGCTCGGCGATATGACGGCGCAGCTCTCCGCCGCACGTGCGCAAAAATCAGACGCCGAGTCGAAGTCGAAGCTGATCCGCGATATGATCAAATCCGGCCAGCCGATCGAATCCTCCGACATTCTCAATTCCGAACTGATCCGAAGGCTGTCGGAACAGCGCGTGACGCTGCGCGCCCAGCTTGCGGAGCAATCGTCCACGCTGCTCGACAATCATCCGCGCATCAAGGAATTGAAGGCGCAGATCGCCGACCTCGATCGCCAGATCACGGAAGGTGCGGCGACGATCGCGCGCTCGCTGGACAACGATGCCAAGATCGCAGGCGCCCGCGTCGACTCGCTGACAGCGAGCCTCGATGTGCTCAAGAGCCAGGCCGCCGTGACCAACGAAGACGACGTGCAATTGCGCGAGCTCGAGCGCGACGCCAAATCGCAGCGCGACGTGCTTGAGTCCTATCTCGCCAAATACCGCGAGGCGACGGCGCGCGACACCATCAATTCCGCGCCGGCCGATGCCCGGGTCATTTCACGCGCGGTGGTTTCGAATGTGCCGGCGTATCCGAAAAAACTCCCCGCTGTGCTGATCGCCATCCTCACGACGATGATCATTGCCTCGGGCTTCGTGCTGACCAAGGAGCTTCTGGCTGCGCCGGTCGGTCCGATGCCGGCGCCGGTACGGCAAGCGCCCAACTTCATAGATGAGGCGGCAACGTCCCGCCTTGCCTCCGCGCTGAACGCGTTTCGCAAAAAAGCGCCGCAAGGAGCGGCTTATCAGGTCACCGCGATCGACGATCTCGCCGCCGACTTGCGCCGCAATGGCGCGGCCGGACGCCCGGTGGCTGTATTCGGCGCCGCCCAAGGCATGGATTCGAGCTGGACGGCGCTCAAAATTGCCCGCTCGCTGGCGATGAGCAGCCGTGTGATCCTCCTTGGGCTCGGCTCGGCGGATGCCGCGATCAGGGCTGCGTCGTCCGACCCGTCGGCCAGCGGCCTTGCCGACCTCGCCAGCGGCGCGGCGTCGTTCCGCGACATCATTGCCAAGGACAGGCAGACGAACCTGCACCTGATCTCATCCGGCCACGCGCCCACCGATCGCGGCGCGATTTTGGCGGCGCCGGGCATCGCGACCAGTTTCGAGGCGCTGTCACGAAGCTATGATTACGTCGTCATCGCTGCCGGCGCTATCGTCGGGCCCGAACTCGAGATCATCGGCAGCGTCGCGCCCCACGCGGTGCTGGTCGCCGGTACGATGACGAGCGCTGGCACCGCCGCGGCGCGCGATCGACTCATTGGTGCCGGCTTCCAGGAGGTGACCGTCGCTGTCGAAGGCGGCGCCGCCGATGCGGGACCGACCGCGGCTGCCGCCTGAGCGGCGGGCGTGCCGGCGTTGACCTTGCCAAAGCATTGGCAAAGGATTGTCAACGAAGCCGATTAATGGTGCCCCTTTCGACAACGGATCATCCGTGGCCGGGTTGAGACAGACGATCATTCGCGGCGGACTGGAGTCGCTTTATTTCAGCGGCGCGCACCTGGCGTTAAAACCTTTCGTGGCCGGCGTCGGTGCAATCCTGACACTGCATCACGTTCGCCCGCCGCGCTTCGACCGGTTCCAGCCGAACCGGCTCCTCGAAGTCACGCCGCGCTTTCTCACCCGCGTCGTGAAATATCTGCGCCGCTCGCGCCTCGACCTGGTCAGCCTCGACGAAATGCACCGTCGGCTGACCGAGCGCGATTTCTCGCGACGCTTCGTCTGCCTGACTTTCGACGACGGCTACCGCGATACCTTGCGATGGGCATACCCGATCCTCAAGGACGCCGAGGTGCCGTTCGCGGTCTATGTGCCGACGAGTTTCCCGGACCGGATCGGCGAATTGTGGTGGCTGGCGCTCGAAGCGGCGATCGCGCGCAACGATCACATCGGCCTGCAGATCGACGGCCGCAACCGCACCTTCGATTGCGCCACGGTCGCCGCTAAGCGTTCCCTCTACGACGAGCTTTATTGGTGGCTGCGCGCCCGCACGACGGAAGCCGAGTTGCGCAGCGCCGTCCATAATCTCGCCGCCTGCTATCACGTCGACATCGCGGCATTCTGCAACGAGCTTTGCATGGGTTGGCCCGAACTTGCCGAGCTCGCCGCCGATCCGCTGGTCACCATCGGCGCGCACACGGTGAACCACCCGATGCTGGCGAAGCTGCCGCAGACCGCGGCGCGCTCCGAAATGGATTTGAGCCGCTCGATCATCGAAGCCGGTCTCGGTATCCGGCCGGAGCATCTGTCGTATCCGGTCGGCGACCGCACTTCGGCGGGGCCGCGGGAATTCGAGATCGCCGCCGAGCTCGGATTCAAGACCGCGGTTACGACCCGGCCGGGCGTGTTGTTTGCGGCGCACAGCCGGCACCTGACCGCGCTGCCGCGGATTTCGCTCAACGGCGAATATCAGCGTTTGCGCTACGTGCGTGTCCTGTTGTCGGGCTCGGCGACTGCGATGTGGAGCGGCTTCCGCCGTCTCGACGCAGCCTAGACGCGGCTGGGCCGCGACATCCACGACACGATCGGCATCGCCGGCAGCACCCAGCCGATGCCAGCGATCACGTAATAGGCGATCGACGCCAGCATATTGTCGAAGATGAACGGCGCTTGCGCCAGCGCCATGGCCACCAGCGCCCATGCGCTGACGAGTAGGATCAAGAGAACAGCGCCGATGAATTTGCGCAGGCGGCCCGGCATGGAACTGTCGCGTCGGTTGCGAGGGTAGGGGGCAGCACTATATGGTCCGCGCCGCCAAGACAACTTGGCAATGACAAACGACCGGTCATGCTGGCACGGACCCCGAGCGACGTTCATTCAGGCGCGATCCGGCTGTGGCTTTACGCCGTCGCCGCCCTGGTGCTCGCCATGGTGCTGGTCGGCGGCGCGACGCGGCTGACGGAATCCGGCCTGTCGATCACCGAGTGGCAACCGGTCATGGGCGCGCTGCCGCCGCTCGGCGAGGCGCAGTGGCAGGACGCGTTCGAAAAATACCAGGCCATCCCGCAGTATCACGCGCTCAATCAGGGCATGAGCCTCGATGCGTTCAAGACGATCTATTGGTGGGAATGGACGCATCGCTTCATCGGCCGTCTGATCGGCGTGGTCTTTCTGCTGCCGTTCGTGTGGTTCGTGTGGCGCGGCTGGGTTGGGCCGGGATTGCGCGGGCAGCTATGGTTCATTTTCGGGCTGGGCGCATTGCAGGGCGCGGTTGGCTGGTGGATGGTGACGTCCGGGCTCGCCGATCGCATCGAAGTTTCGCAATATCGTCTTGCCACCCATCTCGTGCTTGCCTGCGCGATCTATGTGGCGATCATCTGGACGGCGCAGCGATTGGGCGGCCGGCCGGCAAAGCCGGTGCCGACGCGCATTCGGGCAGGCGCCTTCGCCCTGCTGGCGCTGGTGCTGGCGCAGATCTATCTCGGCGCGCTGGTCGCCGGCCTTCGCGCCGGCTACGTCTACAACACCTGGCCGCTGATCGACGGTGCGCTGATGCCCGAACCGGGGCGACTTTTCCTCGACACGCCGCTGTGGCGGAACTTCTTCGAGAACACGCTCACCGCGCAGTTCGACCACCGCATGCTGGCTTACGCGATCTTCGCCTGTGCGCTGCTGCACGCTTATGACGTGTCGCGGTCTGTGAAAAGGAGCTGGGCGGTCTCGAGCGCTATGGTGCTCGCCGCCGCGGTGATGCTGCAAGCCGGGCTCGGTATCCTGACGCTGCTCGAACGGGTGCCGGTCACGCTCGCGCTGATGCACCAGGCCATGGCGATGCTGGTGCTGACGGTCGCGACGACGCACGCCGCTTTCGTCGCCGGCCGCGCGTCCCGAACTTATACCGCTCCGCTGCGCGGCTGAACGCCGCCGTCAATCGGCGAGCGCCTGTTCCAGATCGCCGATGATGTCGGCCTTGTCCTCGATGCCGATCGACAGCCGCACTACGTCGGGGCCGGCGCCGGCCTGCACCTTTTGCGCGTCCGTGAGCTGCCGGTGCGTGGTCGAGGCGGGATGGATGATCAGGGAGCGCGTGTCGCCGATATTGGCGAGATGCGAGAACAGCTTCACGTTCGAGACCAGCTTCACCCCCGCCTCGTAGCCGCCCTTGAGTCCAAAGGTGAACACCGCGCCGGCGCCGTTCGGGCAATATTTGGCGGCGAGGTTGTGATAGCGGTCGCCCGGCAGTCCCGGATAGCTCACCCACGCAACCTTCGGATGGTCGCCGAGCCATTGCGAGACCGCTTTGGCGTTGTCGCAATGCTTCTGCATGCGCAGCGGCAGCGTCTCGATGCCGGTGAGGATCAGGAACGAATTGAACGGCGAGATCGCCGCGCCGATATCGCGCAATGCCAGAACGCGGCAGGCGATGGCGAAAGCGAAATTGCCGAAAGTCTCGTGCAGCACGATGCCGTGATATTCCGGCCGCGGCTCGCACAGCATCGGGTAACGCCGCTCGCGCGACCAGTTGAACGTTCCGCCGTCGACGATCAGGCCGCCGATCGAATTGCCGTGGCCGCCGAGAAATTTGGTCAGCGAATGCACGATGATGTCGGCGCCGTGCTCGAAGGGCTTGCACAGATAGGGCGTGGCAAGAGTATTGTCGACGATATAGGGCACACCGGCACGCTTCGCGATCTGCGCCACCGCATCCATGTCGGTGATGACGCCGCCCGGATTGGCGATGGACTCGGTGAAGATCGCTTTGGTTTTCGGACTGACCGCGCGTTCGAACGACGAAATGTCGTCGGGATCCGCCCACACCACGTTCCAGCCGAAATTCTTGAACGCGTGATTGAACTGGTTGATCGAGCCGCCGTAGAGTTTCTTCGACGCCACGAATTCGTCGCCGGGTTGCATGAGGCAATGGAACACCAGCATCTGCGCGGCGTGACCGGATGCCACGGCAAGCCCCGCAGTGCCGCCTTCGAGCGCGGCGACGCGCTCTTCGAGCACTGCGGTCGTCGGATTGCCGATGCGTGTGTAGATGTTGCCGAAGGTTTGCAGGCCGAACAGCGAGGCGGCGTGATCGACGCTTTCGAACACGTAGGACGTGGTCTGATAAATCGGCGTCGCGCGCGCGCCGGTGGTGGGATCGGGCTGCGCGCCGGCGTGGACGGCGAGCGTGGCAAAGCCCGGTATGCGTTCGGTCATCGTCCGATCCTTAAAGCTGAGCAGTCACAGGTTCCGGTTTATAGGACCGGCTAAAGCCGTCACCGTCAAGGCGCGCAAAACCGGCCTGCGTCAAAACGCAACTGCCCCGCTGCCAGATGCGACAACGGCAGAAGCTTATTCTTCCGATCCGGCCGCCGACGTTGCAGTTATTTGAAGTGCTTCAAGGCGGCCCGGCAGGCCGGCGAAATACGGCTGCGATTGACCATCAGGCGATGGGCGACGCGCTCGCGGTCCGGAATGAACTGCCCGCAAACGGTCTGGGCATCCATCATGCAGGCATCCTGGTCCTGCTGCGGGTCGGCCGCCGCAGCGACCGGCGCGAAGGTGAGAAACAGCAATCCGAGCAGTAGCGAGATACGTCCATTCATCGTCAGCCCCTCTGGATGTTTCATTGCCCGCTTTCCTCGCGCTGGACGCGATCGGCAGCCTGGGTCGCGCCGCCCTGCGCGCTGGTGCGATTGAGTGTCATGCGCTGAATGCCGCCCATGGTTGCCTTTCGCGACGACAGGGTGCGCGTATTGACACCCATCCAGGCGATCTCCGAAGACAGTCTGCCGTATTCGATTTTCGGACAGCGGTTCATCACGACTTTCAGGCCGTTGGCTTCGGCGAGCGTTGCCGCCTCGTCGTTACGCACGCCAAGCTGCATCCAGATGACCCGCGGGCGCGGGTTGAGCGCGAGCGCCTCCTGCACGATGCCGAACGCATATTGCGCGCCGCGGAAGATATCGACCATGTCCACCGGCACCGGAATGTCGGAAAGCTTCGCATAGATGCGCTGCCCAAGCATGTCCTTGCCGGCGTGACCGGGGTTGACCGGAATCATGGTGTAACCGCGCTCGAGCAGGTACTTGAACGCGAAGTAGCTCGGCCGGTTCTCCTTTTCCGACGCGCCGACCATGGCGATTGTCTTCACGGTATTGAGAATGCCGCGGATGTAACTGTCGTCGTAGCTGTCGTGGTTCATCGCGCGCGCTTCAGCGGCCTTCCCATGTCGGATCGCGCTTTTCGATGAAGGCCGAAATGCCTTCCTCGGCATCGCGCGCCAGCATGTTCTCGACCATCACTTCCGAGGTGTAGCGGTAGGCCTCGGCGAGCGGCATTTCGATCTGGCGATAGAAGGCTTCCTTGCCGATTTTCACGGTCAGCGGCGACTTTGCGGTGATCTTTTTGGCGAGCTTGATCGCTTCGTCGCGCTCGCTGCCCGGCGCGACGACGCGGTTGACGAGGCCGATGCGCGCGGCGTCGTCCGCCGAAATCATGTCGCCGGTGAGCAGCATTTCCATGGCGGCTTTGCGGGTGACGTTGCGCGACAGCGCCACCATGGGTGTCGAGCAGAACAGGCCGATATTGACGCCCGGCGTTGCGAATTTGGCGGCGTGCGAGGCCACGGCGAGGTCGCAGCTTGCCACCAATTGGCAGCCTGCCGCAGTCGCGGTTGCCTGGACTGCGGCGACGACCGGTTGCGGCAGGGTCACGATCTGCTGCATCACGCCGCTGCACATCGTCATGATGTGTTTGAAATAGGCGCGCCCGCGATCCTCATCACGGCGGCGCGCGTTGAGCTCCTTGAGATCGTGGCCGGCGGAAAAAGCCGGACCGTTCGCAGTCAGCACGACGACGCGCACCGTGCGTTCGTGCGCGATCGCGGTGAACGCCTCGCCGAGCGCCTCGAGCATGGCCTCCGACAGACTGTTACGCGCCGCCGGCCGGTTGAGCGTGAGAATGGCGACACCGGCAACATCCTCGCGTAGAAGGATCAGCGAAGGCGAGGAAGCAGCGGCGGCAGCGGTGGCGCTTTGGACGTTCATCGGTTCATCCGCGTTTATTCGTGCGTTCATTGTAACCGATTTGCGATGTAAAGGATCGAAAAAGGGGAGTGGTGCATGACAGAGATGGCGTCCCCGAAACTGACGCGCAAGGAGTTGGTCGAGTTGCTCGGCGCCGAATTTCCGGAAATGTTCAACGCTAGGAGCGGCTACACTATCGAAAAGGTTTGGCAGGGCGGCTGCATCGTCCGCCGGCATTTTTCACGCAATTCATTGCGTCCGGGCGGCACCTTGTCGGGCGCAACAATGATGGCGCTCGCTGATTTTGCCGTGTACGTCGCCGTCCTCGCCTCGGTCGGCTGGGTGCCGCTCGCCGTGACCACCAATCTTACCATCAACTTTCTCAAAAAGCCCGCGGCACGCGACCTTATCGCCGAGACGCGGCTTATCAAGCTTGGCAAACGGCTGGCGGTCGGCGAGGTCGACATTCGGTCCGACGGCGAGGGTGAGTTGGTGGCGCACGTGACATCCACCTATTCGATCCCAACCCGGTCCGTCTGAAGGTAAAAAAATACCTTCAAATCAAGTCATTGAGAACACTCCGGATTAATATAGGGGATTGACCGTGAGCGGGACCCCCGGCTAGAAGCCTGCACGCGCCGTCGGTTCGATGGCGTCCTCCAGATGGAAGCGGACATGAAAACGTATTCGGCAAAGCCCGCCGAGGTCGACAAGAAATGGGTGATGATCGATGCCGACGGGGTCGTCGTCGGCCGTCTTGCCTCGCTCGTCGCCATGCGGCTGCGCGGCAAGCATAAGCCGACCTACACGCCTCACGTCGACTGCGGCGACAACGTCATCGTCGTCAACGCCGCCAAGGCGGTGCTGACCGGCCGCAAGGTCGAGCAGAAGATCTACTACAAGCACACCGGCTACATCGGCGGCATCAAGGAGCGCACGGCAAAGTCGATCCTGGCCGGACGTTTTCCCGAGCGCATCGTCGAGAAGGCGATCGAACGCATGCTGCCGCGCGGCCCGCTCGGCCGCCAGCAACTCAGCAATCTTCGGGTCTATCCCAACGCGGAACATCCGCATGAAGCGCAGCAGCCGGAAAAAATCGACATCGCGGCCATGAACCGCAAGAATAAGAGGATCGCGTAATGGCTGAGACGATGCAGTCGCTCGACGAACTGTCCACGCTGAAGCCCGCGGCCGCGCCGCAGACCCCGATCTACGTGCAGAAGCTTGACAAGCAGGGCCGCGCCTACGCTACCGGCAAGCGCAAGGATGCCGTCGCGCGCGTCTGGATCAAGCTCGGCGCCGGCAAGATCGTCATCAATACACGGACCGTGGAAACCTATTTTGCCCGGCCGGTCCTGCGCATGCTGATCCAGCAGCCGCTGGTCGCAGCCAACCGCCAGGGTCAATACGACGTGGTGTGCACGGTGTCCGGCGGCGGACTGTCCGGTCAGGCCGGCGCGGTGCGCCACGGCATATCGAAAGCGCTGATCAAGCACGAACCGGAACTGCGCAGCGTGCTTAAGCGCGGCGGCTTCGTGACTCGCGATCCGCGTGTGGTCGAGCGCAAGAAGTACGGCAAGGCCAAGGCCCGCCGCAGCTTCCAGTTCTCCAAGCGATAATTTGCATTCCCCCGCACGGCGGGGCAATGTTCAAAAGAACGCCATCGTGCGGATTTCAATGCTCTCGCGCGGCCGTGCGTGCGGCGGGGTGGTCGGATCGTCGAACGCGGTATGCGCGGTCCAGCGCGCGCGGCCATCCTTTATTGAATCGAACACCTTGAACACATAGGCCTCGTCGCGCCGCATGCGCGGGAACCAGTACCATTGGTGCTTCGGATTGTATTTGATCGCGTAGGTCTGGCCGATACGGCCAGGCGCGCGCCGCTCCGATATAATCATGTCGCTCGGCGACAGCGTCGTCGCGTCCGCCATCGCCAGCGGAAACGTCTCGACCGGATGGCGGATCGGCCGCCACACCTGGATGATGGCAAAACGGCGCTGCAGCAGATCCTCCGCCTCGTCGGGCAGGATGTCGCGGACGCGCTGCGGCGCCGACCATTCGGTATAGTCGTTGTGCACGCGGCGAACGACCTCGCGGATTTGCTTTGCCTCGCGCAGCTCGTCGTCAGCGGTACGCAGCGTGTGATCGAATACCACGACGCGCTTGGCCCCGCTCTCGGCTTTGATCAGCGCTTCCATCTCCGGATAATAGACGCGCTTGATTTCCGCCTCGTCGAAGAAGTCGGCGACTTTGGTGTCATGGCGGACGAAGCGGAAGCCGTTGCGCTCCAGTGCGAAATCCTTGGCCGCCTGCCGGCCATTGTGGATCGTCATGCAGCGCGGGTCGGGCGTGCCGCCCGAACGCGTATCGCTGCCGCCGGGACTGGCGACGATGGTGAAAACCTTGCTGCCGTCGTCGACGATGTAATTAAGCGTCGCCTCGATAGTATCGGGGGCAACGTCAAGTTCAGCCGTTTGCGCCATGGACCACTCCCTGCGTTTCTTCGAATCTAAGCCGTGGCGGCCCTGTCGTGAAGATGCCGCTGGGAGGGTAAGGGCGAGCGGCGAAAACGCGGGTTCCCGCCTCCGGATCGCTTAAATCGCAGAATAAAAATTTACCGGGGGGCAATCGTGCAGCAAATCTGCATCCCTCCGTTAAAGCGGCTTGAAGTTTTTGTGACCTAATCTGCCGCCGTCAGCCGACCGTCGTAGGGTCTCGATCTGAATATTCTCTCGTTCGTCACGGCCTTCCTTGCGCGATTGCCGGACCATCGCGCGCCGCCGCCGGCGCCGCTTCAGGTCCGCGGTATCACCGCAAAATTCCTAACACTGAACATCTTCCTTTAGCGATTTTCATATTCGAATATTAGACCGATGCAATTTTCGGAGATTAATTCCGGTAAACCTTCGGCATGTACCAAACACTCGGCAAAGCCTGAATCGCGAACGGCCGCGCGCGCATCCGTAAAAGCTGTTACGTGCTTTTCCCGATTGAGGGTAGGAGGCTTGAATGTTCGCGCGTCTCGCCGAGGCGTCGTTGTCGCTCGACATCGGAACGCTGTTCGTCATCGCCGTCTGCGTCACCTCTTTGCTTGGCCTGTTCCTGTTGTTTGCATGGATGCAGGACCGCATCAGTGCTCTCGCCTGGTGGGGTACCGCCTATCTGGTTGGCGGCGTCTCTGGCGTGATCTGGCGGCTCGGCGATGCCATCTCGCCGCCGCTGCCGGCAAGCGTTCCGAATATTCTGCTGTTCGTCGCAGTCGGCATGATTTGGAGCGCGGCACGCCTGTTCCACGGCCGTCCGGTGCTGTGGGGCTCGATGTGTCTCGGCGCGGTTGCTTGGCTTGCTTCTAGTTCGTTTCCGGGATTCGCGGCGTCGGCCGGTTCGCGGCTGGTGCTCAGCTCGGTAATCGTCGCTACCTACACGTTCCTCACCGCCGCCGAGTTGTGGCGGGAGCGGCGCAAATCTGTGATCCGGCAATGGCCGGCGGTTTTCGTGCCGATGCTGCATGGCGTGATCTTCCTGTTTCCGGTAGCGCTGGCGGGGCTGTCGCAACCCGGCGGTGGCGTCCTCAGCCTTGGCACCGGGTGGGTCGCGGTCTATGCGATCGAGGTCGTGCTCTACGTCGTCGGGGCGGCTTTTGTCGTGCTGGTGCTGGCCAAGGATCGCACAGTACGGCAATACAAATTGGCGGCCGCGACCGATCCGCTGACCGAAGTCCTCAATCGCCGTGGCTTCTTCGAGGCCTGCGCCGAAATGATGGGCAACCGCAGGCTGACCAAGGCGCCGGTCAGCGTGCTCGCGTTCGATCTCGATCACTTCAAGAAGATCAACGACACGCGCGGGCACCACACCGGCGACGCAACGCTCCGGCTGTTTGCCGTGGTGGTGAAAAAAACCTTACGCGCCGGGGACGTCATCGGCCGGCTGGGCGGCGAGGAATTCATCGCGCTGCTGCCGAGCACTCTGGCCGAGGCAGGTATTGCCGCAGAACGCGTGCGCAGGGCTTTTGAATCGGCAAGCGCGTTGCCGGGCCAGCATGCTGCCGCGACCGTGAGCGTCGGTATCGCGTGCGGCTCGCCGTCGGCCGAGATCGATACGCTGATTGCCCGCGCCGACGCCGCGCTCTATCGGGCCAAGAGCAACGGCCGCAATCGCATCGAGGCCGCCGAAGAAGCGGTCGCCGGAGCGCCCGCGGCCCTCGGCAATCGACCGGAAGAAACGCAGCGGCCGTTGCCGATTTCAGCTCCGAATCTGGCGGTGCCGCTGCTCGGATCGTTGCGATCGGTGCGGCCGGACTCCCTGTGCAATGCCTGAAGGCGTTGTTCGGCAAAGAAAAGGGCGCCGGTGAAGGCGCCCTGAAGTTCGCATTGCACAAGCAATGCTGGGAGGATGCTACGCTTACGACGAGTAATACATTTCGAACTCGACCGGATGCGGCGTGTGCTCGAAGCGGATGACTTCGCTCATTTTCAGGTCGACGTAGCTGTCGATAAAGTCGTCGTCGAACACGCCGCCAGCCATGAGGAAGCCGCGATCCTTGTTGAGCTCCTCGAGCGCCTGACGTAACGAGCCGCACACGGTCGGGATTTTCTTCAGTTCTTTCGGCGGCAGATCGTAGAGATCCTTGTCGATAGCTTCGCCCGGATGGAGCTTGTTCTTGATGCCGTCGAGACCGGCCATCAACATCGCCGAAAATGCGAGATAAGGATTGGCCAGCGGGTCGGGGAAACGCACCTCGACGCGCTTGGCCTTGGGATTGGTCGTATAGGGAATGCGGCATGACGCCGAGCGGTTACGCGCCGAATAGGCGAGCAGCACCGGCGCCTCGAAGCCCGGCACCAGCCGCTTATACGAGTTCGTGGTCGGATTGGTGAAGGCGTTGATCGCCTTGGCGTGCTTGATGATGCCGGCGATGTAGGACAGGCAGGTCTCGGAAAGGTCGGCGTATTTGTTGCCGGCGAACACCGGCTTGCCGCCCTTCCAGATCGACTGATGGCAATGCATCCCCGAGCCGTTGTCGCCGTAGACCGGCTTCGGCATGAACGTCGCGGTCTTGCCGTAGACCTGCGCAACTTGCTGAATGCAGTACTTATAGATGATCAGCCGGTCCGCCATGACCGTGAGCGGCGAGAACTTCAGCCCGAGCTCGTGCTGCGCGGAAGCCACTTCGTGGTGATGCTTCTCGACGACGCAGCCCATGCGCGCCATGGCGGCGAGCATTTCCGAGCGCATGTCCTGCGCGGAATCCTGCGGCGGCACCGGGAAGTAGCCTTTCTTGGTGCCGACGCGATGGCCGAGATTGCCGCCTTCGTAGTCGGTGTCCGAATTGGAAGGCAATTCGACCGAATCAAGCTTGAAGCCGGTGTTGTATGGGTCGGCCTTGTACTTCACGTCGTCGAATACGAAGAACTCGGCTTCGGGTCCGAAGAAAACCGTGTCGCCGACGCCCATCGACTTGACCATGGCCTCGGCTTTCTTGGCGATGCCGCGCGGGTCGCGGTTATAGGGCTCGCCGGTGGTCGGCTCGAGAACGTCGCAAATCAGCGACATCGTGGTTTCGGCAAAAAACGGATCGATGCAGGCGGTCGCCGGGTCCGGCATCAGGCACATGTCGGATTCGTTGATCGCCTTCCAGCCCGCGATCGACGAGCCGTCGAACATCTGGCCTTCGGCGAAGGTGTCCTCTTCGATCATGCTGACGTCAAAGGTGACATGCTGCCACTTGCCGCGAGGATCGGTGAAACGGAAGTCGACGTATTTCACGTCGCTGTCCTTGATCATTTTCATGACATTCTTTGGCGTCGTCATGGAATGCGTACCCTTTCGTGGTGCTAGTGAATTGCTCGTAACGATGGCGCAAGTCCGCTTCCGGCGTATTGCCGTGGGCGGCCGGACCAGGAAGTTAGATAGCGTCCACTCCGGATTCCCCAGTCCTGATCCGGATAGCCTCTTCGATAGTTGAGACGAAAATCTTTCCGTCGCCAATGCGGCCGGTCTGGGCGGCGCGGCGGATCGCCTCGATCGCCTTTTCGACCATGTCGTCGCCAAGCACGATCTCGATTTTCACCTTGGGGAGAAAATCGACCACGTACTCGGCGCCGCGATAAAGTTCCGTGTGTCCCTTCTGCCGGCCGAAGCCCTTGGCTTCGGTGACAGTGATGCCTTGCAGTCCGACTTCCTGCAGCGCCTCCTTCACCTCGTCGAGTTTGAAAGGCTTGATAATCGCCTCGATTTTTTTCATCGCGTTTCGTCTCCCGACTCCAGAGCGTGCGGATTCGTCCTGGAACCGAGACCTGGTTAGCAGGTCCCGTGCCAAGGTATTGGGGGCCTTAAAAGTACAAATAGATCAATGTCTTGTGGTATGATCGCGGTTGCGCTGCGAAGGCCTCGGAATGGCCTTCGCCGATAAAGTGAGCAGGCTGCCTATTATCTAGCCAGCGCCTGCGGTGCAGGGGTGAGAAACCATGAAGTGTGTTGCCGCCGTGCCGCTTTGATTATCCTTCTCACAGCATGAATGAGCTTTTGACCACGGCGGAAATGGCGGCGGCCGACCGGCTTGCGATCGCTGACGGCATCGCCGGCATCGCTCTCATGGAGCAGGCGGGACGTGCCGTGGCAGACGCGGCGGTTGCGTGCCGGTGTGCCGGCAACCGCGTCGTGGTGGTCGCCGGGCCGGGCAATAACGGCGGCGATGGTTTTGTCGCAGCGCGGCTGCTCGCGGGGCGCGGCTACAGCGTTACGGTCTTGCTGTTGGGAGACAGAGCTCGGCTGAAGGGTGATGCGGCCATGGCGGCCGAGCAATGGACCGGAGCGGCGACCGCCGATCCTGAAACTCTGGCCGGCGCCGATATCGTGATCGATGCGTTGTTTGGTGCCGGCCTCGACCGGCCGGTGGAGGGCGCGGCGCGCGCGCTGATCGAGCGCATGAACGCTCTGGGCGTGCCGATTATCGCGGTTGATCTGCCAAGCGGCATCAACGGCACGTCTGGCGCACTGATGGGCGTTGCGGTCAACGCGACGCAGACCGTGACGTTCTTTCGCAAGAAGCCCGGGCATCTGCTGCTGCCCGGCCGGCAGCATTGCGGTGGGCTTTCCGTGGCCGATATCGGCATTCCAGTTTCGGTGCTGGCGGCCATCGCGCCCAAAACTTTCGAGAACACGCCGGCGTTGTGGCGGCGGTGCTTTCCGATGCCGGTGAATGCTGGTCACAAATACGACCGCGGCCATGCCGTGGTGGTGTCGGGACCGGCGTGGTCGACCGGGGCGGCGCGGCTTGCGGCGCGAGGCGCACTGCGGGCCGGGGCAGGGCTTGTGACCATCGCCAGTCCGCGCGAGGCGATCCCGATCAACGCGGCGGCAAGTCTCGCAGTAATGGTCCGGCCGGTCGACGGCGCCGTCGAACTGGCCGCGTTTCTTGCCGACCGCAGGCTCAATGCGCTGGCGATCGGCCCTGGCGTCGGCGTCGCCGAGACCACCTGCGACCTCGTCCTCGCCGGCCTCTCGGGCGCGCGGGCAGTGGTCCTCGACGCCGATGCGATGACGAGTTTTGCCGGCGAGCCGAAGCGTCTTGCCGATGCGGTGCTGGCGAGGTCCGGGCAAAGCACCATTCTGACACCACACGAAGGGGAGTTTTTGCGTTATTTCGGTGCTTTGGACGCAAAAACTAAAGTGGGATCAAAACTGGACCGCGCCCGTTTAGCCGCCCGGCTTTGCGGCGCGGTCGTCGTGCTCAAGGGAGCCGATACCGTGGTCGCGAGCCCCGATGGCCGCGCCACCATCAACGCCAATGCGCCGCCATACCTCGCCACAGCGGGGGCGGGCGACGTACTGAGCGGGATTGCAGCCGGCCTCCTGGCCCAGGGCATGCCGGCCTTTGAAGCCGCCGCTGCCGCGGTCTGGCTCCACGGCGAGGCGGCGGTGGCATTTGGGCCGGGTCTCATTGCCGAGGATTTGCCCGAGCAATTGCCCAAGCTTTACCGGGGGCTATTTTGTTAGTGCCGCGTCTCAACCGCGTGATATAAGCCGCGCCACCGGGCCGCCCTGCGTGTCGCGGGCGTGGCGGAATTGGTAGACGCGCGGGATTTAGGTTCCCGTGACGAAAGTCGTGGGGGTTCGAGCCCCTCCGCCCGCACCA
>Ga0070731_10000103_pt1 | contig 157608 bp, 167 predicted proteins | sample Coa_R1_2_FD_66448 | JGI IMG/M metagenome (GOLD analysis project Ga0070731, IMG submission 66448) | Surface soil microbial communities from Centralia Pennsylvania, which are recovering from an underground coalmine fire - Coalmine... | ecosystem: Environmental > Terrestrial > Soil >... | reverse complement strand
GACACTTCGCCCTTGCTTGACGATCGAGCTTAAGGGTCCGACTGGGCAGAAGCTTGACCTGCCGATCCCTGCTCTCCTGGACAGCGGTGCGGACTCGTCCGTTTTTCCGATCGAACTCGCCGAACTCCTCGGCGTCAGCTTGCCCAAATGCCGCAAAGAAGCATTCGACTCGGCTGATGGGGATGGGACGGAGTTCGTGTGGGACGAACCGCTCACGGCAACGTTCGACGGTCAGACGGTGAAGCTAACCGCCGCTTTCGCTGACACGCCGATCGCGCTACTCGGTCGGGACGACTTCTTCGTCCACTACCTGGTCACGATCAACCAGAGGGACCGCAACTTCATCTTGCAGGCCCAGCCGGGCAAAGGGGAAGAGACGTAAACGTCTTCGGCCCGGACTCAGTCTTTGGCGATGCGGCGTGCGATCAGCGCCACCCCGCGCAGCGTCCGGCGTCGTGAAAGAGCCTTTGCCGTCTCGGACGTAACCGGCTTGCGGGGGAGATCAGGCAGAGCGCGGATCGTCCAATCCGCAGCTTCCTGACCGCTGTCGTTCTGATTCTGGCTGTCGCCGTTCATCGTTGTGTTCATTGTGCCAGTAGACCTTCGCACACGGCCACGACGTTGTCGAAGTCGTCGTGATGGATCAAGGCCGCGAGTTCATCTGCCTTGCCGTCCACCAACAGGTCGATGGACAGACATCCAATGACCCGAGAGTCGGAGTCGCCGTCTTTGCGGAGAGGGACAGCGAGCACGGCTCGGTACTGGCGCGTACGGAAGAACTCGCGGAACCCGAGGCCGAACCGCTCCTCATAGGGGATCGAGCAGAAGGCACGAGCAAGTTCGGTACGAGTTGCTCCGCCCGAGAGTCTGCCAAGACGACCTTCGAGATGCTCGACATTAGCGATCATTGGCGCGTCGTTCGCCCACGCGATTCCGACCGCACCCTTACCCCGCCTCCAAAGAACGTGTGACCGAGTGCGTTGTCCGACGACAAACCCGGCGCGTTGTTCAAGGAACCGGAGCTTCGGCGGTCCAGCGACGGAAAAGACACACACCCCTACCTTCTCCATCGGTAGCCCCAACTCTTCGACGGCGAGCGCCCACATGCCCACGCACGCGTCCGTCAGATCGTCGCGTAGCTTCCTCTTTCCCTCGGCTCGTGCGAACCCATAAACGAGTAGCCCACCCCCGGCAAAGGCGACGATCCCGAGCACATCAGTCGCTGTATGGGCCGCACCGTGCTTCCACAGCCTGCTCGGCCAGTTCTGATCCTCCGCCCAGATCGCGGCACCGTAGAACCCGCCCGCGATTCCCAGCCAAGGAGCAGTAGGTCGCATTACTGCGAGTGCCCAGCGGTGGACTTTCCGAGAGCCACCGATGACTCTCCGCTCGACCCGCATACGAGTCGTCGGCATGTCGCAGTCCCGCATGAGGTGTAACTCTTGTATAACGGCTCGATGGTTTCAACCGCCTTCGTCTTTCCAGTGGGTAAGACTTCGCGGAATCGTGGGTAAGCGCCCGTCCCACTACCGTGCGTGCTGCACGGACAAGCGGCTACAGCGTTTCGCTAGACCCTCCTAGGAGAGATTGGCGAAACGACTCACGGCACGATACGCGCGGTCTCCCAGCCACTACCGCAACTGTCCTTCGGGGACCGCTTCTTCAACTCCGCCAACGCATAGGCCGAGATGTCGATGTCCCGGCCGTTTCCCAGGCCCATCGCGTGCTGGCGGAGATGGGTGTCGTACCAGCCGCGATAGGGCTTCCGGTTGGCCATGGCATGGCGGGCGGCGTTTGCCACCACGTCGGCCATCTGGATGAATGGTAGGAACTCGCTCCGGTGATGCACGGAACCCCCGATGAACCACGATGACCCATGCTTGATGTAAGGCTGCCTGCCCCAAAAACTCTTGTAGAAGCGATGCGCGACGAGATCATGGGCCTCTCTCAGCGAATCGTCCTGGCCGTCGATGACGACCATGGGGAGACGCGGGCGAGGAGGGCGAGGCTTCACGATCAGGGAGGCGTACATCAGCCAGAACCACAGTCGATACGCCTCACGCGGATACTTGGTGTCGAGTCCAACGGAAAGTATGCACACCTCGCGAATGCTGGCGATGTGTTCCAGCGTGTCGCGGTAGAGCAGGCGTCCTGCCGCCTTCGCGCTCCGTGCTTGACCGGTTCGCTCGACGGACGTTTGCGAGGCAAAGTAAGCGGCGTTGCCCTTCCCGGTGAGAAGTTCGAGGGCGTGTAGCTCCGTCTTGCCGGAGTTGCTGCCGAGCTGATGGCGCACAAAGTCCCGCCATCGCCGTTCCGACGCCCTCAGCCATCGCGCCGGAGTCAGGACGCCCGAGACGACCTGTAGGTGGTCCTCGCCGGACTCGTCCAGGAAGGCAACGTAATCCTCATTCCGTAGTGCCATGAGTGCGGAGTCTCTCATGGCAACCGGACTTCAGAAAAGCGTCAGGCCCCACCGAAGCGGGGCCTGACGGCGCCTAGTCCGCTTGCCCTATACCGGGGGCCGACCAAGCGATCCAAACTTTGTGACACCGAATCGTAGGCTCTAAACCACCTACGCTTCATCGCAGAAGCGTAGCTATTTGCAGGGGTTTTGTCAAGGTACTTTGTGACACCCTGCTCGTCGTGTTTGGGAGTGTAGTCGGTGCGTCGGTCGCTTGGCTACTCACCCGTTCGGGGGATTCCCGCAAAATCGGCGAAATTGTCGCAACGAGCGAGCTTGTTCGTCCGATGCCATCGGTAGGTTTTACCTGGAAATCGTATAAAAAGAGCCCCCGCGAAGCGCGAACTTCCGGGGGCGTGACCAGACGAGGTAGAAGCTCGCTTGGCAGTCCCGAAGGTACCACGGCGCTCGGTCGCTACCGAAGTCGCCACCATCCTCAACTCGCCCGAAGTAGCCGCGCTGGTCGCGGAGCTCGACGCGCTCCGCTGGACGGGCCGAAAGGGGTATGGCGCTCGGACGATGCTCGGCGCGTGCCTTGTGAAGGCGCTCTACGCGCTGCCGACGTGGACGCGCGTGGCCGATCTGATCGCGGAGCATCCCGGCCTGGAAGCGGCGCTCGGCGGCGCTCCGTCCCATTGGGCCTGCTACCGCTTCGCCCGTAAGCTCCGCACCGAGCGCGAGCGGATCGCGGATTGCCTCGACGCGCTCGCCGCCTCCCTCCGCGACCACTACCCCGATATGGGAACCGAGGTCGCTATCGACGCGAGCGACATGCCCGCCTACGCGAACGGCCAGCGGTACATCTACAACGGAGGCCCCGAGCGGCAGACCTATTCCGACCCGGACGCCTCGTGGGGACACCGCAGCGCCGTCTCGACGCGCAAGGGCGGCGGCTTCTACGGGTACCGCATCCACGCGGCTGTCTGCACCAAGACCGGCCTGCCGCTCGCGTGGCACGTCGAGACGGCCCGCAGCCACGAATCCAACTACGTCGCCCCGCTACTCGACGCGACCCGCGCTCGTGGCTTCCGGCCAGTGACGTGCGCGATGGACATGGGCTACGACAACGGCCGCGTCTACGCCGAGTGCGCCGACCGTAACGTTATCCCCGTCGTCCCGCTTCGCCGCAACAGCGGCCTCCGCGAGTCCAGCCTGCCCCGCAGCGGCGACGAGTGGAAGCGCCTCTACCGTGGCCGCTCCGCCGTCGAGCGCGAGTTCGGACGCTTGAAGCACCACTACGCGCTCGCGATGCTCCGCGTCCGCGGGATCGAGCGCGTCCGGCTCCACGCCGACCTGACCATCATGGGGCGGCTCGCGCTGGAACTCGCCCGCGCGAGAGGGCAATCGGGGTAGTCACCTACACTTAGGCCCATGGCTAAGGGGTGGTCGAAGCTCCAGGTGTGGCTGGGGACGAACCTCAAGCTCACCGTCGGTGGCCGTGCTGTCTTCACGGCCCTACTTGCTCTCGGCGTTCTGGCAGGCGCGACAGGAACGGGATTCGCGTTCTACAACGTCGAATCCAGCCACGACCCCGAACAGGTGCTCGGACTCCAGATCGCATTCAGCTGGATCGTTGCGGGAATCATCGACGCCGTACTGCTCTCACTTGTGACGGGATTCGACTCCGCGTTCCGCGCCGTGCGCCGTTTCGCCAATCCCTCCTAGCAGTTCGGCTCTAGGAACGCCTTCGCTTGCAACCGGCGAGCCGGTGCAGCGTTAGCTTCCAATGAAGCGTCGTCGTCGCCTTCCAGTGCGCCCCTTCGGGGTCGCCGTCGGACGCCGAGAACGGGCCTGAGCTGGTCTCGCGGGCGGAGGTGTGCGCAGTGATCGTCTTCGCCCGGCAACTCTCGAGTTTCTCGAGGGGAAATGGCGCATACGACGGAACAACGAAGACGCCGCGGGTCGAGTTGTGCCTGGTCAGCAGGAAATCGTTCGCCCCGCCGTCATCTGAGAGCGCCTGACCTTTCTCGTAGTAGTTGAGCCAGCTGTCGCCCGCGAGAGGGCACTGGGGCCGTTGACCGCTCGGATCGTTGTAGTACACCTCGTCGCCGACGCCGTTGACCCCGCTGCCGTCGTAAGGAATCCCGCGCTGATCGTGGTCGAAGCCGAGCTCCACTCCCCCGTTTCTCACGACGTACCTGTAGGGGAACCTTTCAGGAAGCTCGCCGAGGAAGCCGATCCGCTGGGGGCCAATGTTCTTCGCGACGCCGCAGAGGGAGTCGGGACCGCCGACGACGAAGCCCGTGCCGATCAGGCCTTTGCAGTCTCCCGAAGCGGGATCGCCGGTTATCGAACCCTCCCGATCGTCGCGCTGCGAGACCCGGAAGAGACCCGAGTAGACGGAGAAAGCGACCCCTGTGGAAGAGGAGACATCTACGTAGCCCACCTTGCCGCGAAAGATGCCGAGGTCGAGCTGGACGGTGCGATCGGCAGCTCCGCCGGTGCTCGCGAGCTGTTCCTGCTGGCGGCCACTCCCGGTCGCCGAGCATGACGATCCGGGAGTCAGAGTCCACTTGACCGTGTTCGTGCCGGTGAAGTCGACGCGGAACCGGCTGTCGACTTCGAAGCTCTTGGCGGCTGCGCGATCGCTGGATCCGGCAGCCGTCGCGGAGCCACCCAGCAAGACGACGAGAAGGAGCGCAACAAGACCCCAGCGCCACACGGCGCTGTTGTAGCACCTCGGCGTCCGCCGCCAACAAGCCCAGCCTCCGTGCGACACTGATCCCGTGGAAGCGGCACAGGTCAGCCTGCTCCGCTGGCTGCGGCGCCAGCTACGCCAGCCGATCGCCGCGCGCGAGCACCTCGAAGCGGCCGTCGAGAACGACGACCCCGCGGAGGCGCGGCGGCTCCTCGCACGGTTCGAGTTCAGCGACGCGCAGCGCCGCAACGTCGAGCAGTTGCTCGACGCCTGGGAGAAGCCCCGCTAGTAGAAGCCCTCACGCTTGCGGTAACGCTCGGCGCGGGCGTCCTCGTACTCCTCGACGTCGAGCTCCGGATCGGCGGTGGCGCGGAGGATCGCGCCCGAGCTCGGGAGCTCCTCGCGCGAGACGTGCTTTTCGGGGTTCCACAGATCCGAGCGGATCAGCGCCTTCGGGCACTGGGTGTACGCCTCCTCGACGACGACCAGCAAGCCGAGCCGGGGGGCTTTGCCCTCGACCGCGCTCGGCGCGAGCAGCTCGGGGTCGTCGACGATGCGCGCATGGCCGTTGACGCGGAAGGTGTCGCCGATGCCTGGAATGAGGAAGAGCAGCGCGATCCGGTCGTCCTCGAGGAGGTTCGTGAGCGTGTCCGCGAGCTTGTTCCCAGGGCGATCAGGGAGCAGGAGCGTGCGGTCGTCGAGGATCCGGACGAAGCCCGCTGGGTCGCCGCGCGGGGACACGTCGAGCCCGCCGTCGGGCCGGCCGGTGGCGACGACGACGAACGGCGAGCGCTCGACGAACTGCCGCGTGAGCGAGTTGAGTCGGTCGGCGAGCTTCGCCTTCACAAGCTCGTTCGGCTCGCCGAGGATGTCGCGTAGCTCCGCCTGGTTCACCCGAACCTCGGAGGCCGCTTCTCGCGGACGGCGGCGACTCCCTCGCGGACGTCCGGGCCGGTCATGTCGAGGAACTCGAGCGCAAGCGAGGCGTCGAAGATCGGGCCGGCGGTCTTCATCCACTCGTTGAGCGAGAGCTTCGTGTGCCTGAGCGCCGATTGTGAGCCGGCCGCCAGCCGCCGCGCGATCTCGAGCGCGCGATCCTCGAGCTCCTCCTCGGGCACGCAGAGGGAGACCAGGCCGATCCGCTCGGCCTCGACGCCGTCCACCTCCTCGCAGAGCAGCAGGTGGTACTTCGCCTTGGCCATCCCGCAGAGCAGCGGCCAGACGATCGCCGCGTGGTCGCCCGCGGCGACGCCGAGCTTGGTGTGGCCGTCGACGATGCGCGCGTTCGGCGAGGCGAGCGAGATGTCGGCGAGGAGCCCGACGACGAGCCCCGCGCCGACGGCCGGGCCGGTGATCGCGGAGACGATCGGCGTCGGGCAGGCGAGCATGTTGTAGACGAGGTCGCGCGCCTCGTGGAAGACCCGCTGCCGAGTCTCCTCGTCGTCGGCGATGCGAAGCACGAGGTCGAGATCGCCGCCGGAGCTGAACGCGCCGTCGGCGCCGCGCACGAGCACCGCCCGCGTCTCGTCGTCCTCGCCGATCGCGTTCCAGACGCGGGCAAGCTCCCCGTGCTGCGCCTCGCTCACCGCGTTGAGCCGCCCGGGCGCGCGAAGCGTCAGCCGCAGGATCCCGTCCTCGAGCCGCTCGATGTCGAGCGACGGGAACTCCGTGTCGTACGCGTAGGCCACGAGTGAGATCCTACGGTTCCGGTTACGCTCGACCGGAGCGGGCCGGTAGCTCAGTCGGTAGAGCAGCGGACTTTTAATCCGAAGGTCGTAGGTTCGATCCCTACCCGGCCCACTTTCCGCCGGCGACGCGGAGGCACCGTCATCATTTCGGCGTGGCCGACAGCCGCCGAAGCGATCCGCGTCATATTCGCGCCGCGCGACGGGCGGCCTTTCCCGTGGTCCGGGCTCGCCGCCCCGGCCCGGGACGGCATCATCCCGCCTCGGCTGCAGACGTCCGCGAGGCCCTTGCGACCTTCGGCGAAGAGGCCTACTACGGGCTCGAGTCGGTGGAGCTAGTGCCCGCGCCGGCCGCAGGCGGCCGACTCGTGTTCGGCGAGCTCGTCGGGCCGGGTCAGATCCGGCTGTACGACCAGCCCGTCCCTCCGTGGCTGCTTCCATACGCACTCGCGGAGAACGAGCAACAAGAACTGAACAGGGCCGGAGCGGACCTGAGCGAGGACGGCGTCGTTTCCTGGCCCGGCGATTCATTGAGGCGTTTCATGCTGGCCCACGTTCTCACGCATGAGCTCGGCCACCATGTGCTCCAGCACGAGCGCCGGCTGCGCGGCGAACGAGGCGCACGGACGCGCGAGCACGAAGCACGCGCGGAAGTGGTCGCGGCGCGGCTCCGCGAGCTGCTCGCGTGAGTGTCTCGGTCTATGCCGACGAAGTGGAGAACGACGCGAACCTGCGCCGGATCGAGGACGCCGCACATCTCCTGGGAATCACATCCTCGACCTCGATCAACGGCCGGCTGATCGCCATCGAGAATGCGCCCGGCGCGCGCGAGATCTACGGACGCAGACCGCTGCGAGACGACGCGACGATCGCGGTCGGCAACGAGCGCCGCGGCATCTCACGGAGACTCCTCGCGACCGCGGACGAAACCGTCGTCATCCCCACCCAGTCGCGAACGGTCACGACACTCAACGTCGCAGCTGCGGCCGCCGTAGCCGGCTGGTTCCTCCTCCGTGGGTCCGGCCAGCAAGCGACCGCGTCCCGGCCCGAACATCGACGGCCGGCACTGCTCCTTGTCGGAGACGATCACGTAGAGGTCGGATCGAGCCTCCGGTCGGCGTCGGCGTTCGGCTTCCGCGACGTCCTCCTCGAGGATCGCGGCGCCGGGTGGTTTGCCGGCTCCTCCAACGTGCGTCGCGAGGCGCGAGCAGCGGCCCGACGACACAAGAACCCTCTCCGGGTGCATCCCACGACGCTCGCCGAGAGCGCTCGGCGCTACGACGAGCTCGTTGTCGTAACCGCGTCCGGCTCCGGACCTGCGCTTCCCCGCGAACGGCTCACGCGCGGGCTCCGCCAGCTGATCGTCGTCGGAGCCGAACCAGAGGAGGCACTGGCAACCGCACCTGGGCACGTCACCGTCGCATCGCTCGGCCTACAGCCGCTGGAGCACGAGCCACTCCGCCTCACGGCCTCGATCGTGCTGGCCGAGATCGCACGTCAGGTGGGGCGCCGGCGCCCAGTGCCGGGAGCACCACCACGTGCGCCGAGATACGAGAAGGCGATCGAACCCGTGCCCGGCCCCGATGTCCTCCTCGTCGACCCGGCAGACCTCCTCGCGTTCTAACCCCATCCAACTACGATCGCGCCATGTCCTTCACGCAAAGACTTGCGATCGGCTGGATCGTCGACTCGCTTGCGCTCGCTGCGGCGGCGTGGATCTTCAGCGGCGTCTACGGCTCGGCCGCCGCCGTCATCGGCGCCGCGCTCGTCTTCGGGCTCCTCAGCTCGTTCATCCAGCCCGTCCTCAAATTCCTGACCTTCCCCCTTGCGCTCGTTACGTTCGGCGTCGCCTGGTTCTTCGTGGCGATGTTCATCCTCTGGCTCACGAGCGCGATCATCGCCGGCTTCCACATCGAAGGCTTCTGGACGCTCGTCGGCGCGACGATCATCGTCTGGGCCGTCGGAGCCGCCGCGTCGCGCTGGCTCTTCCCGCCGAAGCGGGACAAGAACCGGGCGATCGCCGGACGTTTCACGCGCGCCTGAGCGGAAAGCATCCGGCGAGCACGCGGTCGGCTCCAAAACGGCGCGCGGCGTGCGGGACGCCACTTCGCCGCTGGAGCCGACCGCAGCCGTAGTCTGCTCGCCGATGCGTCTCTTCCTCCTCGTGCGGCACGGCCAGTCGCTCTTCAACATCGACAAGGTCGTCAACGGCGACGCGGCGCTCGATCGCGGGCTCTCGGAACAAGGGATCGAGGAGGCGGCGCGGCTCGGCGGGGAGATCGCCGCCATACCGATCGAGCTCGCGGCCGTCTCGCCGTTCCCGCGCGCGCTGCAGACCGCGAACATCGCGCTCGGTGACCGGCAGGTGCCTCATCTCGTCGACGACGACCTCGGCGACGTCCGGGTCGGCGAGCTCGAGGGAAAGACGCTCGACGAGTACCGCGCCGCGCCGGCGCACGCGAACCGCAAGGAGCGGTTTCCCGGCGGCGAAAGCCTCGACGATGCGGCGCTGCGCTATGCCGCCGCGCTCGAACGGCTCCTCGCGCGCAGCGAGCGGGTGACGCTCGTCGTCTGCCACGAGATCCCGGTGCGTTACATCGCCAACGCCGCCGGTGGTAGCAACGACCTCAACGGTCCGCTCCGCTTCGTCGCGAACGCCACTCCGTATCTGTTCGACGAGGAGTCTCTCAACCGTGCCGTCGAGCGGATCCGCGAGCTCGCGTCCTAGTCAGGCGGCGCGGCGTGCCGTGCGAGCGAGGTCCGTCAGCTGGGCGAGCGCTTGTTCGGCCTCGACGGAGTCGCGATCACGCAGGCTCGCGTGGACGCCGCGGCCGGCTGTGTCCACGTGCACCGTCGCGAGCGTGAAGCGACGCTGGATCGGCCCCTGCACACGCCGCAAGCTCTGCACCTTCTCGAGCGGCACCCACGAAGTGACGCGCCGAAGGCGGCCGCTGCGCGCAGCGACGCACGTCTCCGTCCGCGCCCACGCGAGCTTCCGGTAGCGAAGCGGCGTCTTCCAGCGCGCTCTCCTCGGCGGCGGATCGAGATGACGGGGCCGGTCGGGGACGAGAACGTCGAGCAGCCCCTCGGCGACAGCGCGACTGCCCACAGGGAGAAGCGCGCGCAGCCGGCCGCGCTGCGCCTCCCCTTCGCCCTTCGACCGCTGACGGCCGGCGAGATCGACCTCGAGCCGACACCAGCCGAGCGGCCGCCAGAGCAGCGGCTCGACCAGCCGCACCGCCTGTACTCGCCCGGGCCGGATCGTCTCGGTGGTCAGCGCAATCAGACCGCCGCGGAGATGGAGCCCCTCGTGATCCTCCGACACCGTCAGTCCGTACTCCTGGTTGAAGCGCCGCCAAACAACGGTTATCGACGTGATGATCCAGACGAAGCCACCGCCGACGATGCCGGCGGTCGCGCGCGGCGCGAATACCACGCCGAGGGCGAGCGCGAGGAGGATCAGCTCCGCGTACAGACCGACGTCGCTCGTGAGGATCGACGCGGCGAGCTGCCCGGACCGGACTCTCGCGAGCACGCGCTCATCCGGTGGCGGCGCGTCGACGGGCGCCGCCGCGTCGCGCCGCGCGAGCAACAACAGCCGCGCGCGCAGCGGCACGACCTCTCTCTCCGGGAGGTATGCGAGTCGCGCCGTGGCTCCGGTCGAGCCGCCCATGCGCAGGCGTAACTCGGCGACCCGGAACATCCGCGCGAGGCCGGGCTGGACGATGTCGATCGCCTGAACCTGCGAAAGTGGAAAGCGGAGCGAGCGACGCCGCAGCAGACCCGTCTCGATCCGCAGGTCGTCCCCGTCGATCCGCCACCGCGTCACGAGCCACGAGACAAAGCCGAGCGCAACCGCGACGGCGGCGAGTCCGAACTGCGGGTACGCGTCCGAGAGGCGTCGGCCGAACGCGATCGGCGCGAGGACAATCACGAGCCCGATCGTGAGGCGACCGCCACGAACGATCGGCGAGAGCGGGTGGAGCCGCTGCCAGCCGTCGCCGGTATCGCTCACAGCCCGGCCGCCTGCGCCTCGCCGAGCTGTGCCAGCCGGTCGCGGAGCCGTTCGGCCTCGGCAAGCTCGAGCCCCGGGATCCGCGCGTCGCTCGCCGCCGCCGCCGTGTGCATCTTCACCGTTGCAAGGCCGAACGCCCGCTCGAGCGGCCCGGCGGTGACGTCGATGTACTGCATCCGTCCATACGGGATCACGGACAGCCGGGAGAACATCACACCGCGCCGGACGAGCAAGTCATCGCCTCGCTCCGCGTATGCCCACGACCGGAAGCGGCGCGTCGAGAACCGCTCGAGGACGACGCCGAGCACAAGTGCGGCCGGGATGGTGATCGCCATTGCGAGCGCGAGAAGCCCCGCCGCCACGATCGTCACGCCGAGGACCTCCAGCCTCCGAAGCTTGAGGAGCTTTGGCGAAGGCCCCTTCCACTGCTCGTCGGCCACGACGCCAGTATCGCTGGGGCTACCCGGAGGCGCGCCGACGAAGCCGAGCCGCTAGCGTCCGGACATGGGCGACCTCTCCGAGCTACGGGCCGAGATCGAATCGCTCGACCGGCAGCTGCTCGAGACGCTGAACCGGCGGCTCGAGCTCGTGGCGGCTGTGCGACGCCACAAGGACGAGGCGGGCGAGCGGTGGATCGATCCCGAGCGCGAGGCCGAGCTGCTCCAGACGCTTGTCGCGGCAAACCGGGGCCCGCTGTCGGAGCGCGGCGTGCGGGCGATCTTCTCCGCGATTCTCGACGTGCTCAAGCAGGAAGTCGCGGCAGAGCTTCCGGCGCGGGCCGAGCCCGAGCCTCGTGCCGCGCCACGAGCCGTCGATCGCCTCGGGGTTGTCGGCACCGGGCTGATCGGGACGTCGATCGCGCTCGCGGCTCGGCGGACTGGCGCGGTGTGCCGCGGCTTCGACGCGAACGGGTTGACGCTCGAGCTCGCCGGCGGTTCCTTGGATGCGACCGCCTCGCTCTCCGAAACGGTCGCCGGCGCGGAGTTAGTCGTCGTCGCGGTGCCGGTGGGCGCCGCGCCGGCCGTTGTCGCGGAAGTGCTCGCCGCGGCCGGTCGCGACACCGTCGTGACGGACGTCGCCTCAACGAAGCGTGCCCTTGCGGCGATCGACGATCCCCGCTTCGTCCCCGGCCATCCCATCGCCGGCGGGGCGACGGGCGGCCCGTCGCGCGCCACGGCCGACCTCTTCGACGCCGCGACGTGGTTCCTCACCCCCACGCCTGGGAGCGCGCCCGAGAGCGTCGCCCTCGTCGAGCGCTTCGTCGTCTCGCTCGGCGCGCGCCCCGTCCGCACCGACGCCGACGCGCACGACCGGATGCTCGCGCTCACAAGCCACCTCCCCCATGCGATCGCGAACGCCCTCATGCTCGCCGCTGCGCAGGACGAGACCGCGCTCGCGCATGCAGGCGCCTCGTTCCGGGAGATGACGCGTGTCGCCGGCGCGAACCCGCCGCTCTGGACCGACATCCTCCTCGAGAACCGCGACGAGCTCGACGCCGCCCTCGCGGCTTTCCGCGCCTCGCTCGACGCCCTCGCCGTCGCGGATCGTGACGAGCTCGCGGAGTCGATCGCGGCCGCGGCGACCGCGCGCGAGCGGCTCGAGTCGTTCGCCTACAAGACCGAGTCGGCGCAGCTAAACCGGATCCGCGTCCGCGTCCCGGACCGCCCGGGCGTGCTCGCCCGCATTACGCAGATCCTCGGGGCGGCGCAGATCAACATCGAGGACTTCGAGCTCCGCCACGTCTCCCCGGAGTACGGCGGCGTGCTCGTCATCCTCGTCGCAGGAGCCGACAACGCCGCCAGGGCGCGCGAGCTGCTCCGGCGCGAAGGACTCGCCGCAGCCTGAGGGATGTGACAAATCCGGCAACGGCGACGTATTCTCTCCTGATATGAGTCGGGTCCTTGTAGCGGTGGTCGTGTTCATGGGTCTTACCGCCCTCACCGCCCCCGCGGGCGCGCTCGCTGCGAATGGGCCGACCGGCGCCGTTGGAACGACTGGAGCCACCGGCCCCACGGGCGGGACTGGCCCCACCGGCGGGACCGGCCCGACCGGCGGCGTCGGTCCGACCGGCGTTACGTTCGGCCCCGGCCCAACCCCGGCACCTGGCCCGACCGGCGGTGTCGGCCCGACGGGCGTCATCGAATACAGCCTCGCCGCCGGGGCCGTCTCGGCGACGAGCGCCCCAACCGGCCAGAAACACGACGAGCGCGAACTCGTCGCGTATACGGATGCACGAGCACGAACGATCCACCCGCCGGCGGCCGTCACCAAAGAAGCGGCTCTCATTTCGCCGTACGTGATCGCCGCGGCCTCGTCGGAAGGGGTCCCCGCAGGGGTCGCGTGGTGGTGGTACGCGATCGCCGCGATGACGGCTCTCGCGCTCGTCGCCGCCGCCCCGACAGCGATCCGCCGCCGCGCAGACCGCTAGACGGCCGCGTCGAGCGCGTCGAGGCCGGCCTCGGCCTCGGCGATGCAACGGTCGAACTCGCCGAACGCGAGCGCCCACGTCTCCGGATCGCGGAGATCGACGCCGACCGGCTCGAGCAGGTCCTGCGGCGAGCGCGACGCGCCGTTCCCGAGCAGCTCGAGCCACGCCGGGACGAACGCCTCGCGATCCTCGCGATACCGGGCGAGCAGCGAGAACGCAACGAGGTGCGCGAACGCGTACGCATACGTGTAGAAGCGGACGTGGATGAAATGCGGGATGTACGACCAGCCGAGCTTGTAGCCGTCCGGCAGGTCGATCGCGTCGGCGTAGTAGCGCGCGTTCTCCTCGATCCAGACACCGGAGAGCCGATCGCCGGTCAGCGCCTTGCCCTCGCCGCGGATCCCGTACGCGCGCTGCTCGAACTTCGACATCATCGTCTGGCGGAAGATCGAAGCCATCGCGCTCTCGGCTCGGTCGGCAAGGAGCATCGCGCGCGTCGACGGGTCGTCCTCCTGCTCGATCAGGCGCTCGACCACGAGGAGCTGCGTAAAGGTCGACGGCACCTCCGCCACGGCGAGACCGGTGTGGTACGCGCGGTACGGCTGGCGCTCGAGCGCGAGCGCCCCGTGTACGACATGGCCGAACTCGTGCGCAAGCGTGATCACGTCGCGCAGCTGGTCGGTGTAGTTCATGAGGACGTACGGGAGGACGGTCTTCGAGATCGAGCTGCAGTACGCGCCGCCGACCTTCCCCGCGCGCGGCTCGGCGTCGACGTGTCCGCGATCGATGCACGTGAGGAAGATCTCGCTCAGCCGCGGGGCGAAGTCCCGCAGCGTGTCGTCGACGAGGTTCACCGCCTCGTCCCACTCGACGCGGCGATCGGTGCCGACCGGCGCGTACTGGTCTCCGAGATGGAGCTTGTCGAGCCCGAGCACCGACGCCTTGCGGACGAACCACCGGCGCGCGAGCGGGTAGTTCTCCTCGACGGCGTCGATCATCGCGTCGACGACCGAGCCTTCGAGCTCGTTCGCGCGGTTCGTCGGCAGCATCGGTTCGGGCACGCCACGGAGCCGGTCGACCGAGAGCCGGTCGCCGACGATCGCGTCGTAACACGCGGCCTGCACATCGGACACCGTCGCGAGCGCCTCGTAGAGCGTGTCGAGCGCGGCGAGGCGGATCTCGCGCTCGGGATGGTGAACGTACGAAAGGAGGCGGTCGATCGTGTGCGGCTCGGAACCATCGCCGGCGTCGAAGTCGACGGTCAGCGTCGCGAGCTCGCGGCCGTGGAGGGACTCCCACGCGGAGATCGCCGGCCGCCGCGCGTTGAGCGCCTGCTCCTCGCCCTCCGGCAGGACGTAGGGCTTCTCCTCGCGCGCGACCCTGAGGCGGTGCGCGTACGGCTCGAGCTCTGACGCCGCGAGGAGCTCGTCGGCCGCGCCGTCGTCGAGGTCGAGCCACTCGAGATCGACGAAGAGGAGGAGGCTCTCGAGGTCGGCGAGGCGGTCGCGGGCGAGGGTTGCGAGGTCGTTCGCCTCTGCGTCGGCCGCCTCGGTGTGCTCGCGCGCGGTCGCGTAGAAGCGCGCGCGGGCGATGTCCTCGTAGAGCGCGTCGACCTCGGAAAGAAGCGTGAACAGCTCCGCGGGGCCGGCCGAGCCGACTGTCCCCCGACGGCGCTCGGCAAAGTCGCGGGCGCGCGCGAGGAGGTCGTCCCACGCAGCACGCGCGGCGTCTGCGTCAGGGAGGAGATCGTCGAGATTCCAGCGGATGCCGGACGCGCTGAGGGAGGAGCTCACAGCCACAGACCCGTGAGCGTACAGGGTCGAAGAGGCACTGCGATACTGGAGGTGATGCCTCTCCGCTCGCTCGTCTGGAGTGCCGCGCTCGTCGTCGGCATCGGAGCCGGAGTCGGGATAGCCGCCGCGAGGCAGCCCGAGAGCGAGACGACGCCGACCATCCCGATGGCCCCGCACGTCGCGAACCCGCGGCTCGATCCAGGCACGCCGCTCAACACCGTCGCGCCCGGCTTCACGCTCACGGACCAGTTCGGACGGAAGGTCTCGCTCAACGCGCTCCGCGGCAAGGTCGTCGTCCTCAGCTTCAACGATCCGAAGTGCACGACGATCTGCCCGCTGACGACGACCGCGATGCTCGAGGCGAAGAAGCTCCTCGGCCCGGCCGCCGCGGATGTCCAGCTGCTCGGCGTCGGTGCGAACCCCGAAGCGACGCAGGTCAAGTGGGTCCGGGCCTACTCGCAGGTGCACGGGATGCTGCACAAGTGGCTGTTCCTTACGAGCTCGCTGCCACGGCTCACGCGCGTCTGGAAGTCGTACGGGATCGCCGCCCAGGTCGTGCAGGGGATGATCGACCACACGCCGGCGACGTACGTCATCGACCCGCGAGGCCGCGAGACGCGGCTGTTTATCTCCGAGATGTCCTACTCGAGCGTGCCGCAGCTCGCCGTGGTGCTGGCGCGCGGCATCGCGGCCGCCCTGCCCGGCCACCCGCGCGTGCGCGACACGGTGTCGCTCGCCGCGATTCCTCCGCTCGGCCCGCGCAAGGTCGTCTCCCTCCCTCGCGCCGGTGGCGGAACGGTCCAGCTCGGCCCGGGGAACGACCCGCAGCTCCTCCTCTTCTTCAACACGTGGGAGCGGGAGATCTCGGACCTTCCCGCCGACCTCGAACACCTGGATCGCTACGCCGCGATCAACACCGAGATGATCCCGCCGGGCGCCGAGGTTCCCCCTCTCGTCGCCATCGACGAGGCCGACGTCGAGGCGTCACCGAGCTCGCTGCCGACGTTCCTTCATGGGTTACCGCACTCGCTTGGTTATCCGGTCGGGATCGACAGGACCGGCCGCGTCGCCGACGGGTACGGCGTGCAGGACTCGCCGTGGCTGACGCTCGTCTCGAGCTCCGGAAAGATCCTCTGGAGCTACGACGTCGCGGTGAACGGATGGCCGCGCGCAGCGTGGCTCGTCAGTCGCGTGCACGCCGCGCTGGCGCAGGCGCGGGGATGAGCGCGGGCCGCGCCACGCGCCAAACGGTCGCGAGCGCCACGCTCCCAATCGCCACGAGGTAGAGCACCCGTAGCCAGCCGGCGCCTGCGTCGGTGCCGGCGCCGATCCCGTGCGCGGTCGAAGCGATCCAGACGCCGAACGTGAGGTAATGGACGCGGCGCCACCGCACATGGCCGAGCCGCTTTCGGAAAAGGTTCGAGACCGCGACGGCGAGAAGTAGCTCGAGCGCGACCGTCCCGAGCGCGAGCCAGAACGGACGGTACGACGACGCGCCCGGCACGAGGAGGGTCGCCACCGAGACGTGCGCGTACCGGTCCAGAAGCAGCGCCACGACGTGGGTCGCGATGAACGCGCCGGTGAGGAGCGAGACGAAACGGTGGACGTCCGTCACGGCGAAGGCAGGCCACCGCGGCAAGCGGGCGCGCCCCGCGAGGAGCACCCCGAGGAGCACGCTCGACGTGAGCAGCGCATACGCGACCACGCCCGCGGCACGGGCCGTATACCAGTCGATTCCGCTCACGAAGTCGCAGTCGCGAGCGGCGGGATCCCGCCCGACGGTGGCCCAATCGAGCCGCCGCCGAGCGAGGAACCGCGCTGCCGGCCGTTGGAGGAAGGAGTGCTCCCAGACTGCGATCCGGTGTGTGTCGACGGTGAGGTCGCGGTCGCGGGATGCCCGTGCCGGACGAGAGCGAGAGAAACCGCGAATGCAGTTGCGGCGGCTACCGCCACCCCCCGTTTCGCGACCTGGGCGCGCCTGCGTCCTGCTTCGACTCTCGTCCGCTCGGGCACCTCTCCATTGAGCCGGTCGACCATGAGCCGAGCGTTAAATGGGCCGAAGAAGCCCCTAAGAGAAGGATTCTGTTAAACCTGCCGATTACTGCACAAAGGTGCAGAGTTATCCCCCAAGAGGGGTATAGCCGGTGTTCGAAACCCCTGCTTCGCTGGGAGGAGTCCACGCCGACAAGCGAGCGGCCGCCGGGTAATCGGCCGCGTCCCCATCGACGGGAGTCCTTCCAGTTTCCAATGCGGCCACTCCGCCTTCTCATACTGCTGCTCGTACTCGCCACCGCTCTGCTCGTGGCACTCATCCGGCCTCTGCCGGGCCTCGCGCGCGACACGGTCGTCGCGACGAAGAGGCACTCGTTCAGACACCGTCATCGGCGCCGGCACCACCACGTTTGGGTGAACCCGCTCGGTGTGCGGGTCGTGAACTACGCCAGGCGGTTCCGGGGAGTTCCGTACACATGGGGCGGCTCGTCTCCTCGCTCCGGCTTCGACTGCTCTGGCTTCGTGCGCTTCGTGTACAGCCACTTCGGAGTCTCGCTGCCGCACTCGAGCTACGGCGACATGTCGCGCGGCCGGGCCGTCCTGCGGAGGGACCTCAAGCCAGGCGATCTCGTCTTCTTCGCCGACGGTAGCCATGTCGGAATCTACGTCGGCAGCCACCGGGTGATCGACGCGCCGCACAGTGGAGCCGTCGTCCACATCTCGACGATGACCGACTGGTACTCATACGCGTACGACGGTGCGCGTCGTCTCGTGAACGCGGCCTAGCCCGCAAGCAGCGGCGCGGCGCACTCTCCGAGCAGGCGGTACCCCTCGACAGACGGATGGTCGCCGTCGTCGCTCCAATCGAATCCCGCACGCGCGAGCGTGTCGTGGAAGGGGAGATGCGTGACGCCGGCGATCGCGTGAATGAGCTCGTTGAGGCGCGCGATCTCGCCGGCTGCGCGCGCATCGCCGGCCGGCCATGGAAGAACGTCAGGCACGGCGACCGCGAGGCCCGCCTCCCTCCCACGCTCGACCATCGCTTCGAGATTCCGTGCCGCCTCCTCGACCGGGCGCTGCTGGGCGATGTCGTTGATTCCGCCCTGGACGACGAGGAGGTCGGCCGCGCCGAGGACGAGCTCGAGACGACGCGCGATCTGATCCGTCCGTTCGCCGTAGACCGCGGACGTCCGGAACTCGAGCCTCGGGTCGGACTCTGTCATCCCCTGGGCCGCCCACCACTGCCACTGGCTCCGTTCGTCGGGAGTCGCGATGCGGGTCCGGACGGCCGGATCCGGATCCCGGAGCGGCGATCCCGCGGAGATCGAGTCCCCGACGACCGCGACGCGCGGCATCGACTACTCGCCGCGCGGCGCGAGCTCGACGACGAGATCGCACTGGAGCGCGTCGGCGATGCGGAGCAGCGTGTCGATCCGCGGCGGCCGGCCGCCACGCTCGAGGCGCGCGATGGCGGACTGCGTCGTCCCGCACCGCTCGGCGAGCTCGCGCTGGGAGAGGCCCATCGCGTTGCGGCGCTCGGCCACGCGATCGGCGATCTGGGCGAAGAACCAGCCCTTGTCCCGCGTCGCGATCCGCTCGTGGAGCCTCTCGACCGGGCCTTTGGCCGGCTCACGGGTCTTGGGAGCCATCGCGGGAATGCTATGCGGGAAACACCGGATCGCCTACTCGAACCCGCCCCGGCTCGACGACATCGCAGTAGACGCCGAAGGGAAGCGGCTCGGTGAGGCCGTCGCGGCGGTATCCCGCAAGCGTGTCCAGCGTCGGGAAAGCGTGCTCGCCGGTGTCGGGATTCTTCGTCGTGACGACGCAGCGGCCGACGTCGCCGAGCGGCGCGACGACCGCACCTCCGACCTGGACGCGGCCGCCGATCCATGAATCCTCCTCGTGCTCGCCGACGCCGTCGATCTCGAAGAGCATGCGGAACTGGCGCCCGTCGGGCGGCTCCGCGGCACCCGCCTCGGCGCGCATGCGCTCGAGGGACGCCTGCGAGACGATCGACGCCCAGCCGCCGCGATCCGCGCCCCGGTCGACCGCGCCGCGCTCCGACCAGAGCAACGTCAGCGGTTCGCCTGCGAGCTCGGAGATCGCCTCCTGCCAGGGCCCGCCGACGCGCCTGGACGGATGCGGCACGCCGTAGAGCGTCGCCTCGAAAGGCTCGCCCGGCTCGACGACGCCGTCGATGCGCTCGCCACCCGGCAGATCGAACGACAACTGCCGCGTCGCCTCGTCCCAGTCCGGCCTGATCTGCATCAGCTGCGGGAAGCGCTTGCCGTTCGCAAGCCGACCCTCGCCGTCGAGAAGCCAGAAGCGCCGATCACCGACGACGCCCGCCTGAGTGAGCTCGATCTCCTCCGGATGGACGAGATGGAGCGCCTTCACCGGGGCGATCGAGATCCGGACGACGGTGCCTGCCATCGCCCGAGACGCTAGCTACGACGGCTCGTGGATGTCCACGACGTCTCCCCCGCGCCGCAGACCGCTGCCGTCGACCTCGAAGATCCAGAAGTTCCGGCCGGTGACGTGGACGGCGACGTTGTAGACCGGAGTCTCGCCGATCCGCCCTTCGAACGAGCCCGCGTGGGCGTGGCCGTGAAGGACGAGGTCGGCGCCGTTCTCCGCGATGGGCGTCGCGAGGCGATCGCAGCCGAGGAACGTGCGGATCCCGGCCGGCTCGCCCTCGAGTGTGTCGGCGACCGGCGCGTAGTGGAGAAGCACGACGCGGATGTCGCAGTGGACGACGGCCTGCAGGCCGCTCGCGATCGCCTCGGCCTCGGCGGTCGTCTCCGCGTAGACGCGGCGCAGGAGCGGCTCGCCGAAGTCGGGAAGCGCCGAGCCGGGGAAGCCTCCGACGAAGCCTTTCGTCCCGACGATCCCGAGCTCGAGCTCGTCGATGCAGCACGTGGCGACCTCGCGGTCGAGGACGCGCACGTGTGCGGCCGCAAGCACCGCCGTCAGCTCGTCGACGCGCTCGGAGTGGTGGTCGTGGTTCCCGAGCACCGCGAAGACGGGAACGTCGACGCGACGGCACGCGGCCGCGAGCACCTCCGCCTGCTCCGGTTCGCCGCGCGTCGTGAGATCGCCGGCGAGCAGGACGACGTCGGCCTTGCCCGCGAGGTCGGCGAAGGCGCTCTCGAGGCGCTCGGCACTCGCCTCGGAGGCGTGGACGTCGGCAGCGGCAGCGATCCGGATCACACCGCCAATGTTGCTGAAACGGGCAAAACGGAAACGACCCGCGGATGCCGGAGCCGACCTTCGAGGAGTTGATCGACGCGATGAGGGCCGCCGTCGGGATTCTGCAGAGCGCCCAAGTCCCGTTCGTCCTCGGCGGTGGCCTGTCGGCGTGGGCGCGCGGCGGGCCGCGTAGCGAGCACGACGTCGATTTCCTCGTACGAATCGAGGATGTGGACGTCGCGCTCGATGCATTCCAGGCTGCGGGCTGGGAGACCGAGAGACCGCCGGAGGGCTGGCTCGTGAAGGCGTGGCATCCGAACGGCTCGCTCGTCGACCTGATCTACAACCCCGCGAGCGGGCCGGTCACCGACGAGCTCATCGAGCGGGCGCTGCTCGCCGAGGTGATGGCCGTGCTCGTCCACGTCTCGACGCTCGAGGACGTCATGGTCTCGAAGCTCATGGCGATCACCGAGCAGGAGCCGAACTTCGGCCGTGTCCTCGAGTGGGCGCGCGCGCTGCGCGAGCAGATCGACTGGGACGAGGTGCGAGCGCGGACGGAGGCGTCGCCGTTCGCCCGCGCCTTCTTCACACTCGTCGAGGGGCTCGGCGTCGTCGAGAGCTAGGCCGTCGCGACGGTCGTGCGCATGACGCAGTTCCGCTGGCCTTTCGGCCGGAGGTAGTCGAAGCCCACGCGCTCGAAGACCGTGCGTGTGCTGTCGTACAGCACCGACACCTTCTTGCCTTCAGTGTCATGCGGATATCCCTCCACGACGCCGCCGCCGGCCGCAGCGATGAGGTCGAGCGCGCCGCGCAGCGCGATCTCGGTCACACCCTTTCGCCGGTAGCGCTTGTCGACGAAGATGCACGTGATCCGGTAGTCGGGCTGCCGGTCCGTCTCCTCGTCGTACTGCTTGCGGTGGTAGATGTTCGGGAGCTCCGCAGGCGGACCGAACTGCGCCCACGCCACAGCCTCGTCGCCGTCGAAGACGAGGGCGGCGTGGGCGCGTCCCTCCTCGACGAGCCGTTTCTTCAGCGCGCGGTTGTCCTCGGCGTCGAACGTCTTCTCGGAATGCATCGTGTGGAAATACGTGCACCAGCATCCGCCGAAGACCCCGTTGTACCGCTCCATCATCGCCGCGAAGGCATCCCACGTATCCGGCGCGAGCGCCTTCACGACGTAGTCGGCCATCAGAAGAAAAAGCTCGACCAGGCGCTCCACCAGTCGTCCGCGCGGACGACGAGCGAGCACGGGCCGGTGACCTCCACGCCCTTGCGGTTCCGGTACTCCTGCAGCCGGTCCGGCGACGTGAACTCGATCGCGATCTCCGACGGACGGCCGGGGTCATACGGCTCGACAGCGGAGAGATCGGAGAGCGCCTTCTTCGCGCCCTCCTCGATCAGCTCTCGCGCCTGCTGCGGCGTCTTCATCCGGGCGCTGAACCGGCCGAGACCCTCCTTCACCTCGACCGTCGTCAAGCCGTCGCCGAGGAGCTCGCGTCCCTCGCGACAGACCGCGCGGTCGCCGGTGACGAGAACGACCGGAGCTCCCCAGTGGCCGCAGAGCGCCGCGTTGATCCCTGTCTCGCCGACGAGCGTCCCGTTGAAGCGGAGGCTCTGCCACGCCTGTCCGGAAACGGTGTGGGAGAGAACACCATCGGGCGTGCCTGCCATGGCGTGCATGCCGACAAGAAGCGCCGCGTCGCAGCCCGACTCGAGGAAGCCCGTGTACTCCGTCCACGCCTCCTGCACGACGTACTCGCACGCGGGGTCGAGAAGGTCATGTACGAGCGAGTTGAAGCTGTGCGGGCCGCCGGCACCGTGGTTGTCCATGACGACGATCTCGGTCGCGCCCGCCGCCTTCGCGCCGCGGACGGCGGCGTTGATCTCCTCCGTGTAGAGGATGCGACCCTCCTCCCACAGCTTGTCGCCGCCCGCGCACTGCTGCCACTTGACGATGCCGGCGACGCCTTCCATGTCGCTGATGATGTGGACGCGCATCAGGTCAGCGTGAGCCTTCGATGAAGTGAGTCTTCACGACGCGAGAGTCGCCGTTGCGATCCGTGACCGTCCACGTTGCCGTATAGCGCCCCGGGCCAAGTGCCTTGACCTTGGCACCCCCACGCGTGTCGACGTTCGCAGCGGAAGCCACCACGCGTGTGCCGCCGACCGGGACGATCGCCAGTGAGATCGTCGGATGTCCGCTGCTCGCACGGGCGAGTGCCGTGAACGCGCCGACCACCGTCTCGCCGTTCAGCGGTGAGGTGCTCGTAACGTCTGCGATCTCCGTCAGCGTCGTGCCACCGCTGCGCTCGTCGGTCTGACCAATCGTGCGCACCAGCAGCCCGGCGGCGCTCCCGTCTCGTGGGCAGATGACGCCCGTCAGGGCCGAGCCTCCGGCGACGTTTGTCGGCTCGCCGGCCGCAGCACTCGTCGGCGGCGTCCTCAACGGCCCGCCCCAGTACTCGAGCGGCGAGCACGAGCCGCTCGCGACAGTCCGAGCGCTCCCGACGAGGTGCACCCGTAGGTTCGCGACGTGAAGCCTCGTCAACGTGCGGGAGGATGAGTTGGAGAGCACGATCACGTCGCGACGCTTCACCGACATGGCCACGCTTACGACGCCGCTGTCGCTCGCGGGCCGTGTCACCGTCTCGGATCCGTCCTTCAGCGTGTACGTCGCGGTCGGCACGAGGCCGGAGCACCGGACGCGCTCGGTGCCGAGATTCGCGGTACAGGTCGGGAAGCCGGTGCTGTAGAAGAGGCCGTTGTCGATCGCGCCGACCGAGTCGGGCTCGCCGACCGGGACGGTCATGTCGACCAGTCCACCCGCGCCGTTCGGCACGCCGGCATCCGGCGGCGCGAAGGCGCGGTTGTCGTTCGTGCTGTACCTGACCGCCTGCCCGGCCGTGACCTGCGCCGGCAGCGGCGTGTCTGCGACATCGCTCGCCGTCCCGCAGAAGTCGGTCGGAGATTCGGTGCCGGCCACGCCGGAGATCGTGTAGCTCTCGACGCCGGTCTGGAAGCACGGTCCGATCGAGAGCGAGGGACCTCCCGTTGCCGGATCGTCATTCGTGAGGGCAAAGCCCTGGTCGAGCCAGGTCCAGCCCGTCCAGCCCGACTCGTTGAATGAGTCGCCGCCGTTACCGGTCAGGATCTCCTGGTGCAGCGGGGTCGGCGCCCCTGCGCCGGAGTAGTCGACATCGATCTCGTCTCGATCGTCACCGACGGCGTGCGTGAGCTTGACCCTCCAGTTGCCGAGAGCGTCGGTCGTGCCGCTGGCGTGCGCTACCTGGGTCGCTGCTGAGCCTCGGAGCAGGCTCACCGCCACTCCGACTCCCGCAGCCGCATGACCGATGTTGCCGGTCACGATGTCGCTGAACTGCGTCAGATTGACCTGCGGAAGCGGCAGGCCCGTGCTCGTGCTAGTCGTCCCCTGGACACAGTTCTGACTCGGGTTGCCCTGTCCGCCGTCGTTCGACCAGACCTCTTGCGTGAGGTACTCGTCGCCGTTTATCACCTGGTTGTAGGGAGAGCCGTCGAGCGCGAAGCCGAGCGGCGTCCCGATCTGCGGCCCGTCCTCGCACTTGTCTCCGACCTCGTAGCCGTTCGGGTCGACCCAGCCGACGCCGGTCGGGTCGGTCATGGCCTCGTTCGTCTCGTGCGCGGCGATGTCGACCGTCACTTCGGCGTCGGGATTGCCCTCTGGGTCGTTCCCGGCCAGGTAGACCCCTTCCGTCTCGACCGCCGGGTCGCCGGTGTAGGCGTAGATCGTCAGGCCGTCGCCGTTGATGTTCGAGTCCGAGTGATAGCCGCCGTAGGCGTTCGTCTCGCACACGCCAGGCACGATGCACTCGTCGACGTCTGGCGGGGTGAAGACGTACCACAGGTTCGTGAGCCCTCGGCCATTGCCGTGGATCGCAGCCTCGTGGTCGACCTCCGCCTGTAGCTGGCCGTCGAGGATGCACGCCTTCGTGTCCTGCGGGGAGGCGCACTGCTGGGTTGGATAGGGGTCGGTGTCGTCGATCACGTCCGCCCCGGCCGAGAAGTCGATCGCGTAGTCGCCGGCGCTCACCACTCCCGTGCTCGACTGCGACCCGAATTGCGTGAGGGTCGAGAAGACGTTGCACTCGGCATTCGGCGTCGTGCAGTCGCTCGGGCTCGCCGGCCCGGAGTCGGCGGCGACGTCGGTGAAGTACTGCGCGAGCAGCGCCTCGTAACCCGGAGCTCCTCCGCCCGGAGAACCCGAGAATGCGTAGCCCGGCGGCGCCCAGAAGATGAGATGCACGGTCACGCCGTGGTTCATGACGCTGCCTCCGTGATACGTGACCGGGACGATGGCCCCGGGGCCTGATGCGAGCTGCCTGCCGGCCGGCGGCGCGAGTCCGAGGGCGTTGCCGACGCGCGGCCGAAACGGCGTGGCGCTGCCGTTTGCCGCAGCGGTCGTCGCGACGACCGCGAGTGCGATCCCGGTTGCGATGGCGACCTTCCTGATCATCGACTCCTCCAACTGACGAGTAGGCGGATAGGACGGGGACGATAACGTCATCGGTGTGGAAACCGGCCTGGCAGGTAAGCGCGTGCTCGTCACCGGCGGCGCCGGCGGGATCGGCTCGGCTTGCGTTCGTGCGTTCGCGGCGGAAGGCGCGGCGGTCGTCATCCACTACAACACGAGCCGCGAGCGGGCGGAGGATCTCGCAGCCGAGGTCGGCGGCGTCGCGGTGCAGGCGGATCTGACCGACGAGGCGCAGGTCAACGCGCTCTTCGCCGCCGCGGGAGATCTCGACGTCTGCGCCGCGGTCGCGGGTTACTGGCCGCGCGACGATGCGCCGGTGTGGCAGCTCCCGCTGACGCGCTGGCGGGCAACGCTCGACGCGAACCTCACGGCGACGTTCCTCACCGCGCGCGGGTTCCTCCGCTGCGTCGAGCGGACCGGCCGCGGCAATCTCGTCCTCGTCGGCTCGACCGCGGGACGCTTCGGTGAGGCGGGGCATGCCGACTACGCGGCGGCCAAAGCGGCGCTCCAAGGCGGCCTGCTCCTCTCCCTCAAGAACGAGATCGTCCGGATCGCGCCAAACGGCCGCGTCAACGCGGTCGCGCCGGGCTGGACGTACTCCCCAATGACGCGCGGCGAGCTCGACCCGGCGCTCGTCGAGCGGCTGAGCCGGACGATGGCGCTGCGCAAGGTGGCCGTCGCGGAGGACATCGCGCGCGCGGTCGTCGTCCTCGCCTCCGACGAGCTGTCGGGCCACATCACCGGCGAGCTCGTCACGGTCGCGGGCGGAATGGAAGGCCGCACCGTCCACCCCTAGACTCCGATGGTGGTGAACTGTCCAGCCTGCTCTGCCGAGAACAAGGAGGGACGCAAGTTCTGCTCCCACTGCGGCGCGCCGCTCGCTCGCGCCTGCCCGGCCTGCGGCGCGGCCACCGATCCCGACGACGCGTTCTGTGGGGATTGCGGCGCCTCGCTCGGTGAAGCCGCAGCCGCCGAGCCGGTAGCGCGCGAGGCGCCGGCCGCCGAACGCCGGCTCGTCACCGTCCTCTTCGCCGACCTCGTCGGCTTCACGTCGCTCTCGGAGTCGCGCGATGCCGAGGACGTGCGGGAGCTCTTGTCCCGCTACTTCGACGGCTGCCGCCGCATCATCTCGCTCTACGGGGGCACGGTGGAGAAGTTCATCGGCGACGCGGTGATGGCCGTCTGGGGGACCCCGACGGCGACGGAGGACGACGCGGAGCGGGCCGTCCGCGCCGCGCTCGATCTCACGGCTGCCGTGTCGGCCCTCGGGCAAGAGCTCGACGCGGACGAGTTGCGGGCCCGGGTAGGCGTACTCACCGGTGAGGTCGCGGTGACGATCGGCGCCGAAGGTGAGGGGATGGTGGCGGGCGACATCGTCAATACGGCCTCCCGCGTCCAGTCTGTCGCCGAGCCCGGATCGGTGCTTGTCGGCGAGTCGACGCGCCGCGCGACGGACCAGACGATCGTCTACGAGGAAGCAGGCACGTTCGAGCTCAAGGGGAAGACGGAACTGACGCCGCTCTGGCGCGCGCACCGCGTCGTCTCCGGCCTGCGCGGCTCGCTCAAGTCCGAAGGCCTCGAGGCTCCCTTCGTGGGACGCGACCGCGAGCTGCGCCAGCTCAAGACCCTCTTCCACGCCTCGGCCGACGAGAGCAAGGCGCACCTCGTCTCGGTCACCGGCATCGCCGGCATCGGCAAGTCGCGCCTCGTCTGGGAGTTCTACAAGTACTTCGACGGGATCGCGGAGTCCGTCTGGTGGCACCGCGGCCGCTGCCTCTCCTACGGCGACGGCGTCACGTACTGGGCCCTCGCAGACATGGTGCGGATGCGCTGCCGGATCGCGGAGGACGACGAGCCCGCGCTCGGGTTGCGCAAGCTCCGCGCGGCTCTCGACGAGCACATCCTCGACGCAGAGGAACGGAGCTTCGTCGAGCCGCGCCTCGCGCAGCTCCTCGGACTCACCGAGCACACGAGTCTCGACCGGCAAGACCTGTTCGCGGCTGCCCGCATCTTCTTCGAGCGCCTCGCCGAGACGTATCCGACGGTGCTCGTGTTCGAGGACATGCAGTGGGCGGACGAAAGCCTCCTCGACTTCGTCGAGTACCTGCTCGACTGGTCGCGGAGCCATCGGCTTTTCGTCCTCACGCTCGCCCGTCCCGAGCTGCTCGAGCGGCGTCCGAACTGGGGCGCAGGCCAGCGCAACTTCACGGCGAACTTCCTCGAGCCGCTCGCGCGGCCTGCGATGGAGGAGTTGCTCCGCGGGCTCGTGCCGGGCCTGCCGGAAGAGCTGCGCGACCGAATCCTCGAGCGCGCGGAAGGCGTGCCCCTCTACGCCGTCGAGACGGTGCGGATGCTGCTCGACCGCGGCCTCCTCGTGCAGGAGGAATCCGCGTACCGGCTGGCCGGCGCGGTCGAGGAGCTCGAGATCCCGGAGACGCTGCAGGCACTGATCGCCGCCCGCCTCGACGGCCTCTCCGCCGAGGAGCGGCGCCTGCTCCAGGACGGCGCGGTGCTCGGCAAGACGTTCACGAAGCAGAGCCTCGCCGCGCTGTCGGGCATGCCGACCGACGAAGTGGAGGAGTTGCTCGCCGGGCTCGTTCGCAAGGAGGTGTTGAACGTCCAGGCCGATCCGCGCTCGCCGGAGCACGGCCAGTACGGGTTCCTGCAGGACCTCGTCCGGCGAGTCGCCTACGAGACGCTCGCGAAGCGTGACCGCCGCGAGCGGCACCTCTCCGCCGCCGCCATCCTCGAGGACGCCCTCGCCGAGGATGAGGTCGTCGAGGTTCTCGCCTCCCACTATGTCGCCGCCTTCGAGGCCGCCCCCGATGCGCCCGACGCCGCCGAGGTGAAGGAGAAGGCCCGGCGCACCCTCATCCAGGCGGGGAATCACGCGCAGTCGCTCGGCGCGGCTGCCGAAGCGCGGCGCTACTACGAGCAGGCGGCCGGGCTCGCCGAAGGGGCAGTCGCGCGCGCTGAGCTGCTCTCGGACGCCGGCTACATGGCGGGGCTCGCCGGCACGCCAGAGCTGATGACCGCGCTGCTCGAGGAGGCGCTGGCGATCTTCGAGCAGGAGCGCGACGCGCATGGCGCCGCGCGGGTCTCGATGCGCCTGGGCTTCTTCCAGGGCTTCTCCGGCAAACGCGACGAGGCCGCGGCGAGGCTCGAGCGCGCGTTCGAGGTGCTCTCGGCCGAGGAGCCCGGCGAGGACCTCGCCCGGGTCGCGGCGACGCTCTCCCGGCACTACTGGTTCGGCGGCGACCTCGAGCGCGCCGCCGCACGAGCCAATCTCGCGCTCGACATCGCCGAAGCGGGCCGCTTGCCGGAACCACTCGTCATAGGGCTCCGCGCGAAGGCCTCCGTCGCGCACAGCATCGGTCACCACGAGGAGGCGCTCGCCCTGCTGCGCCACGGCCTGGCCTTCTCACTCGAGCACGAGCTGTTCGGCGATGCCGCGACGTACTACTTCCTCCTCTCCGACCGCTCGTTCCGCACAGATCGGACCGCCGAGGCGCTCGGGTACCTGGAGGAGGCGCTCTCGCTCGCGCGCCGGCAGGGCAGCCGGCCCCACGAGTGGGCCACTCTCGCGGAGCGGATGTACCCGCTCTGGCTGCTGGGCCGCTGGGACGAGGTGCACGCGCTCGCGCAGGAGATCACGGAGGAACAGATCCATGCGGGCGGCGTGATGCTCAGCCTCCTCCAGGCGGGAACCGGTGTGTACGTCGCGCGCGGGGAGCTCGGCGAGGCACGCCGCCTGCAGGAGCTGTTCGCGTTTCTCGACGGCTCGACGGACGTCCAGGATCAGGCGACGTACGGAGCGACGCGCGCGATGCTGTTCCGGGCGGAGGGTCGACTCGCAGAGGCAGTCGAGGCCGGCGCGCGCACGATCGAGTCCGCCGGCGTGCTCGGGCCGACGTTCCAGGGAATCAAGCACGGTGTCGTCGACGCGATCGAGGCGGCGCTGGCTCTCGACGACCTGGCGCGTGCCGACGAGCTCTTCGCCTTCGTCGACGGGCTTCCACCTGTCGAGCGCTCCCCGTACCTTGAGGCGGAGATCGCGCGCATCCGGGCCCGGGTGGTCGAAGACGCAGCCGGGCTTGCCGCCGCAGCGGACGTTTTCGCACGGCTCGAGATGCCGTTCGCGCGTGCCGTCGCGCTGCTCGAGCACGCGGAGCTGACCGGCGATCACGAGTCCCGCGCCGAGGCGCTCGAGATCTTCGAGCACCTGCGCGCGACCCCGTGGATCAAACGTGCGACACCGGTCGAAGTCGTCGTAGCCTGAGCCTATGTCGCGGTTCCTCGAGCGCCTCACCGAAGGCCCGCCTGTCGTCGCGGACGGCAGCATGGGCGTGGTCCTGTCAAGCGCGGTCGCCGGCCTGCGCTGTCCCGAGGAGGCGAACCTCCGCGCCGCCGAGAGCGTCGTCGGCGTGCACCTCAGCTACATCAACGCCGGCGCAGAGCTCATTGAGACGAACACGTTCGGCGCGAATCGCGCAAAGCTCACGCGCCACTTCCTCGCAGACGAGATGGAGGCGATCAACGCGGCTGCGGTCCGCGTCGCCCGCGAGGCGCGGGAGGTGTCGGGGCGCGATGTCTTCATCGCCGGCTCGATCGGCCCGCTCGGTGACGTCGAGCTGCACGACTTCGACCCCGCGGAGCTCTTCGCGGAACAGGCGAAAGTGCTCGAAGGCCGAGGCGTCGACCTCTTCATGGTCGAGACGTTCTTCGACCTCGAGGAGCTCGAGACGGCACTCGCGGCCGTGCGCTCCGTCTCATCGCTCCCGATCGTCGCACTGCTCACGTTCGACGCCGACGGAGAGACCCTCGCCGGTGTCACGCCCGAGGACGCGGCGGCTCGGCTGCGCCCGCTCGGACTTGCCGCGTTCGGCGCGAACCACGGTGCCGGGCCGGCCGCTGCGCTCACGGCGCTCGCGCACATGCAAGGCGGCTCCGACACGCTCGCGGTGCTCCCGAACGTCGGCCTCGCGAGCATGTCCGGGCAGCGGATCGTCTTCCCCCACGCAACGCCCGCGTACTTCGGCGAGTTCGCCGCGCAAGCGCGCGAGCTCGGGGCGCGCGTGATCGGCGGCTGCTGCGGTACGACGCCGACCCAGATCGAGGCGATCTGCGCCGCAGTCGCCGACGAGCGCCGCCCGACCGGCTCCGTCCTCGTCCGCCAGCGCGAGACGGCGACGCAGCCGGCGGCAACCGAGGAGGAGACCCAACTCGAGCGCGTCCTCCGCGAGGGCGCGTTCGCAGTCTCCGTCCAGGTCGACCCGCCACTCGGAGCAAACCCCGAAGCGCTCATCGCGACCGCCCGCGCCGTCCGCGATTCGGGTCGGGCACAGTTCCTCGACGTCAACGACAACCCGCGGGCGCGGGCGCGGATGAGCGGGGTCATGGCCTCCGTCGCCATCGAGCGGTTCACCGGCGTCGAGACTATCCCGCATCTGACGCCGCGCGACATGACGATCGCCGGTCTCGAGTCGCTGTTGCTCGGCGCGCACGCGGAAGGCGTCCGCAACGTCCTCGCCGTGACCGGCGACCCGCCGGAGGCCGGCGACTATCCCGGCACAGGAGCGGTCTACGACGTCGACTCGATCGGCCTCGTCGAGCTCATCGTGCGCCTCAATTCGGGTGAGGACTGGCACGGCCGTGCGATCGACGCACCCACGTCGTTCTTTCCCGGTGTCGCAGTGAACCCGACCGCCGACGACCTCGGCCTCGAGGCTGAGAGGTTCCACCGCAAAGTCGCCGCGGGGGCGCGCTTCGCGATGACGCAGATCCTCTTCGACCTCGAGTCGCTCGAGGCGTTTCGGGAACGGCTCGGCGGGTGGGAAATCCCGGTACTCGTCGGCGTCTGGCCGATCCGCACGGCCGAGACGCTCATCCGCGTCCACAACGAGGTGCCCGGCATCGTCGTCCCCGAGAGCGTGCAGGAGCGGTACACCGCGGCCGGCGCCGACGCGCGCGAAGTTGGGCTCGAGCTCGGACGGGAGCTGATCGCCCAGGCGCGCGACGTGGCGAACGGCGTCTACGTGATGGCGCCGTTCCGCCAGCCGCTCAACGTCGTCGAGTTGCTCCCCGACGCCTAAGGCGCGCAGGTCTCGGTCGACACGCCGACCCGGCGCGCCTTCGCGAGGTCGGCGCGGACGATCGAGGCGGGAACGGCGTAGCCGCTCGGCGAGTCTCTCTTCTTCGCGAAGATCGTCGCCTCGACGTCGCCGTGCGTGTCGATCACGGGCCCACCGGAGTCACCCTTGTGGACGAGTCCGGCGACAGCGGTGATCGCGCGCTCGACCGGCCCGCCGCCGAGCGCGTCCTGGGTAAAGGCGTTCGCAGTGCGTCCCACGCGACCGGGGATCGCCGAGAGGCTCCCGTCGAGCGGATAGCCGACGATCGCGACCGAGGCTCCGTCCTGCGGGTCCGCAAGCCGCAGCGGATGCGCCGTCGCGCCGGAAATGCGCAGGACGGCAATGTCGTTGTGGACGTCGAAGACGACGACGGTCGCGATGTGTTCGGCGTTATCGCCCGGGATCTCGACGAACGTTCTGCGCTCGCCGGCAACGACGTGCGCCGCGGTGACGACGAGGTTGTCGCGCGCGAACCAGCCACTCCCTTCGACGCCGACTCCGCACGCGGTGCCGAGGACCTTCACGACGCGGGTGAGGGACGAGCGAATGGCGGGATTGCGCAGCACGCCGACCGACGGCGGAAGCGTCGGCGCCGACGGGCCGATGACCGACGGGTACGGATCGATTGCGCTGAGGATTGGCATGAGCAGGTGAAACGGGAGCACGGCTTTGAGATCCCGCACGATCCACGAGCGTTGAACGTCGTGGCGGAGGACGACGAAACGCACCTGCGATTTTTGAAGAACGACGGCGCCGCAGACCCAGACGATGGCGAGACCGGTCACGATCCCGAGCACGAGGCCACCAAACGAGTCGACCATGCGCAGCGACGAAACCCGTAAGCCGCCGCGAACGCGTGAGCCCGCGATCACCGCCACTGTTTGAAGAAGCCCCGCCCCGACCACCGCTCCCGCGAGTCCTGCAACGCCGATCCACAGCGAGCTCGAGCCGCCGCTGAGGAAGTGCGGCGCGACCCGTGCCCCGACATACGCGCCGAGCGCGAGACCAGCGAGCGAGAACGCGCTGAGGATCAGCCCGCGCTGCATGCCCGCCGCCGCTGCAAGCACGACGATCGCGAGCGCGATCCAGTCGACGAGGGTCACTGCGGGAGCGTACTGACCAGGGCTACACTGGGCCGTCCGCGGGGGCGTAGTTCAGTTGGTTAGAACGCCGGCCTGTCACGCCGGAGGTCGCGGGTTCGAGTCCCGTCGCTCCCGCTTTGAGTGCCCCGCTTACGGGGACTTTTCTCGTCAACGGGTCTCGCGGCGCGACACGGCACGCCGAAGGCGGTACGCTCCGACTCGCGGGAGTTGACACAGATGGATTCGGTCACCGACGCGGTCACGATCGGGCCGGCCGACGCGGCCGGACGCCTCCGGCTGGGTCGGATCGCGAGAGTCCACTTCGCGTGGTGGGAGATCGCATTGCTCGCCGTCGGGACGGCGGCCGCGGTCACCTCGGTCGTCATCACGCTGAGAGCCGACTTCCTCGTCTACCCGGGCTGGTTGTCGGTGCAGAAGGCGGACTTCATCCTCGGGCCGCTGCTCGTCGGCCTCTACTGGCGTCGCGCGCGCCCACAGAGCCGGTTCGGCTGGATGCTGATCGCGATCGGGTTGCTCTTCGCCCCCAACGCCTTGGAGGGGTCGGCGAATCCCGTTGCCTTCACGATCGGGCTGTACTGGGAAAGCGTCATCGTCGTCGGGTTCTTCCTGCTCGTGCTCGCCTTCCCGAATGGGCGATTGCGCTGGTTCCCGGACGGGCTGATTCTCGCCGCAGCAGTCGCAGACGTCCTCGTCAGCTGCACCGCATCCCTATTCGCGCCGCAGGAGGCGCCGGGAGGCTCGCTCTCGGCGTGCCGCGCGCTCTGCCCCGCGAATGTGAGCGCGGTGGTGAATCGCCCGGATCTGGTGCTCAGCCTTGGCGACGCGACTCGCTGGCTCACGATCTTCCTCGCAGCGAGCACGGCGGGGATCCTCATCTGGAGGTTCGTGTCCGGCAGTCCGCCGCGGCGGCGCGCGCTCGCAATCGGAACGCCGGTCGCGCTCCTCTTCCTACTGACGCAGCTGACGTACAACGTCGCGCGCCTCTACACCACGCCCACCAGCATGTTCTTCACCGACCTGCGCTTTGTGTTCGCCATCGCGCGCTCGCTCGTCTGGTACGGGTTCTTGTTCGCGCTGATTGCCGCGCAACTGTTTGCCGGGAGGACGCTGCAGCGGCTCGTTCGCGGGTCGCTTCGGCGGCCGTCCCGGCCCGAGCTCGAGGCGATGCTGCGCGAGCCGCTCGGCGATCCGACATTCCGGCTGCGCTTCTGGGACCCGGCCATGATGGACTGGGACGGAGACGTCGACCCTGGGGCGGGAAGCGCCGTGACGGTGGTCGAGCGGGACGGCATCCCGTCGGTCGCGCTCGTCCACGACGCGCAGCTGGGCGACGACCCGGAGTTGCTTCAGGCGGCGGGCACCGTCGCACTGCTCGCTGCCGAGAACGCCGAGCTCGACGCAGGGTGGACGCGTGCGCTCGGTGACCTGCGCCGTTCGCGCCAGCGCATCACCATGGCCGTCGACGAGGAGCGCCGGAGAGTCGCCGGGAACCTCCACGACAGCGTGCAGCAGCAGCTCGGGGCGATCCGCGTGCATCTGGCCATGATCGCCGCGGACACCCGGGAGACGGACATCCAGGATCGACTCGGCACCCTCGGTGAACGAGTTGACGTCGCGATCGACGAAGTGCGGGAGGTCTCGCAGCAGCTCTTCCCGCAGTTCCTCGTCGAGCGGGGACTGGTCGAAGCGCTCGACCGCAGCCTCGCCCCGCTGCGTGTTCATCACACTGCGGTCAACCGCCATTCGGCCGACGTGGAGTCGGCCGTCTACTTCTGCTGCCTCGAGGCGGTCCAGAACGCGAGAAAGCACGGCGGCTCGGGGGTGTCGATCAGCGTCAGCCTCCGCGAGGACGAGAGCAGGCTGAGCTTCGAGGTCACAGACGACGGCTCCGGTTTCGATGCGTCCGCACCGCACGACGGGATGGGACTGCATAACCTCGAGGACCGCCTCGGTGCGCTCGGCGGCGAAATCTTGATTGCGAGCACACCCGGTCGCGGCACCGTTGTATCCGGGTTCGTCCCGCTACAGGGCGACCGGCCTGCCGGCCGGGGTCAGTCCTCGACCACCGCTACGAGATCGGCTTAGCCCTGATCAGCACGGCCCGCTCGTAGAGGAACTTCTCCCGGGTGTACCGGGGCCAGCAGCACCGGATGTAGAAGCTCTCCACCCGCCAGTCGTTCTTGATCGGCTTGTCATTGCCGACGCACAGCAGCTCGCCGGCGAGGCGGGCAGGTAGGTCGTTGACGTATTTCGAGAGGCACTGCCTCTCAGCCCACGGCTTGGTGACGAACCGGTACGTGTACCTCACGCCCTTCCACTTGATCGTCGCCAGATCGCCGGGCTTGAGCAGGTAGAGCCGGTAGAACGGCCCATGGGCGCCGTAGCCCGGGACGGGCGTGACGTCGTGTCCGTTGATGACCATCGTCTGGCCTTGGCCGGGGCGGTACGGATGGAACGGGTCCCAAACGGGGCCGAACGCCAACGAGCACGCTTTCCAGCCGATCGGCTGGTTGTACATGTGGAGGACAGGGACGGTCATCCGAGCCGTAGGCGACCCGTACGAGCACCCTTCGGCGGCAGCGGTGGTACTCGGCGCGTACAGAGCTGTCGCGCCCACCAGAGCGATAACGGCGAGCAGTACGTGCTTCGTATCGATCACCCTTTCGCGGAGGATGCTACTTCGCCGCTTCGACGCGCGTAGTGTGAGTTCGTGAAGCATGTCGTCATCCTCGGCGCCGGCTTTGGGGGGCTCGAGCTTTCGAGCCGCCTCTCCGCGGAGCTCGCGGACGAGGTCCGCGTCACGCTGATCGACCGCAACGACGGGTTCACGTTCGGGTTCTCGAAGCTCGACATCCTCTTCGGCCGGACGGAGCCCGCGACGGCGAAGCTCCTCTACCGCGAGATGGCGAAGCCCGGCGTCGATTTTCGCCAGGAGACCGTCACCGCGATCGAACCCGCGGCCCGCCATGTCACGACGGACGCCGGCGAGTACAACGCCGACATCCTCGTCGTAGCGCTCGGCGCGGAATACGACGTCGCCGCAACTCCGGGGTTCGCCGACGGCGGATACGAGTACTACTCGATCCCCGGGGCGGAGCGGTTGCGCGACGCGCTGCCGTCATTCGCGGGCGGGACGATCCTCCTCGCGATCCTCGGCCAGCCGTTCAAGTGCCCTCCGGCGCCGTTCGAGGGTGCATTCCTCCTCCACGACCAGCTCGTCGAGCGCGGCATTCGCGACCGCACGGAGCTCCGCGTCATCGCGCCGATGTCGAAGCCGGTGCCGGTGACGGAAGAGGTCTCGCAGCGGTTCCGCGACGAGCTCGCGGCGCGCGATATCGAGTTCACCGCCCAGACCACGGTCGTCGAGCTCGACGCCGCGGCGAAGGAAGCCGTGATCGAGAGCGGCGAGCGGATTCCGTACGACCTCTTCATCGGCGTCCCAATCCACCGCGTCCCGGCTGTTGTGGCCGAGTCCGGTCTCGCGCCTGACGGCTGGGTCGCAGTCGACCCCAACACGCTGCTCACTCCCTTCCCCGGTGTCTACGCAGTCGGCGACGTCGTCGCGCTGCCGATGGCCAAGGCCGGAGTATTCGCCGAAAACGCGGCCGGCTTCGTAGCCGACCACATCGCGGCGACCGTGCGCGGCGAGACGCTCGAGCGGCGCTACGAAGGCGAGGGCAACTGCTACATCGAGTTCGGAAGCGGCCGCGTCGCCCAGGTGCAGGCGAACTTCCTCGGCGGCCCGTCCCCGACCGCGCAGGTCATCGGCCCGACCGAGGAGCTCATGGACGACAAGAAGGAATTCGCCGCGGTCAGGCGGGAACGGTGGTTCTAGCGTCCGCGAACCTGTGCTTGCAGTGATCGCTGCAGAAGTAGTACGCCTGGCCGTCGAGCTCTAGGCTCGCCGATGCGTTCGCGATCTCGACCTGCATCCCGCAGACGGGATCGATCGCATACCCGGCGCCGCCGCCCAGCCGCTCGCGGTTCCGCGCGAGCCACCACAGCGCCCCGAGCACGGCGAGGAAGACCATGTTGAGGAACGTCGTGTAGTTCCAGGCAAACTCGGTCGGCACCACGGCCGCCGGCCGCTCCGTCGGCTCGATCCCGACGCCTCGGAACAGGTACTCGACCGTCAGCCCGGCAGCGCTCATCACGATCCAGAACGTCGCGAGCAGCTTCAGCATCAGACGCCGGCCGTAGTAGCGCCGGTAGATGAACAGGAGCGGCAGCGCGATCAGGTCGGCGAAGATGAAGCTCATCACGCCGCCGAAGCTGATCCCGCCGACCCATAGCGCGGCGGCGAGCGGCACGTTCCCGATCGAGCAGACGCAGGCAATGAGCGCGATGAACGGCCCGACGACGGCGTTCTGGAGCGATGTCCAGAAGCCGTGCCCGGTCGCGAAGACGCTGTTCCAGACGCTGGCCGGAACAAGCACGGCGAGGAAGCCGGCAACGAGGTATCCGGCGACCATCTCCTTGCGCAGCATCTTCGCGTCGCCGAACGTGTAGTTCGCGGCGTCGGCCCAGCCCGCCGGCGAGCGCAGCCGTTCCCGCCAGCCGGTACGCCTCGCCTCGGCGTGGTGCACGTGCCCGCCTTCACCGAGGCGTGCGCGCGCCTCCTCGGTCTCCCGCCGCTTCAGCACGACCCGGGCGAGGAGCACGAAGAAGACGATCATGATCGCGCCGCCGACGAACTCGCCGAGCGCGAACTCCCAGCCCAGCAACACCCAGATCACGATCCCGAGCTCGATCACGAGATTCGTCGAGGCGAACATGAAAACCATCGAGCTGACGAAGTCGGCGCCGCGCTGGAAGAGCGTCTTCGCCATCGCCGACGCCGCATAGGAGCACGAGGACGACGCAGCACCGAGCAAACTCGCGCGCGCGATCTCGCGCGGGCCGCGCCGGCCGAGGAGCCTGTGCATCTCGTCGCGCGGGACGAACGCCTGCACGGCGCCCGACAGCCCGAACCCGAGGATCAGCGCCCAGAGCGTCGCCCAGAACATGAAGAAGCCCTCGCGGAACGAGTGGCCGATATCAACCAGCATCGGCGTCCTCCGAGCCGAGCGCGATTCGTTTCACATCTAGATTGTGCGCCGTGCACAACACCCTCCCGTTTTCGTGGTACTCGGACCCCGAGATCCTCCGGAGCGAAGAGGAGCGGATCCTCAGGCGGGCATGGCAGTACGCCGGCAACACGGCACAGCTGGGCGACGGCGCCGGCTACTTCGCTGCACGCGCGGGCCGCACTCCGATCGTCGTCACGCGCGACGGCGACGGCGTCATCCGTGCCTTCCTCAATGTCTGCCGCCATCGCGGCTCCGTCATCGCGGAAGGCGAGAGCACGAGGGAGACGCTCCAGTGCCCGTACCACGCGTGGACGTACGGGCTCGACGGCCGCCTCCGCGCCGCGCCGCGCAGCGACGAGGAGCCGGACTTCCCGCGCGACGAGCTCGGCCTCGCGCCGGTCGCAGTCGACACATGGGGACCGTTCGTCTTCGTCAACGTGAGCTCCGACCCGGAGCCGCTCGCGGACGCGCTCGGCTCGATGCCTGTTCAGGTCGCCGAGCTCGGGCTCGACGTCGACTCGCTCGTCTTCCACTCCCGGTGGGAGGCGGACATCGAGGCGAACTGGAAGATCGTCTGCGAGAACTTCCTCGAGTGCTACCACTGCTCGGTCGCACACCCCGGCTTCTCGGCGCTGGTCGATGTCGCGCCCGACTCATACCGGCTCATGACCGAGGGGAAGCTCTCGACACAGCACGGCCAGCTCCGAACCGTGACGGAGACGGACGAAGTGCCGCGCGCGCAGTTCCACTTCCTCTGGCCGAACCTCGGCGTGAACATCTTCCCTGGGCAGCCGAACGTCTCGATCGGGCCGATGGTGCCGCTGGCGCCCGACCGGACGCATCGCTTCCTCGACTACTTCTTCGGCCCCGACGTCGAGACGGCGTGGATCGACGAGCTCCTCGAGTTCGACGATCAAATCGGCCGCGAGGATCGGAAGCTCGTCGAGGACGTTCAGCGCGGGATCGGTTCTGGCGCGCTCGAGCGCGGGGTGTTGATGGGCCGTAGCGAGCAGCTGATCGGGCACTTCCAGGCGCTGACCGCCGCCGCGTTAGAGTCATAGCTCCTGCCCGTCTCGATTGGAGGCTCTCGTGAAGCGTCTTCTCCCGCTGCTCGGCGTTGCAGCCCTCGTTGCCAGCCTTACCGCCTGCGGCGGTTCGAGCTCGAATACCACGTCCACGAACTCGAGTGGGCCGCCGACACTCCGTCCCGGCAAGCTCATCGTCGGCTTCGACGTCCCTGCACCCGCGTTCTGGAACGGCCAGCCATCCGGCACGACGATCAGGAACCCCTCGGGTTTCGAGTACGGCCTCGCGATCGATGTCGCCAAGCAGCTCGGGATCAGCAAGCGCGACGTCTCGTTCCTGCGCGCCCCGTTCAACACGATTCTCCTCGCCGGCAAGAAGCCGTACGACTTCGCGATGGAGGAGACGACGATCACCCCGCAGCGCGCGCAGGTGATCGGCTTCTCCGACCCGTACTTCGATGCGAACCAGGGCGTGCTCATCGCGAAGGGCGTCCCGAAACCGACCTCGATCGCCGATCTCAAGGGCCTGCAGACCTGCGCGCAGGCGAGCACGACCGGGCTCGACTGGATCTACCACAAGCTGCGCCCGGCGAAGCAGCCCCTCGTCTACTCGGCCTCCACGGATGCGGCGTTCAACGCCGTCGCGGCAGGCACATGCCAAGCGCTCATCCTCGACGTGCCGATCATCGAGGCACAGAACCAGAAGGAGCCGAGAGCCTACGGCGGCGTCGTCGGCCAGATCGACACGAAGGAGGGCTACGGAGCCGTGTTCGCGAAGGACAGCCCGCTCATCCCCGACGTCAACAAGGCGATCAAGGCGCTGCAGTCGGACGGGACGATCAGCAGGCTGACGAAGCGCTGGTTCGGCTTCGACCCGGCATCGGTTCCCGTCCTCAAGTAGGCGCCACGCGACGTAGAGAGACCGCGGAGGGAGTCTGAGTGGGCCAGTTCCTGCACGAGTTCTTCAACCCGCTCGACTTCCTCCGCGCGACGCCGCAGGTCTGGTCGGGGTTCGTGTTCAACCTCCGGCTGATGGTCGTCGCCGAGGCGCTCGTGCTCGTCCTCGCTCTTCTGGTCGCGATCGTGCGTGGGTTGCCCGGGCGAGCCGCCATGCCCTTTCGCGGCTTGGCGATCCTCTACACAGACTTCTTCCGCGGCACCCCTCTCATCCTCGTCCTGCTCATCGTCGAGGGCTTCGCGACGCTGAACTACTTCGGGCTCTCGTCCGGGACGCTGTTCCTCAACGGACTGATCGCGCTCGTCCTCGTCTACACGGCGTACGTCACGGAGGTGTACCGCGCGGGAATCGAGTCGGTCCACCCGAGCCAGCGCATGGCCGCCCGTTCGCTTGGCCTCAGCTACATGCAGACGATGCGCTACGTCGTGCTGCCTCAGGCGATCCGCCGCGTGGTGCCACCGCTCCTCAACGACTTCGTCGGCCTGCAGAAGGACACGGCCCTCGTGACAATCATCGGCCTCGTCGAGGCCGTCGCCCAGGCCGGCCAGTACTCGAGCGACTACCTCAACGACACTGGGTTGATGGTCGCCGCGGTCTTCTTCATCCTCCTCACGATCCCGCTCGCGCGCTTCACCGACCACATCATCCGGCAGCGGGAGCGGCGAGAGCGGGCGCAGGTCGTATGAGCGAGAACGGCAATTTCGTCTCGATGCAAGGAGTGCGGAAGAGCTTCGACGACCTCGAGGTGCTCCACGGGATCGACCTCGATGTCGGCGAGCACGAGGTCGTCTGCCTGATCGGCGCGTCGGGCTCGGGGAAGTCGACGCTGCTGCGGTGCATCAACCTCCTCGAGCGGATCGACGAGGGGACGATCGTCTTCGACGGCCAGACGATCACGGGGACGAAGGTCGACGTGAACAGACTCCGCCAGAAGATCGGGATCGTCTTCCAGGCGTACAACCTCTTCCCGCACATGACGGTGCTCCAGAACGTGATGCTGGCGCCGCGCAAGGCGCTCGGCGTCTCGCGGGCCGACGCCGAGGAGCGCGCGCGGACGCTCCTCAAGGCCATCGGCCTCGCCGAGAAGGCGGACGAGTTTCCTGACCGCCTCTCTGGCGGCCAGCAGCAGCGCGTCGCCATCGCGCGCGCGCTCGCGCTCGAACCGAAGCTCATGCTCCTCGACGAGATCACGTCGGCACTCGACCCGCAGCTGATCGGGGAGGTGCTCGAGCTCGTCCGGCAGCTGGCCGACTCGGGGATGACGATGATCCTCGCCACCCACGAGATGAGCTTCGCGCGCGAGGTGGCGAACACGGTGTGCTTCCTCGACGCCGGGGTCATCCACGAGCAAGGCACGCCGGCCGAGATCTTCTCGTCGCCGCGCGAACCGCGGACGCGAGAGTTCCTCTCGCGCGTGCTGGAGGCGGGCCGGCTGTGAGACGGTTCCGCGGATTGTCGAAGGCGCCTCTTGCCGTGGCCGGCATCCTTGCCGCGCCGCTCTTCTTCGTCGCGTTGATGGCGTTCTCGCTGAAGTTCGACGAACCGGCCGGCCACACAGCGCAACTCGCCGACCCGACGAAGGGAACTGTCGGAACGATCTACCTCGTCACGCTCGCGGTCGTTGCGGCGCTCGTCCTCATCGGCGCCCTCTCGATGCTCCTACGGTCGCGGCTGGCCATCATCATCCCGGCCCTCGCGGGCATCGTCGCCTCGATCGTCCTCCTGATCCCGCTCGGGACGTGGGCCGCGGAGCACACTGCCCGCTATCCACACGGGATCGACAACCGCACCACGCACAGCAGGTACGACCTGTGGTTGCCCGGCGAGTGGGAGCACAACGCCAAGACGACGGCAGATCAGATCGGCTTAGGGACGATCGCGCTGGGAGTGGCGGCGATCCTCATCAGCCTCGGATTGGAGTTCCGCCGTCGCCGTGCTGCGTCCGTAGGCGCGCCGGCAGAGGGCATCCATGCCCCCGACGCGACCATGCCCGGCTTGTAAACGAACCGTTAGATTCGTTAGCCGGGTTAGCGAATTTAGCTAACCTGGTTGACGAATGGCACAGGCTACGAAGCGCGGAGTCGACGTCATGGCGGTCGCAGATCGCCTCCGACCCACGCTCCTCCAGCTCGCCCGCGAGCTCCGCCGCGAGAAGATCGCCGGCGTTTCGCCGCACCAAGTCGGTCTTCTGGTCTCGATCAAGTACGCGCCCGGCGTCACCGTCGGAGAGCTCGCATCCGAGGAGCGCGTGTCCACGGCGGCGATGTCGAAGCGCGTCTCGCGCCTCGAGCGCGACGGGCTCGTCACGCGCACGCAGGACAATGCCGACCGCCGCCGCGTCGGCCTGACACTGACAGACGACGGCCAGCGCACGCTGCGCCGCGTCCGCTCCCGCCGCACCGCCTGGCTCGCGAGCCGCCTCGACACGCTTTCGTCCGACGAGCTCGAAGCGGTCGGCGCGGCTGTCGCGGCGCTCGCACACCTCCTCGCCGATGAGGGAGGCCGGCCATGAGCGTAGGCTGGACGGAGCTCATCAAAGAGCGGAGGCGGCGGCTTGGCCGGCGCCGGAGCGGAAAATGACGACCGCGCGGCGCACGTTCCAGAGCTTCCGCTACCGCAACTACCGCCTCTTTTTCGCGGGCCAGCTCACATCGCAAGTCGGCTCGTGGATGCAGCGGATCGCGCTCGCCTGGTACATCCTCGAGCTCACGAAGTCGGCCGCGTACCCGCACGGCTCCCCGATCGCGGTCGGCTGGATGGCGTTCGCGCAGTTCCTGCCGTTCACGCTGTTCGGCCTCTTCGCCGGCGTGATCACCGACCGGTTCGACGCTCGCCGCCTCGTTCTCTGGACGCAGACCGGCCAGACGCTGTCGGCCATCGTCCTCACGTGGATCGCGTTCTCGGGCAGCGCGCAGCCGTGGATGCTCTACACGATCGCGTTCGTCAACGGCTCGATCCTCGTGCTCGACGCGCCCTCGCGCCAGCAGCTGACGTACCGGATGGTCGGGCGCGAGGCGCTGCCGAATGCGATCGCGCTGAACTCGAGCCTCTTCAACGCGTCGCGCGTCCTCGGCCCGGCGGCGGCTGGGTTTGTCCTCGTCGTCGGCGGCCCAAGCGTCTGTTTCCTCGTCAACGCAATCAGCTTCGTCGCGGTGCTCGGCGGGCTGCTCATGATGCGGACGAGCGAGTTCTTCCCGCTCGAGGAGTTCGCGCGGCCGAAATTCTGGGCGGGAACGAAGGAGGGGCTCGCGTATGTGCGGACGCAGCCGCGGATGCTTGCCGTGCTCGGGCTGACCCTCCTCCTCAGCACGTTCGCCTTCAACTTCAACGTCACGCTGCCGGTGCTCGCGAAGATCACGCTGCACGGGAACGCGACGGTGTTCGGCTTCCTCTCAGCGGTGTTCGGCGCGGGCGCCCTCGCCGGAGCGCTCATCGTCGCGACGCGCGCGAAAGCCTCGGCCCGTGTGCTGTTGATCGGTGGTGGTGTGTTCTCGCTCGCGGAGCTTCTCCTCGCTCCGGCCACCGGCGTGTTGCTCGCCGGACTGCTGCTGTTCGGCGTCGGCGCCGGCTTCACCGCGTGGTCGGCGAACTCGCAGGCGACCCTGCAGCTCGCCGCGCCGGACCGCCTGCGCGGCCGAATCATCGGCCTCTACTTCTATGCGTTCATGGGAACCGGCCCGTTCGCCGGTCTCTTCGCCGGCTGGCTGTGCGCCAGGGGCGGGACGGAGCTGGCGTTTGCCGTCGGCGGCGGAGTGGCGGTCGTCGGTGTGGTCGCCACGGCGCTACGCCTCGGCTGGACGCCGCGCTTGAACCGCCTCGGGGCGACGCGCGAATATACGCCGTCAATCCCCGAAGGAAGGATCTAGATGCCAGTTGTGATGAGGATGTCGTGGCCGGAGGTCACCGCGGAGCAGTACGACAAGGTGCGCGAGATCGTCGGCTGGGAGACGAATCCCGATCCGGGCGGCCTGTTCCACGTCGCGTTCTTCGACGAGGGCGGCTTCAAGGCCGTCGATGTCTGGGAGTCGCCAGAGGTGTTCCAAGCGTTCGTCGACAACCGGCTCATGCCGGGCATCGCGCAGGCAGGCGGAGTCGAGGGCGAGCCGACCGTGACGATCACGCCGGCGCACGCGGTCTTCAACCTCGCCGAGTTCTCTAGCTAACGACCCACGTTTCCCCGGAGTGCAGGAGCGCGGCGAGGGAGACCTTGCCGCACTCCTCCTCGGCTTCGTGCCGCTGCTGCGCCATCAGGTCGTCGTTGTCTGTTCTTCGAGCAGCGGCGCTGGCACCACTACGAAGCCGGGTTCGACGCCGAGGCGCTCGAATACGTGCGGGCGCCGATCGACGCGATGAGGCCACTCGTAATTGACGCGCCGCGCCCCTGACTCGAGCCGAAGGAGCCTCTCCTATCTGTCGGAGCTTACGTGCCACCCTTCGGCACGTTTACCGCTGCGCAAGTGCCGTTCATGGGCAAGTGCGTCTGACCGCGTCGAGTGGGAGACAAGTTGAAGTTCGACCTCGTCTCCGCGTCCGGCGGCGGTGGCGTCATACAACCAAGGGATTGAGTCGGCATGCTCAAGGCGGCCCTTACACGTGTTCCGCCATCTACGCGCAAGCCGCTCGAGAGGATGAGCAGCCATGCCCACCTGAGCGGAGCGTTTGGCCGCCCAGAGAGGTCGTATGTCCAGAAGCGGTCCGGCTGGTCTTCCTCCGCAGTGCGAGCAAGCTCGAGCCAGGTCGGCTCAGCCACGTCCTTCAGTGGAGGCCCGGGAAAGAAGCACTCGGGGCACCGTCTGCGGGGCGGCGCGGAGCCGGCGATCTTCCGGTTGCTAACCCGGCGCACCGGATTACCGAGCGCTTCTTGCCCAAGCAGCACCGGGCAGTGACCGTCGAGGTGCTTTAACGGTGGACCGCCGTCATCAGGAACGTCGCCGTGATTGATGTAGACGGCCAAAGTGCGCTAGCTAACGACCCAGGTCTCGCCGGAGTGCAGTAGCTCCGCGAGATCGCCTTCGCCGCGCTTTGCTACCGCGGTCTCGAGCTGTTCTGCCATCAGGTCGTCGTAGACCGGGCGCGTGACGTTGCGGAAGACGCCGACCGGCGTGCCGCCATGCGTGCCTTGCGTTACCCGCGAGAGCGCGAACGACAGCGACGGCTCCGTGTGCGTTGCGTCATGGATCAGGACGCCGTCGTCGGAAGCAGAGCAGACCTCGATCGTGCCGTCCGGGAGCTGGCGCAGCGCCTTCTCGCCTTCGGCGCCCCACGTGATCGGCTCGCCTTGCCGTAGCGCGATCCGGTTCACGCCTTCCTTGTCGTCGCGCACGAACTCCCACGCGTCGTCGTTGAAGATCGGGCAGTTCTGGAGGATCTCGACGAACGCGCTCCCGCGATGCTCGGCCGCCGCGCGCAGGACGTCGGTCATCCCTTTCTTGTCCGTGTCGATCGCGCGCCCGACGAACGTCGCCTCGGCGCCGATCGCGAGCGAGACCGGATTGAAGGGCCAGTCGAGCGAGCCCATCGGCGTCGACTTCGTCACCTTCCCGAGCTCCGACGTCGGCGAGTACTGCCCCTTCGTCAGCCCGTAGATCTTGTTGTTGAAGAGGAGGATCTTGAAGTTGACGTTGCGGCGCAGCGAGTGGATGAGGTGATTGCCGCCGATCGAGAGCGCGTCGCCGTCGCCCGTCACGACCCACACCGAGAGATCGGGCCGCGAGGTCGCGAGGCCGGTCGCGATCGCCGGCGCGCGGCCGTGGATCGAGTGAAGGCCGTACGTGTTCATGTAGTACGGGAACCGCGCCGCGCAGCCGATCCCGCTCACGAAGACCGTGTTCTCGCGCGCGATGCCGAGCTCCGGCATGAACGCCTGCATCGCGGCGAGGATCGCGTAGTCGCCGCAGCCCGGGCACCAGCGCACCTCCTGGTCGGTGCGGAAGTCCTTCGCGGTCAGCGTGCCGTTGCCGTTCTCGCCGTTCGTCATTCGTCCGATTTCGTGTCGTAGTCGACGGGCCGGTAGTTCACCGGCGGCACGAAATGGCCCGGCCGTCCGACGCCCGCAGTACGTGCGTCGTCGACCGCATCCGGCGAGCCGCCGCCTCCGCCGGGACCCTTCACGTGCGGCGGCCGGACCGCATCGTTGATCTTCGTCAGCAGTTCGCGGATCGTCATTGGACTACCCCCTGTCTCAACGTGGTTCCTCTTTGGCGATCCTGGACGCCCCGTCCCCCTGAAGGCCGCCGCCGGCGGTCGCCTCTCTGTCGAACGAATGATCGCCGCCGGTGAGGCGCGCCCAGCAACTCTTCAGGAAATTCATAGCCGTCTCCCTCCGATCTGCTTCGCCGTTTCGGCTCCCCTCGCACCCCCGAACTCGGCCGAGTCCTTCGAGTTCATTGTCCGTCCGAGCGCGGTGTTGTAGCCGACCGCGTCGATGAGGAATTGCTGCTCGAGGCCCGGCGTGCCGGACACCGCCCACGGCCGCGCGAGCGTCTCGGGATCGCGGAGGTACGGGAGGAACTCACCGTTCATCATTCGTCCGACTTCGTCTCGTAGTCGATCGGCCTGTAGTTCGGCGGAGTGGTCACGGTGGGCTGTATCCCCCGTGTGTAGCCCGCGGCGCGCGCGTCGTCGGCCGCGTCCGGAGAGCCGCCCCCTCCGCCCGGGCCTTTCACGTGCGGCGGCCGGATCGCGTCGTTGATCTTCGTCAGCAGCTCATGAACCTTCATGGCGACTCCCCTTTCATTGTGAATCCACCAATGCTTCGATCGCTCATCCGTCGTCCTGCTGGGAGGGGTAGTAGCTCGATGGGTTACCACCGCTCGCGTCGGCGTTGATGTCGATGTTCCGCTCGCCTCCGATCAACCGCGCCCAGAACCTCTTCAGGAACCTCATTGATCCACCATCGCCTCGATCGCCTGCGCAAGCTCGGCCGCACGAATCGGCACGCCGCGGATCTGGTTGTAGCCGGCCGCGTCGACGAGGAACTGCGACCGGATCAGCGAGAGGAGCTGGCCCATGTTCATCTCCGGGACGAGCACTTTCTCGTAGCGGCGCACGACGTCGCCCGTGTTGCGCGGGAACGGGTTGAGGTGCCGCAGGTGCGCGTGCGCGACCTTCTTGCCGTCCGCGCGGACGCGGCGCGCGGCGGCGGCGCACGGGCCGTACGTCCCGCCCCAGCCGAGCACGAGCACCTTCGCGTCTCCGTCGGGATCGTCGACCTCGAGCTCGGGAATGTCGGCCGCGATGCCGGCGACCTTCTGCGCGCGCAGGCGCGTCATGAGGTCGTGGTTGTCGGGGTCGTAGGAGATGTTCCCCGTGCGGTCGGCCTTCTCGATCCCGCCGATCCGGTGCTCGAGACCCGGCGTGCCCGGCACCGCCCACGGCCGCGCAAGCGTCTCGGGGTCGCGGAGGTACGGGAGGAACTCGTCACCGGCATTCGGTTCCGTCGCGAAGACGGGCGTCAGGTCGGGCAGCGCGTCGAGCTCGGGCAAGAGCCACGGCTCGGAGCCGTTCGCGAGGTAGGCGTCGGAGAGGAGATAGACCGGCGTTCGGTACTTGAGCGCGATGCGGCAGGCCTCGATCGCGGCGTCGAAGCAGTCCGCCGGTGAGAGCGCCGCGACGACCGGCACCGGCGACTCGCCGTTCCGGCCGTACATGACCATCAGCAGGTCTCCCTGCTCCGGCTTCGTCGGCATCCCGGTCGACGGGCCGGCGCGCTGGATGTCGCAGATCAGGAGCGGCAGCTCGAGCATGATCGCGAGGCCGACCGTCTCCGCCTTAAGGACGACTCCAGGCCCCGCGGACGTCGTGATGCCGAGCGCGCCACCGAAGCTCGCGCCGACCGCGGCGCCGGCGGCCGCGATCTCGTCCTCCGCCTGAAACGTTCGGACACCGAACTCCTTGTAGCCGGCAAGCTCCTCGAGGATCGCGCTCGCGGGCGTGATCGGGTAGGCACCGAGGAAGAGCGGCAGACCGGAGAGCTTCGACGCGGCGACGAGGCCGAGCGAGAGCGCCTGGTTCCCGGTGATGTTGCGGTACGTCCCGGGCTCGAGCTTCGCGGGCTTGATCTCGTACGTCACGGCGAACGTCTCGGTCGTCTCCCCGAATGCGTAGCCCGCCTGCAGCGCCTTGAGGTTCGCCTCGTAGATCTCCGGGCGCTTCGCGGCGAACTTCTCCTCGAGGAACTGGATCGTCGGCTCGATCGGTCGCCCGTACAGCCACGACATCAGGCCGAGCGAGAACATGTTCTTCGAGCGCTCGGCCTCGCGCGGCGTGACGCCGGCGACATCCTTCAGCGCGCCGACCGTGAGCGTCGTGAGCGGGACGGCGTGCAGCTGGTACTCGTCGAGCGAGCCGTCCTCGAGCGGGCTCTGCGCGTAGCCGGCCTTCTGGAGGTTGCGATCCGTGAACGCGTCGGAGTCGACGATGAGCGTTCCGCCCTTCGGAAGATCGGCGACATTCGTCTTGAGCGCGGCGGGATTCATCGCGACGAGGACGTTCGGCGCGTCTCCCGGCGTGAGGATGTCGTGGTCGGCGAAGTGGAGCTGGAACCCGGAGACACCCGGGAGCGAGCCGGCAGGCGCGCGAATCTCCGCCGGGAAGTCGGGCAGCGTCGAAATGTCGTTGCCGAGGATCGCCGCCTCGGACGTGAATTGCGAGCCGGTGAGCTGCATGCCGTCGCCCGAGTCGCCGCAGAAGCGGACGATGACCTGCGAGAGCTGCTCGACAGGCTTAGAACTCATGCGTCGAGGTATAGCACCATGAGACACTTGCGGCAGTGAGCGCGGAGCCGGTCGTGTCGGTCAAGGGGCTGCGGAAGAGCTACGGCTCCTTCGAAGCGGTCGGCGGAATAGACCTCGAGATCGAACGCGGCGAGATCTTCGCGTTCCTCGGGCCGAACGGCGCGGGCAAGACGACGACGGTCGAGATCCTCGAGGGGTTCCGCGACCGCAGCGGTGGCGAGGTGACCGTCCTCGGGGTCGATCCCGCGCACGGCGACTCGGCGTGGCGCGACCGGGTCGGGGCCGTCCTCCAGGAATCGAGCGCGGAGCCCGGTCTCACGGTGCGGGAGAGCCTCCGCCTCTACTCCGGCTACTACCGCAACCCGCGCGACATCGACGAGACGATCGCGCTCGTCGGGCTCGAGGAGAAGGCCGATGCGCAGGGTGCCGAGCTCTCGGGCGGCCAGCGGCGGCGCCTCGACGTCGCGCTCGGGCTCATCGGCGACCCCGAGCTGATCTTCCTCGACGAGCCGACGACCGGCTTCGACCCGTCGGCGCGCCGCACTGCCTGGCACGTGATCGAGGGGCTGCGCGCGCTCGGCAAGACCGTCTTCCTCACGACGCATTACATGGACGAGGCGGAGAACCTCGCAGACCGAATCGCGGTCATCGCCGACGGCCGGATCGTTGCGGAGGGCACGCCGGGGACGCTCGGCGGCCGGAACGCGATGGCCGCGACGATACGGTTCACGCTCCCGGCGGGCGTCGGCGCCGGCGACCTGCCGCCGGAGCTGCGCGAGCTGCTCTCCGGCGAGGGCGATCGAACGACGCTCTCGTCGACGACGCCGCTCGCCCACCTCCGCGCGCTCGCCGACTGGGCGCTCGGGCGCGGCCTCGACCTCCCCGACCTCGACGTCCGCCGGCCGACGCTCGAGGACGTCTACCTCCAGCTGACCGAGGAGGACAAGTGACGACCGCAGCCTCGCGCGGGCCTGTCGCGCTCGTCATCCATCAGGCGCGCTACGACCTGCGCTCGTTCCTCCGCAACCGGCAGGCGCGCTTCTTCACGCTCGCGCTCCCGCTCCTGTTCCTCGTCATCTTCAACGGCGTCTTCGGCGGCAACCAAGTCGGCCCAGCACGGGTGCCCGCGAAGCTCTACTACGTCCCGGGTATCTCGGCGATGGCTGTGATCGCGGCGTCGTTCATCAATCTCGTCATCTCGATCACCGTGCTGCGCGAGGAGGGAGTCCTCAAGCGCCGCCGCGCAACCCCGGTCCCGGCGTGGGCACTGATCGCGGGCAGGACGCTAATGGCGATCTTCGTCTCCCTGCTCTCGATGAGCCTGCTCATGCTCGTCGGCCGCTTCGCCTACGACGTGCGTCTCCCCGCGCACGCGATTCCCGGTGTCGCGATCACGGCTGTCGTCGGGTCGATCACGTTCTGCGCCCTCGCCTACTCGCTCTCCGCGTTCATCGCCAACGAGGACGCCGCGCAGCCGATGGTGCAAGCGATCATGCTGCCGCTCTACTTCATCTCCGGCGTCTTCATCCCGTCGGTGACGCTGCCGGCGTGGTTACGCCACGTCGCGGAGTTTTTCCCCGTCCAGCACCTCGCGGACGGGCTGCGCAACGGCTACCTCCCGGGAGCGAGCGGGACCGGGATCGTCTGGAGCGACATCGGCGTGCTCGCGATCTGGGCGGCGGTCGGGCTCGCCATCGCGCTGCGGAGCTTCAGCTGGCTGCCGCATCGCTCGCGCGGCTAGAACTAGGGAAGCGCTAAGCGGCGGACGTCGTTCGAGCCCTGCTCGACGACCCACAGGCCGCTTCCTTGACGGGCTCGAGGCGCGCGTCGGGGGTTAGTCGGCTTCGGCGAGCAGCGTGTCGACGTCGAGTGGGCGCGTGAACATCGTGAACTCGCCCTCCGGCGTCGTCGGCCACTCCTCCTGCGGGCGATCGCGGTAGAGCTCGACGCCGTTGTCGTCGGGGTCGCGGAGGTAGACGGCCTCGGAAACGCCGTGGTCGCTCGCGCCCGTGAGCGGGATGCCGGCTTCGAGGACGCGCTTCACGGCCTGGCCGAGAGTGTGCCGGTCGGGGAAGCGGATCGCGGTGTGGTAGAGGCCGGTCGAGTGCGGCGGCGGCGGGCCGGCTCCCTTCGACTCCCACGTGTTGAGGCCGATGTGGTGGTGGTAGCCGCCGGCGGAGATGAACGCGGCCTGGTCGCCCATGCGCGCCATGACGTCGAAGCCGAGCACGCCGACGTAGAAGTCGAGCGCCCGGTCGATGTCGGAGACCTTGAGGTGGACGTGACCGACGTCGACGCGTGGATCGAGCGTTGCCATACGTGGAGCTTATCCCTGCGTGTGCTTGATCTCCGATTCCTTCTGTTGCGCCTGGGCGAGGGTGAGCCCGCCGCCGCAGACCTGCGCGTTGAGCTCGTTCTCTGTCTGGTCCATCTGCGAGGCGCGCGGGTACGGCTCGGGCCAGAGATTGCGCGGGTCCGTCGGGCTTCCGCCGAGCTCGAGACTGATGAGGTGATCCTCCTGGTAGCCGGACGTCGAGCCGGTCTCGCCGTACGCCCGCATCTGTTGTCGCTTCAGTTCGTCGGTGTACGCCTCGGGCGGGCGGATCGTCGACGTCCACCCGTGCTTGCAGATCGTCGAGCCGATGTTCGCCTGCGTCACGTCCGGGTTGAGGACGCCCGGCGTGCGTCGTGGGTCGGCAACGATCCCGTGCGAGCCGCCGCTGCCGCGAGGCGCGAGCGCGACGACGACGATCGCGACTGCCACCACCGCCAACACCAGGTCTCCGCGCCTCGCCTTCTCCACCTTGCCGAACGTACGTCGGACGACCGCGTCGCCGCAATTCGCTCTTCCGGCCGTGTCCTCAAAGGCGAGTAGGCTCGAGTCCGTGGTCGAGATCGCCTCAAAGCCGCATGGGCCGTACTCCCTGGCGCTGTCGGCGCGGCTCTCGAGCGATGCGACGAGACGCTTTCGTGACGGACTTTTCACTCTTCGGTATGCGGGGGCGCTCGCCCATGCGTGGCAGTCGCCTGACGGCGCGGTAACGATCCGTTCCGACTCCGTCACCGCGGCCGAGAAGCTCCGCTGGGTGCTCGCGCTCGACGACGACCACTCCGAGTTCCTGCGCCGGTTCCGCAACGACCCGCTCATCGGCCGCGCGACGGTCCACCTGCGCGGGCTGCGGCCGATACGCACGGCGACGGTCGCGCAAGCGCTCCTCCGCGCCGTCTGCGGTCAACTCATCGACGCGAAGACGGCACGCGCCCACGAACGCCGCGTCATCCGCGCGTTGCAGAGCCGTGACGCCGACGTCACGGTGGCTGCCACCGGTCTATGCGAACCTCCGCAAACCTCCGCGCTCGCGGCGTTGGCGCCGTTCGAACTGCGGCGGCTCGGGCTCAACGAGCGGCGCGGGGCGGCGCTCGTCCGGCTCTGCCGCGGTCTCGAGCTCGAGCGACTTCACGGCGTTCCGACGAAGAACGTGGTCTCCCGGATCGAGCGCGAGCGCGGCCTCGGGCCCTGGTCGGCCGGTGTCGTCTGCCTCGAGGGGCTCGGCCGCTACGACCACGGCCTCGTCGGCGACCTCGGCCTCGTGAAGTACCTCGGCGCCGTCCGCGGCCGCGAGGTCGAGAGCGGGGAGACGGCAGAGCTGCTCGAGTCATACGGCGAGTGGGCCGGTCTCGCGAGCGTCTACTTCCTCACGGGCCTCGCGCGCGGCCTCATCCCGGCGCCCGCCGCAAGCGCGGCGTAGTTCGTACCCTGCGCCGATGATGGGAAGGAGCAAGGTCTCCATCGAGGTCGTCGACGATCCCGCGCGCGCGTGCGCAGAGCGGCTCGCGGCGCGGGCGCGCGAGGGAGGCTCGATCGTCCTCACCGGCGGTTCGACGCCAAAGCGCGCGTACGAGATCGCGGCAAACCTCGAGCCCGACTGGAGCCGCGTTGATCTCTGGTGGGGAGACGAGCGGTGCGTCCCGCCTGATGACGAGCGCTCGAACTTCGGGATGGCGAAGGAGGCGCTCCTCGACCGCCTCGCCGTCGCGCCGCGCTTCGTCCATCGGATGGAGAGCGTCGAGCAGTACGCCCGCGAGCTCGACGGAGTCGGGACGTTCGACGTCGTCCTCCTCGGCCTTGGCCCGGACGGCCATATCGCGTCGCTCTTCCCCGACTTCCCGACGCTCGATGTCACCAACCGCGACGTCGTCGGCACGCCGGCGGGCCACGAGCCGTTCGTCGACCGGATCACGCTGACGCTGCCGCGGCTCCGCGACACCCGCGAGCTCCTCTTCCTCGTCACGGGCGCCGACAAGGCTGACGCGGTCGCGCGAGCGTTCACAGCCGAGCCGTCCCGCGAGACGCCGGGGAGCCTCGTGCGCGCCGCCTACGGACCGACGCGAGCGATTCTCGACAGTGCTTCGAGCGCCAAGGCCGTGTCGGCCACCGGCAAATCCTCGAGGTAGCCGACGCGCTCCTCGTACGACTGCCGAACATCCGCGACCGCCACCGCGAACGCCTCGCCGTCGCCTGCCGCGAGCGCGCGGAGTGCGGCCGCGACGTCCGCGGGGAACGGCTCAGCGAGGGTTGCCGCGACCTGAGTCGCCTCCTCATTGCGCCCGAGCACGAGCAGCGCGACCGTGCCTGCGTAGCGTCCGATCGCTGAGTCGGCCTCCGCAGCGCCCGCGTCCAGCGCCCAAAAAGCAGCAAGTGACAACTTGTCACAAGCGTTGTCTGCGATGAGGAGTGCCTTCATCGCGGCGATCGGGCGACCCCACGCGTCGGGCGGCGCGCCGGCGTCCCAGCTCTCGCGGTAGCGCTCCGCCGCGCGCAAAAGCCACTCCCGCGAGGCCGCGCGGTCATCGAGCATCAGCAGGCAGAGCCCTGCCGCCCACGCCGCGTTCGCGAGCTGCACGAGCTGCCGCTCGTCGTGCGCGCGTCCCTCCCCCGCCTCGTACCGCGCGGCGGCCCGCTCGTACTTCTCGCGCCAGTCCATCCCGGGAGATTAGGCTCGTGACATGGCGAATGACGACTGGCGCATAACGGTCGAGGTCGAGGGAGCCAGGGACGCCGCCGGGCGTCTCACCGGCGACTTGAGCGCCGAGGCTCAGGAGCTCGCTGACGATCTGAAGGGTCGCCGGCTATCCGTCTCCGTGGATGACGAGACGCTCTTCGTCTACTGCAACTCGCAGGGCGATGCCGAGAAGGCGCGCGCCGTCGTCGAGGCCGACCTGCGCGCAAACGGCATCGAGGCGAAGACGAGCAAGATCGAGCACTGGCTTGACGCCGAAGAGCGCTGGGACGACGAGCCGCCGACCGAGACGTGGGAGCAGGAAGAACTCGACGAGGGCTACGCCCCGTGGGAGGTTCGCGTCGAGTGCGGCTCGTCCGAGCAGGCCGCGGATCTCGCCGCTCAGCTCGAGGCGGAAGGCTACAAACCGCTCCGCCACTCCCATTTCCTCATCGTCGGCGCCGCGAGCCACGAGGATGCCGAGACACTCGCCACGCGGCTTCACGGCGAGGTCGAAGCGGGTGGCGAGGTCGTTCTCGAGGCACAGACCGACGCGTGGCTTCGCAACCCGTTCAGGTTCTTCGGCGGCTTCGCGCAGTAGTCGCGGTTGACCTTTCCGCAACGCGAGCTACCATTCGAGCAACGTCGCTCGTGATTCTCACCCGAGCGCGTACCTCTTGAAAGACCTGCAGCACGAGGCGTGCTGCGCATATGCAAGAAGCGATTCAGGAGCCGACCAATTACCCGTCGGCGGACGACCCGCTAGTCGCCGCCGCTGCCCGCGCAGAAGCCTGGGCGGGTGAGCCGTTCCTTCGGGACGGCGAGGAATCCGCGCGCGTACTCGCGGAAGGCACCGCGCGCCGACGCGCGCTCGACGACGCGACCCAGGAGATGGACGGCGGCGCGAAGGCTCCGTCCTCGAAGTGGAAGGTGCGCTACGGGCTGATGCTCGGCCTCGAGCGGATCCTCGCCGAGCCGGAGCCGCGTACGGCCGCGGGCACTGCGCTGCGCCGCCATCAGATCGACGCGCTCGCCGGGATGCTCACCGAGCTCATCGCCGCGAGCCAGAAGTACGACGAAGCAGCGAGCGGGAACGGCAATGGACATGCCGCCACGGCTGAAGAGATTGCCGAGGAGGACGAGGACGAAGACTCGACGCTCGTCGTTGAGATCGAAGACGCCGAGCTCCCCGAGGAGCCGCAACCGCAGGACGATCCCGGCGCGGTCCGCCGCTACCGGTTCCGCCACCCAACCGCGTCGGGCAAGACGATCGCCGCCGGCGGCTTCGTCGAGGCGGCCCGCACGCTCGGCGTCCTGATCCTCACCCACCGCCGCCTGCTCGTCTCCCAGTTCACGCGCGACCTCACGACGGAGGGCTACGGCGACCGGTTCTGCGACGTGATCCTGACCGGTGGGAAACGCCCGAAGAAGGCGCCGCTCACGATCCAGACGTACGCGTGGTTCGCGCGCCACGTCGACTCGATCGACCGCGACGCGTACCAGCTCGTGATCTGCGACGAGGCGCACACGGCACTCGGGGAGAAGACCTCCGCCGCGATCCGCTCGTTCCCGGAGCCCCTCTACATCGGCATGACAGCGACCGAGCAGCTGATCGCCAAGCAGGTCTCCGACGTCTTCCCCGCCTCGGTCGACGACCTCCCGCTGCAGGACGCCGCGCGCCGCGGGCTCATCGCGCCGCTCCGCGACCTGCGCGTGCCGCCGGTCGCGGCGGTCAACTCCGTCCCGATCGTCGGCGGCGACTTCGACCAGGAGATCCTCGCGAAGACGCTCGACCACCAGGCGCTGAACATGGCCGCCGCGAGCCTCTATCGCGACCGCTTCGACAACACGCCGGGCATCGTCTACGCCGCCGGCGTCGAGCACGCGTACAACCTCGCGACGGAGTTCCGCGCCGCCGGACTCAAAGCCGAAGCCGTGTCCGGCAGGACACCGCCGGTGCGCCTCGCCGAGACGCTGGCCGCGTACGAACGCGGCGAGATCAACGTCCTCATCAACGCGCAGCTGCTCGCCGAGGGCTGGAACTCGCCGCGCGCGACGATCTGCATGCACCTTGCGCCGACTGCGTCGAAGCGCGTCTACCAGCAGCGGATCGGCCGGATCATGCGCCTGCATCCGCGCAAGGAAGCCGGCATCGTCGTCGACTTCGTCCCGAAGGGCGCGACGCACAACGAGCGCGTCGTTTCCCTCCATTCGCTCCTCGACGCGGACTTCTACCGCGAGGGCGCGCGCGTCACGCCGGCCCCGCGGCGGCGCTCCCAACGCCGGGCGCGGCGGAGACTCACGCCGGCGCCGTGGCTCGTGCCGGTCACGCCCGACGTGCGCCGGCGCATCGGCGTCATCCAGCGAGAGTGGCAGCGGGTCGATCCGAAGTTCCTCGACGAGGACGAGCAGCGCTACTGGGCGACCATCGCGGGCCGCCAGATCCGGTTCGACGAGCGGGCGAACTTCGTCCAGAAGCTCACGGATCGCAGCGCGAGCAAGGTGGCGCTCGAGCAGTTCCTCGCGACGGCGGCGGCCGAGAACCCGAACCGCCGGCTGCGGATGATGGCGCTGCAAGATCGCGTCTCGATGCGCGTCGAGCGCGCCGACTTCGACGATCTCGTCACGCTCGTGACGCAGGCGCCGACGTGGGAGAAAGAGCGCCTCGCCGGTATCCGCACACTCCTCCGGGCGATCGCCGAGGAGAAGCCCGACGCGCCGGAGCAGATCCTCGCGCGCTGGACGTGGCGGCTCGCCCGCACGACGCGCAAGGTGCAAGACCGCCGCGCCTCGTCGGAGTACCCGGAGGCGAAGCGACTCCTCGGCGCGCTCGCGAACTCGCGCGGCCACCGGCACGAGGAGAACGCCGCGAAGCTCGTCAAGGCCGCGCTCGAGCTGCCGCTGCCTGTCGGTGCGGCTCTGCTCGCGTCGGCGGAGGGCTACACGCCCCGCGCCACGAAGCTCCTCGACGAGGCACGCGAAAAGCTCGGCACGATCCAGGAGGTCGCGGCCGCGCTCGCGGAGAATCTCCCCGCGCCGAAGCAGGGCTCGAACCGCAGTCGCCGCCGGCGGAGACGGAAGAAGACCGGCGCCGCGAAGCCCGAGGCGCAGCAGCAGGAGACCCAGAACAGCACGGGCGAGACGACGCCGGAGCCACCTGCGGCCGACGCGACCGAGTCAGCGAGCTAGCTCTATCCCCCCAGCGTCGCGCTGGCGGGGCCGGCTAGCTGGTAGTTACTCGGGTCGAAGTTGAATGTGCTGTTCGCGCCGTTGATGTAGATGCAGCTCGTGATCACCGCGAGGTTCGCGGTACCGCTCATGGTGTCGCCGAAATCGGCACCGTAATTCGGCGCGTAGATCGTGCCCGAGATGGAGCCGAGCTCGCCGGACGCGGGCAGCGGCGCCGCGCTCTGGAGAGCGATGTCCCACTGGGTCGAATTGCCGCTCTTGCCGTCGCAGGCACCTCCGACAAGCGTCTGACTGCGATCCTGGAAGATGGTCATGCCGGCGTAGATCCCGGTGTTCATCGGCCCTAGGTGGACATTGCCGGCGGTGTTGATATCGACCTGGCCGAGCGCGCCGTTTCCGGCGTTATGGGCGGAGTCGACGGTGTTATAGATCATCACGTCAGGGGCCGACAGGGAAGCCGCGCCGCAGACGCTGAATCCGCCGCCGGCCATGATGTAGACGCCCGGAGACAAAGTCACATTCGCTGCGGCGCCGGTGCTCGCGTTGAGCACGGCGGCGCCGTTGGGGTGCGTCGCCGCCGCCGTGTTGAAGTAGTTACGAGTGACGGTGAGCGTGGCCTTGCTCCCCGCGGCCACCGTCTCGGCCGTGACGAGCATGTCCTCGCTCCCGATCTGGATCACGTCATTCACCTGAACCGGGTCAACGGTCGCCTGACCCGGCCACTGGATAGGCACGGTCGTCTGGTTCGCGGTGAGACCACCGGGCGCTGGCGGACCGGGTGCGTTCACCGTTACGGCCGGGCTGTAGGCCGTCGCGTTCTGCGTAGTGACGACCTTCTTGACCTCGGTGCCGGACGTGTGCATGGCATCTTCCGTGCCGTTCCATTCTCGGGTCACAGTTATCTGCGTCGTGCTGTCGACGGAGTTGACCTTCATCTCCTCGTCGTCTATGGCGATGACGTCACCGGGATTAATCGGCCCCGTCGTGTTGACCTGGATCGGACCAATCCCGCCCGTTCCGTCGAAGTTGGCGGCGACATCGGCCGTGAGCTTGACCACTGTCGGGTACGACTGGATAGTCGTGGTCGTCCCGCCGGCGGCCGCGCAGTTCGTCCCCACGCAGCTCGAGCCGGACGCTGCGCCGATACAGATGCCGCCGTAGTAGGTGCCGGGGTTAAGCGTCACTGTCCCGGTGGGAATCTCGTCCGGAGACGGGATCCCGGGTGAGCCAACGAGGTTCTTCGCCATGACGCCGAAGGTCGGCATCCACGCCGGTGTGAAGGTGCCGCTCGCAGCGGTCGACGGGACGTCGGTGAGAGTTACGCAGCCGTTGCACGGGTTCGGGGTCGGAGCGCCACTGGCGATCGAGACAAAAACCGTGACATTGCCGCCGGCGCCCAAGCTCGGCGTCGTCTGCAGCGTCACGTTTCCGCTCGCGGCCGCACCGCTGGAAGCGACGAGCGAGACCTTGCCGCTGCCGCCGTTCACGAGGCAGGTCGCCGGAACCGTGAAGGTGAACGTGGTGCTGTTCGTGACCGTCACTGTCGTATTCCCGACGTTGAAGCAACTCTGCCCCGCCGGAAAGCCCGAGATGTTGACGGTGTCTCCGGTCTTCAGCCCGTTTGCGGCGCCCATCGTCTGGAACGTCACGGTGGTGCCCGTGCGCGACGCCATTCCCATCTCGGTGAGCGTCGGCGCGGCATACGAGATCGTCTGCGCGCCGGAGCTGGCGTTGGTCAACGTGACGTTCCCGCTGCCGTAGGCGGTTCCCAACCCGCCCGGAAGCGCGACGGTGTCACCGCTCTCGAAACCCGGGAACGTCCCGAGCGTGAGGACGACGTTGCCGCCCGCGGCAGCCGCATTCGTGAGGCTCGCAGTGATCGCTGCGATGGTGTACTTGAGCGTGCCGGGACCGCTTCCGCCGGTCGCAGTGACGTTGTTGCCGCCGTTGTCGAACCGCGAGTCCCCAGTGTTCACCGTCACGCTGTCCCCGCTCGCGAACGTGTGCGTGTTCGCGGTCGTGATCGTCGCCATCGTCGCGCCGGCAATCGAGCGGCCGGTCACGGCCAGGTTTTGCGTGGCGTTGACTGCATACGTGATGTTGCCGCCGGCGACGCCGGTGAGCGTGAAGCTGCCGTTGAGAGTCGCGTCCGTGCCGGTCAAGCCAGACACGCTCACTGTGTCTCCAATCGCGAGCCCGGTGACCGAGTTCAGGTGGAGCGTCGCAGTACCGTTGCTGAGCCCCACGTTGGGCGTGACGTTGAACTGCCTGCTTGCGAGCGGCGAGGCGAAGGAGAAGCTGCTGAATCCCGTCCCGGTGACGATCGCGTTCGCCACGTTGAAAAAGGGCTGCAAGCCATTGACGTTCAAGCCGCTCACCGTGACGCTGTCGCCGCTCGCCAGAGTGTCTGGCGCGTTCGTCGTGAGCGTCGCCGTTCCGCCTGTCATCTGCTCGTTTGTGATGGCGGGGGCGTTCGCACACGGAGCTGTCCCGCACCCGTCCGACCCCGCGGAGTTGTCGTAGGTGAACTCGTTTGAGGCGGGCGTGGCCTGAACCGTGTAGGTGCCGTCGAAGCCGGAGCCGACGCCGCTGATGGTGACCAAGTCGTTCACGCTCAACCCGTCCGCGCCGGATGTGAAGACGTCAGCGATGTTGGCGGCCCTGCCGTTGGCTCCACGACTGATCTTCGTGATGGTCACCCCAGGGCCGACGTGCCCCGGCCCGAGGGTCGGCGCGGGCGGGAATCCCGCAAAGGGATCTGCTATCGGCGCTTGCCCGATGTCGGGGCACCCCGCAGGGGTCGGCGAGTACGTTGGCGGGGGACCGGCCACGATGTGCCAGTCCGTCCCGCCGGAGTTTTTGGTGAAGCTGCACAGCGTGCCGGCGGGCACGTACACCTTGCTCGAGTTGTGGCTCTCCCAGCCGCCGTTGGTCTCGATCTTTGGCGCCGAGATGCTTCCCCCGTTGAAGATGTCGAAGGCGTCGCCTTGGCTGCACGAGTTGACGTAGATCCCGCTGTGCACCACGAGGTTGCCGCCGAGCTTGACGAGCAGCGTGTGGTTGTCACACGCGGCGGTGTGGTCGAGCGCAGCGAACGAGATGGCGGGCGCGGGGCCCGGCACGGGAGTGCCGACCCCCCTCGCCGACATTGTGGAGGTCGACAACCCAAATAGGCCTCCGAAGAAGTTCGAGGTCTTTCGCGTAAGCCAGACCTCGATCTGGCCGTTGTTGTAGGGATAGACGTAGCAACCTGGCGCCTGAGATGGACCCTGCGTATCGGTCACGTACAGAGGACTTGCCGGATTTGCCGTGTTGCAGACTGGCAGCGCACAGGCGTCCGGCGAGGCGGTCGTGCACTGGTACTGCGGGGCCGATGAATCCCCCCTCGGCCCATTCGCGCTGTTCAGGGTGGCGTACTGTCCCGCGCAGCTACCGATCGGGTCCGATGCGTTGGCGACGCAAGTCTTTGAGCTGTCCGCGAGGTAGAGCCCTGCCCCGATTGCAGAGGCGTCGGCGGCGTTTTGCAGAGCTTGCTTGTTCTGAAACAGGTTCCCACCGTCAACGACCACTCCGGTCATGCCCATGATGGCGAACACCATGAGAGCGAACATCGGGAGGACCTGGCCGTGCTCACGGTCGAGCCGCGTCGACCTGAGCAGGCGCGACAAGGGCGACATGATGGGGCCGTACTGCACGCTGCGGAATTTCAGTTTGTGCACGCCATTCCTTGCCTCGCGGCGCCGCTCGTTGTCCAAAGTGTAGAGCGATATTCGGCGCGCAGGGGGTTTTCTGCCCAGCAGAGCGGAAGCGCTACGACGCCGGCCCGTCGGCGCTCTCAGGGCCGTCGTCGCCGTTCTCCTCGCGCTCTTGGAGGAAGCGCGTGAGCTCGGCCGCGAGCGAGTCGCCCGACGGCAGCTCCTCCTCCGCCTCCATCATGTCGACACGTCGCTCGAGCTCCTCGACGTACGCCGACGTCTCCGCGTCCGACGAGACGGCCTCCGTCACCTGCTGGGCGTACTCCTCGGACGCCTCCTCGAGCTCCTCGAGATCGACGTCGGTGCCGAGCATCTCCCCGAAGCGGCGGCAGAGCGCGAGCGCCGCGCGCGGGCTCGGCGCGAGCGAGACGTAGTGAGGAACCGCGGCCCAGAGACTGACCGCCGGGATTCCCTCGCGACGGCAGTCGTCCAAGAGCACGCCGAGGATGCCGGTCGGCCCCTCGTAGCGGGATGGCTCGACGCCCATCTCATCGACGAGGGACGAGTCACTCGCCGCCGCGCTCACCGGCGCCGGGCGCGTGTGGGGGACGTCCGCGAGGAGCGAGCCGAATGTTGTGACGAGATCGACCCCGAGCTCCTGGGCAAGGCCGACGATGAGACGCGAGTACGTCTTCCAGCGGAGGTTCGGCTCGACGCCGAGCAGGATCACGATGTCGCGGTCGAGGCCGGGAATCGGCGCGTGGAGGAACGTGTTCGACGGCCATTCGAGCTTGCGCGTGAGCCCGTCCTCGAGAGACACCTGCGGACGCACCTGCTGGAAGTCGTAGAAGTTCTCGGGGTCGATCGTCGCGAACTCCTCGGCGCCCCACTCGCGCGCGAGATAGCCCGCGGCGAGCGACGCCCCCTGGCCGCCGTCGTTCCAGCCACGAAAGCCGGCGAGGAGGACGGGGCGGCGAAGGTCGGGCCGCGAAGAGACGATCAGCTCCGACATCGGGCCAGTCTAGTGGCGTTCTACGGGACGCCAGAGCCGGGCGACCAGACCGACCGTCCACGCGAAGAGGACCGCCGCGAGGGTGACGTGAACCATGACCACACCCCACGGCACCGTGCCGTACGTCCGGTACTGGATCTCGCCGACGACCATCTGCGTGACGAGGATCGCGAGGAGCGCCGAGCAGCCGCGCACGAGCCACGGGAAGCGCTCGCGCTGCCGCCATGCCCAAGTCGCGAGCACGAGAAAGACGACACCGAAGACGGCGACCGCCCGGACATGCCAGTACACGGCCGAATAGAAGTTCCACACACGGCTCACGACCTGTGTCCCGGAGCTACCCGGGAACCTGCCGGCGGCAGTCGAGACCGTCCCCGACGCCACGAGCACCGTGACGGCGAGAAGAAGGACCGCCCCGCCGAGACGAGCGATCCCGGGTAACGCAACGTCGCCGCCCTCGACCGCCCGGTCGGCCTCGAGAAGCACGAGCACGCCCAGGCCGAGCGCCACGAGCGCGAGCAAGAGGTGCGAGATGACGAGGTAGGGGTTGAGGTGGTAATGGACGGTGACCGCTCCGAGCGGCGCCTGCCCGAACGTCGCTACGAACGCGACGAGCGCAAGCAGCTTCGCGCGGCGGCCGAGCCCCTCCGTCCGCCAGGCGGCGACGGCGAGCGCCAGCGCCACGAGCACCGTGAGACCGGAGACGACGCGGTTGAAGAACTCGATATCGGCGTGATAGCCGCGTGCGCCGTACGCCTTCACGCACGAGGAGAGGTCGACGGTCACGGACGGGCAGCCGAGCCCCGAACCGGTGAGGCGGACGGTCGCGCCGCTCGCCACGATGAGGACGAGTACGGCGACGGCGACCCGCGCTACGCGCCGGAATCCCACCGGCGACAGCACGAAGCCGAGTCGGCGCTGCGGGACGCTAACGGACGACGACGCCGCTCCCCTCCTCCACCGAGCCGACCCGCGCGAGGAAGAGGTCACGGCGGCGGAACTCCGCCTCGAGCGAGGGCGCCTTCGCCGCCGGCAGGGTGACGAGCAGGCCGCCGGCGGTTTGCGCGTCGTAGCCGAGCGCGAGCGACTCCTCCGCCACTCCTTCGGCGTCGACCGGAGCGAACTCGCGATTGCGCGGGTCGCCGCCGGTGCGCGTGCCGGCGCGGGCGGCCTCGAGCGCTCCGTGCAGCGCGGGGAACGCCGCCGCCTCGAGGACGAGGCGCACGCCGCTCCGCTCGGCCGTCTCGTGCGCGTGGCCGAACAACCCGAACCCGGTCACGTCGGTCACGGCGTTCGGCGCGAAGCCGCGGAGAACGTCGGCGGCCGCTGCGTTGAGCGTCGTCATCCACCGCGCCGCCTCGGCGATGTCCTGCTTGCTCGCGAGGACTAGCCCGGTGCCGAGCGGCTTCGTGAGGAATACCGCGTCGCCCGGCCGAGCGCCGCTCTTCACCCAGACAGCATCCGGATGGACGGTCCCGACGACGGCGAGACCGTACTTCGGCTCGACGTCGCGGATCGTGTGGCCGCCGGCGAGGATTGCGCCGGCCGCACGCACCTGCTCGTCGGCGCCGGCGAAGACAGCTGCGACCGTGTCGGTCGGCAGCTCCTCCGGGAACGCGGCGATCGAGAGCGCGAGCAGCGGTGAGCCGCCCATCGCGAAGACGTCGTTGAGCGCGTTCGTCGCGGCGATGCGCCCGAACAGCGCGGGATCGTCGACGAGCGGCGGAAAGAAGTCGAGCGTGAAGACGAGCGCCCGCTCGTCGTCGAGCCGGTAGACCGCCGCGTCGTCCGCCGGGTCGAGGCCGACGAGCAGATCCTCCGCCTCGGTCGGGACGAAGCCCTTGAGCAGCTCCTCCAGCCGCGCCGCTGAGTACTTCGCGGCGCAGCCGCCGCCTACGGTGAGGCTCGTCAGTCCTGAAGTCGCCACGCCGTTTACTGTAGGCCGCGGAATGGCGGATCGCGCGGCATTGGTCACCGGCGGCTCGTCGGGTATCGGGCTCGCGATCGCACGACTCCTGCGCGACGAGGGGTACGACCTGACCGTCGTTTCGCGGACGCCCGAAAAGATCGAGGCGGCGGCTGCCGAGCTCGGCGCGGCCGCCGTGGTGGCAAACGTGGCGGATCCTGACGACTGCGCCCGCGCCGTGGCCGAGCATCACGAGCGGTTCGGCCGCCTCGACGTGCTCGTGAACTCCGCCGGAGTGGGGTTCGGCGGCCTCGTAGCCGATCTCGATCTGAAGAAGCTCGACCTACAGCTCGACATCAACCTTCGCGGCCTCTTTCTCGTTACGCAGGCGGCAATCCCGCTGCTCCGGGAGACCCGCGGTTGGATCGTCAACCTCGCATCGATCGCAGGGACGCTGCCGACACCCGGCCTCGCGACGTACGGCGCTACGAAGGCAGCGGTGATCGCGCTTACACGTTCCCTCAACGCGGAACTCGACGCAGCCGGAGTGCGGGCGATCGCGATTTGCCCCGGCTTCGTCGACACGCCGATGGCTCAATCGTCAGGTCTCGAGCAAGAAGAGATGATTCGGCCAGAGGACTGCGCAGAAATCGTTCGCATGTGCCTGAGACTGAGTCCCACGGCGCGCGTTCCTCAGGTCGTGATCGAGCGAATGGGCTCGGCCGGCGGCGACGCTCCCTAACCGTCACCGCCGCGAAAGTCACAGCGGTTTACCGCCGCGCCCACTCGCGGCGGAACCGTTAGAAGCCGCCCCCGTCGCTCATCCCGACGGCTGCGACGATTCGAGCCGCCGCAGCCAGGATGAACACGCCAAACACTGCGACAAGCACGACCGAGTAGAACCGAAGCTTCGTCATCGTCTTCACCTCCCTCAGTATCCCCTAGAACCGAACGTCCTGTAGCGCTTCTGCTGCGGAGCGGTACAAGTCCGCAGCCACCTTGTGGTCGCCGCGCCGGGCGGCGAGATCCCCCCGAGCGACCCATGCCGCAGCCCGATGGCTGCCCGATCCGAGATCGGTGAAACTCGTCTCGGCTTCGGCGAACGCGGCCTCCGCCTCGTCGAAGCGGCCCTGATCGAGCAAGGATCTGCCGAGCACGAGCTGTGCATTCCCGATCTCGTCGATGTAGTCAACGCGCCCGTCAAGAAGGCGGAGCGCGTGACGCGCCTGCTCTTCGGCCTGTGCCGGATCGCCGGTGCGGAGATGGATCTGGGCGAGCGAGGAAACGGCGCGGCCGGCATCGGCGTCGCGACCCGTCTCCAGCGCGATCGCGAACGCTTCCTTCAAGAGCTCGATTGCGTCGTCGGTCTTGCCGAGCAGGAAGTTGAGGCCGCCGAGATTGTTCGTGAGATCGCCGACGTGGACACGGTCGGAGAGCTGCGCGTATGCCTCGCGCGCCCGCTCGGCGTACGCCCGCGCCAGCACCCAGTGGCCCTGGCGGTCCGCTACGAGCGAGGCCTGGAAGTACGCGACACCGATCGTGCGGAGGTCGTCCACTCCCTGCGCCAGCTCGAGCGCGCGCTCGACGTCGTCACGCGCCGCTTCGTAGTCGCGCTGCCGTCGCCAGCAGCGCGAGCGCCACGAGAGGATGTCGGCCTTGAGCGTGTCGCACGGCAGGCCCGAGCGCTCGGCGAGTGCGAAGGCCTCATCGAAAAGCGCGATCGCCGACTGTGTGCTGTTGAGCTGGTAGCGACAGCCTCCGAGCCGGAGCAGGACATCGGCCCGCTCGACGTCGGAGAAGGATCCAGACTCGGTGAGCGCGCGCGCCTCGGTCAGGAGCTCGAGCGCGGCGCGATGGTCGCTGAGCCGCATCTTTGCGAGCCCGGTCCCGACGAGCGCCCTGACCCGAAGCTCAGGACTGCCGGTCGCACGCGCAGCGGGGATGAGCAACGCGAACGCGCTCGCCGCGTCGGCGTCCTCGCCCGACTCATAGAGAGCCTCCGCCCGAGCAAGGGCGCCTTCGACGCGGCTGCGTTCGTCGGCCGCTACGCCACTCTCGAGGAAGCCCCGATCGACGCCGAGCCGCGCCGCGAGCCACTCGATGGTCTCGCGGGTCGGCCGCGTCTTGCCGCGCTCGATCTGCGAGACGTACTCCTTCGAGAAGCGGTCACCGGCGAGGTCGGTCTGCGTGAGGCCGGCCGCGGTGCGCAGCTGCCGGAGCCGCTGGCCGAGCTGCCGACCCTCGGCCGAAACCGCGCGCACTTTCGTCTCGCTCGCTCTCATTCACCCCATAGTCAAGCGCATACTTCATCCGAACGCAAGGTGTCCCCATCGAACATGGCCCGTTTGTGCATAAACATGGGGAAAACTAGTCAACAACGTGGGCGTCAAATCACTTGACCGAGGCACTTGACGCGCGGGTGGTTCCCCACGTATAGTGACGCCACTTGCAGCCCCAGCCGGACGCCAGGCGAAGGTTTGCAGGAGGCGCGCCAGGACTTCCGGCAGTACACGGGGACGGGGACGCCGCAGACCCGGTTCTCACGCCCGCCGCGAAGGGCGCACCTCAAATAAAAAGGCCCCGGAGCCGCAGCCGGGGCCTTTTCCTTGCTCGCGTCTACGCGCGGAGCCAGACGAGCCGCGCCGCGCGAATCGCCGCGAGCTCGTCGTCGTCGAGGAGCCCGACGCGCCGGCCAACCATTCCGAGGATCCCGCCGGCGAGCATGATCCACGCCTCGGCGTCGGCGTCGCGCTCGGCGACGATCGCGCCCTCGGCCTGACCGTCGCGAATCAGTCCCGCGACGAAGTCGTGCACCTCGCGCATGTGCTTTCGGAGCGCCTTCCGGAGCTCGGCATCCTCCGAGGCTTCGCCGAGCGCCTGCACCCAGAGCTCTGCGAGCTGGAGCTTTGCCGAGCGAACGGAGACGTGTCCTTTCCCGATCTCGTCGACCGCAGCGCACGCGTCGGAGCTGATCGCCACGGTTTGCTCCCACCCGGTGCGCGCCTTCTCCCAGACGTACTCGAGCGTCGCGAGATAGAGGTCGCGCTTCGATGCGAAGTGGCGGTAGATGATCGGTTCGGAGATTCCCGCGGCGCGCGCGATCTCGGCGGTCGTCGTGCCGCGGTAGCTTCCGGAGGTGAAGACGCGGGCCGCCGTCTCGAGCAGATGCGCGCGGCGGCCGGACGCCGCCATGCGGGTCGGGGCCGTCGCGCTCATTCCCGCTCCCGGCGCCGGCAAAGCCAGCGCCTCCGCTCTTTGATGAGCTCCGTCGAGCCTACGCTCATGCAGCCATCTCCGCGAGATGCTCACGCACGACGGCCGGTTTCGTCCGGACGGTGACCACGGCCACGATCGCAGCGGCGAAGGTGATCGCGGCACTCACGGCGAGCGCCGCGTGCATGCCGTTGACATAGTCGACCTTCGACGCCGGTGTGCCGATCGGATGGTGGAGGTACGCGGCGAGGATCGCGCCCATGAGTCCGATGCCAAGCGAGCCGCCGACCTGGCGGAAGCTGTTGAGCACGCCCGACCCGACACCGGCCTTATCGACCGGCACGGAGCCCATCGCCACGGCGGTCATCGGTGACATCGTCATCGCCATCCCGACCCCGCCGAGGATCATCGCGGGCAGCAGCGTCCAGAAATCCGAGCTCACCGTTGCCCGCTGATAGAGGAGCAGCGAGATCCCGACGATCGTCATGCCGCCGCCCATGAGCCAGCGCGCGCCGACCCGGTTGTACAGGCGGCCGGCGATCGGTGCGATGACGATGATCAGCACCGTCATGGGCAGGAACATCGCGCCGGCCTGCGTGGCCGAGTAGCCGAGGATGTTCTGGATGTAGAGCGAGACGAAGAAGAAGACGCCGAACATCCCCATCGAAACGAGCATCGCGACGGTGTTGGCGCCGCTGAACGAGCCGATCTTGAACAGCGACAGGTCGAGCATCGGCAGCCGCTGGCGGAGCTCGAGCAGGACGAACGCGACGAGCAGCACCACGGCAGCGACGAGGAAGCCGATGATCTCCGGCGACGTCCAGCCCTTGTCGTTGCCCTCGATCAGGGCGTAGCTGAGCGCGAACAGGCCGAGGGCCGACGTGGCGAGACCCGGCAGATCGAGGCTCTGCTCGTGCGACGTGTCGCGCGACTCCCTGATGAAGATCTGGGACGCCACGACCCCGAGCACGCCGACCGGGACGTTGATGAAGAAGATCCAGTTCCAGTTGATGTTCTCGACGATGACGCCGCCGACGAGGGGGCCGATCGCGAGCGCGAGAGCGGACACGCCGGCCCAGATCCCGATGGCCTGGCCGCGCTCCTTCGGCGGGAACGTCGCCGTGATGATCGAGAGCGTGGCGGGACTCATCAGGGCCGCGCCGACGCCCTGCACGGCGCGGGCGCCGATGAGAAGACCGGCACTCGTGGCGAGGCCACACGCGAGGGACGAGGCCGTGAAGATGACGAGGCCGATCACGAAGAGCCGGCGCCGCCCGTAGAGGTCGCCGAGCTTTCCACCCGTGATCAGGAGCGCCGCGAAGGTCAGCGCGTAGGCGACGACGACCCACTCGAGCCTCGCCGTCGAGACGTGGAGGTCCTTCTGCATCGTCGGCAGCGCGACGTTCACCACTGTGTTGTCGAGCATGATCATGAACAGGCCGAACGCGACCGCGCCCAGTGTCCACCACTTGCGATTCTCCTCGGCGACGAGCGTCGCCAAAAGCCGTGCTTTCACGTACACCTCCCGAGCTAAGTTAGCGCCCACTAGGTTAGCGGACGCTAACTTGTCTTCGCCAACTTGCCTCCGGCCCGGCCAGGAATCAAAATCCTGCGCATGGCGACCTCCACGATCACCTTCCACCTCGACGCGCCGCCCGAGTGCGTCTTCGACTACATCGCCGACATCCGCAACGACGGGACGAGCGTCACGATGCTCGTGGACATGAAGCTCCGCGGCGCGTTCAAAGCGCTCGCGCCGATGCTCAAGGTCGGAATGCCGCGCGAGATGGAGAAGCGGCCAAAGCAGTTCGCCGCGGCTCTTTCCGGTCGCTGACTAAGCTCGACGCCGTGGACAGCCTCGCAGGACAGACGGCATTCGTCACAGGCGGTGGCCGCGGTATCGGTGCGAACATCGCCCGCGAGCTCGCGGCGGCCGGAATGGGCGTCGTCGTGAGCGGTCGCACCGCTGAACAGGTGGAGGCGGTCGCGTCGGAGCTCGGCGGCACGCCGCTCGTCGGCGACGTCACGAAGCGAGAGGACATCGCGCGCTGGTTCGCGGAGGCGGGCCCGATCGACCTCCTTGTCGCGAACGCCGGCATCGGTGTCCGCGGCGAATCCTGGGAGCTAGACGTTGACGACTGGTGGAGCGTCTTCGAGGTCAACGTCCTCGGCGTCCACCTTTGCTGCAATGCCGTCATCCCGGGCATGCTCGAGCGGGGAAGCGGCCGCATCGTGATCGTCGGCAGCGGCGCCTCGTACCTGCCGGGCGCGACCGACACGAGCTACACCTCTTCGAAGGCCGCGATCTGCCGGTACGGCGAGACGCTCGCGAACGCGCTCCGCGACCGGATCCCCGTCTTTGTGATCAGCCCCGGGCTCGTGCGCACGGCGATGACGGAGGGGCACTTCTCCGACGATGCGCCGTGGACGCCGCCCGAGTTGGCGCCGCAGCTCGTCCGGAAGCTCGCGACCGGCGGCTACGACGCGCTCGCAGGCCGGTATCTCCATGCCGAGCACACCGACGTGGACGATCTCGTGGCTCGCATCGACGAAGTGCTCGCCGATGACCTGCAAGCGATCCGGCTCCAGCGCGCGTAAGTTTTCGCCTGATAGGCTAAAACTATGAGGATCGCGCTTGCGCAGATCGATCCCGTGGTCGGCGATCTCGACGGAAACCGTGCGCTGATCCTCCGTAGCATCGAAGAGGCTCGCGACGCCGACGCGGATCTCGTCGTCCTGCCGGAGCTCGCCGTGACGGGCTATCCGCCGGAAGATCTCCTCCTCCGTCCGGGCTTCGTGCGCGCCGCGCAGGCGTCCATCGAGGCGATCGCGGCCGAGGTGACCGGCATCGTCGCGCTCGTCGGCACTCCCCTCTTCGACGGCGCGCTCTACAACGCGTGCGCCGTATGCCGCGACGGTGCGATCGAGACGTACGGGCGTAAGCGGCACCTCCCCAACTACGGCGTCTTCGACGAGATGCGGTACTTCACCCCGGGCGAGACGGTGACGCTCGTCGAAGTTGCCGGCACACGGGTCGGGGTCACGATCTGCGAGGACATGTGGATCCCGGGAGCGCCGACGACCGAGCTCGCCGCGGCGGGAGCGGAGCTCATCGTCAACCTCTCCGCCTCGCCGTTCCATGTCGGTCGCGCGCAGGAGCGGGAGGAGATCTTCAGTGCGCGGGCGCGGGAGACCGGCGTGCGCGTCGCCCTGTGCAACACCGTCGGCGGCCAGGACGAGCTCGTGTTCGACGGGCACTCGCTCTTCATCGAGAGCGACGGCTCCGTCGTTGCACGCGCGCCGGGCTTCGAGGAGGCTCTCCTCGTCGCCGATCTCGACGAGCCTGCCGCGGCTGGTCTCGCGCCCCTCGCGAACGACCTCGAGCAGATGCGGCGCGCCCTCGTCCTCGGCCTCCGTGACTACGTCGAGAAGAACAGCTTCGGGGACGTCGTCGTCTCCGTCTCGGGCGGGATCGACTCGGCCCTGACCGCGGCGCTTGCGGTCGAGGCGCTCGGCGCGGAGCGCATTCACCTCGTCTCGATGCCGTCCCGCTACTCGTCTGCGGCGACGCGGCACGACGCGCGCGCGCTCGCAGAGAACCTCGGCTGCGACTTCCGCGAGCTCGAGATCGAGCCGGTCGTCGAGGCAGCAACCGGCGTCCTTGCCGACTCCTTCGCAGGACGCGGGCCGGATCTCGCGGAGGAGAACCTCCAGGCGCGCGTGCGGGGGACGCTCCTCATGGCGCTGTCGAACAAGTTCGGCTGGCTCGTCGTCGCGACCGGGAACAAGTCGGAGCTCTCGGTCGGCTACGCGACGCTCTACGGCGACATGGCCGGCGGATTCGCGCTCTTGAAGGACGTTTTCAAGACGGACGTGTTCCGGCTCTCGCGGCACCTCAACGAGCAGGCGGGCCGCGAGCTCATTCCGGCGTCTACGATCGAGCGCGCGCCGAGCGCCGAGCTACGCGAGGACCAGCGCGACGAGGACTCCCTTCCTCCCTACGCCGAGCTCGACCGCGTTCTCGAGGCGTACGTCGAGGCGGACCGGACGCTCGAGGAGCTCAGTGCGGACGGCTTCGACCCGGACGTCGTCGCACGCGCCGTCGCGCTGATCGACCGCGCCGAGTACAAGCGCCGTCAGGCACCGCCGGGCGTCCGGCTCCGGCCGAAGGCATTCGGCCGCGACCGCCGCACGCCGATCACGAATCGCTGGCCCGGATGAGCCGCTTCCCCCGCACGGTGCGTGTCGCGATCCTCCTCGCCGCCGGCGCTTGGGGGGTCTGGTCACACGATCCATTCATCGCCGTTGGCGGCTTCGGCTTCGCGGCCTCAGAGCTCGTCTTCGGTCGACGGCCCGAGGCAGTCCAGTCTTTGATGGACATCGTCGTCGTAGCGGTGGTTGTCGCAATCGTGATTCGCGGCCCGTTCGACATTGCGACGCCGATTGTCGTGGTCGTCGGCGCAGCGCTCGCCGCTCTTGCCGTGTCAGACCTGTGGTCGCGGCTCCGCGGCCGCAACGCTGAGCTCGCGGAACCAGCGCAGCCGCTCGTCCCAGGGGACGGCGGCGTTCGCGGGGGACGTGGACGGCAGGACGAAGAGGCCCGTCGCCTCTAGCGTCCGCTGCTGCACGCCGAGCTCGGGTCGCTCGTTGAACGTGCCGCGGTAGGCCTCCTTGCCGACGAACGCGAGCCAGGCCGGGCAGAGCTCCCGCGCAATCTTCTCGAGGCGCTCGACCGAATCGGCAAAGTCGGCGCGACGCAGGTCGCCCGAGCCCGGCGTCGTGCGCGGAGCCGCGTTCGTCACGCCGATCCCCTCCTCGAGCAGCGCGAACTGCTCGGAAGGCTCATAGAGACGGGACGTGAAGCCGGCCGCGTGGAGCAGCCGCCAGAAGTCGTTGCGCGGATTCGCGAAGTGCGCGTGCGAGGCGGCCGAGACGCGGCCGGGGTTGATCCCGACGAACACGACCCGGAGGTTCGGGCCAAGGACGTCGGGGACGGCGCTACGCAGCTTCGGCGTCGGCGTCGTCGGGCCGCGCGTCGATGCGGGCCTCGAAGTCACGCCGCAGGTCCTCGCCCGTGACCGAGAGCTCGTACCGCGGGCGGCGCGGCTCGACCTTGACGATCGTCACCGTCGGATCCCAACCGCCGTAACAGCGGGCATAACACTCGATCTCGGTGAGTGTGCGCAGACGGATGACGAACCGCAGCGTACGAGCAGTCTCGGACGGCATCTCTGCGACGATGAAGCCATGCCTGGACCTGCCCGCGAACTCCGCTTCGCGATCGATCTCCTTCCGTCGGGCGAGCTGCGCGACGAGAACGGCGCGCGCCTCGAGGTGCCTGCGGAGTGGGCACCGGAGCATCTCCTGCTCGCCGCGCTCGGGCGGTGCTCGCTCGCGAGCCTCCGCTACCACGCACAGCGCGCCAACCTCGTCGTCGCCCATGTCTCGGGCGAGACTCGTGCGCTCGTCACGCGACGCGAGAGCGACGGTCGCTACGCCGTCGTCGAGGCGACAGTCGAGATCGCGATCGAGCTCGACCCCGAGCCGGGAGCCGACGAGCTCACGGAACTGCTCGGAAAGGCGGAACGCGACTGTTTCGTCGGCGCCTCCCTCACGGCGAAGCCGCGCTACCACTGGATCGTGAACGGCCGCGCGATCGAAGCATGAGCAGCACCCTCACGCCGCCGCGGGAGCGGCTCGACCGTGGCGATGGCACCGGGCTGGGACGACCGTGGAACGTGATCGTCCTCAACGACAACCACAACACGTTCCAGGGCGTCGCGTTCGCGCTTTCGAGCGTCATCCCCGGCGTCTCGTACGACGCAGGGCTGCGGCTCGCGGACAAGATCCACACCGCGGGCCAGGCGATCGTCTGGTCGGGGCTGAAGGAGCAGGCAGAGCTCTACTGGGAGCAACTCGGCGAGCATGGACTGACGCTCGCGCCGCTCGAACAGAGCTAGCTATTCGCCGCGGCGGCGGCGGCGGCCCACCGCTCGTCGTGCCGGCGGATCCGGTCCGGCTCGCGTCCACGCCGCACTGCGAGCTCGAGCGTGAGCCGCTGGAAGCGGACGATGTCGACGACCGGGTGGCGAGTCGGGATGAGGTCGACCTCACAGCCGAGCGTCCGGAGCGCCGCCGCAGCACCCGCAGCCCGCTGCGCCGCGAGCCCTTCTCCCTCGAGCACGAACGCGCGCACCGACTCCTCGACCGCGGCGAGATAGCCGTGAAGGAGCTGCTCCGTTTCATATGGCTCAGCCGAAACCCACGCTCCCTCCCTGAGCTTGAGAACCGCCTCATTCGCCGTGGGGAAGTCACGACCCGCGCCTGCGACGACGAACCGCTCCTGGTCGCCGACCTCGAGAAGCGGCGCGTCGAGCTCGGCCGCGACAGCGTCGGGCAGCCAGGAGATGTCCTCGCCGTGCAGCGCCGCGATCGCGGCGACGGCGCACGTGTAGCTCGCGGTGTGGCACCAGCTCTCCTCGATCGCGGGCGCGGCGACGATCACCTCATCGCACAGCTCTGCGATCGGGCTGTCGGCCTTCCCGGTCACGAGCCAGCGCGGGCCGCTCCACGCCGCAGCCGCCGCGAGCGTGAGCGCGGTGTCGCCCTCGTGGGAGACGACGACCAGCAGGTCCGCGTCGCGATTCGGTCGCAGGACGAGCTCGAGCGCCTGCACCGCGTCGCCCCCGGTCATTGCCGCGTGGAACGACGTCCCGCAGCCGGTGAAGAGGACGCGCGCTCCGTCGGGGAACCGGCGGTCCGTCGGGACCTGCGCAAGCCACTCGGGCTGCGCGGCGGTCGCGCGTCGTGTCTGCTCGCCGAGCACCAGAAGTACGTCTATACGATCGCCGAGGGTGGCGACGTTCGAACGCAACGTGCTCGGCAACGGCCTGCGGGTCCTGACCGCCGACCTTCCGCACGCTCAGTCGGTCTCGGTGCTCATCATGCTCGCCGCCGGCTCGCGTTACGAGACCGCTGAGTCCAGCGGTATCGCGCACTTCTCCGAGCACATGTTCTTCAAGGGGACGGAGCGACGGCCAAGCGCGCGCGACATTGCCGGCGCGATCGACACGATCGGCGGCGAGTTCAACGCGTTCACCGGCAAGGAGTCGACGACGTACTACGTCAAGTGCGCCGCGGAGAGCCGCGATATCGCGCTCGACGTCCTCGTCGACATGCTCCGCAACTCCCTCTTCGACGCGGAGGAGATCGAGCGCGAAAAGGGCGTGATCGTCGAGGAGATGAACATGTACTTCGACACGCCGCGCGACTTCATCGGCGGTGTCTACGAGGATCTCCTGTACGGCGACCAGCCGCTCGGTCGCGACATCATCGGCACGAAGGAGACGGTCCGCGGCGCGACGCGCGAGACGTTCCTCGATTACCTCGGCCAGTGGTACAAGCCGTCGCGGATGGTGCTCGGCGTCGCCGGCCGGATCGGCGACGGCCTGCTCGAGAAGGCGCAGGAGCTGCTCGGCGACCTCGCCGGCGGCGAGACGGGCGAGCCCGATCCGGTCTCGCCGCACGCGAACGGACGGGTGCGTGTCTTCGAGAAAACGTCCGACCAGGCGCACGTGTGCCTCGGCGTCCAGAGCCTGCCGCTCGCCCATCCCGACCGGTACGCGCTCTCGCTGCTCGCGACGGCGCTCGGCGGCGGGATGTCGTCGCGGCTCTTCACCGAGGTGCGCGAACGGCGCGGGCTCGCGTACTACGTCCACGGCCTGAACCACAGCTACACCGACGCCGGGACGCTCTACGCGCAGGCAGGCGTCGACCTTGCGCGGATCGACGAAGCCGTCTCGACGATCGCGGCGGAGCTGCAGAAGATCGCGGCGGAGCCGCTGCCCGCCGACGAGCTCGAGAAGGCGCGCAGCTTTGCAAAGGGACGCTTCGTGCTGCAACTCGAGACGCCGCAGGGCCTGATGATGTTCGGACTGCGACGCGAGGTGCTCGAGCAGCGGCTACCGGACCCGAGCGAAGTGCTCGCGGGGCTTGACGCGGTGACCGTCGAGGACGTGTCGCGCATCGCGGCGGAGCTGATCTCGGCGGACCGTTTCCGCCTCGCCGTGATCGGCCCGTTCGACGACGCCGCGCGGTTCGAGAAGCTGCTCGACGGTTAGAGCCTTCAGGCGAGAGTCCCGGCTGGCCCAGGCGAGGATTAACCCGTCTTAGAGTTGGCAGTAGGGATCGGATCGCTCTGGCATCGATTGCGCTGTTGGCTGAGGAGAACAAGGAACTTCGCCGTCGCTTCTGGGAGCAGGCGTTCGAAAACATCGACGCAGCGGTGGACGCGGATGACGCCGAGCGAGAAGGCATGGAAGGCGGCCGGAGCCGGGTGGGGTCGCCGCGGCACTCCAAACCCGACGCAGATGCGTAAGCCCGAGCAGCGTGAGTGCCCGGCCGCGGACCTAAGTCGCGGGCTATGCGCTTACTTGAGCGCGAACCAGAGGGGTTGGGAGATGTGGTTCATCTCCGAGGTGGCGGAGAGTACGAGCGTGCTGGCGTCGTTTGTAGCGGTGACGTAACAGAGGTTGCCTGTCGCGGACTGGCCGGAGGAGATTGTGCCCGCGCTACCGAGGTCGGGCGACGGTGGGGTGCACGCGTCGGGGCTGTACGGAGCGTTGTGCGATCCCTCAGTCACAAACGCACCATCCTGTAGGAAGTTAGCGACAGAGCTTGACCCTCCCCCGACTAAGGCAAAGGTGAAGTTCACAAGCGTGTAGTGGTCGCCCGCGGGCGGCGGCACGTTCCCGTTCTCCGCCTCGACTTCGGTGTCCGCGTCGATGGTCGCGGAGTTCACCGTCACCTCCCAGTCTCCATCCATCGAGCCGACGGGCACTGCACTCCCGAGCGGATACGGGTTCAGACGGTCTCCGGGCGGCACGAACGTGACGGCAACGCTCCGCGTGGCCTTCAAGCGCAGCGAGCACGTCGGCGACGAGCCCTTGCAGGCGCCCGCCCACGCGGTCAGCTTCCATCCTGACTGCGGCGACGCCTTTACCGTGATCCGTTTACCGAGGGGCACGTGGAACGTGTGCTGGCACGAGCCGGCCTTGCAGGTGAACGGGGAGCTCCCGGTTACACGGATTGTTCCCAAGCCCGTCACCGTGAGCTTCAGCCCGACGGTGCGTGCTTTCGCCGCCGAAGCGCCAGACGCAACAAGTAAGCCGACGAGGACAACCCCAGCAACCCACAGGCGAGCCCGCATGCCCGACATGATCCCCCGTGTTGGCCGCAAATGCAAGCGGTCGGCGATACGCTCGACCGGACAATCAAGCCAAGCCCGCGGCAGTGTTTGACTCTGGACGGCGATTTGCGACATCGTCGGCTGGTGGGCTTCCGACCCTGTAGTACGAGCAGCGCTCTTCCCGATGGAAGATTTGTCGGGTCCGCCGCCGGGCCACCCGGACCGCCTGATCGCGATAGCCGGGGTCAGAGTTTTCCTCGGCGGCGGAACGCCAGACGGACTCGTCTTCCCCGAACATATCCAGGCTGGCGACGTTCCGGCCGCACTTCGGGAAGTGCGAGAGCGGCTAGGAAGCGAAGGCCGCCGGAGAGGCGCTTGGTTCGTTCCCGAGGTTGCTCGTCCAGCTGGGCTGGCAACGCAACTGCAGGAGCTGAGGCTTTCGTAGCAACGAACGACGGCGAGATTGCCGGGTCCGGCGAAGCGTCCTGGGAGGACAGCCGTCTATCTCCGCGGAAGCGGCACGCACCCCGAATACCGGGGACGCGGCGTCTACCGCTCTTTGGTCAGGGCTCGCTGGGATGCGGCCGTTGCGCGCGGCACGCCGGCCTTGACGGTGGGAGCCGGTGCGATGTCGAGACCGATTCTGGGGCGGCTGGGATTCGCGCTCTACGGCTGGGACGACTGCCTGCGGGATGAGCTGAGCGCCTGACGCGCCTCGACCTTCGGAGAGCGTGTTCGGGGGACATCCCGGAGCACTGACCCACCTTTAGTGGGCTTCGGCCACGACGAGGATGCGCCTGCTCATCGCCTCGATCGTGGCCTCCATTTCGAGAAGCTGACCTTGCACCTTCTCGACCGGCTCGCCGGACTCGGCGGCGAGCGCCGTGACATGTTCCAAGAGTCCGGCCGAGGTCTCGCTGATGCGGCGCCGCCAGTCTTCGGTCTCGTCATAGGCGAGCACGTCGAACCCGGCCGAGGCGAGGAGCGGGCGATGGTCACTGACCTGCGGTGGACGCCCTCTCGGCTGGCGGTGATAGTCCCACGAGGTGAAGACGAGTCGTCCTCCGGCGCGAAGAATGCGGCGAAACTCTCTGACCGCCGTCGTCTTGTCCGGCGCGAACAGCAAGGCGTCGACGCTCATCACCGCGTTCACTTCGCCGTCACCGATGCCGGTGTCGTCGAACGACCCACGGGTGAAGTGCGCCCGCGCGTCGAGTCCCAACGAACGACTGCGCTCGCGAGCCGCCGCAAGAGCGTGCTCGGCGATGTCGACGCCGATCAGGCGGGAGTCGGTAGCCATCGCAACCCACAGGCCGGGACCACCACGGCCACAGCCTATGTCCGCGACCACCTCACCCTCACCGACCTGAACCTCCATCGAGAAGCGCTCAAGCTCGCTTGTGCTGATGTAGCTGAACGGGTCCAGGCCCGCCGGATACTCATCTCCGAAGACCCCGCGCCAGACCCGCTCCGCGACCTCGGAAGGAGGCGCCGCATAGCTTTCCTCGAACACCGAACGCCAGTCTCGGTCACCGGACATCTGCGCGATTCTTCCATCCGCTCGGGCGCGGGATGGGGACTCAGTCGAGCGCGCGCGATCCGAGGCCGCGTGAGAATGGGTTAAGGAAGAGGAGCCGTGCGCAACTTCAAGCGCGGCGCGGAGTCTGATCGGGTGATGGTCGGGAGTCTTCGGAGGCTACGGCTCTTCGCTCTTCCTGCCCTCGTCGCCGCCACTGCGGTCGTGATCTCCGCCACGGCGGGAGGGGTGTCGAATGCCGCGCCCCCTTTGACGGGGATCCACAAGATCCGGCACGTCGTCGTGATCATGCAGGAGAACCGCTCGTTCGATTCCTACTTCGGCACGTATCCGGGAGCGGACGGGATCCCCGGTCTCGCCGGTAATCCCGGCACGGTGCCGTGCGTTCCGGCGGGGAAGTCCGGGTGCGTGAAGCCTTATCACGACACGAGCCTCGTCAACGGCGGCGGCCCGCACGCAAAGGCCGACGGCGTCGGCGACATCAATCTGGGCGCGATGAACGGCTTTGTGATCCGCGCCAAACGGGCGGAGGGAGGAGCGTGCGCCACCGGCGAGAACCCGAACTGCGCCGCCGGTGCCCGGCAAGACGTGATGGGCTACCACACCGCGGCGGAGATCCCGAACTACTGGGCGTACGCGCGGGACTTCGTCCTGCAGGACCACATGTTCCAGTCGGATCTCTCGTGGAGCTTGCCGTCGCACCTCTACATGGTCTCCGCGTGGTCGGCCTTTTGCTCGAAGGCGGCCAACCCGATGAGCTGTGTCAATCAGGACAGCAACATTCGTCAACCGCCCATCTATGTCCATTCGAAGCTCCCGCCGCCGCCTGGGCCGGACTTCGCCTGGACGGACATCACGTACCTGCTCCATCGGGCCGGTGTGAGCTGGGGGTACTACGTGTTCCCGGGCACGCAGCCCGATTGCGCGGACGACCAGATGACCTGCAACGCAAGCCCTCAGAACGCGCAGACGGCCGGCATCTGGAACCCGCTCCCGTACTTCGACACCGTGAGGCAGGACGGCCAACTGGGGGACATCCGGCCAGTCCACCTCTTCTACCGCGCCGCCCGCAGCGGAACGCTGCCGGCCGTCTCGTGGATCGCGCCCGCCGACGCGGTGAGCGAACACCCGCCTTCGAGCATCGGCGTCGGCGAGAACTACGTGACAGGACTCATCAACACGATCATGCGCGGGCCACAGTGGAAGTCGACGGCGATTTTTCTGGCCTGGGACGACTGGGGCGGCTTCTACGATCATGTACGGCCTCCGCGGGTCGACCAGAACGGCTACGGACTGCGCGTGCCCGCCCTCGTAATCAGCCCGTACGCGAAGAAGGGGTACATCGACCATCAGACGCTGAGCTTCGACGCGTACCTCAAGTTCATCGAGGACGACTTCCTCGGCAGCCAGCGACTCAACCCCAGGACCGACGGCAGACCGGATCCTCGGCCCGACGTACGCGAAAACGCACCGATCCTCGGGAACCTCGTCAACGACTTCAACTTCAACCAGACCCCTCGCCCCCCGGTGCTCCTCCCACAACAGAACGTGGCCCCGGTCCCCGGGCACGCAACCGGCAACTACGTGATCGGCACGATCACCCCGGGATCGTCGCAACACCTGATCTACCTGCAAATCTCCTCCACGGCGAACGGCGATCAATCCCTGCTCGGCAAGAACATCCCCGTGGAGGTTTCCTCCGCCACCTCGATCTACTTTGGGGGCAAGTACGCGACGGGGCGCCTCAACGTCGGCGACGCCCTCACCGCCATCATCGAGCCGGCCACCACGACGACGTACCTCGCGCACGAGATCGACGATCTCGGCCCCTGACCGATTCAGCGTTCGTTCGAGCGCTCGCTGTAGGCGATCCGCCCGTTTGTGAGGGCTTCCCCCTTTTTGGGCATTCCGAGTCGCTGCCTACTTCCTACGTTCAGAGCCATGCTTCGGGGCGTTCGTTCATTTGCTATCGCAGGCGTGCTCGCGCTCGTCGTCGTGGCCAGCGCTTTCGCCGATTGGGGCGGTAGCGATCCGCACACGAACACGCCACTCCGGACGTTGCCGTCGTCTTGCGCGACCGTGCCGACCGCGGAGCCGTGCATCGACGCCGGCGTGTGGTACCTCGACCGGGCGCGCGCGAAGGTCGGGCTACCGCCGTACAAGCTCCCGGCCGACTTCCCGTCTCTGGCGCCGGCGCAGCAGATCTTCATCCTCACGAACCTCGACCGCATCGCGTACCACCTGACGCCGTTCCCCGGGTTGACGTCGGCGCTGAATCGCGACGCGTTCATGAGCGGCGTCTGGGTGGCCGACGACCCGCACCCGAGCGACACGACCGGGATCAACACCTATTGGCCGGGCTGGGCCGGCGCGTTCTACAACGCCCCGATGGCGTACGAGGGGTGGGTATGGGACGACGGACTGGGGAGCAACAACCCGCGCTGCACGCCGACTGATCATTCCCGCTGCTGGGGGCACCGGCACAGCGTGCTGTGGAAATACGGTCCGGTGCTCGCGATGGGCGCGGCCGCGGGACGCGATTCGCGCCACCAGCGCGGCTACGCCTACCTCTTCGTCGGCGGCAACGCGGGCTACGCGCCGGCGTACACGTACACCTGGAAACAGGCCGTCGCCGACGGAGCAGGGACGAACACCTACGACCCCGGCCCCGCGCCGAGCTCGATGTGCCACGTTCCGATCGCCATCGGGTTGCATCTCGCCGGCGCGACACGCGCGATCGAAAGGGCGCACTGCACGCTCGGCGAGGTCGTCCAAGAGCACAACGACTACGTGCCTGGCACCGTGATTCAGCAGCACCCGGCACCGCTGAAGACACTCGCCCCCGGCACAAGTGTCGCGCTCACGGTCAGCCTCGGCCCTGGCTAGATGGTTGATGCCACGATCTCGCGTGCCCGGGTCGCGATCTGGCACGCCTGGGCCGCGTAGTCCCGGCTGCGGCCGGCGGAGCCGGCCTCCGCTGGGCCTACGCTTCGCCACGTCGACCGCTTCCCGCTGCCACCAGCAGCGAGAAGCGTCCGCCGCGGCACCCCAGACGCACCAGCTCACGCCCCGGAGCAGACGATCTCATGGCATCAACCATCTAGACCGACACAGTCACGCGGAGGTAGGCCGCTTCGATGCGCGTCCCACCGTCGGTCGCCCTGTTGTGCTCGTCGACGAGCGCCGTCAGCTCTTCGTGGAGCTCGGCTTCGCGCCCGTCGGCGCTCGCCGCCGCGTACGCGTTCATCGTCGGCCCGTAGAAGTCCCGGAAATCCTCGAGGTACTGCGCCGGCGTCCTCGGCGACTCGAAGACGAACATCACGCGCTGGCAGTCGATGCTCTCCGGCGCGATCCCCGCTGAGCCGAACCGCTCGACAACGTTCTCCTCGACTCCCCACATCACCGGGCTGATGAAGCCTTCCGGCGGCGGTGGCGAGTACGCCGCGCTGATTCTGAGGAGCTCTGCGACGAAGGTCGGGTCGCCGGGGATCCAGTTTCCCATCACGATCCGACCGCCGGGCCGCGTTACGCGGACCATCTCCTTCGCGACGTCGTGCGGCCTAGGCGCGAACATTGCGCCGAAGATCGAGACGACGAGATCGAAACTGTCGTCGGCGAGATCCGCGAGATTGGTCGCGTCGCCCCACTGAAACCTCAGGTTGTCGAGGCCGAGCTCCTGCGCGCGTGCAGTGCCTGCGGCGACGAGATTCTCGGCGATGTCGACGCCGAGGACGTTCGCACCTGCCTGCGCCTCGGGGACGGCGGTTGTGCCGTCACCGCAGCCGAGGTCGAGAACATCCATGTTCGAGGTGACTCCGATCGCCGCGACGAGCGCCTCACCGCTGCCGCGCATCGCCTGAGCAAGCCGTGTGAAGTCGCCCTTCTCCCACAACGCCTGATTCGGATTCTCGCTCGTCATCGCCCGCTCCCCTGTCGTGATTGCCGGGAGCGATCATCGCACGACGACCGTCCTCAGTACGCGTGGCCGGTGAGGAGCTTCGCGATGGCGAACACGAGCGTCAGCTCGAGGGCGAAGAGCAGCGCGACGCCAAGGATGACGAGCAGGACGAGGTGCCACGGCACTCCCTCCCCAGGCTGCCCGTCGGCCGCGAGCCCGGTCTCCTCGGCCCACTCCTCGGCCCACTCCAGCAGGCCGTGATGCGACTCATGCTCTACGCGAGAGCGTTCGTCCTCGCGCAGCGGCGTGCGCGTAGCCATGCGTATTCAGTTCCCATCCGGGCGAGCCCTAACCCTGCCTTCGCGACGTCAGCGGAGGACGACCTCTCCGCGTGCCGTCGTCCGCGAAGGGAAGATAGGGGCCTTGTTCGGAGCCAAGCCCATGCCGCTCGCGTAGCTCGTTCGCGTAATCCGTTGCGTCGCGGACGAGAAAGACGACGTGATCGATTACCACGGCCTGGAATGTGCCACGGCGCGTTGCGCGCTGCCGAGGATGCTGCGCTAGAGGCTGTCGCTCGAGCGCTCGGCGTCGAGCTTCGCCTGGGCTCGCTCGGCGAGCTCGCGCGTACGGCGGACATTCTCCATTGCGCGCTCATAGCGCTGCCGGAACTCTTCGTGCTCAGCCTTCGTCCGCTTCCTCTTCGCCATCGTCGTCGTCTCCTTCCAGAAGCGCGTCGATGTTGTACGCCCTGTGCGCGATGGTCGGCCACGTTGAAGAGTAGGGCAACGACCTCGTCCCGATTGATCAGCGGTTCGGCCACGAGCTCAGACTGACCGCTGATGCAGCCGGCCGCTATCGGCCGAGGGGAGGAATCGCGCCGGCGCGCGCCGGCCCGAGAGGCCCGACGCATCGAACTGAGATAACGGACAGCGGCGACTTGATCAGGTCGGCGGTCCAGTTGGCACCTGTCCCGGAATCCGCCCGTTGGAGTGCCTTCGACCCGCGCCGCATATCCGCAACGAGCTGTGTTCTTACCACTTCGAGGGGACGGCGGCTAGCCCTCTTCCTGCGACTTCTCCTCCGAGGCGCGCTTCGCGATCTCGTCGACGACGGTCGGGTCGGCGAGCGTCGTCGTGTCGCCGAGCTGCCGGTCGTTCGCGACGTCGCGCAGGAGACGGCGCATGATCTTTCCGCTGCGCGTCTTCGGGAGCTCCGGCGTGAAGACGATGTTCGCCGGCTTCGCGATCGCACCGATCTTCGTCGCGACGTGGTTGCGGAGCTCCTCGAGCTTCTCGACAGAACCGTCGGCCCCGCCCTTCAGCGTCACGTACCCGACGATCGCCTCGCCCGTCACCGAGTCGGCCCGGGAGCAGACCGCGGCCTCGGCAACGTCGTGGTGATCGACCAAGGCCGACTCGACCTCGATCGTCGAGATGCGGTGCCCGGAGACGTTCATCACGTCGTCGATGCGGCCGAGGAGCCAGAAGTCGCCGTCGCGGTCGATCCGCGCGCCGTCGCCGGCGAGGTAGACGTCGTCGTACTTCGACCAGTACGTCTCCTTGTAACGCTTGTCGTCGCCGAAGATGCCGCGGAGCATCGCCGGCCACGGGCGCTCGAGCACGAGGTACCCGCCGCCGCCCGGACCGACCTCGTTGCCCTGCTCGTCGTACACCGCGGCCGCGACGCCCGGGAACGGGCGCGTCGCCGATCCGGGCTTCAGCGTCGTGACTCCCGGCAGCGGCGTAATGAGAATCATCCCCGTCTCGGTCTGCCACCACGTGTCGACGACCGGAGTCCGGTCGCCGCCGATGTGCTCGCGGTACCAGACCCACGCCTCGGGATTGATCGGCTCACCGACCGACCCGAGCAGGCGCAGCGACGAGAGGTCGTGCTTCTGCGCGTGCTCCGGCCCCCACTTCATGTGCGAGCGGATCGCGGTCGGCGCCGTGTAGAGGATCGTGACGCCGTACCGTTCGATGATCGACCACCAGCGATCCTTGTCCGGGTAGTCCGGCGTGCCTTCGTAGAGGACGGACGTCGCGCCGTTGCAGAGCGGCCCGTAGACGATGTAGCTGTGGCCGGTGATCCAGCCGATGTCGGCGGCGCACCAGTAGACGTCGTCGTCGGGCTTCAGGTCGAAGATGTAGTGATGCGTCGTCGCGACGCCGGTGAGGTAGCCGCCAGTCGTGTGGATGATCCCCTTCGGCTTCGCGGTCGTGCCGCTCGTGTACATGAGGAAGAGCAGGTCCTCGCTGTCCATTGGCTCGCACGGGCACGAGTCGGGGTCGTCGGAGCAGTCGGCCTCGAGCTCGTGCCACCAGTGGTCGCGACCTTCATGCATCGACACCTCGTTGCCCGTGCGGCGGAGGACGACGCTCGCCTTCGTGACGGGTGCAGCGTCCATCGCTTCGTCCGCGACCTTCTTCAACGGGACGGTCGAGCCGCGGCGCCACGCCTCGTCCTGCGTGATGAGCACCTCGCAGCGCATGTCGTTCATCCGGCCCGACAGTGAGTCGGCGGAGAAGCCGCCGAAAACGACGGTGTGCGGCGCGCCGAGCCGCGTGCACGCGAGCATCGCCACCGGCAACTCCGGAACCATGCCCATGTAGATCGCGACCGGCGTGCCCTTCGTCACGCCGAGCTTCTTCAGCGCGTTCGCGAAACGGACGACGTCCCGTTGGAGATCGGCGTACGTGATCGCCCGAACCTCGTCGGCCGGCTCGCCCTCCCAGTGGTAGGCGACCTTGTCGCCCCGCCCCGCTTGGACGTGCCGGTCGACGCAGTTGAAGCAGACGTTGAGCTTGCCGCCGAGATACCACTTCGCGTACGGCGGCTCCCACTCGTAGAGCTCACCGAACGGCTCGAACCACGTCAGGCGCTCCCGGCCCTCTCGTTCCCAGAACGTCTCGAACGGGACGTCGTAGATCTCCGGCGTCGCGTTTGCCTGGGCCGCGAAGTCCTCGGGCGGCGGATAGAGCCGCTCCTCGAGGAGCATCGTCTCGATCGCGTGGTTCTCCTGCTCGGTGGCCACCGCTACACCTCCGCTCGTGTCGGCATCGGCGAGCCGACCCGGCCGATCGGCGCGGCGCCCACGGGCAGCACGGGCACCGGCGACATGCCGTTTACGACTCCTGCGGCGGATGTGTACCACGCCACGCCTGCCGTGACGATGCCGCACCAGCCGCCGACGTGCAGCAGGTAGGGCGTCCCGCCGTGCGAGAGGTTGAAGTACGCGACCGCGAGCACGATCTCGGTGACCTCCAGCGTGAGGAAGACGCCGAAGACCGCGAGGCTCACGCGCATGCTCCAGAGGAGCATGTACGAGTTGAAGATCGCGAACGCGACGAAGAACCAGGCGAGCGCGTTCGTGAGGTCCGTCCCCGCCAGCGCTGCCGCGAACGTCTTGGAGACGTCGGCGAGAACGATCACAGAGCCGAGGCTGAGCCAGAAGGCCCCGTACGTCGAGAACGCCGTCGCGCCGAACACGTTCCGGTTTCTGAACTCCCACATTCCCGCGAGCAACTGAGCCACGCCCCCGTAGAAGAGCGCCGGCCCGATCCAGATTGCGTCGGGGATGAAGCTCGCCCCGTGCCCGCTCAGCAAGAACGTCGTGAGCGCGAACGCGGCGAGTCCCAGTGGCGCCGGATCAGCAGGCATCCATGAAGGAGCTTCAGCCTGAGCAGCCATTCGTACCCCCCTTCCGGCGCCGGCGACCCGTCCCGCGGGCGGCGAGCGCCCGAATGTTGTCAGCGCTCGTTATGCCCGAACGGACTGCGATCTAACGCGCGACGTGCGAGAAATACAAAACCACGGCGAGCACGACGACGCCCGACCAGAGCACGCGCTTCAGCTCGACCTCGAAGTCGAAGCCGGCGAACGCGGAGGCGTCGGAGCTCATCAAACCGCGCGGCGTGCGGTGCGGCGTGCCAGCCGCGAGCATGAGCGGACGCGACGGATACCGCTTGGGGGGAGCCATGACGCCGGGCATCCAGAACTCGTACCACATCGCATGCGCGTTCTCTACCCCCGCCAGGGGCCGGACTACGGCTCGAGGTCGTACGGATAGTTCGTGAGGTTCTCGGCTCCGGTCTCCGTCACGAGGACGTTGTCCTCAAGCCGGACGCCGCCGTACCCCTGCCGGTAGAGGCCGGGCTCGATCGTGATGCAGTCGCCGGGGACGAGCTTCTTCTCGGAGATGACACCGAGCCCCGGCGCCTCGTGCACCTCGAGCCCGACGCCGTGACCGAGGCCGTGGAAGAAGCCGTCCGAGAGTGGCTTCCCGGGTTCTTTCGTGCGCTGGGTCGGCTCTCCGGCCGCCTCGAAGATCTCGCACGTCCCCTCGAAGATCGCCCGCCCTTCGGCGCCAGGCTTCGTCTCGGCGAGCGCGCGGTCGAGCGCCTCCTTGCACAGGCGGTGCCATTCGCGGACGTCGTCGGCCACGTCCCCGACGACGAACGTCCGGGTCATGTCGGTGTAGACCGCCGACGCGTTGTCGCGCGGCCAGATGTCGACGACGACCGGCGTGTGCGGCGGGATCGGGCCGGAGCCCATGTCGTGACCGACCGCTCCCTGTGCGCCGGGCGCCACGATGAAGTCCTCCGAGGTCGTGTCATGCGCCGTGAACGTCGCGCTCATCGCCCCCTTGACGCGTTCGACGGTGAGCTGCTCGCCGTCGAGGAGGAGCTGGTCGCCGCTGATCTCCGAGCGGCGCAGCAGGTCGCGGCACGTGTCCATCGCCGCCTCGGCCGCAACCTGCGCCCGGCGCATGCCGGCGATCTGCGCGCCGGTCTTCGAGCGGCGGCGGTCGTCGAAGAGATCCTGATCAACCTCGAGCTCGAACCCTTCTGCGCGCAGCCGGTCGGCGAGCCAAACCGGGAAGCCCTCAGGAACCGAGAACTGCTTCGTGCCTAGGCTCGACACCTCGCGCACCGCCAGCTGAGCGCGCAACTCGCGCACCGGCAGTTTCTGCGCTATCAACTCGTCGATCCCGAACTCCTCGGAGATGCGCACCTCGAACAGGCCGAGCGCGCCCAGGCGCGCCGCCTCCATCGAGTTCGAGAAGACGATGCTCTTGCCGTCGGCCTCCGCATAGAGGAACGGATCGGGCACAGCGAGCGGCACTGCGTGCCGCATGTCGGCGGAACGGATCGAGTCGGCGCAGATGAGGATGTCAGCCATGCGGCGATCCTATCTACCCGCTGATCGTGAACTTCCTCTTGACCGGCGTCGGGTCGGCCACCGATCCGTTCAGCGCCCGCACCGCGAACGTGTACGTCCCCAGGCGCAGATGCTTGTAGCTCGTTGGGGAGGTGCAGGACGTGAAAGCAAGCGGTGTCCCCTTGCGGGCGAGCGCGCATTGGAAGCCCGTCGCCACGCCGGCCGCGCTGAACGTGAACGTCGCGGTCCGCTTCGCCGAGCTGATCTTCGCCGACACGAGCTTCGTGTTGGGCGGCGCCGGTTGGAACGTGGCGGTGACGCTCTTGTCGGCGCTCATCGTGAGCGGACACGAACCCGTGCCCGAGCACGCGCCCGACCAGCCGGCGAACGTCGATCCCGCTGCCGCCACCGCGGTCAGCGTCACCGAGGCGCCGGAAGCGAAGTGCGCCGAGCACGTCGAGCCGCAATTGATCCCGGCCGGGCTCGAGGTGACGGTGCCCGATCCCGGGCCAAGCTTCGACACGGTGACCGTTCTCGTCACCGTGACGCTGACCGAAGAGCTCTGTGCGCGGCCCGCGGCGTTCGTCGCGACGACCGCGTACGAGAACGCCGGCAACCCCATCGACGGGACTTGGACCGTGATGTGTCCGGCGCTGTCGATCGTCATTCCGGCGGGCGGTGCGGGGCTCGCTGCGAGTGCGTACACGACGGCTCCCGTGCCGTCGGTGGACGCCGACGCGGAATACGTCGTCCCCGGCGCGACGGTGCTCCCGCCGGCGACATTCACGTGCGTCGGCGCGGCGAGCGTCGCCTCGGTCACCGTCGTCGACGTCTGCGAGGACGCGCCGAAGTTGTAGTCGCCGGAATACGCCGCGTAGACCGTGTTCGCGCCGGCGGCGAGCGCAGTAGTCGTCAACGTCGCGGTCGTCACGCCGTTCACGGTCACGACGGGCGCCTCGCCGAGTGCGAATTGGGAGCCGCCGACACCGAACCGGACGGAGCCGGTCGGATCCGCCCCGCCGGTCTGGGACGGCGCAACGGTCGCCGTCAGAGTGACCGGCACGCCGAACACCGGCGAAGCCGTGGACGTGAGCGACGTGATGCTCGTGGTGGGCTGCGCGACGTTCTGCGCGACGTACGGCTGGAACATCGCCGCGCTCATGAGGCTGTTCGAGTCGCCGTTGTAGATAGCCGACAGCTGGAACTGGCCCGGCGGCAGCTGCGTCGTGACCGATCCGCTCGTCACGCTGTTCGTCGTGGAGACCGGCACGGTGCCGAGCACGTACGGAGGCCTCGCATCGGGGTTCGGCTGGTTGACGAGATCCGCGAGGAGCGTCACGGTGCCGGTCGGAGCCGGCCCGTATTGCGAGGACACCGTCGCGGTGATCGTGACCGGCTGGCCGTAGGTCGACGAGCACGTGTTCTGGCCGTTGCACGAGCCCGAGCCGACGACCGTCGTGATCGTCGGGTCGAGAGACGTGTTGCTTCCGATGGTGAGCCGTCCGCCTTGCGCGTCGGAACAGGAGCCTGCCCAGTTGCTCTGCGCGACCGAGAAGCCACAGCCGAGCGTCCAGATCGGCGGCGGATTCGTGCCCGGCGGGCTGATGAACTGGTACCAGCTCGACGTGGGCTGCTCCGGCGGCGGGGGCATCTCCGCGCCGCTCGGAAGCGGGATGACCGTGCCGTCCATCGTGACGACATCACCGGCGGCGCCCGCCTGGATGCTGCTGTTTGTGAGAGGGATACCGCCGCCCCAGCTGACGGAGGAGCCGGTCGGAAGAGTCCCGTTGTAGTACGCGCCGTTGTTGACGAACGTGTTGTCCATCGTGTTCTCGTTGTCGAGGTGGATGCCGCCGCAGCACGGCATGTACATCGTCCCGTTGTTCGTGATCGACTCGTTGCTGCCGTAGAGGTCGATCACCTGCTGCATGTTGATCTCGCCGTCCGCGGCGTTCGTGAGGTTGCCGTCGATGGTGAGGCTGCCGGCGCCGGCGATCAGCCCGTCGTTCGTCAGCGTGTCGCCGCTGGGGAGGATGAGCCTGCCGCCGCGCGGGAACATCGCCCCGCTGTTCGTGAAGCTGCCGGTCGCGTTCATCGAGCCGTCTTGCACGACCTGGCCTGCGGCGATGTCGCCGCTGATCGTGGCGCCGCCGTTCAGCTCGAACCCCGAGGCGCCGGTGCCGGTCAGCTGGAGCGCCTGCGGTGCGTTGATGGCCACGAGGTTTCCCGTCTCGGCGCCGTCGCCTTCGATGAACGTGCCGCCGCCGGAGCTGAGCGTGACCGTGCCGCCGTTGCGGATCGTGCCGCCGTCGTTGTCGATCGTCCCCGCGCTGCCGGTCGTCGTCAGCGCCGAGTTCGGGCCGACGGCGATCGCACCGTCGTTCGTCAGCGTCGCGGGACTCTGCACGGCGAACGTGCCACCGCTGATCCCGATCCGCCCCGAAGCGGCGTTCTCCACGTTCCCCGCCATGGTGAGGCTCAGCCCGGGCAAGGAGATCAGGCCGTTGTTCGTGAGCGTGCCGCCGTTCGGAATCGTGAGCTTCGGCCCCTGGAACCCCGTCAGCGTCCCGTTGTTCGTCAGCGACCCGGTGGTCGAGATGTTGCCGTCGAGGATGATCGTCTGGGCCGCCGCGACCGTGCCGGTGAGCGTGCTCGTGCCGACCATCTGATAGCTCGAGTTGCCGGCGCCTTCGAGGTCGAGCGTGCCGCCGTCGATCTGGACCGGCGTTCCCGCGGTGGCGCCGGAGGTCTCCTCGAGAGTCGCGCCGGCGCCGATCGACGAGTGCGAGGAGGACGTGTTGTCGATCCGGCCCGCATTGACGACCGTGGCGCCTGTCCCGCCGTTGAACGGCGCGACCAGGGCGGCGCTACCGGTCAGCGAGAGCTCGCCGTTGTTCGTGAGCATCCCGGGACCGTCGAAGTAGAGCGACGCGGAGGTGTCGAGGATCGCCCCATCCGCGGCGTTCACAAGGTTGCCGACGAGCTGAAAGCCGGAGCTCGCGGGGACGATCGTCCCGTCGTTTGTCAGCGTGCCGCTCTGTTGGATCACGGGCGTGCCGTTCTCGTTCGTCAGCACGCCGGTGTCGGCGATCGTCGAGTCGCCGGCGAGCGTCAGCGTGCGGCCGCCGTTCACTTCCAACTCCGCCGTCCCGCTCGAGCCGCCGAGCGTGAGTCCCGCCACCGTCGGCGAGCTGTTCAGGACGACCGGAGCGCTGAGCGCCATCGTGATGCACGCGTACTGGCCGCTCGTCGGCGCCGCGTTCGTCGCCCAGTTCGTGCCGGTCTCCCACGCCCCGCCTGCCGCGTTGGTCCAGGAGTCGCCGCACGCCGCCGCAGGAGCGGTGCCGGCGCCGACGCACAGCGCTACCGCCGTCGCAATCGCGATTCCGAAGATCCAATTTTTTGCACGCATGGCCGAGTCCTTTCGCCGGTCGCTCACTGCTGACGGAGCAATCGTCGAACGGACACGTCACACGAGCGTCACACCGCCGATTGCTCGAGCTCGACCAGTTCGCGCGGCGGATCGATGCCGAGCCGCGCGAGCGTCGACCGGGCGCGCTGGAGGACGCTGAGAGCGGCGCCCCGGCGGCCGTGGTCGCGGAGGATCGTGGCAACGCTGAGGTAACGGCCGTCGTCGTACGGCGCGAGCTCGATCGTCCGTTCGACGAGGCGCCGAGCCTCGTCGAGGTCACCACGCTCGGCGGCGGCTTCCGAGCACAGGTCGAGCAGATCGAGCATCGTTCGGCGCGCCTCCTCGCGCGCCTCGACGGACCACTCCTCGTACAGGTCGTGCGGCAGGACGTCGCCGCGATAGCGCGCGATCGCGGAGCGAGCGACTGCCACCGCTGCCGCGGAGTCGCCCCGCAGGGCGAGCGCCTCCCTCGCCTCACGCGAGAACTGCGCGAGGTCGAGGCGCACCTCCGGCGCGAGCGCGAGCAGGTCGCCCTCCCGCCGGACGACGTCGCCCGCCGTGTCGCGAAGCCGGTTCAGCACGGTCCGCAGCCGGTTGCGCCCGGCGTCCGGGGCGACCTCCGGCCACACGCCCTCGATCGCCCGCTCGACGTGCACGGCGCCGCCGCCGACGGCCACGAGCTTGAGGAGTTGCGTGCCCTGGCCCGCCCCTAGCTCGACCGTCCGGCCGCCCTCGGTGACCTCGAACCGGCCCAGCACCGAGACGGCGATGGGAAGCGACGACGACTCGAGCGCGACGGCGGCCGGCTGTCCGGTCTCAGCGGCGAGGCCGAGCAGAGACTCCGTGACCTCGCGCTCGCGGATCAGCGGAGCCTGCGGCTGGCCGAGGCGCGCCGCCTCCTCGAACGCCTGCGCCGCGAGTGCGGCGGCAGCGGGACTGTCGCCGCGCCGGAAGGCGGCGTGGCCACGCATCAGGGTGACGCGCCAGCGCTCCCGCTGATCGACTCGGCCAGCTCCGAGACCGAGCAGCCGCTCCTCGGCGGCGAGCGGATCGCCGTGTCTCGCCTCGAGGACCGCCTCGGCAAGGTCGACGAGATGACCAGCGTCCTTCGGGTCCTCCCGCGCGCGCTCGACGTGCTCTTGCGCCAGCGCCCGATAGCCCACCCGGCCCAGCGCGTCAGCCGCCTCGGCGAGGAACTCCGACGACTCGAGCGCCCACCAGACGCGCGCGTTCGGCTCGACGGTGCGAACGTGCTCGACCGTCGACTCGGCGTCTCCCCGATATGACGCAACGACGGCGAGCCGCCGGTGCACGTGACCGACGAGGAACGCGCGTTGCCCTTCCGCCATGTCGGTGGCCAGCGCGAGGATCTCGTCGATGGTGCTCCGGAAAACGTCTTCGCGGCCGAGCTCCGCCGCGAACGACGCGCGCCACAGGAGGAGAAAGCCGCGCGCACGCGGAAGCTGCCGCACGAGGAGCAGCGCCTCCTCGATCCGTTCCAAGGCCGCTTCGGCCCGGCCGTGCGGGAAGTCGATCAGGCTCGATCGGTCCACAGCGATGAACGCGGCTGCCGAGCGCATCCCGAGCTTGCGGTACAGATCCCACGCGCGCCCCGCGCACTCCTCCGCCTCGAGCAGGCTCGTCTCGCGGTCCTGCTCCGACGCGGCGGGCTGATGGGCGAGCGCGTAGCCGAGAAACTCGCTCGCGCGCGCCCGCGTGAGATCCTCGTTCGGGCCGGCTTCGGCAAGGATCTCGCGCGCCGCCTCCACCGCCTCCGCATACCGCTGCTCCGCAAGCAAGCGCACCTTCACCAGCTCTGCGGTCGCAGCACGGTCGAGGAGACGGTCGCCGGTCCGCTCTGCGATGGCACGCGCGCGGTCGAGGTGCTCGCAGCACTGGGCGTACTTGCCGGTGTGTCCGAAGCGGCGGGCGACGAGGAGCAGCACGCCCGGGTGAGCGTCGATCGCCTCGCGGCCGAGCCGGTCGAAGTACGCACCGAGCTCGAGCGTGTCGAGGTCGTCCTCCGCGCTAGGGGGAACGGCCGCGAGCACGGCGGCCGCCTCCGGTGCGTCGTCGGTCGCGAGCAGCAGATCGACGGCCGCACCGAGCTCGCCTCGGCGCCGGTAGACGTCGGCGGCGATCCTCATCGCCTCGGCGCTCGCCGGCGCGAGCCGGGCGAGATGGTCCCGCACCGGCCCGGCGAGCTCCCACCAGTCGCCGCGCGCCGGCGCGAACGGGATTCCCGCCCGCAACGCGCGCTCGAAGAACTCGTCGTCTCCTGTGACGGCGCCGACCACTGCCGCATCGAGGAGCGGCAGGCGCGCGATCTGGGCGAGCAGCGGAGCGGCGTCAGGCCCCAACGAGACGATCCCGTCCTCGAGGATCGCCGCGAGCGCGCCGGCGGGATGCCCCGGCCCTCCCGCGGCATCGGCGACCGCCTCGACCGGCTCGCCCGTTCGCGCCGCCCGCGCCGCTGCGAGAACAGCGGCCGCGGTCCAGCCGCCTGTCGCCTCGTCGAGCGCCCTCGCCGCGCGGTCGTCGACTTCGAGGCCGAAGCCGAGCCGGCAGACCGCGATTGTCTCCTCGGCGCGGAGAGCGAGATCGGCCGCGCTCAGCTGGAGGTACTCGGCGCGACGCAGGCGGCCTGCGCCGTCCGGGAGCCGCCGGGCGAGGACGACAAGAGCCTGGTCGAGACCGAGCCGGGAGGCGAGGTGCTCGAGGAGTTGCCCAGCGTCCCGGGCGAGATTGTGGGCGTCGTCCACGACGAACGCGCACGGCTCCCCGGCGAGTCCGTCCAGCAGCGAGTCGACGACGGTAACCGGGTCCTGCTTGCCGTCGGCCGCGGCAGCAGCGCCCGTGAAGCCGGCAAGCGCGACCGCCTCGTGCAGGCGCGCCGCCAGGAGCGGGGCCGAGACGCCCGGATGCTCGAGCCCGACGTCGATCCCCACGCAGTGCCGGTGCTCGACGAGCTCCGCCGCAAAGACGCTCTTGCCGTAGCCGCCGGCCGCCTCCACCACTACGACCTGGTGGCCGTCGCAGCCGTGACTCAGCCGCTCGCGACGAACGTGATGCGGCGGTAACCGACTCCACGACGCGTTCCTCATGCCCGTTGCACATGCTTGCACGGAGCATCGCCGAGCGGGTTCTTTGGCGACTGTCTTCGCCAGCGGGAATACTCGTGCGATGGAGGGCGCGAGCTTCCCCGTCGGTGCGGCCTGCCGCATCGACGCGCGGACTCCCTGGCGTCAGATCGCCGAGATCCCCGTCGGCCTCGACCCCGAAGGCATCGCGATCGACTCTGCGCGGCGGCGGGCGTTCGTCGCGTGCTCGCGCAGCGACTTCGTCTCCGTCATCAACCTCGAGACACACGAAGTCGTCGGGGAGATCGCCACCGGCGCGGAGCCGATCGACATCGGCTTCGACGAGAAGACCGGGCGCGTGTTCAGCGCCGACGCGCACGCCGACCAGGTCACGATCATCGACGCGGAGACGCTCGAGGTCGAGACCTCCGTTCCCGTCGGCGGCTATCCATCCGGCCTAACGCATGTCCCCGAGACGCGCCGCCTCTACGTCGGCAACTCGCTCGGCTCGACGCTGAGCGTCATCGACCTCGACTCGCTCGAGACGGTTGCGACCCTCGACGCGGAGCCGGGCGCGGGCGCGATCGGCGTCGACCCTTCGCGCAACCTCGCCGTCTGCGTCAACTTCGTCGCGGCGTCGGCGAACCTTTTCGACACCGAGACGTTCGAGGAGGTCGGGCGTCTCGAGCTCGGGGTCGGCACGTGCGCGATCGGCATCGTCCCCGAGCGCGGCGAGGCGTTCATCGTCAACTCGATCGCGGGGACGGTCTCCCGTGTCGACCTCGACGCGCAGGAAGTCGTGGAGGAGATCCGCACCGGCCAGGCACCCGTCGGCCTCACCGTGGCGCCGGCGCACGATCGCGTCTACGTGACAAACCGCGGCGCGGGCACGCTGACCGTGATCGGCGTCGCGGACGGGACGGAATGGACGCGGATACCCGTCGGCAACGGCCCCGGCGGCGTCACCGTCGATCCGCACGACGGACGGATTCTCGTCGCCAACGCCGGGAGCCAGACGGTCTCGATCGTCGAAGATCTCCTCGCCGGTCGGCCACCGGTGCCGGTGATCGACGAGCCGAGCCCGTGGATCGGAAAGCAGCTGCCGCACTTCTCCCTCGAGGACTACCGGACGGGCGGGCGCCGCACGAACGCCGACTGGGCCGAGAAGAAGTACATCCTCAACTTCTTCGCCAGCTGGTGAGGGCCGTGCAACGCGGAAGCGCCGTTCCTCGAGGAACTGCGGATCTCCGAGGCCGCCCGGTCGGGCGTCGAGGTAGTTCTCGTCGATATCTGGGAGGGGACGGAGCCGCGACCGGAGGTCGAGCGCTTCTGCGAGATGTGGGGCATCAAAGGACCGATCCTCCTCGACCCCGACGAGACGCTCGCGCGCGAGCTCGGAGTGCGCGGCGTGCCGACGAACGTCGTCGTCGACTCCGACGGCGTCGTCTGCGCGTTTGGCGCGGCGCGCCTCGAGGAGCTCGAGAGCGCGATCGAGTCGCTCCACATGCGGGCGTAGATCACCGGAGCATCACCCCGAACGAGCGCGGCCTGCCGATCGCCGGCGGTCGGAGGACGACAGTGGCCAGGACGTGGCCACGTAGGGCGCCGCGGTAGGCGAACTGGGCGATGCCGGCGCTGTGCGGGAGCAGGTCCACGAGACGGGCACGAAGGGTCGCAAGCCGCTTCTCGTGACGGGTGAGGACGAGCTCGAGGCGGGTCCCGCCGACTCGCTCGGCGACGTTTCCGCGATTGGCGAGACGCAACGAGAACAGGCGTGTCCCGCCTTCCCGGCGCACCGAGAGCGCCCGTGGCACGAGATCGTGCACGACCGTTCCGGGGACACGCACGAGGACGACGACGCCGACACGGAGGAGGACATGCACCTTCTTGTCCGCCGGTGGCTGCGTCGAGAGGAGGACGAGCGCCGGATGGTCGCCCGGACTGGCCACCGCCGGCGGATTCGCGGTCAGCCGAATCGACGCAGTTGCGTGCGGAGCAAGGCGCAGCCGGCGTGGACGCGCCCGCAGCCATCCAGCGGCGCCTCGTACTGGCTTGATCCGCGGCTTGCCATGCAGCGTGCGCGCGAAGCCGGCCCGCGTCACGGTGACGATGAGCGGGCGCAGGCCCGGATTCCGGACCGTGATCGCCGCGGCCGACGCCCCCTTCAACTCGAGGCGCAACGGGCTGACGCCGAGCGCGGCGGCCGGCACTCCGGCCGCCGCGCTCGGGATCAGAGCCGCCGCGATCGTCGCCGCGGCTCCGAGGAGCTTCGCCCTATCCATTACTGGGCGATCACCGTGTACGTGAGCGTCGCCGTGTAGTGACCGGACGGAAGCGCCGGCAGTGGCGAGACGAACCCCACGTTCGTAGTCCAGACGTCTCCAGCCGTCGCGCTCACGCTGCTCGTCGTCCCGAGGAGCAGGTCGGGGTCGGGCGCGATCGGCACTGCGGCGAGCGATACGCTGCCGACGCCGATTCCGAGCGGTAGATCGTGAGGCGTGAAGGCAGAACGATCGACGGTGAGCGAGTAGCCGCTCGAGTCGGTGCTCGTGACCGTGACGTGCTCGACGAGCGGGTCGGGAGTCGTCCCCGGCATGACGGAGCCGAAGTTCAGCGTGTCCTGGTCGACGGCGAGAGAGATCACCGGCGCGAGATCGACGCCGACCGTGCCCCCGCCCTGCGTCCCTCCTCCTCCTCCGCCGCCGCCGCCACCACCACCGGACGAGGAACACGCCGCAGCAGAGGCGGACGAGTTGAGCGGGTTCGGTGTGCCGGTGGTGAAGTCGGATGAGTTGTCGTCAGCGTCGGCGCAGAAGGATCCGCCACGCACCAGCGCGGCTGTGGAAGTGAGCGCAGGCGCCGCTGCGCCGCCTTCGAACAGCGTGGCCGAGCCCCAGCCGACGAGGTCTTCGACTTCGGCACCCGAATCGACGACCTGCACCTTGCCGCCGGACATCGCGAGGTTGGACGTCCCTGTGGCGTCGGGAGCGGGAAGCGCAGAGCCGTTCGCTCCGCTCGATGCCAGCTGGACGAGGTAGTGCCCGCCGACCGGGATGGCTCCGGAGAGCGAGGTCGAGTTCCACGTCGTTCCGGTGGCGGAGCCGTACTGGAGCGTCCAGCCCGAGAGCGACACCGAGCCGCTGCCGCGGTTGAAGAGCTCGACGTAGTCGTTCGTGTAGGGGGCACCGGAGTTTCCGCCTGCGGCGAAGACCTCGGAGACGACGATGCTGCCGGCGCCGCTGCCGCTCGCGGACGAAGCCGCAGCGAGGACGCCGGTCACGGTGAGAAGCACGAGGAGTTTTTTCATGCCTCCGTCTTACGGGCTGCATCGCCGCACCGAAAGTGTCCTTTTCGAAGTTGGCGCGAAACCGCTACGAAGTCGTCAGCTGGTGAGCCGAGCGCCGACCCAGAGACCCGCGACCCCGCCGAAGACGCTGAAGAGAAGCGCCATTCCACCGAATCCGCTCGCCCCCCACGCCTCGGGAATGAAACCGCCGACGATCGAGCCGAACCCGACGCACATCCACATCACACGCCTGTCCACCGGAAGAACATCGGCCGGTCCGGTCTCACCCTTGAGGCGGCCGATAGATTCCGAGGGATGGATGCGCTCGAACGGGCACGGGACGTCGCCGCGGGCTGGGAAGAGCGCGCGCGCGCGGACCTGCCGGCGAACCTCGAGATCTACGACGCGCACACCCATCTCGGCCACGACATCGACGGGATGGTGGGCGTCTACGACGACCTCATCGGAGGGATGGACCGCTTCGGGATCGCGCGCGCGAACATGTTCTGCCTCGACGAGCCCGAGCGCGGGCCCGGCTTTTCCCTCGGGAATGACCGCACGCTGGAGTTCGCCGCGCGCTCCGAAGGACGGCTCGTCCCCTTCGTGCGGCTCGCGCTCGACGAAGGGCCGATCGAGGAGGCGACGCGCTGCCTCGACCTTGGCGCGCGCGGGATCAAGCTCCACCCCCGCGCCCAGAAGTTCCTGTCGAACGACGACCGGCTCACTCCGGTCTTCGCCCTCGCGGCGGAGCGTGGCGTCCCGATCCTCATCCATGCCGGCCGCGGCCTCCCGCCGGTCGCGGAGGGATTGGAGCGTCTCGTCGACGCCAATCCCGGCTCGCAACTGATCCTCGCCCATGCCGGAATCGCCGACATGGGGAACCTCGCCCACCGCTTCGCCGGGAAGCGCGGCGTCTTCTTCGACACGTCCGTCTGGAGCGCGGTCGATCTCTCCGTCTTGCTCCGCCTCGTGCCGCCGGAGCAGATCATCTACGCGTCGGACTATCCCTACGGCAACTTGCCGGGCGCGCTGCTCCTCGCGCAGCGGGTCGGGCGCGCCGCGGGCTACGACGAGCGGCAGATGCGAGAGATGCTCAGCGGGACAGCGGCGCGTATCGCGGACGGTGGAGAGCCGCTCGAGCCGTCGCAGGTGCAAGGGCCACCCTCGCTTTCGCTACCGCTCCCCCAGGCGCGCATCCTTCAATATCTGTCCACGGCGATCCCGCTGGTCTACGCCGGCGATGCCGACGATTTCGGAATCCTCGGTCTCCCGCTGAACGCGACGGAGGAGCCGAACGGCTTTCACCGCGAGGAGCTCGACCAGATCCGCGAGTTGCTCATCGCCGCGCGTGACCTCTGGGAGGCCCTGCCTGCGGTCGACGAGGCGGAACGGAATGGCGCGAGGCGCACCACGGCCCGGCTGATCCAGGTCGCGAGCCTGATCGCGGTGACATCGACATGAGCGAAGTCCGCCTCAGCGTGAACGGCGAGAAGCACGTCCTCGACGTCGAAGTCGGAACGAGCCTCGCGTCGGTTCTCCGCGACCGGCTCGGCCTAACGGGGACGAAGATCGCGTGCGGGGAGGGACACTGCGGCGCGTGCACCGTGCAGGTCGACGGCGTGCCGCGCCTGGCGTGCATCACGCTCGCGCACACGGTCGACGGCGAGGTGACGACGATCGAGGGGCTGCGCGACCATCCGCTGGTCGAGGCGTTCGTCCGCACCGACGCCGTTCAGTGCGGCTTCTGCACGCCGGGGCAGGTCGTCTCCGCCGCCGCGCTCGTCGCGGCGAATCCGGAGCCGACCCGCGAAGAGATCAAGCACGCGATGGCAGGGAACATCTGCCGTTGCGGCACGTATCCGAAGATCGAGGAGGCGATTCTCACGTGGCAAGACTGATTCGCACCGAGAAAGAGGTCGAAGGCCGGTTCGAGGAGGTCTGGATCGTCGTCGAGGAGGATCCGCTCGAGCAATGGCCGGAGGGGCCGCGCGAGATCGTCGGCAAGCCGGCGACGCGCAAGTCCGGGCCCGAGCGTGTGCGCGGCGAGGCGCGCTACACCGCGGACATCCGGCTTGCCGGAATGCTTCAAGCCGCAATACTCCGCTCGCCGTTCGCGCACGCGCGCGTGAAGAAGATCGACCTCACGCCGGCGCTCGCGCTACCGGGCGTGCGCGCCGCGCTCGGGCCCGGCGACGCGCATGGGCTCGAGGAAGAGGTCGGCTACTCCGGCGCGGCAGTCGCGGCCGTCGCCGCCGACACGTTCCGCCAGGCGCAGGCTGCGATCGACGCCATCGCGATCGAGTGGGATGAGCTCGAGATCGTCCTCGACCCCGACGAGGCGGTCCGCCGCGAGCAGTACACCGCAGACCCGCGCCACTACGAGCGCGGCGACGTCGACAAGGCGCTCGCGCGGGCCGACGTCGTCGTCGAGGGGACGTACCGCACGCAGTCTGTCCTCCACAACTCGATGGAGACGCACCAGGCGATCTGCGAGTGGACCGGCGACGTTCTCAACGTCTACATCTCGACCCAGTTCATCTGGGGCGTGCGCGACGCGGTCGCCGAGACGCTCGAGCTGCCGCCCGACAAGGTGCGCGTCGTCTGCGAGTTCATGGGCGGCGGCTTCGGCTCGAAGAACGGGCCGGACGAGTACACGTTCGTCGCGGCCGAGCTCGCGAAGCGGACGGGGCGGCCGGTGCGGTGCGCGCTCACGCGCCGCGAGGAGCACACGGCCGCAGGCAACCGCAACGCCACGATCCAGAAAATCCGTGCCGCCGCCAAGAGCGACGGCACGATCGTCGCGTTCGACGCCGAGTTCACGAACGCCGTCGGTTGGTCGGGCTGGAACGCCGGCACCGAGGGGCCGATGAAGATGCTGTACGACGTCGAGAACGTCCGCACGCAGACGTACGGCGCGAAGATCAACACGCCACCGATGAAGGCGTTCCGCGCTCCGGGCTTCGTCGAGGGGACGTTCGGCCTCGAATGCATCGTCGACGAGCTCGCAGCGAAACTCGACCTGGATCCGCTCGAGCTGCGGCGTCGCAACTACGCGGTGACGAACGAGGGGACGCCGATCTCCTCAAAGGAGCTCGAGGAGTGCTACCGCCGCGCGGAACCGCACTGGGGGCGGCGCCACGAGGTGCACTCGCGGTCGGATGCCGTGTGGAAGCGCGGCGTCGGAATGGCGAGCCAGATCTGGTACGGCGGCGGCGGGCCTCCCTCCTACGCGTGGGTGCGGATCGGCTCCGACGGGCGCGCCACCGTGATCACCGCGATGCAGGACATCGGCACCGGGACGCGCACCGCGATGGCGCAGATCGCAGCCGAGGAGCTGCGGCTGCCGCTCGACATGGTCGACGTCGCGCTCGGCGACTCGTCCCGCGGGCCGTACGCGTCCATCTCGGCCGGCTCGTCGACGCTGCCGTCCATGGGGCCTGCCGTGCGCGCCGCGGCCGCCGACGCGCGCGAACAGATCGAGGACATCGCCGAGCAGCGCGGGTTGCCGCGCGACGCGCCGGTCCACGAGGTCGTCGACCTCCTCGAGGACGCGCAGATCCTCGGCAAGGGCGCCCGCGGGCCGAACCCGACCGGCATGAGCGTCCTCACCTTCGGCGTCCACGTCGTCGAGGTCGCGGTCGATGTCGAGACGGGCGAGGTCGTCGTCGAGCGCGTCGCGGCGATTCATGACGTCGGTCGGATCATCAATCCGCTCGGTGCCTCGAGCCAGGTCGAGGGCGGCGTCATCCAGGGGATCGGGCACACGCTCTCGGAGGACCGGCTCCTCGATCCTGAGACCGGGCGGGTGCTGACATCGACGCTCGAGAGCTATCGGATGCCGACGATCGCCGACGTGCCCGAGATCGTCTGCGAGTTCGTCGACAAGCCCGACACGCATCTCACGAACCTCGGATCGAAGGGGCTCGGCGAGCCGCCGATCGTCCCTGTCTCCGCCGCGATCGCGAACGCGATCCGCGACGCGACGGGCGCCGAGATCCGTGAGCTGCCGATCTCGCGCGAGGAGATGCTGCGCGCGCTCGGGGCCGCGAAGGAGAAGGGACGCCGTGGAGCTCCTGCGACCGTCTAGCGTCGAGGAGCTCGACGGAGGCGTCTTTATCCACGGCGGCACGGAGGTCGTGCCGCTCATGCAGGACGGGCTGCTCAGCGCGACGACTCTCGTCGACGTGCGCGGCGTCGTGCCGCGCGGCGTCAACGGGTCGACGATCGGCGCGGGAACGACGCTCGGGGAGCTCGAGGTCGAGACGGGAATCCCGGACGCGCTGCGCGAGGCGTGCCGGCTCGCGGCGTCGCCGCAGCTCCGCAACATGGGCTCGCTCGGCGGGAACCTCCTCCAGGCGACGCGGTGCTGGTACTGGCGGCTCGGTTACAACTGCCGTCTCCACGGCGGCGACCGCTGCCACGCGCGCGACGGCGAGCACCGCGAGCACGCGATCTTCGCGAACGACTTCTGCGCGTCGGCGCATCCGTCCGATGTCGCGGCAGCGCTCATCGCGCTCGGCGCGCGGCTGCGCACGAATCAGCGCGAACTCGCGGTCGAAGAGCTGTATCGGCTCCCCGACGAGGGAGACCGCAACACAACGACGCTCGGAGACGGCGAGCTGATCCTCGAGATCGAGCTGCCGGAGGTCGAGGCGAGCGCGTACCTCAAGGCGATGGACCGCAAGCGCTGGTCGTTCCCGCAGGTCGGCGTCGCAGTCGCGAAGGTCGGCGGCGAGACGCGGATCGCGCTTGCCGGGGTCGCACCGATCCCGTGGCGGATCGCCCGCGTAGAGGATCTCGACTCCGCCACACCGCTGCCGCGGACGGAGTGGAAACTTCCGCTCGCGCGCGCCCTGACGCGCCGCGCCCTCGCCCAGCTCGGCTGACCGACCTGTCCACGCGAGCCATCGTCCGGTAGCTGCTACCGGACATGTCCGAACACGTCCGAAACCGGGACCTGTCCGAACGGTGCGATCTGGCGTGGTTACGCGGTCCGGCTTGTCTGGAACGGACACGTCTGGTACCTGCTACCGGACGTGTTCGTTTTCGCCATCGTTCTCGCGGCCGGAGCGTCGTCTCGCTACGGGTCTGTGCCGCCGAAGCAGGTGGAGATGCTGCCGCGTGTGCTCGCCGCGCTTGAGCACAGCTGCGTCGACGGTGTCGTCGTCGTGCGCGGCGCGCACGAGTTGCCCGTCGCGAGCGTCTACGCGCCCGACTGGGAGCGCGGGCCCGGCGCCTCGCTCCGCGCCGGACTCGCGACGCTCGCAGAGGACGTCGAGGCCGCGGTCGTCGCGCTCGCGGACGGCCCCGATCTCGACCCGCGCGCCGTCGACCGCGTCGTCGCTGACTGGCGCGCGCACGGCGGCGACGTCGTCGCGGCGGCGTACGGCGGCGTCCGCCTCCACCCCGTCCTGCTCGCGCGCGCCGCGTGGGCGAACGTCCCCGATGAAGGAGCGCGATCCCTCCCGGCAAGGCTTGTCCCGTGCGACGACCTACGACCACCCGGCGATGTCGACGTCCGCGAAGATCCCTAGCCGTGCCGTTCGACGACGAAAACCGGCTGGTCGAGCTCGTCCCATGGCGGTCGGAGTGGGACGCGGAGTTCCGGGCGCTGGCCGAGCGTCTGGCCGGCTGCCTGGGCAAGAGAGCACTCGCGATCGACCATCTCGGCTCGACCGCCGCGCCCGGCTTACCGGCAAAGGACGTGATCGACGTCCAGGTGCGCGTCGCGGTACTCGACGAGGCTGCGCTCACATCCGCGCTCGCACGCATGGGATTCCGTGTCCGGCCGGAGCCGTGGAACCGGCACGAACGGAGCGGCGAAGACGAGCTCCCGAAGCTCGTCTTCGCCCCGCCGCCCGGCGGCCGCCCGGCGAACGTCCACGTGCGAACCGCCACGGCGCCCACGACGCGCTACGCGCTCCTGTTCCGGGACTATCTCCGAGCCGACGCAGCTGCGCGCGACGGCTGGGCAGCGTTCAAGCACTCGGTCCAGAGCGTGACCCGCAACCTCAGCGAGTACGGACTGATCAAGTCGGCGGCGATGCCGCTGCTCATGGCGAACGCGGAGCGCTGGGCCGCGGAGACGGCGTGGGCGCCGAGTGACGCCGGGGACGTCGACTTCAGTCCAGCGGGATCCTGAGCGCCGACAGCTTCAGCCGGAGCTCCACCGTCATCTGCTCCGCGGTCGCCTGGCGGACGTAGACCCGCAGGCTCTCCTCGAAGCGGTAGCGCCTCCGGCACGGCTCGCACTCGTCGAGATGCGACTCCGCCTCGGCCCGCTCCGCCTCGGTGAGGATGTGGTCGAGATACGGCTGCATCATCTCTTCACAGTGCGCGCACGGATCGATGAGGTTGCTCATGGCTGTCCCCCGCTCCGGCGCCGGTTGAGCCGGCACCTCCGCTCGTTGATGAGCTCCGTCGAACCTACGCTCATTTGGCCTCCTCCAAAGCCGCATGTGCCAGTGCACCTTTCAGGACGCGCCGCCCTCGATGCAATCTCGACATGACGGTGCCAACCGGGATGTCGAGGATATGGGCGGTGTCGGCATAGCTGAAGTCTCCGATGTCGACGAGCACGACGACGTCGCGGAAGTCGTGCGGAACCTCGGCGAGCGCCGAGACGATGTGGTCCTGCGACAGGCGCTCGACGACGCGATCAGCATCGGCGACGCCGTCCCCGGCCTCGGTGAGCTTGTCGTAGAGGTGATAGTCGTTCGCCTCGAGCGGCTGCATCTGCGGCGTGCGCTGCTGGCGGCGGCCACGGTCGATGTTGAGATTCGTGAGGATCCGCAGGAGCCAGGCACGGAGGTTCGTGCCCGGCTGGAACGACGCCCAGCTGCGGAACGCCCGGACGTACGTCTCCTGCACGAGCTCCTCGGCATCCTCCCGCGAGTTCGCGAGATGCCGGGCGACGCGGTAGACCTGGTCGGCGAGAGCGAGCGCGTCCTCCTCGAACCGAACCCGGTCGCGCGCCTCGGCAGCCAGCCGCTGCGCGTCCTCGCTCTCGCTCATGGGCGCAACCGTAACAGCGGCGTTCATTAGGCCAGGAACGCTCCGAGCACGGTTCGTATTCCGCTACGAGTGACCCGCGAGCGCTCGCCACGCGGCCGGCGTCGTCTGGTCGAAGGCATACAGGCTGTAGCCGACGGGCTTCGCTTGGGCCACCGCCTGGACGAAGCCGGCCGTTGCCTTCGCGCCCATCGAACCGCTCAACCCGCCGACAAGGTGGATCGGGAACTTCGGGTCGCCGCTCGCCGTGCGGATGTCCGTGACGGTGGATGTGAGGTACTCACGCGTCGCCGCCCGGCCGTGGATCCCGCGCAGCGTCGAGTACGCCATCGGCAGGAACGCCTTGTAGTAGTGGGTGAGCAAGCGGTACGGAAGCTCGGGCCAGAAGAAGGGCGACATCCCGACCGGCGACGGCGTGATCGCGCCGAGGGGGTAGTGGCGCGGGACAGCGTGACGAAGCCGCGCCGACAGAAAGAGAAGCCGATGGTCGCGTAGCGTGAGCGAGCGGACGCTCGTCGCCTCGATGTCGAGCGCGAAACCGTCGAAGCGCTCGCCGGTCGCACTCCGGAACCGGATCGCGCCGAGCGCCTTCCTCGCGTCTGTCTTGACGTTGAGAAACGCCGGCAGATACCACGCAACGACCCGCAGCCCCGCCGCATGCGCGGCGTCGATGAACCGGCCTGCGTCTTCCGGTCGGAAGACGTCCGCGGCGTGGCTGTAGTTGCCCGTCTCGAGATAGAGGGTCCGGACGCCGTGCCGTACCATCGCCGCGACGGCCGCCTCCGGATCAGCCCACTCCGACGAGTAGATGTCGACCCACGTGCCGAGCCCGGCGAAGGGGCTGCGATGGCGAGTGGATGCCGCGCCGCCCGAGCCCGCCGACGTGAGCACCGCGAGCAGCACGACCGCGAGCGCCAGCAGGCGTGCCGACCACCGAGCCATTGCTAGACCGCGGTCAGCTCCGGGAAGCCGGACTGCGTGAGGCGTTCGACGATCGCCTCACGCGAGGTCGTCTCGTCGTCCCACGCGAGAGAGACCTGTCCCATGAGGTTCGTGTTTGCGGCCTCGAGGCCCGCGAATCCGTCGAGGACGTGGGCGAGGCGCATGACGCAGCGCTCGCAGCGGACCCCGCCGACCTGGATCGTGTCGCTCTGGGTGGCCACCACGGCAGCGTAGCGTCGAACCGATAGGGTGGCCGCCGCGAATGAAGCGCAACGTGAGTCGGCAGCTCGCCCACCTCTCCGACGAAGCGCTCGTCCTCATGGCCGCCAGGTCGGAGGAGTCGGCGCTTGCGGAGCTCTACGACCGGTACGGCCGCGCCGCTTACGGGTTGGCCCTGCGGGTGCTCCGCGATCCCGCCCTCGCGGAGGATGCGGTGCAGGAGGCGTTCCTCGCGCTCTGGAGGACCGCCGCGCGATTCGTCCCGGAGCGGAGCAAGGCGAGCACGTGGATCCTCACGCTCGTACACCGGCGCGCCGTCGACACCGTCCGCCGCGAGCAGCGGCGCCGCGCCGACTCGCTCGAGGGCGCGCCCGAGCCGTCGGTCGAGGGCGTCGACGAAGACGCCTGGCTGCGGCTCCAGCGCGAGCGCGTGCAAGCCGCGCTGCGGTCCCTCCCCGACGCGCAGCGCGAGGCGCTCGAGCTCGCGTACTACGGCGGCTACAGCCAGTCGGAGCTCGCCGAACGGCTCGGCCAACCACTCGGCACGATCAAGAGCCGGATGTTCTCCGGCCTCGCAGGGATGCGTGAACTCCTCGGAGAACCGGGAATGGAGGTGTCATGGACCTCCACGACCTAACTGCGGCCTACGCGCTCGACGCACTCGACCCTGCGGAGGCCGAGGCGTATGAGGCGCATCTGAGCCAGTGCGAGCAGTGCCGCGAGCAGCTTGCGGAGCTGAGCGAATCCGCCGCCGGACTTGCGTTCGCCACTGTCGCTCCGGCTCCACCACCGCGGCTGCGCGTAGCGATCCTCGACGCCGCGGCTGCCGAGCGATCAAACGTCGTCCCTCTCCGGCCGCGTCGCTGGATGCCACGTGCGCTCGCAGTCGCGGCTGCCGCCGCCGCGTGCGTCGCAGTCGGGTTCGCGGTCTCGGCGCTACGCCCCGGAGCGACGCATGTGACCGCGGCCGTCCTCGTCGCCCCGGATCGCACGGCGAGACTTCAGATCTCTGGCCTCGCGCCCCCGCCGCACGGAAAGACGTACGAGGCATGGATCATCCCGACCGGAGGCGCCGCGCCTCGCCCGGCTGGGCTGTTCGCAGGCCGCGCCGTGACCTTGCGCGGGACGCTGCCGCCGCACGCCACCGTTGCTGTGACGCTCGAGCCCGCCGGAGGATCGACCGCGCCGACGATGCCGATCCTCCTCAGCGCAACGACCTAGACAGCGGAGAGTTCGGCGAGCGCGCGCTCCGGGCCGAGGTCCAGCTGGCGCTCTGCCTCCGGCCCGCCGCCCTCGCGCCCCGCGCGCTCGCGCTCCCGCGCATACGTATCTCGGTCGAACGGCTCACCGCTCCAATCGGCCGCGTCGCGCACGAGCCGCTGCACCTCGGCTGCGAGCTCGACCGTCCGCCGCACCGACGTCGGCTGGTCCATGATCCGCACCTCGAGCGTGCCGTATTCCGGCCGCGGCCACGCGTCCCAGTGCCGACGGGTGCTGTCTCCCTGCGTCGCGGCCTCCCAGTCGTCCCAACTCAGCAGGAGGGGAGGCGTCCCGCCCGTCGGCAACTCGAGGAGGACCTGCGAGCGGATCGAGCGCCAGCCCGTCGAACGACCCCCGCTGTACGGCGAGTTGGCCGACTCCGCGAGCAGCCCCGGCAAGTGCGGCACGACTCCTTCGTACGCGCGGAGGCAGGTGTCCGGATCGGGGACGGAGACGTGGACATGCAACCCGCACACGGTCTGGCGGCGAAGTCCGGGGCCAAGCCGCTTCTGGAGCAGCACGCCGCGATCGCTCGGAACAAACCGCGGCGGCTCCGTCGCCGTTGGATGCGACCCGGTCGCGAGGACAGCAAGGCCGTGCGCGGCGGCGCGCCCCGCAACCTCGTGTCGCAGCGCGCGCAGCTCCGCCTCGATCTCGTCGGCAGTCTCGAAGACGGGGGTCGCGATCTCGACCAGCGACTCGAAGAGCTCCGGCTTGATCCGGTCGGTGGCAGCGCCGAAAGCGCGCGACCAACCGTCGCGGGCAGGCAGGAGCGTCTCCGCATCGACAAGCATGAGCTCCTCCTCGACGCCGAGCGACCACGGCGGAGCCGCGCCGAAGCGGCTGAGGTCGGGCACTACTTGCCGCGGACGCCGTGCACGGGCCGGCCGGCGGCCTCCCATGCGTAGTACGACGCGCTCGGGCCGTAGTCGACCTCGTACCCGACGATGTGCGGGTTGCGGCCGACCTCGACCGCGCGCTGCGCGTGGCGCAGAAGGTTCGGGTCGTCCCGCTCCTCCCAGACGAGCACGAGGTGTGCCGCGGTCATGAACTCGGCGACGAAGCCGCAGTCGGGCGCGGGGCATGGGAACGGGTCGGTGCGAACGCAGAACCAGCCGACGTGCTCGTCGCCGTCCTCCGTCCAGAGCTCTTCGGCTTCCTCCGGAATCGCGTGTTCGGCGTGTCCGACCATGCCGCGCTCAATCTCCTCCCGCCTCACGCGCGCAAAGGTAGCGCCGGTCCCGCACTCATCGCAGGAACAGTTCCGCGCCAGGAGGCTCAGGCCGAGACGAAGAGCTCGCGCTCCGAACCCACAGCCTGAATCCTGCTCCTAGAAGTGTGACGTGGATGTCGAGACTTCGTGCCGACTGACCGAAGGGCGCCTCTGCTTGAATCGACGTATGGGCCAGCTCACCGTCGGCGACGAGACATACGAGATCGCGCAACTCGACGCCGGCGCCGCGCGGCTTCCCTACACGCTTCGGATCCTCCTCGAGAACGTGCTCCGCAACGGCGGCGACGCCGACGCGGTGAGCCAGTGGGTCGCCACAGCGGAGCCGTCGCAGGAGATCTCGTTCTTCCCCGGCCGTGTGTTGCTCCAGGACTTCACCGGAGTCCCGTGCGTCGTCGACCTCGCGGCGATGCGCGACGCGATGCGCGATCAAGGCGGCGACCCGGAGAAGATCAACCCGCTCATTCCCGTCGAGCTCGTCATCGACCACTCGGTCCAGGTCGACGAGTTCGCGTCGCGGCTCGCCATCGAGCGCAACGTCGAGCTCGAGTACGGGAGGAACCTCGAGCGCTACGCCTTCATGCGCTGGGGCCAGGGTGCGTTCGACAACTTCAAGGTCGTGCCGCCGAACACGGGCATCGTCCATCAGGTCAACCTCGAGTACCTCGCGCGCGTCGTCGATGTGCGCGACGGCGTGGCGTTCCCCGACACGGTCATCGGCACCGACTCGCACACGACGATGGTCAACGGCCTCGGCGTGCTCGGCTGGGGCGTCGGCGGGATCGAGGCCGAGGCGGCGATGCTCGGCGAGGCGCTCTCGATGCTCGTGCCGCAGGTCGTCGGCTTCCGCCTCACGGGCGCGCTGCGCGAGGGCGCGACTGCGACCGACCTCGTCCTCACCGTGACGGAGACGCTCCGCAAGGTCGGTGTCGTCGGGAAGTTCGTCGAGTACTTCGGGCCGGGCCTCGGCTCGCTCGCCCTCGCCGACCGCGCGACGCTCGGGAACATGAGCCCCGAGTACGGCGCGACGTGCGGCTTCTTCCCCGTGGACGACGTGACGCTCGGCTACCTGCGCCTGACCGGCCGCGACGCCACGCGGGTCGCGCTCGTCGAGGCGTACTGCAAGGAGAACCTCCTCTGGCACGAGGCGGACTCGCACCCGGAGTACTCGCAGGTCGTCGAGCTCGACCTCGGCGATGTCGAGCCGTCGCTCGCGGGGCCGCGCCGCCCGCAGGATCGCGTCCCGCTCGCGCGCGCGAAGGAGATGTTCCTCGACTCGCTCGGCAGCTTCGGCGTCGAGCTGACGAACGGGACGTACGACAAGGAGGTCGCCGACTCGTTCCCGGCGAGCGACCCACCGACCGGCGACGGCGTGACCGATGTCGATCCCGTTCCTGTCGCGACCGCGACCGTCGAGAGAGCGCACGTCCCCGTCGCAGGCGAGGACTATGCGCTCGAGCACGGCTCCGTCGTGATCGCCGCGATCACGTCGTGTACGAACACGTCGAACCCGTCCGTGATGATCGCCGCCGGCCTCGTTGCGAAGAAGGCGGTCGAGCGCGGCCTCGCGCGCAAGCCGTGGGTCAAGTCCTCGCTCGCGCCGGGCTCGAAGGTCGTGAGCGAGTACTACCGCGCCTCCGGCCTCGACACATACCTCGACGAGCTCGGCTTCAACACGGTCGGCTACGGCTGCACCACGTGCATCGGCAACTCCGGCCCGCTGCCCGACGCGATCAGCGCCGCCGTGACCGAAGGAGACCTCGTCGTCGCCGCGGTTCTCTCCGGCAACCGCAACTTCGAGGCGCGCATCCACGGCGAGGTCAAGGCGAACTACCTCGCGTCGCCACCGCTCGTCGTCGCGTACGCGCTCGCCGGCAGCATGGACGTCGATCTCGTCACCGAGCCGATCGGCCAGGGCTCCGACGGCGAGGATGTCTTCCTCCGCGACCTCTGGCCGAGCCGTCAGGAGATCGACGAGGTCGTCGGCGCGTCGGTACAGGGGAAGATGTACGAGTCCGTCTACGCCGACGTCTTCACCGGCGACGACCGCTGGCGCGCGCTCGACACACCCGAGGGAGAGCTCTACGCGTGGGCCGACGATTCGACGTACGTCCGGCTCCCGCCGTACTTCGAGGGAATGCTGCGCGAGCCGCAGCCGGTGCCGGACATCTCCGGAGCGCGCTGCCTCGTGATGATCGGCGACTCGGTCACGACGGACCACATCTCGCCGGCGGGCGCGATCCGGCCCGACTCGCCCGCGGGGAAGTATCTCCTCGAGCACGGGGTCGAGCGGAAGGGGTTCAACTCGTACGGCGCACGGCGCGGCAACCACGAGGTGATGATCCGCGGCACGTTCGCGAACGTCCGGCTCCGGAACCAGCTCGTCCCCGGCAGCGAGGGAACGTGGACGGTTCACCTCCCTGACGGCGAGGAGGGGACGATCTACGACGTCGCCGGGCGGTACCGCGCCGAGGGCGTGCCGACGATCGTCATCGCCGGCAAGGAGTACGGCTCCGGCTCGTCACGCGACTGGGCGGCGAAGGGGCCGAACCTCCTCGGCGTGCGCGCGGCGATCGCGGACTCGTACGAGCGGATCCATCGCTCGAACCTCCTCATGATGGGCATCGCACCGCTCCAGTTCATGCCGGGCGAGAACGCCGAGTCGCTCGGCCTGACCGGCCGCGAGGAGTTCTCGATCACCGGACTCGAGGGCGGCGAGGCGGACGAGGTGACGGTGCGCGCCGACGACAAGGAGTTCCGCGCGCGGCTGCGGCTCGACACGCCACGCGAACGGGAGTACTTCCAGCACGGCGGCATTCTCCAATACGTGCTGCGTCGGCTTCTCGCCGAGAACTAGGCGCGCACTTGGCTCAGGCGAGGCTCCGAGCCGCTCCGTGGGGGTTGGTCGCTTGTTAGAGCAGCGCGGTACGTTGGTGCGACGCATGCGTCGACCTGGTCTCACGGGGAGCATCGTTCTCGCCTGCGGGTTCCTTATCGGCGCGGCGTCTAGCGGTTCGGTGACGGCGTCGGTCGGGGCCGGCCACGGTGTCGTTGAGGTGTCGGGCTCGGCGATTCCCAACAGCGCCGAGGTCGTCTCGATCTCGTGTGTCGCGCCCGGCGAGTGTGCCGCGGGCGGCGACTACAGCTACTACGGCCCCGCCAACCAACTCCGCTACTCCCAGGCTTTTGTGGTCGACGAGGCGGACGGCAGCTGGGGTAACCCGATCGAGGTGCCGGGCACGGAGACGGTCAACCGCGGCGGCCATGCCGAGGTGGACTCGATCTCGTGTGCCGCTGTCGGCGAATGCGCCGCCGCCGGCGACTTCACCGACGACCTCCGCGACAAAGACGGCTTCCACGACACGCACGCTTTTGTGGCCAGCGAGACGGACGGCACCTGGGGCACGGCGATCGAGGTGACAGGCATGGCGACGTTCAACCGCGGCGACCCGACCGTGGAGTCGATCTCGTGTCCCGCGGCCGGCGACTGCGTCGCGGGCGGCTCCTTCTACGCAGGGCACGGCAACGAGCAGGCATTTGTCGTCGGGGAGACGAACGGCAGCTGGGGCAAGGCGATCGCGGTGCCGGGCATCGCGAGGCTCAACCGCGGCGGCTACGCCGCGGTGGACTCGATCTCGTGTGCCGCGGCCGGCGAGTGCTCCGCCGGCGGCGGCTACACCGGCGGCGGTGGCGCCTATCAGGCGTTTGTCGTCGGCGAGAAGAACGGCCGCTGGGGCAACGCGATCGAGGTGCTAGGTACGGCGAGGCTTAACAAGGGCGGTGACGCCGTGGCGGACTCGATCTCGTGTGCCACGGTCGGCGAATGCGGTGCCGGCGGCTCCTACACCGACAGCCGCGGAAGGCACGCCTTCGTGGCCGACGAGACGAACGGCCGCTGGGGCAAGGCGATCGAGGTGCCAGGTACGGCGAGGCTTAACAACGACGGCGTCGCCGAGGCGGACTCGGACTCGATCTCGTGTGCCGCGGCCGGTGATTGCGTCGCCGGCGGCCTCTACACAGGCGGCTCCGGCGCCATGCAGGCGTTTGTCGTCGGGGAGACGAACGGCATCTGGGGCAAGGCGATCGAGGTGCCGGGCACGGCGGCGCTCAACACCGGCGGCTTCGCCAGTGTGGAGTCGATCTCATGTGCCGCAGCTGGCGACTGCGCCGCCGGCGGCTACTACGCCGGCCCTGGCAGCTCCGCAGCTTTCGTTGTCAGCGAGACCAACGGCGCCTGGGGCAACGCGATCGAGGTTCCCGGCACGGAATCCACCGTCGGTGTCGGCGCCAGTGTGGGCTCGGTCTCATGTACCGCAGCCGGGGAGTGCGCCGCTGGGGGCTCCTACACCGACAGCTTCGGCCGACCACAAGGCTTCGTGGTCACCGAAACGAACACGAGCTGGGGCACGGCGATCCCCGTGAGCAACTTCCCCGCCTCGTGTCGCGTACCGAATCTTCACGGGAAAGGAATCCACGCGGCCGAGAAGACGCTCAAAGCTGCTGACTGTCGCCTCGGGAAGATCACGAAGGCGTACTCGATAGTGAAGAAGGGGCGCATCATCGCGCAGCAGCCGAAGCGCGGCACGACCGTGAATGCCGGGACGAGGGTCTCGCTGACGGTAAGCAAAGGCAAGAAAACGTAGGCCGCATCTGCTTCCCAGGCGCCGATGATGATCGGCTGAACATCAAGATGGCCAACCGAGACATGCCGCTTCTCGTTGTCGTGCAGGGGCCGCCGGCAGCGGGCAAGACGACCGACCGGCCGCGAGGAGTTCTCGATCACGGGTCTCGAGGGCGGCGAGGCGGACGAGGTGACGGTGCGCGGCGATGACAAGGAGTTCCGCGCGCGGCTGCGGCTCGACACGCCCCGCGAGCGGGAGTACTCCAGCACGGCGGCATTCTCCAATACGTGCTGCGCCGGTTTCTCGCCGAGAACTAGCTCGCCCGCTTGCCCGCTCACCCGCGCGACGAGTGCTCCGGCCACCCGGGATGATTGAGTTCGCTCCCAAGGGTCGAGGTCCGAATAGACCAACTTTGGCCGTTTGGGCCATGAGAGGAGGAGGTAGTGCTCGTGAGGTCTCTCAAGCATCCGGCGACAGTCATCGCCACCGTTGCATTGTTGGTCGCCGCCGGCGGTGGAGCGGCCGCCTACGCGAGCGGACTGATCAACGGCTCGCAGATCAAGAACCATTCGATCTCCGCCAAGAAGCTCACGAAGGCGGCGATCACGTCCCTGAGCACCCTCGGATATGCGCACATCAACTCGGACGGCACGTTCGATGCTGCGCACTCGTGGAACGTAACCGCGGCGAACATAAGCCGGCCTGCGACGGGCGTCTATTGCTTCAACGGCCTCTCGTTCACGCCCAAGAACGTCGAGGTGACGGGGGACTACAACGGCGTCTTCAACGGACAGATCCCGTCGTATCTGGCTGAGATCCCCGGTAAAGCCGGCGATTGCGAAACGACCAAGCAGGCAATGGTCTTCACCGGCTTGATCACGCCCGGCGGGTTCACCCCGGGGAAGAACATCGGCTTCTTCGTCTCCTTCAACTGACCATCGAGCGGAGCATGACGGCTTCCTTGCCTGAGATCGAGCGGCTGTTGGAGAGCGCAGTAGCCCGCTCCGGTTCGGCTGTGATCGGCGTCGCCGGTGTCGAGGGCGGCGAGGTCGCGTGGAGTTCTGCCGTAGGCGGAGGCGCGAGCGCGTCGTTTCAGGCGGGCTCGCTGGCCAAGACGGTTACCGCAGCGGTGGTACTCGAGCTCGTCCATCGCGGCGTCCTCGATCTGGACGCGGACGTCAACACGCGACTCTCCTCGTGGACTCTCCCGTCCGGATCGGGTGCGTCATTGCGTCAGCTGCTCAGCCACACCGCAGGCGTGAACGTGCCCTTCTGCCCCGGCTACCCGCAAGACGGACCGGTTCCTACGCTGACTCAGTCGCTGCAGGGCGTCGAGCCCGCGACGACGCCACCGGTCACCGTGAACCCGAAGGTCGCCGGACGGTTCCGCTACTCGGGCGGGGGTTACGCGGTCATTCAGCAGGTGATCGAAGACGTGACGAAGCAACCGTTCGCCGAGGTCGCCCGCCAGGTCGTCTTCGAACCGCTGGCAATGGGGCAAAGCAGTTTCGCGCAGCCACCCGAGCCTCTGCCGACTCCCGCCTGGGCAGAGTGGCGCATGTACCCCGAGCAGTCCGCAGCGGGACTCTGGACGACCCCCAGGGATCTCGCCCGCTTCGTCTGCGCAGTGCAGACCGCTCTCCAGGGCGCTGGGGCCGGACTCGCGCCCGAGACGGCCGCGGGAATGACAACCCCGCACGCCAAGCTCCCGTGGCGCGGACAGTGGACGCTCCTCAAGCTCCTCGGCCTCAACTCCCCGGGCCACGCCGGTCTCGGGCTGTTCATACGCGACGATCGGTTCATCAACTTCGGCGGCGCAGCCGGATCGTCCTCCGCCCTGACCGGCTCCACGGACGGGACCGGCGCGGTCGTCATGACCGCCGGATGTCGCTCCCCACTCGCTGTGCGCTTGCTACTCGAGATCAGCGATGCACGAGGCTGGACAGACCTCCGTGCCTTCCCTCGAGGAGCCCGGCGCGGAGCATCCGGCGTCGCGTTGCGCGCTCTGTCATGACCGTGCCGCTGCTCGTCGTCGTGCAGGGGCCGCCGGCCGCGGGCAAGACGACCGTCGCGCGGGAGCTCGCGCTGCGGCTGCGGCTGCCGCTCCTGATGAAGGACACCGTCAAGGAGGCGCTGTTCGACGGGCTCGGCACGGGCGACCTCGAGTGGTCGCAGCGGCTCGGGGTCGGCACGTACGAGGTGCTCACCGCCCTCGTGGAGGATTCGATCGCCGCCGGTGCGAGCGTCGTCCTCGAAGGGAACTTCGTCCGAGGGAGCGACCTCGAGCGCCGGCTCGCCGCGCTGCCGGCACGTTTCGTCCAGATCCACTGCACCGCCCCGCTCCCGCTGCTGATCGAGCGCTACCGGAGCCGCGAGCGTCACCCCGGTCACGTCGACGGCGAGCGGATCGACGGCCTGCGCGACGCGGTCGAGTCACACCGCCACGATCCGCTCGACTTACCGGGCGAGACGATCCTGATCGACACGAGCGCGCCGGTCGACGTCGCCGCACTCGTCGAACGCCTGGCGGCTAGCTCGCCGGCCTAGCCGCCGGGTCAAGGCGAGCCGCTCGGATCACCGGGGTAGATCCGGTAGCCCGGCATCGTTCGGTGGTCGAACGAGCCGTAGAACTCTTCGCTCTCGTCCAGCGCCAGCAGATCGACGCGCTGAGCGCCTGACCGGGCGAACGCCTCCTCGACGAGCCTCCGCCCAACTCCGGCTCTGCGGGCCTCCGTGGCCACTGCCAGGTCGCAGAGGTATGCCTGAATCTGACCGTCGGTCAGCATCTGCGCGAAGCCGACTACCTCACCGTCGTCGAGCGCGACAACGGCGACGACTCCCGGCGCGGTCAGCGCGCGGAGCGCACGCGCGGGATCGGCGGGAAAGGACGGCCAGCCCTCCGCTTCGCAAAGAGCAATCACACCCGGCAAGTGCGACTCGCTGAACGCCACGTAGTCCAAATCGCGCCTACTTCGTGTGGACCAATACCGCTCTGGCAGTGAGGTAGTCGTCACGGGTGTAGCGAGGCCAGCAGCACCGGAAGTAGATCGTCTCGACTCCGAAGTTCTTGATGGGCTTGTCCACCTCGCTCTGCGGCCATTGCGGGTGGGGCGTTGGCCTCCCGACGAACCGGTATGTCCGCCAGACGCCGTTCCACTTGATCTCCGCCAGATACCCGGGCTTGATTCGGTAGAGACGGTAGAACGGACCGTGTGGGCCGTATCCCGGTACGGGCGTCACGTCGTGCGCGTCGATGACCATCGTCAAGCCCATCCCGGGCCGCGTCTTGTACGCCAGATCCCAGATGGGCCCGTACGCCAGATCGCACGCTCTCGTTCCGATCGGCTTGTCGACGATGTGCAGAAGCTTGATGGTCAAGCGAGCCGTTTGCGGTGTGGCTGCGTGCTCGGGGCAGCCTCCGCTGGCGCTCCCACTCGGCGTCACGAACACCATCGCTGCCAGCCCGGCAGCGACACACAGCAGCACTGCTCTCACGCCTCGGAGGATACGCCGCCTGTTGGCTCGCTCCGTGGCTCGCCGCCCGCGCTGGCCGGCACGGGCGTGCTTCGCGCAACGCGGCCGCCACGATCGAGCCCGGCGGCCGCAGACGCAGCGAGAAACCCGCCTATCCCGGCGACCGTCCACCAGATGTACGCCGTGAGGCCTTGCTTCTCGATGATCGCGTAGACCGCACTACCGACGGCCATCGCAACTGCGCCCGCGAGCCATACAACGGCTCCCGTGCTACGCCGGCGTGCGAGCGTGAGACCGAATGCGAGGACAGCCACGCTCAACAGCTCCGCCTCAGCGAGCCAGGTGGAGGCAGTCTCGAACCCACTGGGATAACCACCGGGGTAGGCAGACGTGGCGTCGTAGAACTTCAGGAGTGCGACCGTCGTGAAAGCGAGAGCCGTCGCCACGAGCAGAACCTGCGCCGCGACGACGATCAGGCTCTCGCGGCGCGCCACCAACAGCGCCGCAACGACTCCCAGCACGACGAGAACGTAGCTCGCGCGGTTCAGCGTGTATGCCCACCAGTCGGTCGTACCGGTGACCTGGGCGATGAACCCGACGAGGGACGCGACTACCGCGGTGAGCCCCAGGAGTCTTCCTGCCATACACGCGACCCTAACGCGAGCCTAGGCCGGAGGATACGGTCAGCACATGAGTCTCTCCCTTCGCCCGCTCACGGACGCCGAGTTCGAGTCGTGGTTCCCGCGGATGCGCGACGGTTACGCCGCCGACATGGTGAAGGACGCCGGACTCGCGCCGGAGAAGGCCACCGCCATGGCGGCGTCACAGATGGACGGACTCTTCCCCGGACAGGCGCCCTCACCGGAACAGCTCGTCTACGTCCTCGAGGAGGACGGCGAGCGTGTCGGCGACCTTTGGGTCTGCGACCGCGACGACGCCGTCCAGCATGCGCTCTTCATCTATTTCATCGGCATCGACGAGGAGCATCGCGGCAAGGGGTACGGGAAGGCCGCGATGGAGCTCGTGGAGTCGGAGGCGCGGCGGCTCGGAATCGACCGCATCGCGCTCAACGTCTTCGGCCGGAACGAGGTCGCGCGAAACCTCTACCGCTCGGTCGGGTACGAGGAGAACGCCGTCTCGATGAGCAAGCGGCTCTAGCGAGCGCGGCTCTAGCCGTGAAGGTTCGAGAAGTCGAGCACTTTCGACGCCGGCGGCGCCGCCAGCGAGACCGGATCGTTCCATCCGCTGAACGTGATCGTCCCACCGCCGGAACCCGTCTTCACGAGGGCCACCGGATACGGCGTGCCCGTAGCCGACACATAGAGCGTTCCATTCTTCGACCCGTCGTCAAGGGCGACGACGCTTTGCCCCTTGTACGTCGTCGCGCCGTTGTTCTTCAGCGAGGAGTCGGCGCCCGCCTTCAGCTGGTCGAAGAGTGCCTTCGGGCTGGAGAAGGCCACGAGCGGCCCGAACTGCGCGTTGTTCACAGGGAACTTCAGCCACCGGCCGGCGAGGAGTTGGGAGATCACCGAGCCGCTCGACCCTGCGAACTGCGACCAGAAGGTCGAGCCGGCCTTCATGTAGCCGTTGGGCCCGACGACGATGAGCTGGACGGGGTTTCCGCCGAGGGTGAGCGAGCCCTTGGCTCCGTTGCCCTTCGCGACCGAAAGGTCCAATCCGATCTGCTTGCCGCTCGCGTTGACGTTCCCGTTCATGCGCATCGAGCTCGCTGAGTCGGCTGCGGTCACGGCGTCCGTCAGCACTTGAGTCGCGGACTTCGAGGCCTCGCTGTTGCCGCTGCCGCTCGTGGTGTTGGCCGACTGCGACCCGCCACTACCGCAGCCCGCGGCGGCGAACGCGACAACGAGGAGCGTTCCGGCGAGGACGTTGCGCATGGGCGCGATCCTCTCACACGCTCCGGCCGTCCGTTCGAAGGAACCTCCCATACCTAGACTCCGGCTCGTGGACGACCGGACTCCGAGCTGGGGGATCAGCCCCGTGCCCAAGCGGCTTCAGGTCCTCGGCACGCTCGATTCGCTCCTCCTGTGGGGGAACCTGTCGGTCTCGCTCCTCGTGATCGTGATCGGCGCGCTGCTCGTGCCAGCACTCTCGCTGCCGGCGGCGATGCTCGCGATCCTCGTCGGCGCGGTCGCGGGCAACGTCCTGCTCGGGATCTCGGCGGCGATCGGCGCCGACGCGCGCGTGCCCGGGATGGTCGTGCTGCGCGCGCCGCTCGGGCAGCGCGGCTCGTGGCTGCCGACCGCGTTCAACGTCGCGCAGAACGTCGGCTGGTCGACGTTCGAGCTCATCATCATCGCGACCGCCGCCGCTGCCGCATCGGAGCGGATCTTCGGCTGGCAGGGAAAGTGGCTCTGGACGATCGCCTTCGGCGCGCTCAGCTGGGCGCTCGGGATGCTCGGGCCGATCGGCTTCGTCCGCCGCTACCTCCGCAAGTTCGCCTCGTGGGCGCTGCTCTTCTCGATGGGCTACCTCACGTACTGGGCCGTCTCGAAGTCGCACCTCCACGCGTTCTGGAACGCCCCCGGCAAAGGCGGCTTCCCGAGCTTCGGCCAGGCCGTCGACCTCGTGATCGGGAGCACTGTTTCGTGGACGCCGCTCGCGGCCGACTACACGCGCTTCGCGAAGGACCGCCGCGGCGCGGGCTTCGGCGCCGGCATCGGTTACTTCGTCCCAACGGTCTGGTGCATCGGCCTCGGCGTGCTCATCGTCCTCGCGCGCCATGTTTCCGACGCGCAGCACCTTCCGGGCGACGTCGCCGCGGCAGGAGGGATCGCGTTCGTAGCGCTCATCGCGATCACGATCGACGAGAGCGAGAAGGCGTTCGCCGACATCTACTCGACCGCCGTGTCGATCCAGAACTTCCTGCCGCGCGTCTCACAACGGCTCCTCATCACGATCGTCTCGATCGTCGCGACCGGGCTCGCGCTCGTCCTCAGCTTCGGAGCCGCATACACAAACTTCCTCTACCTGCTCGGCTCGGTGTTCATGCCGCTCTTCGGCGTGCTCGTCGCCGACTGGCTCCTCGCCGGGTGCCACTACACCGAGGAGCGGATCTTCGCCGGGCCCGGCTGGCGGCCCGCCGGGTTGATCGCGTGGGCCGTCGGCTTCTGCCTGTACCAGTGGCTCTCGCCCGTCGGCCCCGGGTTCTGGACGAAGCTCGTCGACCACACCCATCCCGGCAACGTGACGTTCACGGCGTCGCTGCCGAGCTTCTTCGCTGCGTTCCTCCTCATGCTGGCGCTTACGCTTGCAAGTCGTGCCGTCGCTCGCCGTGATCGGGCATCTCTCGCGTGACGTCGTCGCGGGAGCCGCACCGCGCATCGGCGGCGGGTCGTGGCACGCGACGCGCGCGCTGGCCGCGCTCGCAGCGGACGCAGTAGTCGTCGCCGCGTGCGGAGCGGCCGACGAGGGCGCCTTCCGGGCGGAGCTCGACGCCCGCTCGGTGCCGTTCGAGCTTCACGTCGGGCAGACGACAACGGCGTTCTCGTTCGTCTACGACGCGAGCGGCGCGCGCACGATGACGGTCGACGCGATCGGGGAGCCGTTCGCGCCGGAGGTCGACGCCGACTGGGTTCAGGTCTCGCCGCTCATGCGTGGCGACGTCGTCGTCCCGCGCGCCCCGCACGTGCTCCTCGACGGGCAGGGCCTCGTGCGCCGGCCGACGTTGGGGCCACTCCAGCTCGACGCGGACTTCGACCCGGAGATCCTCCGCGACGTCTCGATCCTCAAGCTCTCGGAGGAGGAGGCGGCGATCGTCGGCCCCGTCGACGTACCGGAGCTCATCGTGACGCACGGCATGCGCGGCGCGACCGTCAACGGCACGCACATCCCGGCGGATCCCGTCGAGGCGGAGCCGACCGGCGCGGGCGACATGTTCGCGGTGGGCTACCTCGCCGCGCGCGCCGCCGGCGCCGAGCCGGTCGAAGCCGGCCGGAGCGCGAGCGCTCTCGTCTCCGAGCTACTTAGTGACAAGTTGTCACAAGGGGGTGTGGGCACGTGATTGCGGCGGTCGGAACGGTGGCGGGCGTCTTCCTCGTTGACGTCGAGGACGAGTCGATAATTGGCGAGGGAACGGAAGTCCCTGCGGTGGAGCGGCCCGAGGTCGGCCTGCCGCGCGTCGTCGCCGCGGCACAGTCCGGTCCGACGGTGGTCGCGGTCGTCGAACGCCGCCCACCGCTCATGCTCTCGAACGACGGCGGCGCGACCTGGCGCGAAGCGGGCGGCGGGCTACCGCCGGGCTTCGCCGTCGCGATCGCAGAGGACGATCCCGACCGGATCGTGTACGCGGCGCGGAACCGCCTCTACGTCTCGACGAACGGCGGCGTCTTCTGGAGCTCGCTCCCGTTCGAGCTGCCGGACATCGACTCGGTCGCCTGGATCGACTGAAGGAACGCCTCGACCTCGTCCGCCGACCGGAGGCGGACGACTTTGAGGTGCGGGTGTGCGACGAGGCGCTGCGGGATCTCACGCGAGTAGTGCTTGTGCGTCTGCACGACCCACCAGGGGATCCAGTAGCGGCTGAACATATGGCGGATCTGCTCGCGGTTGCCGTTCCAGAGCTCCTCGCGAGTGATCGTGCGGACGACCGTCCGGCGCACGCCGCGGCGAAGGACGAGCCAGAACGGCAGGTCGAGGAAGACTGCGGTGTCAGCACGCTCGAGCACAATCGAATCGAGCTTCGAGCGGTAGTTGCCGTCGACGACCCAGCCGTCCCCCGCGCAGGCTGCGAGTACACGCCCGCGGAACACCTCGACGGGAGCCTCCTGCCAGCCGGGATCGTGGTTGAAGGCGTCGAGCTCGACGTGCGGAACGCCGAGAATCTCTGCGAGCCGCCTCGCCGTGGTCGTCTTGCCGGTCGCCGAGCCACCCATCACGGCGACGCGCTTCACGGGAGGCGGAACTCGCCGCGGGCAACGACGACCGCCGAGCCACCCACCTCAATGTCGGTCTCCGAGCGCGCAACCGCGTGGAGCGTCGACGGGCGGCCGATCTCCGTGCCCTGACGGATCTCGATCTCCTCGCCGAACGCGACGCGCCCGTGCCGCGCGAGGTGGAGCGCGATCGGGCCTGCCGCCGAGCCGGTCGCCGGATCCTCGGGGACGCCGTGGGCGGGTACGAAGACGCGCGCCTTCCATGCGTCCCCGTCGCGTGCGATGCACGCCGTGCCGTAGGGAGATAGCGCCTCGAGCGCACCGAAGTCCGGGCGGAGCGCACCAACGGCCTCGGGCGAAGCGAGCTCGACCACGACGTGCTGCGGGCCTTGGCGGTACAGCTCGACCGGTGACTGCGCAGCCTCGACTCCGAGCAGCGCCAGCAAGGCATCCGCCTCGGGGTAGGGCTCGTGGGAGAACGGCGGCTGCGTCATCCAGCCGAAGGCGATCCGCGATCCGTCGCGCTCGAGCCGCACCGGCACGACTCCGGCACCGCACTCGAGACGGATTTCGTCGAGTTGCAGCGGCCCCGCGAGAACGAACGCCGTCCCGAGGATCGGATGCCCGGCAAACGGCACCTCGAGCGACGGCGTGAAGATCCGGATCCGGACGTGACCCTCGGCTGACGGCGGGTAGACGAAGACCGTCTCGGAGAGCTTCAGCTCGGCCGCAAGAGGCTGGAGCTGCTCCTCCGGGATCTCGCGCGCGTCGGTGAAAACGGCGAGCTGGTTCCCGGCGAGCGGGACGTCGGTGAAGACGTCTGCAACGACGTACCGGAGGGTGGCCACTTTCCCAGTGAACCACAGGCGCAGGTCTTGACTCCGGTTCACGCCGAGTCCGGCCATGGTCGTCTCGTTGCCGGCGTTGTTCCTCGCTCTCGGCGGCTCGGGCGGGGCTGACGAGGCGCCGCCCCAGAGCGTCGCCCATCTAGGCTTCCCGCGGAATGCCCGCGATCGAGGTCAGCGGCCTGCGCAAGGCCTACGGAAACCTCGAGGCGGTTCGCGGCGTTGATTTCACGATCGAGACGGGAGAGGTCTTCGGCCTCCTCGGCCCCAACGGGGCTGGGAAGACGACGACGGTGGAGATCCTCGAGGGCTACCGCAAGCGCGACGGCGGCGAGGTGCGGGTGCTCGGGCACGACCCCGAACGGCCCGGCGCCGACTTCCGGGAGCGGATCGGCGTCGTTCTCCAGTCGTCGGAGCTCTGGCCGAACCTCACCGTCCGCGAGACGCACCGTGTTTTTGCCGGCTACTACGCGCAGCCGCGCGACGTCGACGAGGTGATTGCGCTCGTCGGGCTCGACGAGAAGGCAAACGCGCGCGTGAAGACGCTCTCGGGCGGCCAGAAGCGGCGTCTCGACCTCGGCGTCGCGCTCGTCGGCGACCCCGAGCTCATCTTCCTCGACGAACCGACGACGGGCTTCGACCCGGCGGCGCGGCGCGCGGCGTGGGAGATGATCCGTTCGCTCCGCTCACTCGGGAAGACGGTTCTCCTCACCACGCACTACCTGGACGAAGCGGAGCAACTCGCCGACCGCGTCGCCGTCCTCCGCGACGGCGTCATCGTCCGGATCGGCACACCGCGCGAGCTCACGACGGCGGATCTCGAAGTCGAGATCCGCTACCGCTCGGGCGGCGAGGATGTCGTCGTCCGGACGACGGAACCGACGCGCGTCCTCAACGAGCTGACCGGCGATGCTCTCGGGCGGGGTGAAGAGCTCGACTCGCTCGAGGTGCGCCGGCCGACGCTCGAGCAGGTCTACCTCGACCTCCTTGACGAGGAGAAGACCCAGGAGGAAGAGACGCTATGAGGCTCCTCCGGCATCAGTTCCGCACCGAGCAGCTCGTCTTCTGGCGGAGCCGCGAGGCGGCGTTCTTCATCTTCATCTTCCCGCTGCTGCTCTTCCTCCTCCTCGGCGCCGTCTACCACGGGCGCTTCCAGGGCGAGCCGATCAAATGGGCAGTGGTCGCCGGGCTCGTCTCGTACGGCTGCGCGAACACGGCCTTCGCCGGCCTCGCGATCCAGCTCGTAATCCGACGTGAGGCCGGGATCCTCAAGCGGATCCGCTCGACCCCCCTGCCGTCAACGATCTACGTCGCGGCGCTGCTCCTCTCGACGCTCGTCGTGTTCGCCCTCCAGACGATCGCCCTGTTCCTCCTCGGTCGAGCGCTGTACGGGACGCCGATACCTCGCGAGTTCGGCTCGCTTGCCGTGACGCTGGTCATCGGCGCAGTCGTATTCGCTGCGCTCGGGACGGCAACCGCCTCGATCATCCACTCGGCGGAGGGATCGTCCGCGGTCGTCAACTTCATCCTCCTGCCGATGGCCTTCCTCAGCGGCGCGTTCGGGCCGACGACGGGATATCCGGCAGTGCTGCGTGCGATCGGCGCCGTGCTGCCGCTTACGTACTTCGTCAAGCTCGTGGACGCCGTCTATCTCCACGGGCAGGGTTTCTGGACGCAGCCCGGAGCGATCGCCGTCCTCGCCGCCTGGGGCGTAGCCGGGGGCGTGTTCACGGCGTTGAGATTTCAATGGGAGCCACGCGGGAGATAGAGCCGGCCATCGCGCTCCGCACTCGAACCCATGAAGACCCGGGAATCGAGGTGCGCATCAACTTCGGCGTCTTCGCCGGGCGCACGGTGACGCCGGCGGAGATCGACGAGCTCGCGGGGCGCGTGAGCGGTCTCGTGCCCGCGTTCGCGATCGTCGCGGAGGAACGGCACGAGTTCGGTGGCTCGGTGGAGGCGTCAGTCCATCAGGTCGTCGTCGAAGTACCACGCGAGCACGCCAGCTTTGAGGCTGACGTGCTCGCGGAGCGGATCGTGCTCGAGGCGAACGGCTGGGCGCTCGAGTGCATCGAAGCGCGCCATGCCGAGCTCTAGCTCGCCGAGTACGTCACCGTCACAGACGCCTGGACCTGTTGCGTCCCGGCCTCGATCGGCGGCGCGGCCTTCGCCACGGCGTCCATCGCGCCGTACGCGATCGGGCCCGGCGTGGTGCTGCCGTCGTCCGAGATGTGGACGATCCCGCCGAGCGTGAGCCCGGACGCGGACGCGATCGCCTGCGCCTTCGACTGCGCGTCGGCGACGGCCTGCTTCGTCGCAGCGGCGTAGGCCGCGCTCTGGTCGCTGACCGACAGGTTCGGGCCGTCGACGTTGTTCGCACCGGCGCCGACCGCGGCATCGACGAGGTCGCCGGACTTCGCGACGGGCGCCGTCACCGTGACGGTGTTCGAGGCCTGGTAGCCGGTGATCGTCGTGCCGTCGTTCGACGTCTGCGGCCAGAGGGAAACCTCGGACGTCTGGATGTCGGACGAGTCGACGCCGGCGTTCTTCAAGGCGTCGATGATCGCTTGCGCCTGCTGCGCGTTCTTGCTCAAGGCTTCCGAGGCGGTGGCGGCATTCGTCGTCACGCCGAAGTCGAAGGAGGCCTTGTCGGGAGTCGCGTTCGCCGTGCCGTTGCCGCTGACAGTGATCGTCGTCGTGGACGTGTTGGCCGCGCCGCCCTTGCTCGGCTGCGCGACCCCGGCGATCGCTGCTGCGACAAGCACCACGCCGGAGATGAGGAGGACGTACCGGAGTCTGGTCATGCCCTAGATACGACGCCGGTCTTTGCGGCGTCACATCCGCTACTCTGTGAAACAGAGTAGTATGGATCAGACACAACTTCTCAAAGGGGTGCTCGAGCTGGCAATCCTGTCCGTCATCGCAAGGGGAGAGACCTACGGATACGAGATCCTCTCGACTCTTGAGAACGCGGGCCTCGACGGCGTCGGTGATGCCTCGGTGTACGGAACGCTGCGCCGGCTGGAGCAGGCTGGGCATCTCAGTTCTCGACTCGAGGCGTCCGACAGCGGCCCGGCGCGGAAGTACTACTCGCTGACCGCGAGCGGTCGGCGTGAGCTGAGCAAAGGGACCGAGACCTGGACTCGCATCAACGGCGCCCTGAACGGAATCGTGCATCCGTGAGCCGGGAGGAATTCGTCCGGCGCTTCGGCTTCGCCCTGCGCGACCTGCCTTGGCGGACAAGGCGCGAGCTCGCGGCGGATCTCGAGAACCACCTCGCGGAAATCCCGCCCGACGTCGATCTCCTCGAGCGCCTCGGATCGCCAGAGCAATACGCCGCCGACCTCCGGGCGGCCGCCGGCCTCGAACGGCGCCGCGGACCGATCGCGTTCCTCCGCGCCCGTCGCCCACGCAACGTGGTCCTCACAGTCCTCGCGCTCACCGTGATCGGACTTGCGATCGGTGCGGTCGTCTGGATCGACAGCTACCAGCCGCTCGCGACGGGCAACGCCGCGTACGAGCCGGGGGCACAGGCCTCGCCCACTGGAGACGGAAGCTACGTCGTGTTCCGGGAAGGCAAGCCGTTCCACTACGGCATGACGATCTGGAACTCGGGCCGGTTCACCGTCCGAGTCGTCGGGATACCGATCGAATACCACCTCCCGATCTCGTACCGGCTGCTGATGTCCGAGCCGACCACGTTCGACTACGGCGGCATACCGCAGCCGTTCACCCCGTTCCACCCCTTCGACCTCAAGCCGGGGGAAGAGCGGGGCATCGTCCTCCGTGGGGTCTACAACGAGCCGTGCGACATCCGCGGAACCGGATCGATCAACTGGCAATCGATCCCCGTCCGCTACTCGTTCCTCTGGCACACGAGCACGGTTCAGGTCCCGCTTCCCGAGCCGTTCGCGTTCGTCTTCCGAAAGGACGCGTCGGCGGGGTGTCCGGCTACGCGGTAGCGACGCCCGGCAGGTACGGCGTCCAGCCCGACGGGATCCGCGGTGCGGCGAGGCGGATGAAGAGCGCCGGCGCGGGCGGGCGCGGCGCGGTGTGGAGCTCCATCCCTGCTTGCTCGAGCGAGCGGTCGCCCTTGCGTAAGTTGCACGGTGCGCAGGCGGTGACCACGTTTTCCCAGATCGACTCGCCGCCTTTCGAGCGCGGGACGACGTGGTCGAGCGTCAGGCGGCCGCTGGTCGTGCCGCAGTAGGCGCATTTCCAGCCGTCGCGGGCGAAGAGGGCACGGCGGGAAATCTTCCGCTGGATCGCGCGCGGGACGCGCACGTAATGGACGAGCCGGATCACGTGCGGCCAGATGAAGCTCGATTCGGCGGAACGGAGCGGCTTGTCGAGGCGCTCGACGACCTCCGCCTTGCCCTTGTGGACGAGCACGTGCGCCCGCCTCACCGTGCAAACGTTGAGCGGCTCGTAACTCGCGTTTAGGACGAGAACATGCTGCAAACTGCGAGCAACGGTACCAGCGGACCGCGTTGCTTTAGGACGCGCTCATGGCGCGATCGACCGCCTCCTGCTCCTCCGGCGAGAGCGCGACGGGGGACCGGCCGTCCTCGAGCTCCTTCACGTAGATCCGCGCGTAGTCGCGGCCCTGGATCGCGGTGAGGACGATGCCGGTGCGCGACGCGTCGAGCAGCGCGACCGAGGCGGACTGGTGGCCACCGGTGTTTTCGTAGGCGTCGTAGCGGACGACCGCGACCCGCGAAACGACGCCGTCGACGCGCCGATCGAGCTGCGCCATGCCGCCCGCGACCTCGTCGAGCTTGCGGTACGTCTCATCTACGCGGCCCTGGAGTGAAACGGCAAAGTCGACGAGGTCGGAGCTGCCGCGACCGAGCAGCGCCTGCTGCGCCGCGCGGATGGCACGAAGCCTGCTCCACGCGATTCCAGCGAGCACGAGCGCGGCGACGGCAAGAACGCCGGCTCCGATCGCAATCGCGGCTGCAGCCGAGGACGACACGCCTAGCTTGGCGCGAGCCGGAAAAAGACGGGATAGTTCGCGACGTTGTCGCCGAGCTGCGTCTCTCTCGGCACCCTCTTGATCCTCACGTAGATGGCGGCGCTGTGCGACAACGCCGACGGCGGCACCTGCAGGTTCGTAAACGACACCGTTCTCTCCGCCCCGCTCGCGATCTGGGCGACGGTCTTGGTCTGCGTGGACACGCTCTCGCCACCGGCCGTGACCGCAAGAGACACCTTGACCCCCACCTCCGGGTACGCACCGGAATTCTTGAACACGACGTCGATGACAAGATTCGGGCCGACCGCGACGGTTGTCGCCGTCGTCGTCGACAGCGGCGTCGAGACGCCGTTCGTGACCGCGTTCGTGCCGATGAGGGCGGTGCCGTGGACGCCCGCACCGCTCGACGGGGTACCGAGCCGCTGGTAGAGGATCGCGAGCGACGGAGCGCTGACGATGTCGGCGTTCGTCACGATCCGCGACGCGGGGACCGTCACGCCGGTGACGTTCGCAGCGGTGAGGTTCTGCGCCGCCACCGCCTTGAAGAGCTGCGCCCAGACGACGTCGCTCGCGCTGAGAAGCTGCGCATCGCTTGCAAGCGCGGCCGCGGCGATCGGGGCGCTCGCGTGCCTCTGCTGCGCGAGCATGAGCGTGTTCGCAAGGCTCTTGAGGCTGTTGTAGCGAAGCTGGAACGTCGCGAGCGCCTGGGCATGCGCGCTCTGGAGCGGGCCGGGCGGCTGGAGCCGTTGCGCCTTGACGTAGTCCTGCTGCTCCTCCCCCGACCAGCGCGCCAGATCCGACTGAAACGTCTGCATCGTGAGGTCGGGCGTCCCGAGCGCTGTTGCGAACTCCGGCCCGACGCTCGCGGAGTCCTGTGCGAGCGGCTGCAACGCAGCGAGGTATGAGGAGTAGCCCTGCGCCGAACTGCTGCACGAGTCGACCCAGAGCACGAAACCGACGACGATCGCGATCCCGAGCGCGATCAGACCGGCGAGGCGCAGGACGCCGTTCGATCCGGCCGCCGGGCCCTGCCCCGGGCCGCTCCGCCGGGGACGGCTCTGACTCCTCCGCTGGGTGCGCTCGCGCGGCGGGCGCCTGCGCGGCTCCTCGAAGAGGCCTGGCTCGGTGTCGTCGTCGAACGTATTCATACGCGGGAAGCCGCCCAACCCTACAGCGGCCGGGGAGGACAGTCCGACGCGAACGCCAATCTCTCGAGGAGCATGGTCGAGGCCGCCCAAGCCCTCGCCTTCCCCGAGCTCGTGCTCGGCCGCTACCGGCCCCTCAAGCCACTCGGCAGCGGCGGCTCCGGCTCGGTCTGGCTCGCGCGCGACGAACAGACTCAGCTCGATGTCGCGCTGAAGATCGTGGCCCGCGAAGGGAAGGCCGCAGCGCGTGCGGAGCGCGAGGCCGAGGCCGCGGCTCGTCTCCGCCATCCGGCTTGCCTCCGCACCTACGGGCTCGCGCACGACTCCCGCCACGTCTACATCGCGTACGAGTTCGTACCGGGCCAGACGTTCCGCGAGGCGTTGCGTGCGCGCGATCTGGACGACGAGTCCGCGATCGAGGCGTGCGCGCAGGTCTGCGACGGCCTGGCGCATGCCCACGCGGCCGGGATCCTCCATCGCGACGTCAAGCCGTCGAACGTACTCCTCGCCGAAGGCCCGCAGGTCTCCGCGCGCGTCCTCGACTTCGGGCTCGCGCTGATGGGCGACGCCGAGACGCTGACCGAGCAGGGAGACGTGCCGGGGACGCTCGCCTACATCTGTCCGGAACGGCTTGCCGGCGAGCCCGCGACGGCCGCGGCGGACGTCTGGGGCGTCGGAGTGATGCTCTGGGAGGCGCTCGCCGGACGTCATCCTTTCTGGCGCGGCTCGATGCTCGAGACGGCGCGCGCGATCGAGTCGGGCGCGCGGCCGCTCGGCGAAGTGCGGCCGGGCCTGCCGAAGCGACTGCTCCGGCTCGTCGATCGCGCGCTCGCCCAAGATCCCGGGAAGCGGCCGTCGGCGCGAGAGCTCGCCGACGAACTGCGCGACCTCGCACGCACCGACAGAAAGGAGCCGAGCCGCGCCGCTGTCGCTCTGCCGAGCGCGCCGCTGCGCGAGCGCGCAGTCACCGCCGCCCTCGGTGCCGCGCTCGCTGGCTGGACAGCCGCAGCGATCCCGTTCTGGCCCACCGGCTGGCCGCTCGCCCTCGCCGCCGCAGTCGTGGCCGCAACGCTCATCCGCGAGCGCGTCGGAATCGCGCTCGCGCTCGCGGTGCCGATCTTCCCCATCGGCAACTTCTCGTCGGGCGGCGCGCTCCTCTACGCAATCCTCGCGGCGGCGCTTCTCGCCGTAATGTGGAGAGAGCCGCGCTGGACGCTCCTGTTCGTGCTCGGGCCGCTTCTCGCTCCGCTCTCCCTCGTGGCCCTGCTGCCGCTCGCGATGGTGCGGATCGGCTCGGGCGTTCGCCGCGCGCTCGTCACTGCGCTCGGCGTGCTCACAGCCGCGGTCGTGGCCGGAATCGACCACGGGACGCTGCCGCTCGTGGGCGGGGCTGCCCCCTACAAAGTGGGCCTGCGTGGCGCGCGAGGAGCGCTCGGCGTGGCCGGCTCGCTCGCCAACACCGCCGCCGCCCACCCGGCGCTTCTCCTCGAAATCGGCTTCCTCGCCGCCGTCGCCGTCGCGCTCCCGTACGTCCTCGGGAAGGGGCTCCGCTGGAGCGTCGGCCTCGGCGCCGCGATGCTCGGCGCGACAATTCTCTCCCTGCCCTCCGGCGCGCCGTTCTCGCTCTTCGCCTCGCTTGCAGCGTGTTCCGTCGCAGTCGGCGCCGTCTCGGCGCTTCGCGTCACGTAGCGGGGGTAGATTCAGACAGGTGCTGCGCGCAATCGAGCAGAGACTGGAGCGACTCTTCGAGGGAGTCTTCGGCCGCGCCTTCCGGACGAACGTCCAACCCGTCGAGCTCGCACGCAAGCTTGCGAAGGAGATGGACGAGAGGCGCTCCACCTCGGTGACGCGGATCTACGTCCCGAACGAGTACACGATCTATCTCTCGAGCACCGACCGAGAGCAGTTCGAGGGATATGAGAACTCGCTCGTCTCGGAGCTCGAGGAGTACCTCGCCGAGCACGCCACGCGCGAGAACTACGCGCTCCTCACGCCCCCTCGCGTCCTCTTCGAGACAGACGACGACCTCGGCGTCGGCGAGTTCGGGATCGCAACGCGGATGGCGCAGCACGGGCGCAGTGGCGACGAGGAGCCGGGCGAGGAGGTCGACGCGGGCGCAACGATGATCTACAAGCCGCGCACGCAGCCGACTGAAGAGGTGTCGCTCGGGGAGCTCGGCGTCGAGCGCGAGGTCGGCGTCCTGACCTGGAGCGGCCAGCGCCGCATCCTCGACAAGAGCCGCGCCGTCCTCGGGCGCTCGCGCGACGCCGACGTCCAGATCGAGGATCCGAACGTCTCGCGCCGCCACGCCGAAGTCGTGCAACAGGGCTCCACGTGGTGGGTCATCGACGTCGGCTCGACGAACGGCGTCGAGGTGGACGGCCGCCGCGTCCAGCGCGCGAAGCTCGACGACGGCACGAGTTTCGTCATCGGCGAGACGACGGTCACCTTCTCGACCGAGCGGGAATAGCGAACGTGATGATTGTTGCGTCCTCGTCCGTCGGCCCGGTCCTGCTCGTCCTCAAGATCGCGTTCCTCGTCGCCCTCTACCTGTTTGTCTGGCGCGTCATCCGCACGGCCGGGAAGGAGCCGAAGGCCAGCGCGAGCGCGAGAGCCGGCGGAAGCCCGGCGGCCGACAGCATGATCCTCACGCCGAGCGCGGCGGCTGCGGCCGGGCTGGGCTCGGCCGCCGGAGCTCGCCCGCGCCGCACCGTGCACCTCGTCGTGCAGCGCAGCCCGAGCCTCGAGGCGGGCGCGATCTTCGCGGTCGACTCGGCCCCGGTCACCGTCGGACGCGGCGGCCAGAACGACCTCGTCCTCGACGGGGACGAGTTCGCCTCCGCCCGCCACGCCCGGATCGAGGCGCGCCGCGACGGCGTCTGGGTGCAGGACCTCGACTCGACGAACGGGACGTTCCTCAACGGCGCGCGCGTCGTCGGCGCCGAGCGGATGAGCCCAGGCGACGTGCTCCGCGTCGGCGAGACCGACTTGCGCCTCGAGGAGCACTAGGTGCCTGTCGGTTCCTATGCAGTCGCGAGCGACACGGGGCGCCGGCGGCGGCGCAACGAGGACAACTACGTCGTCGCGCCCCCGCTCTTCGCGGTCGCCGACGGGATGGGCGGCGCGCAAGCCGGCGAGGTTGCATCGAAGCTCGCGGCGTCGGCGCTCGAGGACGGCTCTTCCCAGTCCGAGACCGCACAGCTTGGCGGGCTCGAGCACTTGGACGCGCTGATCCAGGAGGCGAACCGCCGCATCTACGACCGCGCCTCGACCGATCCGACCGCGTCAGGGATGGGCACGACGATGACCGTCGCGCTCGTCGAGGGGATGAGCGTCATGATCGGGCATGTCGGCGATTCCCGCGCCTACCTCGTCCGCGGCGATTCGATGGAGCAGCTCACCGAGGACCACTCGCTCGTGAACGAGCTCCTCAAGAGCGGCAAGCTCTCGGAGGAAGAGGCACAGATCCACCCGCAGCGCAGCGTCATCACGCGCGCCGTCGGCACCGACCCGGTCGTCGACGTCGACGCCTTCACGATCGAGGCGGAGGACGGCGATGTCTTCCTCATCTGCTCCGACGGGCTCACCGACATGGTCTCCGACGTCGACATTCTCGAGCTCGTCGACAGCAACCGAGACGACCTCGAGGAGGCGGTGCGTTCGCTCGTCCAGTTCGCGAACAAGGAGGGCGGCGAGGACAACATCACCGCCGTCGCTTTCCGCATCTCGGCGAACGGCTCTGCCGAGCCCGCTATCGAGGACACGGTGACGATGCCGGCGGTGAGCGACCCCGAAGATCACGGCGAGCCCGACGAGCGGACGCCGGAGTCCATCGAGGTTCCACCGCGCGCGGAGATCTCCCCGCGACGCGTCCGTTTCGTGCTCGCAGCGCTCGTCCTGGTCGCGATCGCCGCCGCGCTCCTCATCTGGGGGCTTTCACACTGAGCCTCCGGAACCGCGAGCTCGTCGCCCTCCTCACCGTCGGAGCGCTCACCGCAATCGGCTTCGCGAGCGTCTACATCGCGCTCAAAGGCCACGTCTCGACCGGCTCCCTCGGGTACGCAGCGTTCTTCTTCGCCCTCTTCCTCGTCGCCCACCTCGTCGCGCGGTTCACGGTGCCGCTCGCCGACCCGTACCTCCTGCCGATGGCTGCGCTCCTCGCGGCGATCGGCCTGACCGAGATCTACCGGCTCGGTCCGCCGAGCGCGCTGCGGCAAGGAGTCTGGGTCGTGATCGGCGTCGGCGTCTTCGCAGCGACGCTCATCGGGCTACGGCACGACTACCGCGTCCTCGAGCGCTACAAGTACATCTTCGGCGTCGTCGCGATCCTCCTCCTGTTCATGCCGCTCGCGCCGGGAATCGGGGAGACGATCAACGGCGCGCGTCTCTGGGTCCACTTCGGCTCCTTTCTCCAGTTCCAGCCGGGCGAGCTCGGGAAGATCGCACTCATCGTGTTCCTCGCCGCGTACCTGCGCGAGAAACGGGAGGTGCTCGCGCAGGGACGGCTGAAGGATTGGGGGCCGCTCCTCGTGATCTGGGGCGGCGCGATGCTCGTCCTCTTCGCGACCAACGACCTCGGCAGCGCCCTCCTCTACTACGGGATCTTCCTCGCGATGCTCTACATCGCGACCGCGCGGCTCTCGTTCGTCATGGTGGCGCTCGGGCTCTTCCTCGTCGGCGCGTACGTCGTCGGGCGCGAGACGCCCCACGTGCAGGAGCGGATCACCGACTGGCTCACGCCGTGGTCCTCGAAACCGGTGCCGTGCTTCTTCAGCCCGCACCCCGCCCTCCGGCAGGAGTGCGCGAGCTATCAGCTCGTCCAGTCGCTGTACGGGATCGCGCACGGCGGCTGGATCGGGACGGGACTCGGCCGGGGCATCGTCACGACGGCGGCCGGGACGCAGATCGTCCCCGACCAGAACACCGACTTCATCTACTCGGCAATCGCCCAGGAGATCGGCCTCGTCGGGGCGGCCGCGCTGCTGCTCCTCTACATGGCGTTCGTCCTGCGCGGCTTCCAGATCTCGCTCGCCGCAAGCGACGGCTTCTCGAAGCTCCTCGCGGCCGGCCTGAGCTTCGGCTTCGCGCTGCAGACGTTCGTCATCGTCGGCGGCATCCTCCGCGTCATCCCGCTGACGGGGATCACCCTCCCATTCGTGTCATACGGAGGATCGAGCGTCGTCTCTAACTTCTTCCTCGTGGCGGGACTGATGCTGATCTCCAACAGAGCGAATCGCGACCAGGCGGCGACGACGTGAACACGCAGCTCCGCCACTTGGCTGTCTTCGCGACCGTCCTCATCGCGGTGCTCATCGGCGCTACGACGTACTGGCAGTCGTGGGCCGCCGGTGGACTTGCGAACCGGCAGGGAAACGCCGTGCAGCAGATCGTCCAGTTGGAGATCGACCGCGGGACCATTTTCGCCAGCAACGGAACGCGGCTCGCGTGGAGCGTCCCGCACAAGAAGGGAGGACTGACGACCTTCTCGCGCAAGTACACGGCTGACGGCGCGTTCGCCCAGGCGCTCGGCGGGCTGGAGCCGTACCTGAACAACAACCTCACGGGCTCGAACACGAATCTCACAAACACGTTTACGCAGGAGATCGACCGGCTCGGTGGCAAGACCGTGCACGGGAACGACGTCACGCTGACGCTCAAGCCGGCGGCGCAGAATCTTGCCGAGCGACTGCTCGCCGGGCGCTGCGGCGCCGTCGTCGCGATGAATCCGAAGACCGGCGCGATCTACGCGATGGCCTCGTCGCCGACGTACGACCCGAACGCCCTGCTGCGACCGAATGGCCAGAAGCACGTCGGGAGGATCGGGGGTGTGGGCAACTGCGGCCCCGGCACTGCGGAGCTCAACAGAGCGACAGAAGGCCTCTATCCGCCGGGCTCGACGTTCAAGCTCGTCACCGCGTCTGCGGCACTCAACACCGGCAAGTTCACGCCGTACTCCGGCTTCTACGATCCCGGCTACTGCACCGAATACGGAAAGCGGGTCTACAACTCGGGCAACCCCGACGCGCCGGGCCAACCCGAAGCGTTCGGGAACATCGACTTCTCGGCGGCGCTCGAGCATTCGGTCAACGCCGTCTTCTGCCAGATCGGCCAGCGCATAGGAGCCGCGTCGATCCTCGAGTACGCAAGGCGGTACGGCTTCTACTCCTCACCTCCGCTCGACACGTCCTCCAACACGATCAGCCCAAGCGGTCTCTACAAGTACCGAAAGAACCGCGGGCGCTACCTCTGGTCGCCGTCGGATCCGACCACCCAGGTGGATGTCGGCCGTCTCGCTTTCGGCCAGTTCAACATGGTGGTCACGCCCCTGCAGATGGCGCTCGTCGCCGCGACGATCGCGCACCACGGCAGCGAGCCGAAGCCCTACCTCGTCCAGAAGGTCACCGCGCCGGACGGGTCCCTCGTCAGCACGACCACTCCGAGCACGCTCGGCCATCCGATCAGCGCGAAGACCGCGGCTGAGCTGAATCAGATGATGCGGCTCGTCGTGCAAGGGGGGACGGCCGCCGGCGTCGGATTCCCTTCGAGCCTCGACGTTGCCGGGAAGACCGGAACCGCAGAGCTCGGTCTGGGCAACATCTACGACTCGTGGTTCGTGAGTTTCGCGCCTGCGAACAATCCCCAGGTCGCCGTCGCCGTGATCGTCGAAAAGCAGCCAAACGGCTTCGGCGCTACATACGCGGCGCCAATCGCCAAGGCCATGCTCGAAAACCTCGTGCATGGCTGACCCTGTCTTTAGGCTTTAGCCGGTCGTGGCCGCGGGCGATTCCCTCATAGACACGCTCTTCGACGGGCGGTACATGATCATCCGCAAGCTCGGCGCCGGCGGCATGGCCGACGTCTACCTCGCGGAGGATCAGGAGCTCGGCCGCCGCGTCGCGATCAAGATCCTCAACGGCCGCCACGCGAACGACGCCCAGTTCATCGAGCGGTTCCGCCGCGAGGCGAAGAACGCCGCCGCGCTCAACCACCCGAACATCGTCTCGATCTACGACCGGGGCGAGGCGGAGGACACGTACTACATCGCGATGGAGTACCTCGACGGGCGCTCTCTCAAGGAGCTGATCGTCGGGCGCGGGGCGGCGCCGGTGACCGTCGCTGTCGAGTACGCGCGCCAGATCCTCTCCGCCCTGCGCTTCGCGCACCGGCACGGGATCGTCCACCGCGACATCAAGCCGCACAACGTCCTCGTCGACCGCGAAGGCCGCGTGAAAGTCACCGACTTCGGGATCGCCCGCGCCGGGACGAGCCAGATGACGGAGGCGGGCTCGATTGTCGGCACCGCGCAGTACCTCTCACCCGAGCAGGCGCGTGGAACCGAGGTCGACCAGCGCTCCGATCTCTACTCGCTCGGCGTTGTCCTCTACGAGCTCCTCACCGGGCAAACGCCGTTCGACGGCGACACACCGGTCGAGATCGCGATGAAGCACCTCTCCGCGATACCGCGGCCACCGTCGCAGCTACGCCGCGACGTCCCGCGCGACCTCGACATGGTCGTGATGCGCGCGCTCGCGAAGGATCCGGAGGCTCGCTACCAGAGCGCAGACGAGATGGAGGCCGACCTCGAGCGCGTACTGCGCGGCGCGGCGGTCGCCGCCACGACGACCGATGCCGCGACACAGATCATGGGCGCGTCGGCGGCCGCAGCGGTCGCGGCCGGGGCGGCGACGATGATTGCGCCGCCCGGTGCGGCCGCGTACTCCGAAGAGGTCGTCGAGGAAGAGCGGGAGCGACCGATCTGGCCGTGGATCGTGGCCGGGCTGTTCGTCGTCGCCGCCGCCATCGCCGGGGTCATCGTGTGGCACCAGCTATCCGGAAGCGGCCCGCAGGAGCCGGTCGGGTTCTACAGCGACTGCGAGCCCGTGGGCCAGGCGAAGAACCAGATCGAGGCCGTGCACCTTGTGCCCGCCGTACAGCATCAGGCGACCCTGAAGTGCGACGGCAAGTCGGGCGTCGTCTTCAACCAGGACCCGACCGGGGGCACACTCCCGAAGGGCGGCACTGTGACGATCACGGTATCGACCGGCAAGCCGAAGGTTGCGATCCCGAAGCTCGCGGGCGAGACGTGGCCCGACGCGAAACAGGTACTCACCAAGCTCGGCCTCAAGCCAGTGCAGCACATCGTTCCCGGAGGCAAGACGAAAGGGATCGTCACGGCGACAGCCCCCGGCGCCGGTGAGAAGATCACCGTCGGCTCGACCGTCAGGGTGAACGTCGCTGCAGGCCCGGTGATCGCCGCCGTTCCGTCCGTCGTGGGCGAGCCCCTCCCCAAGGCGATCTCCGACCTCAACGCCGCGGGCTTCAACGTCAACCCGACGTACGTCAACAACAACGCGCCCGCGAATACGGTCGTCAGCCAGGATCCCCCGCAGGGCAGCCAGAAGCCGGCGGGCACGTACGTCAAGGTCAGCGTCTCGAATGGCCCGCCGATGAGGACGGTGCCGCAGGTCGTCGGTGAGACGTCCGAGCAGGCGATGCACGACCTCCAGGCTGCGGGCTTCAAGGTCAACGAGCTTTTCGTGTCGGTGAGTGACCCGACCCAGGACGACATCGTCCAGTCGCAGAGCCCGGACGGCAACTCGCAGGCGCCTGAGCACTCGACGGTGACGATCAACGTCGGCCAGTTCTCGGGCACGACGACGAGCACGACCACCCAGTCGCCGCACGGGCCGCACGGGCCGTGACGAACCGCCCTCGCCTGCGCGTCGCCGTGCTCGCGGGCGGACGCTCGAGCGAGCACGAGATCTCTCTCGCGTCGGCGCGCTCGGTCGTATCCGCGCTCGACCCCGAGAGATACGACGTCGCGGAGATCGGCGTCGGGCGCGACGGCCGCTGGGAGCTCGGCACCGGCGCGACCGCGGCCGAGACGCTGCCGGTGCCATACGACGGTGGGCCGCTCGAACGGCTCGGCGCCGTCGACGTCGTCCTGCCCATCCTCCACGGGCCGTTCGGCGAGGACGGCACGGTGCAAGGGCTGCTCGAGCTCGCGGGAATCCCGTACGTCGGCGCGGGCGTCGCCGCGTCCGCCCTCGCAATGGACAAGGACCTCTTCAAGAAAGTGATGCGCGACAGCGGCATCCCCGTCGCGCCGCACCACGCGATCCGCCTCGGCGACCCGATCGAGAACCCGTTCGGCTATCCCGTCTTCGTCAAGCCGGCCCGCCTCGGCTCGTCGGTCGGCATCTCGAAGGTGATGTCGGAGGATGACCTCGCCGCCGCGGTCGAGCTCGCCTTCCGCCACGACGAAAAGGTGCTCGTCGAGGAGTTCGTCGAGGGCACGGAGGTGGAGGTCGGCGTCCTCGGCAACCGCGTCCCACCGCCGATTGCGTCGCTCCCGGGCCAGATCGACACTCTCGGGCACGACTGGTACGACTTCGAGTCGAAGTACGCCGACGGCGGGATGGAGCTGCTCGTGCCTCCGCCCGGGCTGCCGCAGACGACGATCGAGCTGCTTCAGCGACGCGCGGTCGAGTCATTCGTCGCGTCCGAGTGCGAGGGGCTGGCGCGCGTCGACTTCTTTGTGCGCGCGAGCGACGGCGAGGTCGTCCTCAACGAGCTCAACACGATGCCGGGCTTCACGGCAACGAGCGTCTGGGCGAAGCTCTTCGAGGCGTCAGGGATCGGCTACGTGGAAGCGCTCGACCGGCTGATCGAGCTCGCGCTCGAGCGCCACGAACGCCGCTCGGCGCTCATTTTTTAGCGGTCACGTTCGAGATCGCGGCCGTGCGCGCCGGGCCGAGCTGGGTCAGCCACACAAGCCAATAGCTCCCGCTCTTGCCTTCGAGCGGGAACGTCGTCGTCTCGCCGACGGTTTGCGAGGCCGAGTCGATGACGAACGGCCCCGCCGCAGAGTCGCCGACTTCGATCTCCGCGACGAACCCGGGGGTCGAGGTCGTCACGGTGAGGGTCTTCAGCGTGACGGATCCTTGCGAGGCGAGAACGAGACCGAGGCCGTCCTTGAGCCCGCCGAACTCCGGCGTGTTGTACGTCTGAGTGACCCAGGCCGTGGCGGGGTTGCCATCGGTCGCTCGCGGAGCGGTGTAGCCGAAAATCTGCTCTTCCTGACCGACCGGGTCGTAGCTGGCAACCCCGCGGAGAGGCGCCGCCGCACCGCCCGCTGACGAACCGCTGCCGCCGCCGCCACCACCACCGACGAGGACGAGCGCGGCGACAAGTGCAGCGACTCCGATGACCACGGCAATCGCGATGTACACGAGCGGCCACTTCCTCTGACGTTCGCGCGTACGCGACGGGCGTCGTCGCGCCGCGGCCGGAATCACCTGGGTTACACCCTCGCTCCCGGGGCCGGCGACGCACGCGCGTAGCTCCTCGGCGAACGCGCGCATCGTCGGGAAGCGGCGGGCGGGATCCTTCTGCAGCGCCTTGTCGATCGCGGCCGCGAGGCGCGGCGGGACGTCGGAACGGAAAGCGCGGATGTCCGGCGCGGCCTCGTTCACGTGGCGCATCGCGACCGCGACGAAGTTGTCGCCCTCGAACGGCACGCGCCCCGTGAGCATCTCCCAGAGGACGACACCGAGCGAGTAGACGTCGGTCGCCGGCGACACCGCGCCACCGCTCGCCTGCTCGGGCGCGAGGTACTCGCCCGTCCCGACGACAGTCCCGGTCTGGGTCACTCCGTGTTCGACGTCGAGCGAACGCGCGATCCCGAAGTCGGTGACCTTGACGGTGCCGTTCTCGCTGAGGAGCACGTTCTGTGGCTTGACGTCGCGGTGGACGAAGCCGTGCTCGTGCGCGAACGAAAGCCCGTCGGCGACGGCGACGGCAAGCTCGACCGCCTGGCGCAGCGGCAACGGGCTCGAGCGGACGATCAGCTCCTTGAGGTTCTCGCCGTCGACGAACTCGAAGACGATGTACTGGCGCCCCTGATCCTCGCCGCGGTCGATGACGGTGACAATGTTCGAGTGTGTGAGCTGCGCGACTGACCGCGCCTCGTGCCGGAACCGCGCGACGTACTCGTCGTCGTCCGCGAAGCGCCCGTGGAGGATCTTGATCGCGACACGCCGCTCGAGCTGCGCGTCGTGGGCGCAGAAGACCGTCGACATGCCGCCGCTCCCGACGAGCGCTTCGAGCTCGTACCGATCGGCGATCCGGTCGCCTGCGCGCGGGGCGTACGTCATGGCAGGAGTATTCGACCTCGAGCCGGGCACCTCTCCATAACGCCCGAGTCAGCGGCCAGGCTACGTGGGAACTGCCCACTGATCGCGCGTGCGCGACCAGGAACCACCGCCGTTCGGCGGCGGCTCAGCCGCCACCGATTACAGCTTCGAGCGCGTCTTCCCAGGCGCCGAGGGCTTCTTCAAGCTCGGCATCCGTGATGACGAGCGGGCAGAGAACGCGGTTGCAGTTCGAGTGGATTCCTGCCTTGAGCAAGAGCAGCCCGCGCTTGGCGGCCTCCTCGGCGACGCGTGTCGCGATCGCCGGCGCCGGCTCCTTCGTTGCGCGATCCTCGACGTACTCGACGGCAAGCATCGCGCCGAGCCCGCGCACGTCGCCGATCGCGTCGTAGCGCTCCTGCCAGGAGAGCATCCGCGCGCGAATCGTCTCGCCGATCCGCTGCGAGCGCTCGACGAGCCCCTCCTCCTCGAACACGTCGAGGACGGCGACGGCGGCCGCGAGCGCCACCGGATTGCCGACGTATGTGCCGCCGACGGCGCCATCCCAGAGGCAGTCCATGATCTCGGCCTTGCCGACGACCGCCGAGAGCGGCAGGCCGCCGGCGATCGACTTCGCGAGTGGCATGAGATCCGGTTCGACGCCGTAGTGCTCCGTCGCGAACATCCGGCCCGTCCGCCCGAAGCCCGTCTGCACCTCGTCGACGACGAGGAGGATCCCCTCGCGATCGCAGATCCGCCGCAGTCCCTCCATGAACTTCTGGGGCGCGACGATGAAACCGCCCTCGCCCTGCACAGGCTCGACGACGATCGCAGCGACCGTCTCGGCGGCGACCTGCGTCGCGAACATCCGCTCGAGCGCCTCGAGGGCGTCGGCGGTCGTGATGCCGCGGTACTCGTTCGGGAACGGGACGCGGTAGACCTCCGGCGCGAACGGCCCGAGACCCGCCTTGTACGGATGCGTCTTCGAGGTGAGCGTGAGGGCGAGGAGCGTGCGGCCGTGGAATGCTCCCTCGAAGCCGATTACCGCGGGCCGCTTCGTGTATCCGCGCGCGAACTTGATCGAGTTCTCGACGGCCTCGGTGCCGGCATTGAAGAACGCCGCTTTCGTGGGGCCGGAGAACGGCGCGATCGCCGTCAGGCGCTCGGCGTACTCGATGTAGATCTCGTACGGGACCATCGTGAAGTCGGTGTGGAGAAAGCGCGCGGCCTGCTCCTGCACCGCCGCGACGACCTTCGGGTGCGAGTGCCCGACGTTGAGGCAGCCGACGCCGCCCGTGAAGTCGACGAACGTGTTGCCGTCGACGTCGGTGAGGAGCGCGCCGTGCCCTTCGGCGCTGAAAACGGGAAGATAGAGCCCGAGTGCGTCGGCGACGACGCGTTCCTTCCGCTCGGCGATCTCGCGGGAGCGAGGGCCGGGGACCTCGGTGCGAAGCTCGATCGAACGCGTCACGGCCATGGGGGCACATTAGCTCGCGCGCACGATGGGGAAACCCGCAACAATCGCCGGAATGGTGCTCTCCGACGCGACGATCGCCCGCTACCTCGCCGAAGGAAAGGTCGAGATCGATCCGTACGACGCGTCGCTCCTCCAGCCGTCGAGCGTCGACGTCCGCGTCGATCGGCTCTTCCGCGTTTTCCACAACAACCGCTATCCGTTCATCGACGTCAAGACCGAGCAAGCGGAGCTGACCGAGCTCGTGGAGGTGGACGACGAGCAGCCGTTCGTCCTCCACCCCGGCGAGTTTGTGCTCGGCTCGACGCTCGAGCGCGTACGGCTCCCGGACGATCTCGTCGCGCGCCTCGAGGGGAAGTCGTCGCTCGGGCGGCTCGGGCTGCTCATCCACTCGACGGCCGGCTTCATCGACCCGGGCTGGGACGGCCACGTGACGCTCGAGCTGTCGAATGTCGCGAACCTCCCGATCACGATCTATCCCGGCATGAAGATCGGGCAGATCTCGTTCATGCAGATGACGGAGCCGGCGACGAACCCCTACGGATCCACGGAGATCGGCTCGAAGTACAAAGGCCAGCAGGGGCCTACTCCGAGCAAGTACTGGAAGAACTTCGAGACATGACTGTTCTCGTCACGGGTGGCACCGGCTTCATCGGGCCGCACGTCGTCCATGCGCTGCGGGCGCGGGACGTACACGTGCGCGCGCTCGTGCGCGACCCGTCGCGCGCAAAGAAGCTGACCGCATGGGGCGTCGAGCTGGTGACCGGCAACGTCAACGACGCGACCTCTGTGCGCGACGTATGTGAGGGCGTGGACACGGTCGTCCACCTCGTCTCGATCATCAAGGGCTCGCAGGCGGACTTCGACCGCGTCATGACGCAGGGCACGCGCAATCTCGTCACCGCGGCGCGAGACGCCGGCGTCCGTCGCTTCATCCTCGCGAGCGCACTCGGTCTCGACGAAACGACGAAGGACGCGGTGCCGTACTTCGCGGCGAAGTGGCAGATGGAGCGCACGGTGAAGGAGTCGGGCCTCGACCATGTGATCTTCCGGCCGAGCTTCGTCTTCGGGCGCGACGGCGGCGTCCTCCCGACCTTCGTCCGCCTCGCCCGCTTCGCACCGGTCACGCCGATCGTCGGGCCGGGGACGCAGAAGCTCCAACCGATCTGGGTCGAGGACCTAGCGCAGTACTACGCGCACGCGGTCGCGGAGCCGGTCTCCGGCACCTTCGAGCTCGGCGGTCCGGAGGCGGTGACCTGGAACGAGTTCTGGGAGCGGCTCAAGCGCACGCTTGGCGTGCGGCGGCCGTCGATCCACATGCCGTTCGGCGTGATGCACGTGCAGGCGATGCTCACGGGGCGGCTGCCGGGTGCGCCGGTGACGCGCGACCAGCTGAGGATGCTCGCGCTCGGCGACAACGTCGTAAGTGACGAGAGTGCCGTCGAGACGTTCAAGCTCCCGCTCGTCTCGCTCGACGAACAGCTCCGCCGCGCCGCGTAACACTCCCGCCACGAAGTCGACACAGTCTCGGGCCGGTGGCAGCCACCGTGTAGCCGCCGAGCTAGGCGAGGGATCCGGACGCGTAGCTCACTCCGAGCATTCCTTCGCAGTCGGGGCGAGCGGGAGGCGGGCGAGGAGCTCGGCGAGCTGATCCCGCTCCTTCGCACTCAGTGCCGCACCGAACAACTCGTCGATGTCGGCGTGGTGCGACTGCCGCGCCTCCTCGACCTTGCGGACGCCGTCGTCCGTCAGCACGGCGTAGGTCACGCGTGCGTCGCTCGCGCACGGCTTCTTCGCGACGAGCCCACAGCGCTCGAGCCCGTCGAGCAGGCGCGTGATCCCCGACGCCGTGAGCAGCACCTGCCGCGCGATGTCGACGCGCCGCATCGCGTGGTCGGGCGCGTGGTAGAGCTGGATGAGGACGTCGAAGTCGCTCATCGTCAGCCCGTGCTCGGCCTCGAGCCGTGCCGACAGCTCCCGGGTCAGCGCCGCATGCGCGCGGAGGAACCGCACCCAGGCCGTCATCGTCGGGTTTGAAGTTTCTTGCGTGGTCAATACTTGACTAGACAATCTTCTCTCGCTATATTGATTGCCCACTCAACTATACAAGGAGATTCCATCTGATGTCCACCACCACTTTCACCTCAGCACCGGCCGGCACATGGAGCGCCGATCCGGTCCACTCGCACCTCCAGTTCGAGATCGACTACGCCGGGACGAACATCTTCCGCGGCGGCTTCAACGACTACACCGCCACCGTTGAGGACGGCGTCCTCGAAGGCGTTGCCAAGGTCGCGAGCGTCGACGTCAAGGACGAGCAGCTCAACGGCCATCTCCAGACGCCCGACTTCTTCGACGCCGAGCGCTTCCCGGAGATCACCTTCCGTACGAGCGACCTCGAGACGGGGGAGCTGACGATCAAGGGCGTGACGCGTCCCGTCACGATCACGTCCAAGGTCTCCGAGCCGAACACCGACCCGTTCGGGCGCGAGCGCGTCGGCATCGCCCTCGAGGCGAAGGTCGACCGCACCGAGTTCGGTATGAACTGGAACGCCCCGAACCAGGGCGGCGGCAACTACCTCGGCGACGACGTCACAATCAAGGCCGACCTAGCGCTCGTCAAGGCGGCGAGCTGACGATGCGGATCCTCGGCGTTTCCGGCAGCCTGCGGGAGGGCTCGTACAACACGAGCCTCCTGCGGGCCGCCGCCGAGGCCGCGCCGGAGGGTGTCGAGCTTGAGCTCTGGGAAGGGCTCGCGGAGCTGCCGCTCTACGACGAGGAACTCGACGGCGACGACCCGCCGGAGCCGGTGCGCCGGCTGCGCGAGGCGTGGGGCGCCGCCGACGCGATCCTCTTCGTCACGCCCGAGTACAACGGCTCCGTCCCCGGCGGTTTGAAGAACGCGATCGACTGGGCATCGCGGCCGCGGCTCGACGCGCCCCTCCGCAACAAGACGGTCGCGGTTGCCGGCGCAAGCACAGGCCAGTTCGGCGCCCTGTGGGCGCAGCAGGATCTGAAGAGAATCCTCGGCGTCGCCGGCGCACGCGCCGTCGGCACGGAGATCCCGGTCGGCCGCGCGCCCGAGCGCTTCGACAACGAGGGCCGTCTCCTCGACGGTGAGCTGTTCGAGCAGCTCCGGCTTCACCTGACGACGCTCGCCGCGGAAGCAGTCGCGGTTCCGGAGCGCGTCGCGGCATAAGATAAGGGGCCGCTTTCGCGGCCCCTTATTCCGGTTACCAGCGCGTATTGGCAGAGGCGCTATCCGGCTCCGGCTCGGTAGTTGAGCGGAGCGGCGCGGATCGCGTCGTCCCCTACGCTGGCTAGGCGTTTCCCGAGGTGGTCTCGGGGACTGCGCCTCTACCCGCTGGTACCTCCACTGCCCGTACTGTCTGAAGTCACTGCCGGACCACCTCCTTTCCGCGGTACTGCAAATGTACCGAAGGAAGCGGTCAGCGCAAAACGACGCTGAGCTCCAGGCCGCGGTCGAGCGGGACGGTGACGCTGAGAAGGTCGGGGTCGGCCTGCCGCGCCGCCGAATACTGCGCGAGCGGGTCGGCGTGGGAGAGGACGTTGTCGGCGACGAACAGGCCGCCTGGCTCGACCTTCCCGCGCGCGAGCGAGAACCACTCCTCGTAGTCGTCCTTCTCCGCGTCGATGAACACGACGTCGAAGACGTCCTCGATCTGCGGGAGGAGCTCGCGCGCATCGCCTTCGAGCAGCTCGGCCCATTCGCTCATCCCGGCCTCCTCGATATTCGCGCGCCACGCCTCCGCCTTGCGCGGGTCGTGCTCGAGCGAGAGGACGCGGCCGCCGAGGTGCCGAACGCCGGCGGCGAGCCAGAGCGTCGAGTAGCCGCGCGAGCCGCCGATCTCGAGCACCTCGCAGTCGGCCTGCGGCGCGACGAGCGAGAAGAGGAAGCGACCGGTCGTCGGCTCGACCTGCCGCGCGCGGAGCTCCCGCGCGACGCCCTGTTCCCGCTCGGCCGCGTCCTCCCGCTCGAGGCGCTCCATGACGGCGAGAACACGGTCGTCGAGCATCTCCTCGACCCTATCCTTGGCGACTTCATGCGCGCGGAACTCACCATCGAGATCGCTCGGACGCCGGAAGAGGTGTTCGCCTATCTCTCCGACGTCTCGAACCTGCCGGAGTGGCAGTCGGGCGTGCGCAGCTCAAAGCAGATCGGCGATCGCATCGAGGAGACGCGCTCGTTCCTCGGCCGCGAGATGCATACGACGCTCGAGATCATCGAGAGCGAGTCGCCGCGTGTGTTCACGCTGAAAGCGCTCGACGGCCCGGTCAAATTCACCGTGACACACGAGCTGGAGCCGGCAGACGGCGGCACGCGCCTGAGCGTCGTCGCAGAGGGAGACGTGCCCGGCTTCGCGAGCGGCATCGTCGCCCAGCAGGCCAAGCGCCAGTTCTCGAAGGATTTCGGGCGCCTGAAGGAGATCCTCGAGCGCTAGCGCTCTGCTTCGACCGCGGCGCGCACCCAGCAGTCCGCGATGTGATCGTTCACGATCCCCGTCGCCTGCATCGCCGCGTAGACCGTCGTCGGACCGACGAAGCGGAAGCCCGCCTTCTTCAGTCGCTTCGAGAGCTCGACTCCGTCGGGGGCATCTCTGTACTCCCACATCAGCCGCTCCAGCGGAGCCTCCGTCTCGCGCAGCGCGAGGGTTGCGCGCGCGTTAGCGATCGCCGCCTCGATCTTGCCGCGGTGCCGGACGATCCCGGCGTCGCCGAGCAGCCGCTCGATGTCCCGCTCGTCGAACTCGGCGACGCGCTCCGGATCGAACCCCGCGAACCCCGCGCGAAACGCCTCGCGCTTGCGGAGGATCGTGATCCACGCGAGCCCCGACTGGAACCCTTCGAGGCACAAACGCTCGTACAAGCCGCGCTCGTCGCGGATCGGCCGCCCCCACTCCTCGTCGTGGTACGCGTTGTACGCCGGATCGCTCGTCGTCCAGCAGCGGATCGGATCGGGCATGTGACCATTCTCCCTCCCGCGTCGTATGTTTGCCCGTAATGAGAGGAGTAATGGCGCGTGCCGCCGCAGTGCTCGCGGGGGCCACGTTATCGGCCTGCGGGTCGTCGGGAGTCTCTGCAATGCACGGGCCTGGATCCATCGTCTTCGTTGCGGGAGCCCGGGCGGCCGGGTTCGGAGTCGGCAACACCGAGCTCGTCGCGACCACACCGCGTGGAGGCGTCCGCGACTTGACCTCGAGCCCCACCTCCGAGTACGGCGCGACCTGGTCGCCCGACGGCTCACGCGTCCTCTTCTTCCGTCGGCCCGCGACGAGGCTGGGCAAGGACGCAGCCAAGGAGCAGCCCGGCATCTACGTCTGGACGCCCGGAGGAGGCGCGCCGCAGCGGATCGCGTCGTGCTTGTTCTACTGCCGACGGTACGGCTTCGCATGGTCACGCGACAACCGGCAGATCGCCTTCCTCAGCGACGCAGGAAGCGCGGCGATCAAGGTGATGAACGCCGACGGCAGCGGCCTCCACACCGTCTGCGACGTCAAGCGCTGCGGCCAGGGTCTCGGCGACCCGACGTGGTCGCCCGACGGGCGCAGGCTCGTCTTCTCCAGCGGGAGCGGCCCCCCGTTCGCCAACGGGTACATCTCACCGGCCGCCATCTGGATCGCGAACGCCGACGGGTCGGGAGTCGAGCAGCTGACACAGCCACACTGCAACGTGGCCGGCGTGCTAGGGCCGAAATCGCGCGGATGCGCGGTCGACACGGGTCCGGCGTGGTCGCCGAACGGCCGGCTGATCGCCTTCGCCCGGAGCGACGCTCTTGTCTCGTGGCTCCCGCACGCGACGGAGCCTGCACGCTTGCCCAGCATCGAGGTCATGCGTGCCGACGGCTCCCACCTCCACAGCATCGCGACCTGCACCAGGCCCCGAGACTTTGGGTGCTATATCCACGGCCCAATCGCGTGGGCGCCCGACGGCAAGGCGGTCGCCTACACGCCGGTCTCGAGCGACCACCCGTCGTCGTTCCGCATCACCACGCTTGCCGGGAAGACGACCACGATTCGCACGTGCGTCGGGCAGGGCTGTTTGACTCCCTACGAGCTCACCTGGTCGCCGAACGGTAAGTGGCTGGCCTTCGTGTCGCGCAACGGGACGACCCCCAGCGTCTGGGTGATCGGCCGCGACGGCAAGGGACTGCACCGGGTCTCCCGCGGCGGGCTGTGCTGCCTCGCGTGGGTACGGAACACCTCGCTGAGCGGCTGACCCGCGTTAGGGAAGCTCGACGACGACCCGGCCGTCGACAACGCGCACCGGATACGCCGGCACCGGCTCCGTCGCGGGCAGCGAGCGCGGCACGCCCGTCGCAAGGTCGAACTGCGAGCCGTGGCGCGGGCAGACGACCCAGCACGACTCCTGATCCCAGTCGCCCTCGCACAGCGGGCCGTCGTCGTGCGAGCAGCGATCCTCGATGGCGTAGAGCGTGCCGCCGCAGTTGTAGACGCCGACCCAGAGGCTGCCGTCGCGGACGATCTTCGACGAGCCGGGCGGGAACGCGTCCGCCTCGGCGACCTCTAGCTCGGTCGGCACCGTTACGTGATCTCGAGCTCGTCGAACCCGGCAAGGCCCTCGGGAAGCGGCGTTCCCTTCGCCTTGTGCAGCGCGACCTTGAGCGTCGTGAGGCCGAGCATCGCGCACTTCAGACGCACCGGCGTGAGCGGGATCCCGATCTCGTCGAGGAGCTCGTCCTTGTCCAGCGTCGCGACCTCGGTCGCCGTGCGACCGGTGGCCATGTCCATGAGCATCGACGTCGCTGCCTGCGAGATCGCGCAGCCGCGGCCGGAGAACTTCACCTCGTCGATCGTCTCGCCGTCCTCGGCGAACGCGACGTAGATCGAGACCTCGTCGCCGCAGAGCGGGTTCTGCCCGTCCGCCTCGGCGTCGGCGCCCTCGATGACGCCGTGCCCGTGCGGGTTCTTGTAGTGATCCAAGATCACTTCCCGGTACATCTGATCGAAGCTCATACGCACGTTCCTCGGGCGTCGCTGGCAAGGGAGACAAGCGAGGGCCGCGACGGGCAGTACACCGAGTACGACCTAGCGGCCCGAGCGCAGTATCCCGCCGCCAGCGGCGTCAGCCGGCCGCGGAGCCGGGCTTCGCCCGGCGGGAGCGGACGGCGGCGAGGGGCGTGCGTCATGCAAACACCTTACGGACGGCGTAGAGCCCTTCGACCAGCTGGTCGATCTCCTCGGGAACGGTGTAGAGGTAGAAGCTCGCGCGGTTCGTCGCCGCCAGGCCGAGCTTCTGCATGAGCGGCTGGCAGCAGAGGTGCCCGGCGCGGATCGCGACTCCCGACAGGTCGAGGATCTGCGCGACGTCGTGGGGATGAATCCCCTCGAGGTTGAAGGAGACGATGCCCGCGCGGCGGTCCGCCGGCGGGCCGTAGAGCGTGATGCCCGGAACCTCCACGAGCTTCCCGAGCGCGTACTCGGTGAGCTCGTGCTCGTGCGCCTGGATGTTCTCGAGGCCGATCGCCTCGAGGTAGTCGATCGCCGCGCCGAGGCCGACGGCCTCCGCCATCGGCGCCGTTCCCGCCTCGAACTTGTGCGGCAGCTCGCCCCACGTCGTCTTGTCGGTGCGAACCGACGAGATCATGTGCCCGCCGGTGAGGAAGGGATCCATCTTCTGCAGCAGCTCGGCCTTGCCCCACAGGACGCCGACGCCGCTCGGGCCGCACATCTTGTGGCCGGAGATTGCGACGAAGTCGGCGCCGAGCGCCTGCACGTCGAGCGTCATGTGCGGCGCAGCCTGGGCAGCGTCGCAGACGAAGATCGCGCCCTGGGAGTGCGCCCACGCGACGAGCTTGTCGACCGGATTGATCGTCCCGAGCGAGTTCGAGACAAGGTTTGCCGCGACGACCTTGACGTCCCCCTCCCGCGCGATTGCGTCGAGGGCGGAGAGGTCGAGTTCGCCATCGTCGGTGAGCGGGATAAGCCGAAACTCGGCGCCCGTCTTTCCAGCGATGTACTGCCACGGGACGAAGTTCGAGTGGTGCTCGAGCTCGGTGACGACGACGAGGTCGCCCGGCCCGAGGTTCCAGAGCCCCCACGCGTACGCAACGAGGTTGAGCGCCTCGGTCGCGTTGCGAACAAAGATGATCTCGCGCGTCGTCGACGCGTTGAGGAAGGCACGCGCGCGCTCCCGCGCGTGCTCGAGCGCCTCGGTCGCGCGCTCGGCGAGCTCGTAGACGCCGCGATGGACGTTCGCGTACGACGTCTCGTAGAAGCGGTTCATCGCCTCGAGCATCTGGCGCGGCTTCTGGGAGCTCGCGGCCGAGTCGAGGAACGCGAGCGGCTTGCCGTGGAACTCCTGCTCGAAGATCGGGAAATCCGCGCGCAGGGTTCTCGCGTCAAGCTTCGTAGTGGTTTGTACGGCCACGTGACCATGGTAAACGCGCTCACATCCGCAACTCATCGGCTCAAGGCACTCTGAGCGTGGAAATGGGAAGCGATTCGCGGATCGAGCGGGCTCGCAGGCGGGCGCGCGGTGCGAAAGCGATCATCGTCTCGGGCACGCTGCTCATCTTCGGCGTTGCGTTCGTCGGCGCCAGAGCTCACGCGCCCGGCCACGCCAAGGGGAAGGCGAAGGCGCTCGGCGCGCCGAGGTCGTTCGAGCGCGCCGTAAAGCGGAGCATCGCCCACGGGGGGCAGATCGCACCGGCCGTCCAGCCGCCGCCGATCGCCACGTCCACGTCGTGAACGTCCACCGCTTCCAGGCCATGGGCTGCGAGATCGTCGTCGCCGGCGCGGAGCCGGCAACGGTCGCCGCGGTCTTCGAGGAGTGGGAGGACGCGTTCAGCCTCTTCCGCCCCGAATCCGAGCTTTCGCGCGTCAACCGCTCCGACGCGCTCGTCGTCGCCGTCTCCCCGCTCGCCGCGCGCACGCTCGCGATCGCGCTCGACGTCGCCGCCGAGACGGACGGCCTCGTCGATCCGACGCTCTGCGGACGCTGGCGCGAGGTACGGCTCGCCGGCCGCGTCCTTTCGCGTCCTCCCGACATCGCGCTCGACCTCAACGGCGTCGTGAAGTCGCTTGCCGTCGACGCAGCCGCCGCGCTGATCGACGACGAGGGCTTTGTCTCGGCCGGCGGCGACATCGCCGTGCGCGGCCCCGTAGACGTCGCCCTTCCACACGGCGGGGCGATCCGGGTCGTCGAGGGCGGCCTCGCGACGAGCGGCACCGCCTCGCGCGGGCGCCACCTCGTCGACCCACGTACGGGCAAGCCGAGCGACTCGCCGTGGGAGCAAGTCACTGCGTCCGGCTCGAGCTGCCTCGCCGCCGACATCGCCGCCAAGGTCGCGTTCCTCCTCGGCGCGGACGGCCCGGCGTGGCTCGACGAGCGCGGCATCCCCGGCCGACTGGTCGCGCTCGACGGCGAGATCGTCGAGAGCACGCTGTGGAGAGGAGCAGTCGCATGCACGTGACCTCGAACCCGGCGCTCTGGTACGCGACGCGCGCGTCGGGGATCGCGGCGTACGTCATCCTCACCACGGTCGTCTGCATCGGGATGTCGATGGGCGGAAAGGCGCAGAGCAAGCTCTGGCCGCGGTTCTCGGTCGAGGACGTCCACCGCTTCGGCGGCTTGCTCGTCGGCGCGCTGATCGGGATCCACGTCGCGACGATCGCGGTCGACTCATTCCTGCCGTTCTCCGTGCTCAATCTCGTCGTGCCGTTCACGTCGAGCTACCGGCCGCTCTGGACGGGCCTCGGGATCGCCGCCGCCGAGCTCCTCCTCGCGCTCGCGATCACGAATCACTACCGCAAGCGGCTTCCGCACTCGTTGTGGCGGAAGGCGCACTACGTCAACTTCGCGGTGTGGACGCTCGCCACGGTGCACGGCGTGATGTCGGGCACCGACCGCAGCGTGTGGTGGCTCGCGCTGATTTACGGCCTCAGCATCGCGTCCGTTGTCGCGCTTCTCGTGTGGCGATTCGCGCGATTGCCGATGCGTTCGTTTGGCGTCACGCTCGCCGGCGGTGCGAGCGTCATCGCGGTGCCGCTTCTCATCGTCGGGCCGCTCTACCACGCAGCGCCGGTCTGGGACGCCAAGAACGTCAGCGAGACGCTCACCGGCACCGTAATCAGGAACGGAACGAACCTCACAGAGATCGTCTCGTTCGTCGGACAGGCGAAGAAGCCGCAGAAGCTCGTAGTTCGTGCCGATCTCCTCATCGCGAACTTCGGGATCCAGAACACGGCGCTCCAACTCGAGTACCTGCCGAGCGGAGACATCTGCCGCGGATCGATCACGGAGGAAGGCGCGGCCGACTTCGCCGGCGTGTGCCGGATGCCGAACGGCGAGAGTCGCTCCGTCGTCGCGAACTGGCAGGCCAGCGGCGCAGGCGACAGCGTCATCGGGCAGATTCAGGTGAGTGGCTAGGAGACCTCTCGCGCTCGCGGCGCTCGCGCTTCTCGTTGCGGGCTGTGGCAGCGCCGCGGCAACTCCCCCGGTGGCGAGGACGCGCCCGACGCTGAAGCGGATCGGCTCGCTGCCGCAGGCCATCTCGAAGGCTGCAGCGGTTCCGCTGCCAGGCGGCCGAGTGATGATCCTCGGCGGTCTCGTCGGCAACACGTCGATCGACACGATCCTCGCTGGGTCGCCGAACAAGCTCCGCGTGATCGGGCACCTGCCGCAGCCGACGCACGACGCGGCGGCGGCGGTGCTGAACGGATCCGTCTACCTCTTCGGTGGCGGATCGACCGTCTCCGAGCCAACGGTCGTGCGGATCAACCCTGCGAACGGGACGACAGCGAGCGCGACGCCGATCGGCGAGCCGCTCTCGGATCTGGGAGCGGTCGCCATCGGCGGACGGGCCTACCTCGTCGGCGGGTACACGGGGACCGAGTTCGCCACCGCGATCCTCCGCTACTCGCCGTCCGGTTCGCCAAGCGTGGTCGCCCGCCTGCCGCAGGGCACGCGCTATGCCGGTGTCGCAACGATCGGGCGCGCGATTTACGCCGCGGGAGGCCTCACGACCTCCGGCGCGACCCGGGCGATCTACGCGTTGCCGCTCGGCGGGAAGCTCCATGAGATCGGCAGGCTCCCGAGGCCGGAGGATCACGCCGCGCTTGTCGCGCTGAACGGGACGCTCTATTACGTCGGCGGCCGCAAGATCCTCGCGATCAACCCGCGCACGGGCAGGTCTGCAATCGTCGCGCACCTGCCTCAGTCCCTCTCCGACCCGAGCGCCGTCGCAGCCGGTGGCCAAGTCTTCATCGCCGGCGGCGGGACGAACGGGATCTGGGCCTTTACGCCCTAGCTGTCCCGCCTACGCGGCGTCGTCGTCGTCTTCGAGCTCGTCGTCGTCGCCGGTGTCGTCGGAGTCGGGCCCGAGGTCGTCGTCGACCTCGTCCGGCTCGCGCTCTTCGACGATCTGGTCGGCTTCGAGCTCATCGTGTCTCGGTTCCATGGCTCAGGTGTTCCCCGCCGCGCCGGCGGCTAACCGCTCATCCACGCTCCTTCTTTCGCGCAAGAACGATCTCCGTGTCGCCGGGCCAGTCCCAGAAGACGCCGTCCGGAGAGCGCTCGCGGAGCAGTGCGCGCACGTCCGCGACGAACTCACCCGCCCGACCGGCGAAGAGGTGCGGCGCCGACGTCGCGAGCGAGAAGTAGCCGGAGAGCACACTCTCGCTGTCGCGCACGAGATCGCGGATGCCGGGCGCGAAGAGGATCTCGGGCTCGCCGAAACGAGAGGGGCGGAGGATGTCCTCGAAGCGGTGGTTGCGAACGGGCGCGAGGCTTTGGCCGACGCGGCGCGCGGGCCCGAGGTACTTCTCTACGAGTCGGCGGATCTCGTCGTGCGGGATCGGCGGCGGCCCCGGGCTCGGCGGCGCCGGGCGACCCGCGACCGTATGGACAATCAGGGCGAGCGCGCCGCCCGGCGCGAGCAGGTCGTAGACGACCTCGGCGACGCGCGGCTCGTCCGTCCAGTGAAAGGACTGGCCGAAGGTGACGAGCCGGTACGGCCCGGGCGCGACGTCCGGTAGATCCTCGGCGAGCGCCTCGACCCAGCGGATGCTCTCGATACCACGCTCGTCCGCGACGCGTACCCCCTCCGCGAGCATCCCAGCGTCGGGATCAAGCCCGATCGTCTCCTCGAAAAGGCCGGCGAGTCGGACGGTGAGGATCCCCGGGCCACAGCCGGCATCGAGCAACCGACCGGTGCCGTCAAGACCGAGCTCCTCGGTGAGCACCGACTCGAGCTGTGGCGAGTACGCCGGCCGGCCGGGCCGGTAATGGACGGCGGCGCCTTCGTAGATCGTCGGGTCGTACGGCATCGCGCCGCTATCGTCGCAGCCCGTGAGCAGCGACTACGTCTACACGATGTACCGGGCCGACAAGTTCTACGGCCCCGAGCGGCAGGTTCTCGCGAACATCTCGCTCTCGTTCCTGCCCGGAGCGAAGATCGGCGTGCTCGGCCCGAACGGGGCTGGCAAGTCGACGCTCCTCAAGATCATGGCGGGAAAGGACGAACCGTCCTCCGGCGTCGCCGAGCTCAGGCCCGGCGCGACCGCAGGACTACTCGAGCAGGAGCCGGCGCTCGATCCGAAGAAGACGGTGCGCGAGAACGTCGAGGACGGCGTCCGCGAGACGCGCGACCTGCTCGACCGCTTCAACGAGATCAGCGCGGCGTTCGCGGAGCCGGACGCCGACTTCGACACACTTCTCGCCGAGCAGGCAAAGGTGCAGGACAAGATCGACCGCGCCGACGCGTGGTCGCTCGACGACAAGCTCGACCACGCGATGGACGCGCTCCGCTGCCCCGACTCGGACCGCGACGTCGAGACGCTCTCGGGCGGCGAAAGGCGCCGTGTCGCGCTGTGCCGGCTGCTCCTCTCCGCGCCCGACCTGCTCCTCCTCGACGAACCGACGAACCACCTCGATGCCGAGTCCGTCCTGTGGCTCGAGCGCTTCCTTGCCGACTACAAGAGCACCGTCGTCGCGGTCACACACGATCGCTACTTCCTCGACAACGTCGCAGGATGGATCCTCGAGCTGGACCGCGGCAAAGGAATCCCGTTCCAGGGCAATTACTCGTCGTGGCTCGAGCAGAAGCAGGCGCGGCTCGCGGTCGAGGAGAAGCAGGAGTCGTCGCGCCAGCGCACGCTCGCGCGCGAGCTCGAGTGGGTGCGCCAGAGCCCGAAGGCGCGCCACGCAAAGGCGAAGGCGCGCCTCGGCGCGTACGAGAAACTCCTTGCGGAGGAGCAGAACGTCAAGCTCGACCGCGTCGAGATCCACATCCCGCCGGGGCCGCGGCTCGGCGACGTCGTGATCGACGCGCAGGGCGTGAGTAAGGGCTTCGGCGACCGGCTCCTCTACGAGGACCTGACGTTCTCCCTGCCGCCGGCGGGGATCGTCGGCGTCGTCGGCCCGAACGGGGCCGGCAAGACGACGCTGTTCCGGATGATCGCGGGCGAGGAGCAGCCCGACGACGGGACGCTGCGTGTCGGCGACACCGTCCAACTTGCGTACGTCGACCAGGCGCGCGCCGACCTCGACCCCGCGAGCACGGTCTGGAAAGAGATCTCCGGCGGCCACGACACCATCGAGCTCGGCAAGAAGGAGATCAACTCCCGCCAGTACACGAGCTGGTTCAACTTCCGGGGCGGCGACCAGCAGAAGCGCGTCTCCGATCTCTCCGGCGGAGAACGGAACCGCGTTCACCTCGCGAAGCTCCTGCGCTCGGGCGGCAACGTCCTTCTCCTCGACGAGCCGACGAACGACCTCGACGTCGACACGCTGCGCGCACTCGAGGAGGCCCTGCTCGACTTCGCCGGCTGCGCGGTGGTAATCACGCACGACCGCTGGTTTCTCGACCGCGTCGCGACGCACATCCTCGCGTTCGAGGGGAACAGCGAGACGATCTGGCACGAGGGCTCTTGGGCGGAATTCGTCGAGTGGATGAAGGAGACGCGCGGTCCTGACGCGCTCGAACCGCACCGAATCAGGTACAAGCCGCTCGTACGGAACTGAGCGCACGACCGAGCGACGACGCCCGAATTTGGCCGATTCGGCCCAAAGTGCTAACAGTCGCTTGACAGTTACGACTTGTGTGCTACAAATGTCGCCTCGTGACTGCGGAAAGTGCACAGAGCGTGAAGGGTCAGTCGGCGGCGGGCAGCCAGCAGGTGCGCATTGCGGTGCTGGTCATCCTGGCCATCATCGTCGGCGTCGTCCTCTGGCTGGTGCTCGGCAACTCGAAGCACAACAAGCCCGGCCACGTCAAGACGAACGGCATTGGCCCGATCGCGTTCACCGCGAAGAACCTTGCGGCCGAGTCGAGGTACATCAACACAAACTTCTACTGGGCAGGCCCCCAGCAGGGCAAGCGCTACGAGTTCACGCGCACGACGAACGGCTTTCTCTACGTGCGCTATCTGCCGACCACCGGAGTAAAGGTTGGCAACAAGAGCGCACACTTCCTCGTCGTCGCCACGTACCCCTTCGTCGGTGCCTATAGCGCGCTGAAGAAGGAAGCGGGAAGCAAGGCTGTTGCCGGCCCCGGCGGAAGCATCGTCTACGTCAGGCCCCACGATCGGAAGAGCGTTCTCATGGCCTTCCCGAAGGCGAACGACCAGATCGAGATCTATGCCCCGGAGTCGGCCGTCGCCGTAGCGACCGCCGAGTCCGGCAAGATCAAGCCTGTCCGCTAGTCCGCCTCACCTCCTCTCGCGAGACCCGTTCCGCCATCGACTGGCGTACGTCATGCCGGTCGACGTCCGAGAGCCAGCGCCTAGAATCCGGTCGAGATGCGGTCACCCATTCTCCAGTGGAGGGTCATGCTTGCTCTCCTTGCGGTCGTAATCGGCGGCGCTTCTCTTGGCAGCGCCCTTCACTCGACCGGGACGCTGCACCGGAGGCTCCACACCGTCACTCTTGCCATTACCCCTGTTGCGAGTAACGCTCACGCCCCGGCGGTTGTGAATCACGTTCGGACGGAGCTGCACCTCAACATCCCGGTCTACCAGCAGTACTTGCTCCTCGTCTCGAACCTCCTCCAGCACGGATCGTTCGGCTATTCGTTCGTGAATGGGACGCCGGTTCCGTAGCGGGCTGAGAAGAGCCGCGACCGGCGGCAGGTTCAGCGCCGCAGAGCCTCGACCCAGTCGAGGCTCTTACCGCAGAGTGAATGCGCCGCTTTCGGCTTGACGATGGTGAACGGCCGATCGTCTGTTCCCTGCGCAATCACAAACGGTCCGAGCCCAAACGGCTCGTGCGCTCCGCTGCCTGCCCCCCAGTCGGGGCCGCTGTGCTTGATCTCGAGCGTGTGGGTGCCCTTGGTCAGGTAGGTCGATCCGAAGTTGAGGAAGTTGCCGGGCCACTCGGTCTGGTTCCGCTGCCGGCCGATCCGGTGCCCGTCGAGTTTCGCGGTGAGTGTGGAATTGAATGAACCGCCGACCCAAACCCGGTACATGCCGTCCGACTGGACCCTGAATGGGAGCGCGAGCTTGTACGCGTTCGACTTGTAGAGCTCTCCGTACGGCTCTCCGTACCCGCCGAAGTGCTTCGGAACTCCGATGTGGCCGTAGCGATTGATCACGGTGACTTCCGGGCGGAAGACGGTCGCGAGCTCACCATGGGCCTTCGACGCAAGATCTGCAAGCTGCATCACGGCCTTGCAGTCCGGGACACCGGCGGGCTGGAAACGGCTCCCTAGAGACAGGTGCGAGATGATCCCGGGCGCGCCCGGACGGCGCTGCCAAACGTCGTAGTAGCGCCCCGACCAGGCAAGACGGTACGCCGACGGTGGTCTGCTCTCGGTGCCTGTCCGGCGAGTGATCAGGGTGCGGAAGAAGAGCAGCTGATCGAGCTTGATCTCGTCGACGTCGGGCGAGGTGCCGTTCGAGGCTTCCTTGCCGTTACGAAGATAGATCGGGTGGACGCGCAATCCGCTGGTCGTCTCAGCGTCGAGTCCGCGGAGGAAGTGACGAACGGCATACGGATCGAATTCGGTCAGCAGAGCGGGGCCCTGACCGGAGAACTTGGAGCCGATCTTCTCGAGCTCCATCAAGCGCGCGCTCGGAGCCAAGAGCACCCCGTGATACTGCATCGCGTTCGACCACACAACGGCGCCGGCGATCGCGGCGAGGAAGGCGGCGGCAACCGCGGCCAGCACAACTCCTCCCTGCAGTCGCCGGCCGCTTTCAATGGCAACTGCCGCGCCCGCGACGCCGACGCCCAGGACGAGCGGAGACGCTGAGGCAAGCGCCTTGCCCGCCACCCACGGGGAGGCCCGCTCGACATAGACGAGACAGGCGAAGACTCCCGTCGCCAGAGCGAGCACGACCTCCAAGCGCCCGCGACGCCAGGCCGTTACGCAAGCAAAGATCGCCGCGATGACGACCAGGACCGCGAGTACATGCGTAAGGGTGGGGTTCGAGGGCGGAGTTCGAAAGTCCCCGCTCGGCCAGATGCCCGGTAGCTGCCACCAGCTCAGCGGACCGATGAGGTTCCCAAGCTGGCTCGCCTTCGTGAACTTCCCCAGGGTGTTCAGCCGGCCCGAGCTCACGGACAGGATCGGAATCGCGAGAACGCCTGCCGTGAGGGCGTAAACGCCGATGGTCTTCAGCACATCCTCGGTCGACCTATTGAGGACGAGCAGCGTCAAGCCAACGGCAACCATCGGCAAGAGCCAGATCCCGCCCCCGACACTCAGCCCGCCGATCACGGCCGCCGAGGCGACGCCAAGCGGGATCACTTGCCGCGGAGTGCCGACCTTCACGCGGGGTACGAGACAGACGGCAAAGAGCACCACGCCCGGCGCGAAAAGCTCCTTGACCCCGCCCCACATCGCGTAGCCGTACATGAGTGCGGCCTGGGCGCCGAAGAACGCCACACAAGCTCGGAGCGCGCGCGACTGCACGAGTCCCGACACGAGTTCGTACAGGCCTAGGCCGGTAAGGACAGCGAGGAAGGTGAGATACGGCTGCCAGAGCCAGAGCTGGTCGACCCCGAGGAGCGTGTGCCCGACGTCGAGAGGAAGCATCGAGCCCAGGGGGTAGCCGTACTTGTAACCCTCGTGGAGCAGCGTGGCCTTGTACGTCGACGGATGGAGCCCGCCGGCGCCGTAGCCGTTTGTCAATGCGCGATCGAGCATCGACATGAAGGTCGCGGTGTCGTCGAGGCGTATGTACCCCGCGAACGTGGTTCCCACGAGCGCGACCGGAGCGGCGAACACGAAGTAGACCCCGGCGGCTGCGCCGGCGAGCCAGCCGTCGAACGCGAAGCGCTTCCACGGCCGCGACACTGCGTAGCCCGCTATCGCGAGAGCGACGACGAACGGGGTCTGGAGCCGCGCCGTGGCATCGGTCATGTGCGCGAAGTAGGTGGCGAGCGAGATGACGATGAAGCCGCCGGGAACGAGAAGCGTCCCCGGCAACCGCATCCCGCTGGCCGTCTCGAGCAAGAGTCCGCAACCCAGCGAAAGCAGGGCGAGAACGACAGGAAAGACGATCCAGGCGAGGACGAAGGTCATGTCGGGAGGCTAGTTCGACGCATGCCCGCCCGTTCCCGTTCTGACGATCGCCGACGACTCGGTAGCGCCATCAGGGCGTGATCGTCGCGGACCAGCTGATGCGCGCGAGCGCAGGCGTGCTGAACGGCGCTACGTGGAGATCGATCGTGTCGCCACCGCTGAAGGTCACGAGGGACGAGTCGGTGCAGGTCTTCTGGATATTCGGGATGAAGCAGCTCAGCGCCGTTGCGTTGCCGTTCTTGTCGATTGTGACGGTCCAGCTGTTGCCGGATCCCGGGGCCACCGTAACGCGCACGGTGAGGTTGGAGACCGTGCCGCCGATCGGCACCGGAACCTCGATGTTGCTCTCCAAACTCCCGACCGTGTTGAACGAACCGGCGGCGACATACGAGTCGCTCGTGTTGGTGGTCAGCTCACCGCCGCCCGCGGTGAATATTGAGCCGTTCAGACCGGACGCTCCGGACGGACCGGACGGGCCGGACGGGCCAGACGGGCCAGACGGGCCGGTGGTGCCGGCCGGACCCCGCGGACCGGACGGGCCGGAAGCGCCGACCGGGCCAGCCACACCGGCCGGGCCTTCCGGGCCAGGCTCGCCGGCCGGGCCCTGCGGGCCAGCCGGACCCTGCGCGCCGGCCGGACCGGTCGCACCGGTCACGCCCTTCGGACCCCGTGCGCCAGTCGGGCCAGCCGGGCCCGTCGGGCCTGTAGCGCCAGTCGGGCCCTCCGGTCCAGTCGGGCCCTCAGAGCCCGTCGGACCTTCAACGCCGGTCGGACCCTCAGAACCCGTCACACCCTGTGTACCCGTCACACCCTGCGTACCCGTCGGGCCCTGCGGACCCGTCGGACCTTCAACACCCGTCACACCCTGAGCACCCGTCACACCCTCAGTACCAGTCACACCCTGAGTACCCGTCGGGCCCTGCGGACCAGTCGGACCTTCAACACCCGTCACACCCTGAGCACCCGTCACACCCTGAGCACCAGTCGGGCCCTGCGGACCGGTCGGACCCTCAGCACCCGTCACACCCTGCGCACCCGTCACACCCTGCGTACCGGTGACACCCTGAGCACCGGTCGGGCCCTGCGGACCACTCGGACCCTCAGCACCCGTCACACCCTGAGCACCCGTCACACCCTGCGCACCGGTCGGGCCCTGCGGACCAGTCGGACCCTCAGCACCCGTCACACCCTGCGCACCAGTCACACCCTGCGCACCCGTCACACCCTGCGCACCCGTCACACCCTGAGCACCCGTCACACCCTGGGCGCCCGTCGGGCCCTGCGGACCAGTCGGACCCTCAGCACCCGTCACACCCTGCGCACCCGTCACACCCTGCGCGCCGGTCGGCCCCTGCGGACCAGTCGGACCCTCAGCACCCGTCACACCCTGGGCGCCGGTGACACCCTGCGCACCGGTCGGACCCTGAGGACCAGTCGGACCCTCAGCACCCGTCACACCCTGTGCGCCGGTGACACCCTGCGCACCGGTGACGCCCTGGGCGCCGGTCGGGCCCTGCGGACCAGTCGGACCCTCAGCACCCGTCACACCCTGCGCACCAGTCACACCCTGCGC